>Ga0265303_10001814_pt1 | contig 13227 bp, 14 predicted proteins | sample Helome_2_FD_192494 | JGI IMG/M metagenome (GOLD analysis project Ga0265303, IMG submission 192494) | Marine sediment microbial communities from subtidal zone of North Sea - Hel_20160317 (Illumina Assembly) | ecosystem: Environmental > Aquatic > Marine > Subtidal zone > Sediment ...
ATGCTCAAATCGCTCACCGTCGGCGGCGGCCACCAAATTTTCATAGGTGCCTTTAATGACCCCGGCCGGAAAGGACCCGGTAATTTCCAGCTCGCCGCCGTTGAAAAACTTGAAAAACCGCAGCGCATGCTCACACTCCTGATCGGCGGTTTCCTCGAAAATATCGGCGATCTGGTCAAAGCCCTCCTCATAGGCATGGCGGGCAAAATAGGTGTAACGATTGCGGGCCTGGGACTCACCGGCAAACGAGGTGAGCAGGTTTTTGGCCGTTTGGCTCTCTCTGAATTTTCCCACAAAAAACCTCCTTGACGCCGCATAATCCGCGGCGATTATTTCATTACTCTATAATCTCGATGGCTACCGGTACGCACTCATCGGCTGCCTGCCGTACCAGGTCATGGTACTTCTCCGGGATTTCGTCAAACTTGACAACAGACAGCAGCTGGTCTTCATCGTATTCGAAAACATCCGGGCAAAGATGGTTGCAGTTTCGATCGCCCATGCATTGCTTGTTGATTCGTACTTTCATTTAAGCCTCCTTTTGGCCTTCGCGGGCCGGTTGGTTTGAGAAATTCAATTTTATACCGCTTTTAAAAAACTAAGTTCCGTAAAACTATTAGGGTGGTATAAGCGGTTGTAGAAAAAAATGTTCGAGAAACGGAACGATTTTTAACAACCGTTATAAAACGATCCTGATGCCGGGGATGTTGGTTTTTACTCCAGCTTCGTCAGATAGGCATACCGGAAAAGGGATAAATGGTCAAGGCATTCAAGCCCATGGGAGGGGGTTATTCAAATCCAGAAAACCTGGTCCTCTGGGCTCGGAATGTTTACTGGGATCACTGAGTTTGTGGGGTTGATCGAGTCGGAGAACCGAATAACTTCGTACATTATCAGTTGGAGGGTTGAATATCATTAGATGCCATGGATTGGGTCGGGTTTTTCCCGGTGACGCCTTCGTAAAAATCCCGAATGGTTTGCATATCGGCGGTAATATTACCGGTTGGATGGACCAAAGGTCCAATTCCGCCGACTTTGCGCCGATAGTCGAGAAAGCCAAGGGCAATCGGGACCTGTGCGCCGCAGGCGATGTGGTAAAACCCCGTTTTCCACCGAATGACACGTTTGCGCGTGCCGGCCGGTGCGATGGTTAAAATCAGTTGTTCCTTCCGCTGAAAATGTTGAATGGACTGCTCTACCAGATTGTGTGATTGGGACCGCCTGACGGGTATGCCCCCCAGCCATTGGAAAATGACCTTAAAAGGTCTGCGAAATATGGCCTCTTTTCCCAACCAATGTATTTTGGCCCTGAAAGCAAAGGCCGTCAACAGTGTAAAGGGTAAATCCCAGTTTGAGGTATGCGGGGCGCCGACCAGAACAAATTTCGGGATGGGCGGCAGTTGACCTTCGGTGCGCCAGCCAGCCAGGCTCAGGACAAAACGGGAGGCCCGGTGCAAAACCGCTCCAAGCACCGGGGTATTGAATATGGTATGGTTCACTATTATTACTTTCTATTCAAAACGATGCCTCCGCATTGATTGGCATCAATATTCCAATAATAATCACGGTTGACTAACAAAGCAAAGAAGCAGGCTCAGGATTTCACAACTGGAAAGGAATCGGTTAGGCATGGCGGATTTTTATCGCAGCCTCAGGTCGGTTCGAGCAGCTTTTTTATGTCTTCTATTTTTTCTTTAACACCGATATAGCCTTCTTCAATGGTTTGCTCAACCTGGTCGAAGTCCATCATCTTCAATTGCCCGAGCCGCGGCTGGATGAGTATGTCAGGCGGTTCCACCGCCAGGTTAATGCGGGTGATGCGCTCCTGCATAATATTGATGGATGTCATGACGGTCTCGATGATATCAGGAGTTGCTGATTCTCTATGGAGCAGTTCGCTGATTTTGCCCGTAAAGCTTATTTCAGCGTGTTCGTAATAATCCACCAGTTTTTTGAGCAGTTCACTTTCATAGGCCGGGGAATCTCCGGCTATTTTTTTGGCAGCGGTTTTGGTTTGTCTTTTGGGCCTTTTGTGCGAGACAATCCCGCTGTTAAGATCAACGGCAATCACGACATCGGCTTCCAGAGCCCGAACAACGCCGACCGGCACCGGGTCCACCAGGCCGCCGTCTACCAGCCAGCGTTCCTTGACCTTCACGGGCGCAAACAGTCCCGGTATGGACATGGTCGCCCTGAGGGCATTAACGATATTGCCGGATTTCAGAACGATCCTTTTGCCGGTGGCCAGATCGGTGGCCACCATCATGACCGGTATTTTCAATTCGGAGAAATCATCGACAGTGGTGTGAATTGAGAATAGTTCCTTCAACCGCTTGGTGCCGTCGAGGATGCCCGAGCGCGGGAAAACCACGTCAAAATAGGAAAAAACTTTTCTGCCGTCCATGCTGAGAACAAACTCCTTGAGACTTTGCAGGCTGCCGCTGGCGTAAAGAGCCCCGACATAAGATCCGACGCTGCATCCGGCAACATAATCGATAGTGATGTTCTCCTCTTCCAGTGCTTCGATGGCCCCGATATGAGCCCAGCCGCGTGAAGACCCGCTACCGAGGGCCAGACCGACTTTCTTTCGCGATGACATGATTTTTTCCTGCATGCGGTTGGTTTTTTATATATCCAAGACTGTATTATAGGCGGTTTTGATCAACAATTACACCAAAAACAGAAAAAAGTCATGTCTGCCCCTGTTGGGGGTCTTGATGTCTTCCTAAATACAACAACCGCGATGGTAGCCGTCAGTATGACGGAAATCTTGCCTATTTTGCTAAATTCCGTTATAATATTGAACAGTTGTACCGGAAGCGCCATAGTCACCAAATTATGGTGCGGTGCTTCTAAGTCGCACCCATCGATTGTGTCGCAGCTGGTTAAATTTTTGGGGAGGTTAACATGGGAAAATACATTGGTTATATATTATGTGTCCTTGGCATTTTATTTGCGCTAGAATATTTTCAAATTGTAGACATACCCTATCTCGAACTTCCTGATATACAAACCAAAGGGGAAGAGTATAAAGGAAAATCGGAAGATAATATGAAACGCCGATATGGTGATTGAAACCGCTATTCACGATCCATTATAATTATGGCTAAACAACCCATGCCTGATGCGATTGGAAAATGGGTGGCCATGTTTCTTTCCCATAGTACAAATTCAATTTATTTTGGCGCGATCAATTTATTTTTTTGTAAATTTTTTATCACAGCCTTGATCACATCATTGATAATTTGATCTTTGGAGTCTTTGCTCCATGTTTTTGATTTCCCGGACCAGATGAGTTTTTCCGTTTTTACATCGTATAAATTCGTTTCCAAGCGGACCGTCATACTGGTGCTTGAATAACCCGAATCACTGTATCGGCTGTGATAGAAACCATAAAAGCCGCGATGCGCCGAACCGCCGCGTGTATAAACATCTTTTTCTTCCTTGCCGATCAGCTGCGTGATAATTACAGCGTCATTTTTATATTGATTGACAGCATTTAATATCATCTCTTTTTTCAATTCCAAATTTGCAGGCATGGGTATTGCCTCTTCGCTTGAGACAGCATCAACGCCAACTGATTTTAGCTGTGCAACGAACTTTTTCTCAAAAGACCGCCGATTATGTTCATTGCCTGTTATTGCAATTACAAGAATATCAGACACGGGCTTCCCCGTATAGGCATCGTCAACCTGCTTTTGTGTGAGTTCGGTCCCAGCGCAAGAAATAATCAGAAAAGCGAAAGAGAACAGATAGCCAAATAATTTCACAAGATTTTCCTTCATCAAACTCCTCCTCACCGTAAAAGTGTCCAATTGTTGTTGATTGCCCCTGACAGGGCGTCAATGAAAAATACCGATTTATACCGCTATAACGCTTTTCAAAAATAAGTTCCGAAATACGAAAAGGGGGTATAAGCGCGGGTAGAAAAAAACGTTCGAATAACGGAACGTTTTTTTTGACAACCACTATATAAGATAAGCCATCCAATCTCAAAAACATTGGATCGTTCTAAAAATTTCGTTCTTTTTGAATTTTTTCGTAGCTTTCCTGGATTTCACGGAAACGGCTTTCGGCAAAGTCGATAAATTCCTCGGGAAGGCCTTTAGAGATAATTTTGTCGGGATGAAAATCTTTGACAAGTTTTTTGTAATTGGATTTTATTTCCTCGTTGGATGATTCGGATGTACAGTTTAGGATTTTGTAGTAATTATCCAGTCCCTGAAAATAGACGGCCTTGATATCGTCATATTGCCGGCCACTGATTCTAAAAATATTCTGAATGCGCTTTAAAGCGGTTTCTTCAGCAGGATGCAGTTTGCCGTCAGCCGCTGCGATTTTAAACAGGAGATCAAAAAAGGAGAGCAGCAACGCGGGCTGGTTTTGAATCGCCTGGTACAGTTGAGTTGCAAAATCTTCAATGGCATACCGGGATTCTTTGGCCTCGTTGAAAACCTGCCGGGCAAAGGCCTTTTCTCTTTTTTCCATGGGCAAATTGTTGATAAAGTCCTGCACCACAACAATTTCGTCCATTGTTACGACACCGTCGATTTTCGACATCTTGCCCAGAATGGAAAACAGGCTGATGAAATAGGCGGCCTGGGTTTGTTCCGCCTGTCCGAATTCCGGTCCCGGAATTGAGCGGGCTGCCTGACCGGCAAAACCGGCCTTTTTATCTACCAGCATATGCCCCAGGGCGGCTCCGGCGATGGCGCCGAGGGGGCCGCCGAGCAACAGGCCCAACGTTCCGAAAGTGAGTTTTCCAAACCAGCCCATTAATTTTCTCCTTTTTCTATTTATTCACCGCGTTATAAATTTTGTATTAGCCATTAGAATCGGTGATTTTATACCGCCGAATTTAGTCCCTAATTGTGCTGGTAATAGCTCAAACTGATGAATTGGTCAAGGGCGGCGACTTTTGGGAAAATCAGATAGGAGGCTTGAAGGCCTGAGAGCTATAAAGCCGGAAGGCCGGGTTCGGAATTTAAGGTTGAAAAAATTTGATTCTTCTGGCCGGCATACGAATGCCCATGGCCGGACTGTTCCGGCTGAAGCCGGGGGTTTGAGAAACTCCTCGAGTAAAACCTTGCCAGGGTGTATTGGAGAGATTCTTTTATCACTAGTATCAGTAATCACTTTCGGGGGGTCGTCATCTTCACATCCCTTTTGGTGTGGCCTCTCGTGCAGAATTCCTGCTTTGTATTATCAATCAATTATTTCGTGAAACGGCTATTTCGAGAACCGATCTGATTTAATTATCCATTTGTCGGATTCCTTGATCATTTTAAAAAGTTGCCCCAGAATCTGATCGTAGGCTGAATCCAACTCATTGCAGACCTCATCTTTCAGGTAGCCGCACTTCCTGGCAAATTCGACCCAGACCTGGGATTCACAAGCGACACTTTCCGAATCATTCAATTTGGCTGTAAAGGCAGCTTGATTTATCCGTTTCCGCCAGGCTTCACCGATATTCGAGCATAACGACCGGGAGGCACGTCGCATTTGATCGGTCAGGGAATATTTTTCTTCGGGAGGGAATGTTTTGGTTAATTCAAATATTTTCATGGCTGCTTCCATTGCGTTATTGTATACCCTCAGATCTTTATAGCTGCTTATTTTATCTTTCATTTCGGTCTCCATTTCTAATTGTCAGCCGCCTGTCGGCCAGGCGGCTGAGTTCGTTGTTATTGAAGATCATTGCTTTTTGGATTCTTCAACGATGAGTAATTCCTGGTTAGCTTCAAAGGTTTTCTGACCGATCCCTGGTACCTGCACCAGGTCTTCCGGCATTTTAAAAGGGCCGTTTTTTTCACGATAGGCCAAGATTTTGGCTGCATGACTTGGCCCGATACCTTTTAGCTGCGCAAGTTCCTCGGCCGAAGCTGTGTTGATGTTAATTTTCTGGACTTCAGCTGCATTTATCGTCAGGACGATGATCAGACCAACGATACCTGCCAGAAGCACGGCAAAAATCATTTGACGGTTAAACATTTTTTCCTCCTTTCCATTTGGCTGTCCATGCCATCAAGCATGGGGTTGTAAAAAATCATACAATTCGCTTCGCATGGGGCGGTGTACTGAAATCGATGGCGGCTTTCCGGGAGCGCTAGCGCCCTGTCAATTAAAACTTTCCAACTTAGCAAATTTTTGTTAAGTTAACCTGTGGTGAATGGACAGGTCTGAATCTCTGATTTTTCCGGAACCTGCAATCAATTGCTTCTGCAGGTATTAAATCACAAATTTTAGTTTGTCAACAAAAATTTGCATAAAAAGCAAAAATAATTTGTCATTTGAAACGGCCTTAAACTTCAGACAGGGTAAAGCCGGGGCCAGGCAAAAAAGTATTCATTAAAAATAGATGTAAATTAAATATGTTATCATCGAATACCGAAAAAATCATCATGCGTTTGAAAGAAGCACTGGATGTTAAATCCGACGGTCAGCTGGCAACATATTTAGGCATATCAAGGCAAAATATTGGTGCAGCTCGAAAGCGAGAGGATATTCCCACGGGATGGATTTATAAGGTAGCGGAGTTGACGGGTTGTTCCATGGATTGGCTCAGTTTTGGACAAAGCCCTAAAATACGTGTGAAATATGCAACAGACGATGCGCAGTCTGGCGGTCAGGTAGCAAGCCCGGAATCACCCTATGGTTCTCAAGGCGTCCCGCAAAGCAGGTCTGCTGGTGATTTGCAGCAAGATGACGAAGGTTTCGGGTTTGGTAATGCCGTTGAGAGGCTGGCCAGGATTTACAACTCCGGAGACAACCTGCTAATCGGTGCCATAAATGCGAATATTAAGGCTATATGCGAGGCAATTGAAAGCCGGCAGCGCGAGGAGCGCTCGACGAACGAACTGAAAGATTTGAAGAAACGGCTGACTGCCCTTGAAAAACAGATACCACCGAAATAGCTGGTCAACCGTCTAATTTTGGCCCCTTAGCCCTGCCGCAATAAAAACCCGGCGTCGAGTCCGGAATCTCTAATGCTCCAACGGTTTTTTTAAAGAAATCGGTATCTGTTACCGCTCCCACCACCGCATACCCGTATCCTTTCAGCTTCATATCCAGCAAGCAGGCGAGCAGCAGGGCCTTGCCGGTTCCATTTCCCCGATGTGAGAGATCCACACCGATCGGACCGAAAAATCCCAGGGCGGTGGCGTCATAGCAGGCAAAGCCGATAAAGGCCTCTTCTATTATTGCAGCAAAGCAGGTCCAGGGCCGGCTGCCAAGGGCTGCATCGGTTTCGGCGGCCCAGGCGGGCCCGAAGGTTTCCGAAACCCATTCGATGATCAGGCGCTTTTCAGGCCCGATGGGTTTGCGAATCATGACTCCCCGGCTTTTCTGGTCGGCCATGAAATGCCAGTCGTCATCGAGATCATATAATTTGACGAGCATATCCATAGTTAATTAGCTTTTTAAAGACTGTGAAATGAATATAACATAACACGTGTATTATACTATTTAAAGTTGATTTGCCTGATAAATTGGGTAATGGTGCATCACTATGGTTTAAGAAGTCGGATATAAAAAAGTACGAAAAAGATCTAATTACAGTCGTAGAAAAAAATGACTACACAATCGCGCGACCCAAAGCTTCTTCTATTGATTTTTGGAATTCATCGGAAATATCGATTTCGATTATTTCCTCTGAAATTCCAGCCTCATCAGCGATATCTTTAGCGGTTACGAGGACCTCAAGGATTTCATCATCGCTTACGAGCCCCGGCGACCGGAGGTGCAGCTTACCGTCTTGACCGGGGTCGCTGATGGGTGCAAGGATTTGTTCCGACGCGGACCAGTCGATGCGGCCATCGGACAGCCCCCTTGCCAGCCGGTTCAGATGTAAACCGGCAGCCAATTTTTCGTCACCGCTCAAACCCGACGGGGTGACATAGCTTTGTTCAAACTGGACCGCGAGTCCTATGGCCAGGGCCGGGCATGTACCGATGGCCTCCAGGACTAAGCCGAGCTCTGCCACCGTGATTTCTTCGGCCAGATAGCCATCCTTGAGATGGCTGATAATCCCGGTGACTTGCGCTTTTTCCTGCTCTGGTATGGCAGAACTGTTGATTAAGGCATTCATGCCGGCTGTAATACCATGGGCGATCCAGACGTTATAATTCTTAGCCGCATAAACGCCGATTGCCACAAAAATTAGAAAAAACGCAATGAGTCCAACTAAAAGAGCGGTGGCGATACCTGACTGGGCTTTTATACCCATAGCCCTGTTTCGTTGAGGTTTTGCCATCATGTTAAGAGTTTCCATGATATTTTTCTCAATTTTATTTTCAGCAAAATGTTGATTTTACAATCCTATATTTATTATCGTAACTTTTTGGAAATAATTTAGAAGAAAAACCGCTAACTTTAACCTATTAAAAGTCGGACCTTGATATGAAAGTTGTAAATACAGATACCTCCGAGTTGATTCGGCCTCATTCGCTGGCTTTTACAGCTGAAGCCTTGCGCAGCGGACGCATGGATCTTATCGAATATGTTGGGAGCATGTGTGCCCGGGTGGCGGAAATCGATCCCCGGGTGGAGGCGATGCTGCCCGAGCCGGGCCGCCTTGACCGCCTGCGCACAGAAGCAGCCGGGCTTCAGACGAGATTCCCGGATTTGAAGGATCGGCCGCCGCTTTACGGTGTCCTGGTGGCCGTAAAAGACATCTTTCACGTTTCCGGGTTTGTGACTCGGGCCGGAACTGAGGTACCGCCCGATCTTTTCGCCGGTTCCGAGGCTGCTGTCGTCAGCCTGCTACGGGATGCCGGGGCGCTGATCTTTGGTAAATCGGTGACCACCGAGTTCGCCTATTTCGAACCCGGACCGACGCGCAATCCCCACAATCCGGCGCACACGCCCGGCGGGTCGAGCAGCGGAAGTGCTGCGGCCGTCGCAGCCGGGTATTGTGCCCTGGCGCTGGGCACCCAGACCATCGGCTCGGTGACACGACCGGCGGCTTTTTGCGGTATCGTGGGCTTTAAACCGACCCTCAACCGCCTGCCAACCAAAGGGCTGATCTACTTTTCACCCACCATAGACCATGTGGGACTCTTTACCCAGGATGTTGCCGGTATGTTCCTGGCCGCATCGTTACTCTGCCGGGACTGGCGTGCGGACTTTGTGCGCGGCATGCTGCCGCCACTGGGCATCCCTGTCGGCCCTTATCTGGCTCAGGCCGAACCGGAGGCCCTGGCCGCATTTGAAAAGCAGGTGCGGATGTTGGAAGAGATCGGATGTAAGGTCAAGCGGGTGCCTGTCCTGGCCGATATTGAGGATTTGAATCATTTACACCGGCAGATGGTTTTTGCCGAGTTTGCCCGGGAGCATGCCGGAATATATGCCCGACACGCGGATCTCTACCGACCCCGCACGGCAGAGATTATCGAGATTGGCCGAAAGGTTTCTGAAGAAGAGCTTGCCGCGGCGCGCGCCAATTGCGCCAAACTGCGGGTGGAACTGGAGTCGCAAATGGTCGAGGCGGGAATCGATCTATGGGTCTGCCCGGCAGCCTGCGGTCCTGCGCCTGCCGGAATCCATGCCACCGGCGACCCCAATATGAGCTTGCCCTGGACACATGCCGGCATGCCGGTGGTCAACCTGCCGGCCGGGTATTCGCGGAACAAATTGCCGCTTTCATTACAGTTCATCGCACCCTCTGGAGAGGATGAAGCCCTGTTGTCCTGGGTTCAGATATTAAGTTTATCCTTGCGTGTTTGACTTTCATCTTTTTTGTAAATTCGAAGCAGGATGATGCCAAAGTAGGTCAGAGAAGCACTGAGGATTGAGATGACGATCAACAAAATGAGAATGGTGGATGATGCGGAATTAGACCGTTGAAAGGACTGCCCTGAATTTTGAACGACTGCACAAAGCCAGCCAACCGGATCCGCCCAGAAGCCCAAGGCACTGGTAAAACAACATATACTACCGGCGTCGGCAGTGGATAAGGTCGCTGGATCCGGATTGACAGCTTTGTCGCAATTTCCCGGTGCGCACAGCCACACCTCTGCAGTCGTATTTCCGGGATTCACCGCACAAATGCAGGTGCAGATGATCAGAGTTTTTAATACCCGAAAAACTCCCGAAAGGCTTGCCTTCAAAAAAAATCCTTGATATTTCATGATCAGGCCCCCGTTTATTCCTGCCAGGCAACCGATTCCGTTGCCCCCGGTCCCTTAATATTTTTATCGGCATCTCACCTGAAATCTTGAATACGGGAAGCTGGAATTTTTCAATTGACGACATCAGGAATAGGGGATTATTATCACAATTTCGTCCCTGGTTTATTTATACCGCTTCAGAAATTTGCCGACAGGAGATTTAAATGCTGGCTCAACCCTATAAATTATTGCTCAATCGTCTGGCGGCCGACATCCCGCCGGCCAGGTTAATTACGGATCCTCTGCGAACCCTTGCTTACGGTACCGATGCCAGTTTTTACCGACTGACCCCCAAAGTTATCGTCAAGGTTGAAAATGAAACCGAGACCCTGGCAGTTTTAAAGGCCTGCCGCGAACTTAAGATAGCGATCACCTTTCGCGCTTCCGGCACCAGCCTTTCCGGCCAGGCGCTGAGCGATTCGGTGCTGGTGGCTTTAGGCTCCGAAGGCTGGCGTGATTACCACATCAGTGAAGACCGGAGCGAAGTCACCCTGGGTGCCGGAATTCTGGGTGCCGAGGCCAACGGCTTCCTGGCCCCCTACGGAAAGAAAATCGGGCCGGATCCGGCCTCCATTAATTCAGCCAAGATCGGCGGCATCGTCTCTAACAACGCCTGCGGCATGGCCAGTGGCATCACCGGCAACAGCATGGGAACGGTCCTTGGCATGCGAATTATTTTTGCCGACGGCACCGTGCTGGATACACGGGATGAGGACAGCCGGCAGACCTTTCTTGCCCGAAGTCGGGACATGGTCGACGGTGTTACCGATCTGGCCCGGCGCCTTAAGGAAGATCCGGACACCGTGGCCCGCATTCAGCGCAAGTATGAGATAAAAAACACCACCGGCTACAGTGTCAGCGCCCTGCTCAATTTTGACGATCCCATCGAAATGATTCAGCACCTGATGATAGGATCAGAAGGTACCCTGGGATTTATCTCCGAGGTCACCCTTCGCACCCTGGATGAGCCCGGCTACAAGTCAACCGGATTGATGCTGTTTCCGGATATCGCCGGGGCCTGCGAGGCCGTCCTGGTGTTAAAGGATTGTCAGGTCAGCGCCGCCGAACTCATGGACCGGGTGTCATTGCGCTCGGTGGAGGATAAACCCGGTATGCCGCCCTATATCAAGTCCCTCGGGGCGACGGTGACGGCCCTGCTGGTTGAGTCTGCGGCCGATGACAGCAAAACCCTGCAGCGGCAGGTGGGCGAAATCAACACCAGGTTCGCCGACTTTCCCATGGCCCGTGACTTTGTTTTTTCCACCGATCCGGAGCAGGCAGAGGCCCTGTGGAATATCCGCAAAGGGCTTTTTCCCTCCGTCTGCCACGCCCGCCAGAAGGGAACCACGGTTATAATCGAAGATATTGCCGTGCCGATTGAGCAGTTGCGGGACTGTTTACTGGAACTGCAGGATATGTTCAAGAAGTATGCCTATAAAGACACAATTATCTGGGGCCACGTCTTTGACGGCAACGTCCATTTCGTGCTGACCCCCGATATGTCAAATTCCGGGGAGATTAAAAATTACAAAGCCTTTATGGAAGAGCTGGCTGCCATGGTGGTGGACAAATACGACGGGTCTTTAAAAGCCGAGCATGGCACCGGTCGCAATATGGCGCCTTTTGTGCGTCGGGAATGGGGCGATCTAATCTATGACGTCATGCGGGGCGTCAAGACCCTTTTTGATCCCGACCACATGCTCAACCCGGGGGTGATCATCAACGACGATCCCGAGGCCCACGCTAAAAATATCAAGCCCATGCCCCAGGCCCACGAGCTGGTGGACACCTGCACCGAATGCGGATTCTGTGAGCGCAGCTGCATGTCCCACGGATTGACCCTGTCGGCCCGCCAGCGAATCGTGATCTACCGCGAAATGACCCGCCTGGCAGCCTCGGGCCAGGACCCGGCGCGGTTGGCCGAACTAAAAAAGGATTATGTATATTACGGAGATCAGACCTGCGCCACCGACGGGCTGTGTGCACTGACCTGTCCGGTGGAAATCGACACCGGCAAGCTTATCAAAGCCCTGCGCCATGATCAATTATCGCCTGCCGCGCGGCAGATAGGGGCCCAGGTGGCCAAGCGGATGGATACGGTGACTGCCTTTACCCGTTTCGGGCTAAATCTACTAGACTGGATGCACGGCCTGTTGGGGACCCGGCGATTGACGGCCCTTACCACCTGGCTACGTTCTCTTTCCGGAGATCGGTTGCCGTTGTGGACCCCGGCGATGCCCAAAGGCGGGGCGGCATCAGCCTGGCATGCATATGGTTCAGTTCAGGCGGACAAAGTGGTTTATTTTCCGGCCTGCATCAATCGCGGTATGGGGCCGGCCCGAGGCTCCCGGGAACGATCTTTGAACAAGGTTACCGAGTCTCTTCTCAAAAAGGCCGGCTACAGCATCATTTATCCGGCTGCCACGGATAAGTTGTGCTGCGGCATGCCCTTTGCCAGCAAAGGATTGAGCGAGACTGCCGCTGCAAAGGCCGAGGAGCTCGGAGAAGCCCTGCTTAGCGTATCCGACAACGGCCGCATTCCGATCCTGTGCGATATGAGCCCCTGTCTGTATCACATGAAAGAAACCCTGGATACCCGCCTCCAGCTGTTTGAACCCATCCAGTTTACGCTGACCTGCCTGGCGCCGCGCCTGACCTTTGATAAAATTTCAGAACCAATAGCCATTCACACTGTATGCAGCGCCAAGAAAATGGGTTTGGAAGCCGATTTTCGCCGGCTGGCCGAGATGTGCTCCGAAAAAGTGGTTACGCCCGATGTGATCTGCTGCGGTTTTGCCGGCGACCGGGGATTTACGGTGCCCGAATTAAACGCCTTTGGACTGAGACATTTGAAAAAACAGCTGCCCGCTGAAGTCGTAACCGGTTATTCCACCAGCCGCACCTGCGAAATTGGCCTGACGACTCACAGCGGCATTGACTACCGGTCCATTTTGTACCTGGTCGATCGGTGCACCCGGTCCAAATCCTGATGTTATGTTGATTGAAAATCCGTTTTTGCTATGAGCTATCAGGTACCAGCTATGAACTGTATCCCCCTGCT
>Ga0265303_10001815_pt1 | contig 13226 bp, 14 predicted proteins | sample Helome_2_FD_192494 | JGI IMG/M metagenome (GOLD analysis project Ga0265303, IMG submission 192494) | Marine sediment microbial communities from subtidal zone of North Sea - Hel_20160317 (Illumina Assembly) | ecosystem: Environmental > Aquatic > Marine > Subtidal zone > Sediment ...
TTCTGCCCAAAGGCGTAGACCAGCAGTGTCTTGGTCCGGTCGGCGATTTGCTCCGAGTTCCAGCCAAACCGAGGGTCGGGTACCCCCACTTTGACCTGCCTCAGCCGCCGAAACGCGGACCATGAGAAAAATCCGAGCGTGCTCACCAACAGCAACGTCATCCAAATCGGACCCATCGTCTTCTCCCTGAGTTCAAGCGCGGAATCGGTACAAGGGTAGGCTCGCGCTTCGCCGAGATGTAGGGGTGCCGCGCGGCGAAGTCAAACGCCATGCCAGGGGGCGCTCGGGCTTCGAATGACCCCGTCGCCTATGATTCTAAGGTGAGTCGATTGGCTCCAATATTTCTGCTGGGAGTGGTCGCATGCACCGCCCCCGCACTCCGTACGGTTCCTCGCGTCGTGGACGGCGAGTTGGAGCATGGGCGGTTCATCTCGCCATACGCCTACGAATGGTTTATCGAGGGCGAGGCAGCTGCAAGCCAGGGTCGCCACGGTGAGGCGGCAATGGCGTTCGAGAACGCGACCGCGGCGCCGGCGGACGACGCGCTTCTAATCACGCGCTTGGCCGAGGAGTACGAGCTCAGTGGAGACTCGCGTCGCGCCGATCGCACGCTCACTGCGGCACGTCGCTCGTATCCGGGTTCGCCGTGGGTCGCGCTCTCACAGGGTCGCATCGCGGCACATCGAGGCGACGAACGAGATGCGATTGCAGCGTTCCTCCGGGCCAGGGAGCTGGCGCCGGGTTGGGATGCGCCCATCGCTGCACTGGCCGAATTACTGATAGCCTCCGGCCGTCCCGAGCGGGCCAGCGCGATCTTGCTCGATCACCTCGGCTCCGCGCGCCATGCGCCTTCGGAGCGCGCCAGGAGCGTCCTGCTCGACCTGGCGCGACGAAGCGGAGACGCGGAAACGTTGTCGCGTGCCCTTGCTTTGGATCCGAACTCGACCCTTGCAGCTGGGGCCCGGGAGGCTGGGAAGCTCGCGCTCGAGAACGGCCAGCCCGCGTTGGCGGCCCGGGTGCTCGCCACAGCGCTGGACACTCCGGAAAACGTCGCACTTTGGCTGCAAGCTCTGGTCAAAAGCGGCGATCGAGCAGAAGTCGCGTCGTTCCTGGCAGGCGCCGATAGCCGACGCCTGGGAGGCTGGTCCGAGCGTGTCGGTCTGTTGTTGAAGATCGGTGAAGCCGGCAGGGCGCTCGAACTGTTGAAATCCGCGGCGCCCTCTCCGAAAGTCGGGTACGCCCAGGGGCGCGCGCTTCTGATCGATGGAAACTACGTCGAAGCGGCTGCCACCCTAGCCCAGGTCCCGTTCGGGGCGGCGAGCTTCGAAGCAGCACGGTTGGCGTTCGCGGAGTGCTCGGCGGCGCTGGGCCGGAGTGGCGCCGCCGCAGAAGCGTTGAGCCAGGCTCCACACTACTCGCTTGCCATTCGAAAGACACTCGCAGGAATCTATCTCCATGAGGGAGCCCTCAGGGCGGCCCTTCGTCTATTCGATCCGAAACGGGACGTTGAGCGTGCTGCGCTTGCGGCGCTCTACGAGCGAGCAGGGCATTTCGAGGAGGCGGCCGCTTATTACGCAGTCGTCAAGACGACCGAGCTGGACGACGCTGGGCTCCGCGCGCGCGTTTTGGCCGAAAGGCTTGCTTCGCGGGGCAATCGTCGAGCGGCGATCGCGGTTCTCGATCGATGGACCGTTGTGGCCGCCGACGACCTGTATGCGAGAGTGCGCCTGATCGAGTTGCTCGCGGCCGACGAGCAGGTCGTGAGCGCGCAGAAAAAAGGCCGCCACGCGCTAGAGGTCGTCGACGAGCCGCAACTGCGCGCACATCTCATCGCCGTACTAGAGCGTTCGGCCAGCTCGAAGTAGCGAGCGGCGATCAGTACTCGCCGAAAAGATCTTGAATCCGCACGTCGAGCGCGGTTGCAATCTTGTAGAGCGAGCTGATGGACGCGCTCGACTCGGCACGCTCGATTTGCGAAAGGAGTGACACGCTGAGCCCGGTACGGCGGGCCATCTGCTTCAAAGTCAAACCGCGATCTTTGCGGAGCCCTCGAATGGTCTCGCCGATCACGCGGTGGAGGTTTTCTTCGGGTGTACGAAGAAGACCCTTCTTGCGCATGACTCGATCGAGAACCTCTCGAAACTCATCGGGGTTGAAAGGCTTTTTGAGGTAGTCGACCGCGTCGAGCTTCATCGACTGGACGGCGGTATCGAGAGACGGGTAGCCGGTGAAGATCACGACCGCCACGTCGCTGTCGACCTTGCGGATCTGCTCCAGGACTTCGACGCCGCCGAGGCCGGGCATCATCAGGTCGAGCACCACGAGGTGGTATCCGCCCTGTTTGACTTCGTCCGGCGCATCTTTGGGATTGGCGAGGGTCGTGACCTCGAAGCCGTCCTTGGTGAGGAAGGTCTCCATGAACTCCAAGATCGCCTGGTCATCATCGACGACGAGTACTTTTACCGGTGGTAACGCCTTTGCCATCCTGCCTCCGCCGCAATTGTAATTGCAGTGTTCAATTCTAGTCGGGGCGAGAGGATTCGAACCTCCGACCTCACGGTCCCGAACCGTGCGCGCTACCAAGCTGCGCTACGCCCCGTATTTCAAGCTCGGCGGAATCTAGCGTTATCGTCGAGCACTGTCAAAGAGCTAACCTACATTTACCCACATGTAGACTTGATAGGCATCTGCCCAAGGGCCTGCACCTTCGATCCATGGGCCGACATCCAGCCGGCCGGATGATTCAAAGCATAGTGATTTCAAAAGTGAAGCCCGCCCCGCTTGGGGTTCGAATCCGGATAGATCTGCGCTTGATGCGACCTCTGTACCCTCCTCGTCGAGAGGCGAGCAGACCGCATAGAGAAGAGAGCCGCCGCGTCGAACCAAGGGGGCTACGGTTTCGAGGAGACGGCGCTGCATGTCACCCATTCGGGCGGGGTCTTTCGGGCCAGTTCGCAGTAAAATTTCAGGCCTACGGCGCAGCGTGCCGAGCCCCGTGCACGGAGCGTCGACGAGAACGCGATCAAACTCGCCCTGGACCTGACCCGTTCCAACCGTCCAATCGACGACGGCGGTCTCGAGCTTCGCCCGGTCGAGTCGAAGTCGCGAGAGCTCGGCAGGAATTTGCTCGAGACGGTGCTCGTGAAGGTCGGTGGCCACGACGCTGCCCGATTCGCCGACCGCTTCCACCAGCTGAGCGGTCTTGCCCCCGCGACCTGCGCAGGCATCGAGGACGCGGTCGCCCGGCTCTGTGCCCAGCATGAGGCCGATCAGCTGGGCGCCCTCTTCCTGAGCGGCAAACGCGCCTTGCTGGTAACCGGGCAGCGCTCGGGGATCGCCTGCGCCGCGGATACGCAAGCCGCGAGGCGAAAGGGCGGTGCGCGTTAGGGACGCATCGGGCTGCGCGGCGAGAATCGCATCGGCGACGCCTTCTCGTTTGAGGTCGGCGCGCACTCGCAGATCGATCGATGGGGCCTCCTCACCGACACGCAGAAGGTCCTCGGCGTGCTCTGACCCAATCGAGGACCGCAGGGAATCGCGCAGCCATGCTGGAACCGCTAAAGACGAAGGCGGTTGCCGAAGCTCGGGGCGATTGGCGGCCACCTTTCGAAGAACCGCGTTTGCGAATCCTGCAAGTCTCTTGCCGCGCTTCATCCGCACGAGCTCCACCGCATCGTTGACGACGGCATGCGGAGGCACCCGTTCGAGGTACGAGAGCTGATAGACAGCGCCGATCAGCACAGCCCGGGTCCAATCGTCGACCTTGAGCGGCCGCTGAAGGTGTCGGCTGATCGTCGCTTCGAGCTCGGGCGCAGTCCGCAGCGAGCCGTACACGATCTGCGTTGCGAGCGCGGCGTCGGCGCGTTTGACCGAAGCACGACGGAGCTCTGCGTCGAGGGTGGGCGTCGCCCAGGCGTCGTCGCTGGCAACCCGTTGAAGGACGCGGGTCGCGATCAGTCTGGCTGGGGCTACCACAGCGCATAGCTTACTCCCGTCCCCTTCGAGGGCACGGGGATTGGAGGCTCCGCAAGCCCCGTGATACGGTAGCGACCGTGGGACGGGGCAGGACGGGACCAAGCGCAAGTGAGCGGGCGCGATGAGCGCCTTGGTTCTCGTCGGGGACCCCGATCCTTTCAACCTTCGTTTGCTTCATGAAGCCTGCGAGGCGGCGGGTTACGATGTGGTGACTGCGGCGGACGGTCCCGAGGTGCTGGCCATGGTTGCGCGCCGGCCCCCGGACCTGCTCATGCTCGACGCAACGATGTCCGAGATCGACGGTTTCGAAATCCTGCGCATTCTCAAAGCGGACACCAGCCTCGTGAGCATTCCGGTCTTGCTCGTGACCGACGAAGGCGACGTCGAAGCGAGGCGTCGCGGGATCGAGCTCGGCGCTGAAGACTACCTAACCCGCCCGTATCGCGTATTCGAAATCCAGCAGCGCGTGCGCAACGTCTTGCGTGCCACGCGGCGCGACCGCCTCGGCATTCCTGAGAGCACTCCACCCGCCGATCAACGAGATCCAGTGACCGGCGCCGGAACGCCGTCACAACTCCTGATCAGCCTGGACTACGAACACACGCGCGCCGAGCGCTACGGACATCCGCTGAGCTGTATCGTCGTGAGGCTTAGCAACTCGTCGGGAATCGCGGCGGCAAGCGAGGATGGCACGGCGGATCGCGCGATGGCCATGATCGGCAGCGGGCTCAAGTCTTGCATCCGCGCGGTCGACCATCTCTTTCGTTTGCGGCGTGACGAGTTCTGCATCCTGCTCCCAGAAACCGATGGCAAAGGCGCCGGCTACGTGCTCCGGCGCTTGGACGGTCAGATCGAAAGCGGCGAGCTCTGGGGCGGGAACATTGCGCCACGGCCCGAGGTGGAGATTGGGCACACGAGCACACCGGAGGTCAGCGTCAAGAGCGGCGAGGACCTCCTGAAGCAAACGCGGCATTCGGTAGCGCGCAAACCTTAGAGCGCGACCGCAAAGCGCACGACCCAGACCAGAATGGCGCAGCCCGCGACCGCAATCGCCCAGCGGTTGAGTCCGAAGCGCTCGATGACCTCGCCGAGAGACCAGCTGCGCAACGCAGCGGTCACGCCGAGCGGTACGCAAGCGCAGACCACGAAAAACAAAGCGAGGCCGAGCGGGTTTGCGTTTGCCGCCATCGACCAGTGGCCGCGTACGCCGTGCGCAAAAGCCGTCGTGAGCCCACATCCGGGGCAAGGCGAACCGGTGAGTAAGAGGAAGCCACAAGGAGGCAAGCCGAGCTGGGTGTGCGTGCCGTAGCCGCGAACGTCGGGTTCGACAGCCAATGCCACCCCCAGCACCGCTAGCGAGCCCGCCGCGATGCCCAACCAAAGCAAGCGCTGTGAGAGTGGCCGCGAACGGGCCTCATTGCGGGTCGTCGTCATCGGTCGGCTCCCGCCAGTTTGAGTTACGTCGGAGCTCGCCGTCAATGTTCGTCACACACGGCAGCTCGCAGCAAGGCTCACCAATAGCCGCGTGCACATCGCGACCGATCGGATTCTCGTTGCCAGCAGCAAAGTCCGCGTAATGCGCGTGGAGGCACTTCACACCGGTGGATGAGCCACCGACTCCTCCAGTTGGACGATGGTGTGCATCGTCGGAAAGCAGCGCTTCACGGTCGCGAGCGTAGCGCGCATGAGCGGCCTCGAGCGCGCGCATTCGCTCGGGGTCAGCATCGATCTTGGACTGCGCCGCACGGACTCCGCCTTTCGCCTCGAGCCGGGCGATGCGACGATGCGCAAGAGGGCATGTGAGCCAGTATCGCGTAGGGAACGGCTCGCCAGTGTCGAGAATCGGAGGGACCTCGGCGACGATGGGCAAGCCAAGGCTGCACCTCCGCACGACCTTCGACGTCGCTCGGAGAGGTCGCGCGATTTGGAGAGCGAGCACGTCTCCGTCACGTTCCGCCGTGCTCATGATGGGCGCATGCAGTCCTTGACCTCGGTCCAGAAATCGGATTCGCCGACGAGCTCGAGCATCATCACCGCTTCGGCCGCCGCTCGGTCTGCCCTCGCCCCAGTGTCTCGCAGTCGAGCGCAGATGTCTTCGGCAATCGTGAGCCTGGTGGCGAGCTCGGCGCGTGCCAGCGCAAAGTCGTAGTCCTCCGCCCACTTGAGCGACCAGACCTCGTCGGCAACCCAATCACCAAATACGGCTCGACTCGTGCGAGCCTTGGGTGAGCGTGCTTGCGCGCGATCGAAGGCGGCGCCCCAGGGACGCCCTGGGGGTCTCGGGCTGCGGCCGTTTCGAAGCGAGCCGATGGTGTCGCCAACCCACGCCATCGCCACGCCGAACTGCGTGCCATCTCGTGCGTCGATGAACTCCTGCGCTTGCTTCTCCCAGCTGCTGCCGCGCAGCGCCGGAAAAGGCGTGGCATCCAAGATTCCGAGGAGGGGCTCTCGGCTCTGAAGTCGATTCAGATACTCCGCTTCGATGGGCTCCCACTCGGTGATGCTGAGCTCTTCTTTCGCAGTGAAGGGAATCCGCTTGATGCGCCGGTCGGCGATGGGCCTGCTTCCGCCGTCGGATATCGATGGCTCCACGTCTTCGGGCCGGATCTCGGGCCGGTCACCCATCGTGCGACACGGGCAGCGATGGTCGGTCGTAATTCGACCGCCCACCGGCGTCGCGGCCAGCCCCAAGGGGAATCGCCGACAGCCATCGGGCTTGGCCTCGGGGCCCAGCTGTGCGTGCACCGAGCAACGCTGATCGGACATCAGAAACACGCAGCCGCCATCGGCCGCCGTGTTGAGCATGTAGTCGTCGTGATCGTCGTTCCAGCCTGCCGAACCGCGGTAGATGCGGCGCATCTCGCCGACTTCCTTCTTGGTGAGCGGCCCGATGCCATGGATATCCGTACAGCAGAGGCCATCGCCGAAGCAGGTGTATCGCGCGCCCGGACGGGGCAGCAGCGGTCGCACTTTCGTCTTTTTCTTTTTGTTTCCAGCCATGAACCAGCGTGGGCTTCCTTAAACCCCAGGGAAAAGGGGACTGTCACCTTTTTCTGGGATATGATTTTGGGATGGGAGCGAGTCCGTCACCGCTCGTGGGTTACAACACGAACGTGCGCCATAAGGGAAAGCTGTATCACATTCAAACCGAGGATTCGGGTGTGAAGCGGCCGCACGTCATCACCCAGCTTTTCGCTGACGGCGGCCGCATCATCGCCTCGGAAAAGACTTCGTACCAAGAGCACGTCGAGTCCGAAGGGCTCATCGAAATCGTGAAGCAGCTGATGCGCGAGCAGCACAAGCGCGTCTTCATCGGGCTACGCGATGGTGTGTACGACGAAGGCGACTCCGCCCAAACCGACGGCGATGGCGCAAACGGGGACGCGCTTCCTTCCGAGGTCAGCACCGAAGTTCTGGAGCACGCCGCGGCGCGCCTAGTCGAAGGCTCACCGCAGTACGAACAGTTGCGACCGAACAGCGCGTCGGGCCAGCGAATCTCACGCGCGCCCGCCGCTCCTTTTGGGCATGAAGTGCTGAGTGAAAAGACGCTCGACGAAGTCATTTTGGCCTATCTGGCGCGAGACCTGGAAACGGGCACCTGAGACCGCTTGGCTTGACACCTTGGGGAGCGCGTTGTTAGCTCACCGCCCGGCGGGAAACCCGTGCGGGGAAATCTACGATGCCCGACGCGAAAACCTCATTCACCCGGGACATTCCCCGGTCGATCGACAGCGACGTAGATAAGGCCAAAGCCGTTGACGCGGTCTTCTTGTTCATCGTCACCGGACAGGACGGTGGCGTCTGGACCGTGAACATGAAGGACGCGCCGGGAGTCACCGAAGGTGACGCTGGGAACGCCGAGTGCACGATCGAGCTTTCGACGGAGGACTGGAAAGCGATGACCGACAAGCCTGGAGCCGCGATGCAGTTCTTCATGCAGGGCAAAATCAGGCTGAAGGGCAATGCGCTACTTGCCACGAAGCTCCAGTCCGTAATCGGCTAGCCGCCTCTCGCAACGATGTCTGCGCTCAAAGACCGCCTTTTCAAGCTCCTCCAGGATCCGAGGGTTGCAAAGCTGATGCAGGACCCGAAGGTTCAGCAGGCCGTGGTGAAGAGCCTTCGTCTCCGTGGGCGGGTCGAAGGGGCGATGGACCAGCGCGTACAGCGAGTCGCAAGCGTGCTGAACCTCGCGACCCAGCGCGACCTGCGCTCGCTCCAGCGACGGATCCGTCACCTCGAACAAGAGCTACGCGAAGCCCAGGAGCGAATCATCGAAGCCGAAAATGCTCGAGAAGCTCAGGCCCGTAGTTGAGCCCGAAGTAGAACACGGCAACCAACGGTACGATGATGCTGAGGACCGCGAGGCTTACCCCCAACGTGGCGATCGCGTAGTCCCACCCCGTCGCCTTCGAACCAGGGGTTTCGTGCTGGCGGATGAGCTCAAGATTTCGCCGGTTCGATTTGTAGGCGAGGTCGAAGATATCTCCGACGATCGGCAGCGCGCCAGCAAACACGTCCACGAGGATGTTGAGGATCATCCGAAACAAGATCACACGTGGCACCCCGCGGCGTAGCGCCAAAGCCATGAGACCAACGGAGCCCACGCCGGTGACCGCATCGCCAATTCCCGGAAACAAAATTCCGATGACCGGGTCGAGGCCAAAGCGGACGTCGGTACCCGGAATGCGAAACCGGTCGTCGAGCAGCGTGACGAGATGCTCCGCCCAACGCCGGAGCGTAGAAAGCGACCGTTCCGAGTCCACCATGCCCGAACTCTAGGGGCGCTATCAGTCGTTCGCCAGAACTTGGTCGCCACAGACTTCGGCGATCACCGTTCGAAGTCGCTCCCGCAAGTTCGACCCCTTTTCGACGAAGTGATGAATCCCTAGCTGATGAAGAAGCTGGACATCGTGCTCCTGCGCGCCGGCACTGACCGAGATGATGGAACAGCTCTGCGCAAGCCCGTCGCCTCTGAGCTGCATGCAAAGCTCGACGCCGTTCATGCGGGGCATGTGCAAATCGAGCAGCATCACGTCCGGCTCTTCCTTTTGGACTTCGCTCAACGCCTCTTCGCCGTCATGGGCAACCCTAATCACGGTCGGACCAAGGATCTGCCGCACGTAGAACGTGAGGATCTTCGCGAGGTCCACGTCGTCATCGACGATGAGCACCGAAGGCGCGTTTGGACTCGTCTCCTTCGGGTCCTGACTGCGTGGTCGCTCGTCACGGATCGCGCGCAACTGCCAAGCAACGGCTTCGGCGCTTTGGTTGCGCAGCTGCGGATCCGGGCTGAGCATTTCGTGGACGAGCTGACACATCGCCGATGGGCAGTCGGGCCTGAGCTCGGCGAGAGACACGGGTTGACCCCGCTCGTGCGCCGTGACCACTTCACGAATCGTCCTACCGTCATAGGGTCGCGACTGGGTGAGCAACTCGTAGGCGAGCACGCCGAGCGCAAAGATGTCAACGAGATGACCGCTGCCAGGCGCCGCCGTGTTGAGTAGAGACTCCGGTGCCATGTACGGAGGAGAGCCCGCTACGCGCTGCTTTCCGTTGACGTCAAACTCCGGCAAGACGAGCCCGAAGTCCATCAACACCACACGATGAACTGGAGTCAGCATGATGTTGTCCGGCTTGATGTCTCGATGGACGAGCCCCGCGCGGTGAACGACGCTGAGCCCTTCGGCGGCCGGCAGGAGAATCTGCACGACTTCGGACACGCTAAAAGGCTCGCCGCTTCCCCAACGGGTGTCAGCGTGCTGGGTCAGGGACACACCGTAGACGCGCTCCATGACCAGGTAGTCGATGCCGCGGTGCTCCCCCAGCGTGTGGACGCTGACCAAACTGGGATGCTGGAACGCGGCCAGCGCGCGAGCCTCGTTTCGAAGAGGCGGGGTCAGGGGGTTCGGCCAGGCGGCCTTGATCGCGACTCGTCGATTGAGCAGGTGGTCGTGGGCTTCGAAGACCTGGCCCATCCCGCCCCTGCCGAGCAGCTTGATGACCTCATAGACACCGTCGAGCAGCTCACCGGTGGCGAAAATACGATTTTCGCCGTCATCCAGTGGCTCGCCCGAGGCGATTGCCTGTCCACCTCCCAAATCCCGCATATCAGTATTTATATAATATCTTGTTTTTACTGTAAAACGCAACCTCAGAGATCGATGACTTTGATATCCAGACCTCCGACCGCTTTGCCCAGAAATCGCGACGCTGCCGCTCCAAATTGGCCGGGGAGGTCGGTGACCAGGATTTCCAGCGAGCCTGCGGCTTGATCGGTCGCTGCGGGCAGGTCGAGCATCGCGGTGAGGGCGGTCGCGGTCGCCTCGGCGCTGTCGACGATCGTCACGTCATGCCCGAGCAACTCCGCAGCGACCTCGTGAATCGTCTCGGACAGCAAGGGATAGTGGGTGCAGCCGAGGACAATCGTGTCGACATCGACCTCCACCAGCGGTTGCAGGTAGCGACGGGCCGCGAGCCGCGGCACCTCGCCGGTCACCCAACCTTCCTCGGCCAGCGGCACGAACAGGGGCGCCGACCTTGCGAAGACGCTCATCGCCTGGTTTTCGGCGTGAATTGCTCGCTCGTAAGCACCCGACGCCACCGTGCCCGCGGTCGCGAGGATTCCGATGCGCCCGGTTCGGGTCGCTTTGACCCCGGCGCGCGCGCCCGGCTGGATGACGCCGATCACCGGAATGTCGAGACGGTCCTGAAGCTCGCCTAGCGCAACGCCGCTCGCGGTGTTGCACGCGACGACCAGAAGTTTGATGTCGAAGCTGAGCAGACGCTCCGCGCAGGCGATGGCGTATCTGACCACGGTGTTCGCGCTTCGCGTCCCGTAAGGAACCCTGGCCGTGTCCCCAAGATACACGAGATTCTCGGCTGGAACCGAGCCAGCAATGGCCCGGGCTACCGTGAGGCCGCCCAAACCCGAATCAAAAATGCCAATCGGCTTTGTCACGTACCCCGTCCGGGCCAAGGTTACATGCCCGTCCCGAAAGAGCCACCGGCAGACTGGTCTCTGGTAGGGTATGAACGAGATGCCCGCACTGGCGCTGATTTCGAAAGATCCGAAGCTTTACCAAGAGCTGGTCTCTGCCATGGAAAGAAGCGATTGGTCGGTCGAGTGGCTCGGGCGCGAGGTCCTGGGGGATGCGGAGCTCCAACATGACGTGGTGGTGCTGGACGCTGCCCACCCTGGGGCAGGCAGGTGGAAACCGATGCGCGGGAAGCCCATTCTTCTCGTCGTGGAGGGAGAGTATTCCGAGGGCTTGGATCTGCTCGCGAGCGATATCGTTTTCCGGCCGACGCGCCGCGAGCCACTGCTGGCCCGTCTGGAGCGCCTGCGCACGCGGAGCCCGGCCGGCAACTTGCTGCGCCGGTACTCCCAGGCGTTCGCGTCGATGGCGATGGGCGTCGTTGTGCTGGGCCCCGACCTCGAGATCCGGACGGCCAACCCTCGCTCCTACGAAATCACGGGGCACCGCGAGGAAACGATCTCCTCTCAAGGCATCGAGCACTTGCTTTTCGACGAAGATCTTCGGCGGGTTCGAGAGGCACTCTCACAAGGCCAGTATCCCCGCGGGATGGACATCCGTCTCGTCCGGCGAGATGGGACGACCATCCTTTGCAGCGCCTCGTTTACTCCCCTGATCGGCGCGGAGGATCACACCGTGATCTCGTTCGAAGACGTAACCCTTCAACGCCAAACCGAGCAGGAGCTCATCCAAACGATGGAGTTCCTGGAATCGTTGATCGACGCGAGCGTCGACGCGATCATTGCGACCGACATGGAGCAACGTGTGCGCTTGTTCAACGCCAGCGCGGGGCGAATCACCGGGTATCACGAATCGGACGTGGTCGGGGCCGTGACGCTCGTAGATCTTCTCGGACGTGCGACGGCCGAGCTCGTCACCCAGCGCGTGCGCTCCGCAGAGCACGGCGGCACGGGCCGACTCGAGCCAACCATGCTCGACCTTCTCGACATCCACGGCACGCGAATTCCGGTGCAGCTTTCGGCTTCGCTGATCTACGAAAAGGGCGAACCCTCGGCGATTGTCCTCATTTTCGCCGACTTGCGCGACCGGATCCGAGTCGAGGAGCGTCTCGCCGAGGCACAGAAGAAGTTGGCCTTTACCGAGAAGCAAGGAGTCCTCGCCGAGTTGGCCGGCACGGCCGCTCACGAGCTCAACCAACCCCTGACCAGCATGATGGCATACGCCGAGCTTCTCCTACGCCAATCGGAGCCCGAATCGAGCGGGGCAAAAGCTGCACGAGTGCTGATTCGCGAAGCGGAACGAATGGCGGAGATCGTCCGCAAAATCGGAAAGATCACCCGGTACGAAACCACTTCGTACGTCGGTCATCAAAAGATCTTCGATCTCGATCGCGCGGCCGACGGACCGAGTGAACCAGGAGCAAAGGGCTGAGCGATGGACGACTCCGCGCACAGAAAGCCCCCTGCCCCGGAGGAAGGTCCGGAGCCGCGGGTGTCCTCTGTGAAGTCGATCATTTCGCCGCGACGAGACCGGGGCCGGCACACTGCGGGCCCAACTCTGCCGGCTGTGCTCGCCTCGCTGACCGAGGCGCAGCGCGAAACGACAGGGCCAACGACCGACGAAAACATTCTCCGCGCGTACGTGCACGCGCTCGAACGCCTCTATCCCGGGGTCCGCTTCGCGATGAGGCTATCGCGCGGACTGCTGGAGCGCAGCGCCATCGTCCAAGCCACGACTCATCACATTCGGCCCGAAGCGCTGGACGAAGTCTCGATCACCGAAGCGGGGCTCGTCCGAGCTGGATTTGGGGAAACGGCCGAACCGCCTCCGGCGATGGTCTTGCGGCGAACGTACGAGCCCATCATGCTCGCCGGGCCTGGCGAGGGGCTCCTTCCAACCGATGGTTTGGATGTTGCGCTGGCGCGTGCGGGAGAGGTCTTGGGAGTCCTGGCGGCCGAGTTCGAGCGGGGCATGGGAGTTCCGTCTCGCTTGGAGGACGCACTCTTGATGGCGGCCACGCAGGCCAGCGCGGCAATCGAAAGCGGCCGTCTGCGCCGCGAGTCGCTCCACCTGCGGGACTACCTCGAGAAGCTCTTGGAGCACGCGAACATTCCCGTCTTGGTGATCGGCCGTGACCGCAACATACGCGTCGTGAGCGGCGCCTTCGGTCGCATCACGGGCCTCGATCGGGCCGAGCTGGTCTCGAGTGATCTGCTGCAACTCGCTCGGCAAAACGAACGTGTGCGCGTCTTGTCG
>Ga0265303_10001816_pt1 | contig 13226 bp, 13 predicted proteins | sample Helome_2_FD_192494 | JGI IMG/M metagenome (GOLD analysis project Ga0265303, IMG submission 192494) | Marine sediment microbial communities from subtidal zone of North Sea - Hel_20160317 (Illumina Assembly) | ecosystem: Environmental > Aquatic > Marine > Subtidal zone > Sediment ...
ACAAGCGCGCTGGCGACTTCATTGAGATTGTGTGGAGGCACATCCGTCGACATTCCGACTGCGATACCGGTCGTGCCGTTGAGCAGCAGGTTCGGGAGGCGCGCCGGAAGAACCACCGGCTCGTTCATCGTGCCATCGAAATTCGGAACCCAATCAACCGTGCCGTCTCCGAGCTCCTGCAGCAGGCTTTTGGCATAGGGTGTCAGGCGGGACTCCGTATAACGCATCGCGGCAAATGACTTGGGATCATCGGTCGACCCCCAGTTGCCCTGTCCGTCGATGACGGTATAGCGATAGGAGAATTCCTGGGCCATGAGCACCATGGCTTCGTAACAGGCCGAGTCTCCGTGCGGGTGAAATTTGCCGATGACATCGCCGACCGTGCGCGCCGATTTCTTCGGTTTCGAACTGGCCGACAGGCCGAGTTCACTCATTGCATAAATGATGCGGCGTTGAACGGGCTTCAGGCCGTCGCCGATCTGTGGCAGCGCCCGGTCGAGAATGACGTACATCGAATAATCGAGGTAGGCTTTCTCGGTATATTCCTTGAGCGCCTGTTGTTCGACGCCCTCGAGGTTAAGACTGTTTTGCATATTAGGCCCTCTAAACCTCAGCGAGATCGCCCTTTGTCTCAAGCCATTTGCGCCTGTCTTTCGACCGTTTCTTGGCCAGCAGCATGTCCATGAGCTGCTCGGTCTTGTCCTTCGCACTAACTGTCAGTTGCACCAGCCTGCGAGTGTCACGATTCATCGTTGTTTCCCGCAGTTGTGCCGGGTTCATCTCACCCAGTCCCTTGAAACGCGTGACTGTGACCTTGCCACGCTTTTTCTCAGCTTCGATACGATCAAGAATGCCTTTGCGTTCGCCCTCATCCAGTGCGTAAAAGACTTCTTTGCCGACGTCGATGCGATACAACGGCGGCATTGCCACGTAAACGTGGCCCGCCATGACCAGCTCCCGGAAGTGTCGCAGAAACAGCGCACAAAGCAGCGTCGCAATGTGCAGCCCGTCAGAATCCGCGTCAGCCAGGATGCAGACCTTGTGGTAGCGGAGTCCGTCGAGGCTGCTTTTGCCCGGATCGACGCCCAGCGCCACGGAAATATCGTGTACTTCCTGTGAGGCCAGGATCTCGCCGGAATCAACTTCCCAGGTATTCAGGATCTTGCCGCGCAGCGGCATGATCGCCTGTGAGTTTCGGTCGCGAGCCTGCTTCGCCGAGCCACCCGCGGAGTCTCCCTCGACCAGAAAGATCTCGCAGAGTTCAGGCTCCTGCGAAGTGCAATCGGCGAGTTTGCCCGGCAGCGCCGGGCCGGACACGATTTTCTTGCGAACGACCTGCTTCGCGGACTTCAGCCGCTTTTGCGCTTTGCCTATTGCGAGCTGCGCAATCTGGTCGCCGGTTTCGGGATGCTGATTCAGCCAAAGCGCGAAATTGTCCTTGATGACGCCGGCGACGAATGCCGCAGATTCACGCGACGACAAGCGCTCCTTGGTCTGGCCCGAGAATTGCGGATCCTCGAGCTTGGTGCTCAAAATGAAAGAAAGTCCGTCCCATACGTCTTCCGGCGCAATGTTGACGCCCCTCGGCAACAAGTTTCTGAAGTCGCAAAATTCGCGCAGCGCATTAGTTAGCCCGGTACGAAGGCCGTTTACGTGGGTGCCACCCTGTGGCGTCGGAATCAGGTTCACGTAGCTTTCGGTGACACTGGCACCACCTTCCAGGGTCCAGACCAATGCCCAATCGATCGCTTCGTTGTTTCCGGTAAGGCTGCCCGAGAAAGGCTCCGTGGGCAGTGTCTCTCCACCGCCGATTTCTTCGAGCAGATACTCTTCAAGTCCGCCCGCGTAACACCATTCAACCTTCTCTTTGGTCTTTTCAACCTTCAGGCGAACGGTAATACCGGGACAAAGCACGGCCTTCGCGCGCAGTGCGTGTTTTAGCGGCGCCACCGCGAACTTGGCCGTGTCGAAGTACTGCTCGTCGGGCCAGAATCGAATGGTCGTCCCGGAATTGGCTTTGCCGACCGTACCGACGACCTCGAGCTTGCCGCGCTTCTTGCCGCCGGCGAAGCTCATGTTGTACTCCTTGCCACCGCGGCGAATCCACACCTCGAGGTTTTTCGATAACGCGTTCACCACAGACACGCCGACGCCATGCAAGCCACCGGAGTACTGATAATTCTCGTTTGAAAATTTCCCGCCCGCGTGCAGCCGCGTGAGAATCAGCTCTACGCCCGGGATTTTTTCTTTCGGGTGCTTGTCGACGGGCATGCCGCGGCCGTCATCGGCGACTTCGAGCGAGCCGTCTTTATAAATTGTAACGTCGAGTTTCTTGCAGTAACCCGCCAGCGCCTCATCGATGCTGTTATCGACAACTTCATGAGCAAGGTGATTTGGACGCGTGGTGTCCGTATACATGCCCGGGCGGCGCCGAACAGGTTCGAGCCCGCTAAGGACCTCGATGTCCGCAGCGTCGTAGCGTTTACTCATCAATCAGATAGCCAGTTACCGGATAGCCAGATTAGGTGCCCGGCAGGATTTTAGCCTGAATGAATAGCGGGTGCACCCGGTAAAATCGGGCGCCAAAGAAGAAATTCTCAGTCCAAATCACCAATCAGTGATTGGCGAACGTTGTCGGCAACGGGACTGACTGCGACCCGGTAGTTCTCGTGGTTGATTCCCGCAACCAGTGACGCGCCGCTTTTCAACGCCGTAACCTGTTCCGCCGGTAGTTCGAAACGCAGAAAATGCACAGCCGACGTTTTATCGTCGTCCGCTCGCTCCATGTCTTCGTCGGCGATCGCGAAAACGCGATCAAAATCGACGACATGAACGTAAACGCGGTCTTCGATACCCCGCAATTGGGATAGCATCGCCCGACGTTCCTCGACTTCCGGAAATTCCAGCATGAATGTCGCTTTCCAGTTGGAGCCATCGGGGATCAGCGGGTTGTAGGCTTCCAACTCCTCGTTGATTCCCTCGGCCTCGAAAATGCGCTCGATGCGCAACATCTCCTGCACCTGGTACTGCATCGTCAGGCGATCTTCGAAATACAGTGCCGCGTTAGTCCCGAGTGCAAGCCTCCGGTTGCGTTTGTGCTCGAGTACTTTTTCGCGAAACGCCGGGCGAGTCTCGGAGTATTGCTCAAGGCTGAAAAGATCATCGCGTGTGAGTTTTTGCATCATTCTCAAATTCCATAGGCCTTGCGCAGCAGGCTCATTGGGTTATTGGCTTCGTGATCATCGAGACCCTGGACGATCTGCTCGGCTGCCATCGGGCAATCGCTGACGAAATGGTCCGCCTGTGACTTCTTCAGCTTGTTGACGACAGGGCGTGCAATCTTCCTGGATATCTCGTGAAATTCTTTCTTCACGGCGTAGGTGCCGTCGTGGCCCGAACAACGCTCGATCACTTCAATCGTCGTTTCGGGTACGAGTTGCAGTGCGTCGCGTGTTTTGAGGCCAATGTTTTGCACGCGCAGGTGGCACGGTACCTGGTAGGTCACCTTGCCGAGGCCGGTTTTGAAATCAGTCTTTAACAGGCCGTCCTTGTGACGCAGCATCAGGTATTCGAACGGGTCGAAGATCGCGTCACGAACCTTGGCGACGTCCGGATCGTCCGGGAACATGAGGGGCAGCTCCTGTTTGAACATCAAGGTGCACGATGGTATGGGCGCTACAATGTCCCAACCGGCGTCCACCATGGCTGCCAGAACCGGAATATTGGTTTCCTTGGCTTTGGCCACAGCATCGAGATCGCCGAGTTCGAGCTTCGGCATGCCACAGCAGGTTTCTTTCTCCGCCAACGCTACCGCAACGCCGTTGTGGTCGAACACCGCAACCAGGTCTTCATTAATTGCCGGGTGATTACGGTTGCCATAGCAAGTCGCATACAGTACGACCTTGCCCGACGTACTCGCGGTCGCCTGCGCTTCGACGTCGCCAACATTGCTGAGCCGGGCCAGTCGTTTCCTCGCTGTTTTCGAATGATAGGCCGGAACGGGTGCATCACGATGTACGCCCAGGGTCTTTTCCAGCAGCGCGCGACCGGTCTTGCTGCGGTTGGTGGCATTGACGGCGTTCACAACGACCGGAATGCCAGCGAGCCTTCCAATCTTGTCGGTGGCGCTCAGGATCTTGTCCCGGGTTGAAGCCCCCTGCTTCCTGAAGCGAGTCGCCTTGGCCCGCAGCATGAGATGTGGGAAATCGATGTTCCATTCATGCGGCGGAACATAGGGACATTTCGACATGTAACACATGTCGCAGAGATAGCAATGATCGACAACGTCCCAGTAAACCGATTTGGCAACGCCATCGACCTCCATCGTGTCGGACTCATCAACCGCGTCGAACAATGTCGGAAAAGAGTGACACAGATTGAAGCAGCGACGGCAACCGTGACAGATGTCGAAAACGCGTTCGAGCTCCTCGAACAGCGTTGTTTCGTCGTAAAAATCACTCGACAGCCAGTCGAGCGGGTGCCGCGTTGGGGCCTCGAGGCTGCCCTCGCGCCTGCCTTCTGGGTTGCTCATCGTCGGTGCCCGGTTCTGGGGCCGGACCCTCAGGCCCGGCCTTATGTGGCGTTCTTAGTCGTCGAGCGTGTCCAGCGCTTTCTGGAAGCGGTTCGCGTGAGAACGCTCGGCCTTGGCCAAAGTTTCAAACCAGTCGGCGATTTCATCGAAATCCTCATCCCGCGCCGTCTTGGCCATGCCCGGGTACATATCGGTGTATTCGTGAGTTTCACCCGCAATAGCGGCCGCCAGGTTGTTGGCTGTCGAGCCGATCGGCAGACCCGTAGCGGGATCGCCGGTTTCCTCGAGATATTCGAGATGGCCGTGAGCGTGACCGGTCTCGCCTTCTGCCGTTGAACGGAATACGGCGGCAACATCGTTGTAGCCTTCGACATCCGCTTTGGCTGCGAAATAAAGATAACGACGGTTGGCCTGGGATTCACCGGCAAATGCGTCTTTGAGATTGCCTTCTGTTTTGCTGCCTTTTAGTGACACTTTATTACCCTCTCAAATGAAAGAATCGTAAATTAGAACGAGTCTAAGGAGCCGATACTCTATGCCTCGGCCCCAGCCCTGTCAACCGTGGATAGTCCGGGCTGGACAGCCTTCCGCGGCCGACAAGGATTGACGACTCAGGAACCTGCCTGTAGCGTAGCGCCGCAGCCGGATTCGGAAAACCACCATGGGCAATACAAAGAAACTCAACCTCGAAAAAGCACTCGCGGACCTCGAAGATCTCGTGGAAGAACTCGAATCCGGCGACCTGCCACTCGAGAAAGCGATGAAGAAGTTCGAGGACGGCATCAAACTCACACGCGGCTGCCAGACCGCGCTCAAGGATGCCGAACAAAAAGTCGAAATCCTGCTAAAGACAGCCAGCAGCGAAGTCCTCGACGAGTTTGAGGTCGACGAAGACTAACGGGGACATTCTGCTTCTTTTGGAGAAAAGGCAGAATATCGCCAGTCACTCACTCCTGCATAAGCGACAGTAACGCCACCACGGTCGATTCCACACCGGCTTTGACTGCGGGCTCCGGCGAAATCTTGAATAGCGGCGAGTGATGGCTGGGAACCGGCGGACCACCGGCCATCTCCGTATCGAAATCCTCTTGCGGCGTACCACCGATCGCCCAGTAAACGCTCGGTATTGTGGGATCATCCGTAAACAAGGGAAAATCCTCGGCACCCATGCCTTTCGTCGGAATATCCACGACAGCATCGTCGCCCATCGCATCGCTCCAGGCCGCTTTCAGGCGCCGCGCGAGTTCGGCATTGTTCGTCGTCGGCGGCACACTTTCATTGGAGACAATGACTTCGGGCAACTTGTCTTCCGGCAAGCCGGCAACGCGACCCATGTTCTCGGCAATTCTCTTGATGCCACTCAGCAATATGTTGCGAGTTTCCTCGCTCGTGTTCCGTACCGTCAGCTGCAGGTGCGCCTGGTCCGAAATAATGTTGTGTTTGGTCCCCGAATGAAATGATCCGACAGTGACAACACCCGGGTCGCGTGGCGACAGTTCCCGGGCAACGAGCGTCTGCAGTGCCAGGACGATCTGGCTCCCCAGCACAATGGGGTCTTTGCCACGATGTGGACTCGCGCCATGTGCGCCGACACCATGGATAATGATATCGACAGTATCAGCGCCGGCGTACGGACTGCCTTCGGATACGTTGATGACGCCCGCCACGTCGCTCGATGAAACGTGAAACGCCAGCGCGTAATCAGGTTTGCCAAATCTTCCCCAAATGTCGTCGTCTTTCATGGCACGCGCGCCGAGTACTCGCTCCTCGGCAGGCTGCACAATCAGCATTAGAGTCCCATTCCACTCGCCCCGGCGAGCCGCCATCTGGCGAGCCGTACCTACAAGGCTGGTGATATGGACGTCGTGACCGCAGGCATGCATGGTGAAAACCGTATTCCCGGTGATCGGGTCTGTTTGTGTGGCTCGCGAAGCGTTCGCGAGGCCGGACTTTTCCTCGACAGGCAGTCCGTCCATATCAGCTCGCATCATGACGAACGGGCCCGGGCCATTTTCGAGCATGGCGACAACGCCCGTGCCGCCAACATTCTCGGTGACGTTGAAACCGGCCTCACGTAACTCTCGAGCCATTCGTTTCGCGGTCTCGAACTCGATCGTCGATAGTTCCGGATTGCGATGAAAGTGATCGAAAAGACCGGCAAGATAATCATCATAATCTTCCTGCACGGCGTTGCTGAGGTCCGTCGCCAATGCGGGCGCGGCAATCATGACTGCCGCCAGGCAGACAAAGCGCTTGATCATGTAGTTCCCCCGAAAGAGTTTCGTTCGATTTACTTGTGCGGAATTTACCAGAGCTAAAGTCTACACCGTTCCCGAACTTTGTCGAAAAGCCCGACGGGCTTGGGTGCAACCTCGACGGTCACGGTCTTACCGTACTTCGGACCAATAGTACCCGTGTTTTTCAATCGTTGATATTGGCCGTCCCCGGATTGGCCCAGAGAACACCATGACGTCAGTGGCAGCTCTCAGGTGTTGGCGCCGCCGCGGCCTTGCAGGCGCGTAATGAGTGAGCGCAGGAAGACCTTGTTGAATCGTAACTGGCACGCAGAGGATGCCTGCTCCATCAGCGAAGAGCTGACACGCAGGATTGTCACCTGCCCCTCAGCCTTGATGGATGCCTGCCTTTTCGCGCCACGAACATAGCTTGTCTCACCGAAGCAGTCGCCGTTGGACAAGGCACCGAGACTGTTGCCGTTCGCCTGCACCTTCACTGTTCCCGCGACGATGATATAGAAACGGTCATCGACTTCACCCTCGCGAACGATGTCTTCACCATCCTTGTATTCGTGCCAGTCCGATGAACGCAGTACTTCCCAGATTTCGGCGTGAGAGAACTCATGAAAGAATGTAAGCGTACGCAACAGGTCAAAGTGTTCCTGATTGTCGAGGCTATCGTACTTCTGTCGCAGGCCTTTGTAGACGCGCGTCAGTTCCGCCGACATGGCATTGCCGGTGACCAGGCGTTTACCCGGATCCTTCTGCATCGCCGTCATGACGACGTGTTCGAGCTCCTCGGGGAGATCGTCGCGATAGGTGTGAATCGGGGGTGGTGTTGCATAGACGATCTGGTGCAACAACTTGGACAGGTTGTCAGCGCGGAACGGGCGAAAGCCCGTCAGCAATTCGTACATGACGGCGCCAAGAGAATACAGGTCCGAACGCGACGTCAACTCCTCTGACTGCACCTGCTCCGGTGACATATAACTCGGTGACCCGGCGATTCCTTCGATGCGCGATACCTCGGAATCGCTGACAATCGCGATACCGAAATCGATAATGCGCACATCGTTGTCAATCGTCAGCATCACGTTACTGGGCTTGATGTCTCGATGGATCACGCCACGGCCGTGAGCATAATGCAGTGCTTTTGCGCACTTGTAGATAATCTCTACAACATCGTCGACTCGCAGCAGGTTATCGGGACGACAATAGGCAGCAAGTGTGCGGGCGCCCTGAATGTGCTCGGTAACGACGTAGTAGCTGCCGTTTTCCTCACCGGCGTCGTAAATCGGCATGATGTTCGGGTGCTGCAGCATGCCGACCATGTGCGCTTCATTGAAGAACATCTTGCGGGAGACTTTCGCACGCTCGGCATCCTGGTCTTCTTCAATATTGTAGACCTTGATTGCCACGTCGCGGCGGTAATACGGATCGTGAGACAGGTAAACGATTCCCGTACTGCCCCTGCCAATCTTATTGATGATGACGTACTTGCCGATCTTCTCGGGAACGTCAGCGGGGCGCTCTAAATCGCTTACATTGGTGGCCATGTTGCCTCAACTGTTTAGATCATAAGCCACCTGTATAAACCCAGTGAGATTGCGGCATACAGCGCGGCTACGAGGTCGTCCAGCATAATTCCGAAGCCGCCGCCCAGTCTGTGATCCAAGTCCCGAATCGGCCAGGGTTTGACAATATCCATCAAGCGAAACAGCACGAACGCAAGCAGCCATCCGGCCATCGAAATAGGCGCCACGAGCAGTGTGATATACATGCCTGTGATCTCGTCCCAGACGATGCCACCGTGATCGTGAACGCCTATGCGCCTTGCGCTCTCACCGCATATCCAGATACCGGTAAGCGCGAGCGCCGCGGCGACGCCCAATTGAACATAAAGTCCGAACTCCATCGTCAACCAGAACAGCAACACGCCTGGAATCGAGCCAAACGTCCCCGGGGCATACGGTGCGAGCCCCGATCCAAAGCCGAATGCCAGGAAATGAACCGGATCCGTCAGAACCGTACGTGTGAGCTTATCGTCGGATTTTCCGCGTGGTTCGTTCATCGAAAGTGACGATAACCGCTGTCGTCGTAGTCCACAATGTCGCCATAATGGCGGCACACGAGGCCTGTTCCACCGGTCACCGTACCGATCGCCGTGATGCCTTCTATTTCTGCTACTGCCTCGTGGCGTGCCGTGAAGCAAAGCTCATAATCGTCTCCACCGAGCAACGCAAATCGCAGGCGATCGTCTTCGTCGAACTGTGCAGTCATTGCAGTTGACAACGGTACGCGCTCGACATCAACTTCGCCGCCGACATCACTCGCGTCGAGCAATTTTCTGAGATCACCGAGCAGGCCATCGGACACATCGATTACGGCGCTCGCGCAGCCGACAAGATCCCGGCCGGTTTCAATTCGCGCGCTCGGGCGAAGAAATCGCCGGACGAGCACATTGTCGGGTTTGCCGCGACGAAGCAATTCCAGGCCTGCGGCGGCATCACCGACCGTACCCGTCACGAAGATAGTGTCACCAACGCTTGCGCCACTGCGCAACAGACCCTTGCCCGTTTCGACGTCGCCCGTAATGTGTATCGTCGCGACGACGAACTCAGCGCGCGTAATGTCACCCCCAACCAGGGCAACACCGTATTCGTCGGCTGCCTCGAACAGACCACTTGCGAAATCGGCGATCCATTGCTCGTCTTTCGGTGACAGCGTTAAGGCTAATGTCATCCATCGCGGTCGCGCACCCATCGCGGCAATGTCCGATAGATTGACCGCTACGACACGGTAGCCAATGTCTGATGCGCTTGAGTCGGCGGGAAAGTGCTCACCTTCGACAAGCGTATCGATTACCTGGACCTGGTCGCATCCAGGCGGCGGGGCGAGAATCGCCCCGTCATCGCCGACACCAACGACAACGCCTGGCGCTTTCACCTCGCGCACAAAAAAACGGCGGATCAGCTCGAACTCATCCACGGGCGTTTGCTTTCACCTCTGTCGCTCGCAGCGACCTGGCCGCAACGTCCAGACACGCGTTAATGTACTTGTGCCCGTCGACGGAGCCGAAGCGCCTGGCAAGATTGACACACTCGTTGATCACGACCTTGTAGGGAATATCGGGGCGCGATTCGAGTTCGTAGATGCCGATGAGCAAGATGCCGAGCTCCACGGGATCCAGCTGGTCGAGCGGCCGATCGATGAGTTTGTCGATGGTCTTCTCGAGTTCGCCCTGCGCCAGGCAAATTGCAGGCAGCTGCTCGTCGAAATACGCCTGGTCCACACGTTCGTAGGCCACTTGCTCGTGAAACTGCGCCATCAGCTCTGCGCTCGAATGACCGGCGATTTGCTTCTGGTACAGCGCCTGCAACATCAATTCACGTGCACGCGTCCGCGCGCCTGTTCCTTTTGAACTGGCATTGCTCATTTCATAGACCTTCCAGGTTCTAGTCGATGCGACGCAGCAGATTGACCATCTCTATGACGGCGAGCGTGGCTTCTTCGCCCTTGTTGCCGGCTTTGGTACCGGCCCGCTCGATCGCCTGCTCGATGGTGTCCACCGTCAGAACGCCGTTACCGATGGGGATACCGTGCTTTTGCCCCGCCGCCGTAATGCCTTTGACGCATTCGCCCGCAACGTAATCGAAATGTGGCGTGCCTCCGCGAATGACGGCCCCCAGCGCGATAATGCCATCGACCCGACGCAACGATGCGACCTTGTCGACGGCGATCGGCATCTCGAAAGCACCCGGTACGCGGATAATCTCAATGTCGGTATCGGCCGCACCGTGTTGTCGCAGGCAATGCAGTGACCCCTTGATCAGAGACTCAACGATGAAGTCATTGAAGCGCGCCGCGACAATTGCGAACCGGCTGTCGCGAACGATGAGATCACCCTGTGTCGTCTTTATCCTGTCCATGGTATGCGTTTGCTCTCAGACGTATTCCGTGATTTCCAGGTCGAATCCGGAGATCGCGTACATTTGCTTAGGCGCTGATAATACACGGATTTTGCTCAACCCGAGGTCGCGAAGAATCTGTGCGCCGACGCCGTAGGTGCGCAACACCATATCGCCGCTACGCCGCTTGTTCAGTTCGTCCCGATGTTGGCCCAGGTTTTCGACGGATTCGATAAAGTCGCGAGAATCTTCCTGGTCACGTAGCAGGACAACGACCCCTGCCTCTTCTTTCGCGATGCGGTCGATTGCGCTATGTAATGGCCAGCCCAGGGAGCGACTTTGTACGCCTATCACGTCACCGAGCGTATCCTGCAAGTGCACGCGAACCAGCGGTGATTCGACCGCGCTCAAGTCACCCTTCACCAAGGCAACGTGCACCGACCGATTGATATGGTCGTCGAAGCAATACATCGTGAATTCACCGTGCTCGGTCTCAACCGGCTGCTCAGCTATCCGTTCGATACTGCGTTCTTTCTCAAGACGATAGCGAATCAGGTCCGCGATCGATCCGATACGAATGCCACGTCTCTTCGCAAATTTCTCGAGGTCTGGTCGACGCGCCATCGTGCCATCATCGTTTAGAATCTCAACGATCGCCGCGGCCGGTTCGAGGCCGGCGAGACGCGCAAGATCGCAGCCGGCTTCCGTATGTCCGGCACGAGTCAGCACACCACCGGGTTGCGCCATGACAGGAAAGATGTGTCCAGGTTGACTAAGGTGTTCGGGTTTCGCGTCTGGCGCGACAGCGGCCTGAATCGTCCTGGCACGATCGTGCGCCGAAATGCCGGTGGTGATGCCTTCGGCCGCCTCGATGGATATCGTGAAATTCGTCGCATGGTGCTCGTCCGTGTCGCTCACCATGAGCGGCAATCGCAGCTGCTTACAGCGCTCGCGCCCGAGCGTCAGGCAAATGAGTCCCCGCCCATGTGTCGCCATGTAATTGACATCCTCCGCACGCACCTTCTCGGCAGCCATGATCAGATCGCCTTCGTTTTCACGATCCTCATCATCGACCATGATGACCATTTTTCCGGCCGCTATATCGCTGATGATGTCTTCGATGTCGCTAAGCGTTGAGCCTTGAACGCTTGGGTGAATATTGGTGTTGTCAGGCATAGCCGTGCGCCTTTAGAAAATCGATAGAAATGCCATCTTCGTCTTGGCTGAGCAGGCGTTCGATGTACCTTGCCAGCAAATCAACTTCGACGTTGACGACGGTGCCCACTTTGTAGTCGCCGAGAATCGTGACATCGGCTGTGTGGGGAATGATATTCACTTCGAAGGCATTTCCCGATACTTCGTTGATGGTAAGGCTGACGCCGTCGACACAGACAGAGCCCTTTTTCGCCACATAACGTGCGTACTCCCGCGGGATCTCTATGGCCAGCCGGACGGACCGGGCATCGTCCGCGCGAGATGTCACGGTTCCGGTACAGTCCACGTGTCCACTGACGAGGTGTCCGCCCAGGCGCTCTCCCAAACTGATCGCCGGTTCGAGATTCACGGTGGAGCCAACATTGAGACCACTGAGACCCGTTACATCCAGGGTCTCGACCGACACATCGGTGTCGAAACCGTCGTCATTCAGGGAAACCGCCGTCAGGCACACGCCATTTACAGAAATGCTCTCGCCCACCTCGTAATCCGACCATGGCAGATCCGGCGAGCTGACGCTCAGGCGCACGTCGCCGCCGCGCCGGTTCATGGCAGCAATCCTGCCTTTACCTTTGATGATTCCTGTAAACATCAGCGTTTAACTCGTGCCGTTATTCTCGTATCGCCGCCAACACGGCGCACGTCCGTTATCTCCAGCATCCGTCGGTCGGCCAGCGTGGACCAGGACGGCGTACGGAACATACCGCGGGTCTCGCTGCCCATTATGTGGGGCGCCTGATAAATCACAAGTTCATCGATGAGGTCTTTTTCCATCAGATGACCCATCACACCCCGACCCGCCTCCACCAGCAAGTCGTTGACGCCGCGCCGCGCAAGATCATCGAGGACTGCGCCTACGTCCACCACGCCGTCGGGCTCGCCAAACGAACGCACCTCGGCGCCAGCGCGTTGCAGGGCTGAATCGTCATGAATTCCGCAACAACAGACGAGTGTTCGGCCTGGCCGCGCAAGCATGGCCGCCGTCAGAGGCATCCGCAAATGACTATCGAGCACCACCCGGAGCGGCTGCAGTCCCCCCGTTTCGATAGCGTTCAGCCTGACATCGAGGGAAGGGTCGTCCGCCAGTACGGTACCGATACCCGTCATGATGGCACCGGATCGCGCGCGCAAACGCTGTACATCGTTGCGGGCAGGCGCCCCCGTAATCCACTGGCTCTCACCACTCCTCATCGCAGTCGCACCATCAATACTGGCGGCCACTTTCACTCGAATAAAGGGACGATTGCCGGTCATGCGGCTGACGTATCCCTCGTTCAGCCGTTCGGCGCTAGACTGCATGAGGCCGAGTTCCGTCACGACTCCGGCGCTCTGCAACAT
>Ga0265303_10001817_pt1 | contig 13223 bp, 4 predicted proteins | sample Helome_2_FD_192494 | JGI IMG/M metagenome (GOLD analysis project Ga0265303, IMG submission 192494) | Marine sediment microbial communities from subtidal zone of North Sea - Hel_20160317 (Illumina Assembly) | ecosystem: Environmental > Aquatic > Marine > Subtidal zone > Sediment ...
TATTGCAGGAAGTATTTGTATTTGACGTCTATACTGGAAAAGAAGTGAGAAATAATCGAAAAAGTGTCGCTTTGGGCTTGATTTTACAGGACTTTTCACGCACTCTTGTTGACGAGGATGTGGAAAATTTCGTTGCCAAAGTCCTCGTACAACTAAAAGAACACTACAACGCAGAATTGAGGGAGAGCTAATGTCATTGACCAAGGCTGATATGGCCGAAATGCTATTTGAAGAACTTGGTCTCAATAAGAGAGAAGCTAAGGAAATAGTCGAGCAATTTTTCGAAGAAGTAAAAGTAGCACTTGAAACCGGACACCAGGTTAAGTTATCCGGCTTTGGAAATTTTTTGACCCGGTCAAAGGCTGAAAGGCCCGGACGCAACCCGAAAACTGGTGAAGAAATACCGATTTCTGCCAGGAAAGTGGTTACTTTTAGGCCCGGTCAAAAATTAAAAATAAGAGTGGAAGCGTATGCTGGAAGCGAGCAACAATAACGAATTACCGGTAATACCAGGTAAGCGTTACTTCACTATTGGTGAAGTTGCTGAGCTCTGTGACGTCAAACCTCATGTGTTGCGCTATTGGGAGCAGGAATTTCCCCAGTTGAAACCAGTCAAACGGCGCGGCAATCGAAGATATTACCAACGCCATGATGTACTGCTGATTCGTCAGATCCGCGGCCTGCTTTACGACGAGGGTTTCACTATTGGTGGGGCGCGTCAGCGTCTTGAAGGTGTGGGCGCGAAAGACGACGTTAGTCAAAGCCAACAAATCATCCGCCAGACCTTAACGGAGCTCGAAGAGCTTCTGACCTTGCTAAAACGCTAAATCTAGCGTCAAATACCACTTTATAAACGGGGCGTAGCGCAGCCTGGTAGCGTACCTGCCTGGGGGGCAGGTGGTCGTGAGTTCGAATCTCGCCGCCCCGACCAATTCTCAAGCAAAAAAATTGGCCTCTTGCTTCGGCTCGAGGCCAATTTTTTTGCTTGAGAATTGGCGGGAAGATGGAACCGAATCCGAGGTTCACAAAACGGCAGGGACTGCCGTTTTGCACAGCGCACTAAGTGCGCTGCCCCGAAGGGGTGCGCGCCATGGATGGCGGGCATGAAATCCTCTCGCCATTCAGATTCATCCCACTGGATCACGCGACCTGCGCGGCCCGGCAGCCGCGGGATGACGGAGATATCTTACGCAACGCAATTCGTAGGGGCACGCACAGGAATATGCGCGAGCCAAATCCTCTCGCATTGGGATGGCGGCCATGAAATCCTCTCGCCGATCCATTTTCAAAATGATTCAGCCTTAGTGCCGCAACATTGTCTTGGCGATTTTTCCGATATAGTTAGCAACATCATTGCCAATTCTATACGGCAGTGCCTCTAGTAATGGGCGCTGCATTGTCCTGTCCGGGGAGCTAGCCAACTTATTTTTATTGATTAGCGCTCGCCTGGATATGCTCATCTTTTCCCAGCGTTTGAGAAATTCTACCTGCATTTCCTGATGCGGGATTTCTTTTGAAATCTCCATTGCTAAGTTGTTTGCCGAAGTGCTTTTAGTTTCATGCTCTTCCATTATGATCGTTGCAACCGGTCCGATAAAGTCGGCCAGCAAGATTGTCATTGAATCCAGCTCATCATCGCTTGCCGGAGTATCTTTTACCGATTTTTGTGCAACCGAGGCAACTAGCCCTGGAGAGATCACCGCCTTCTGCTCGAGATTGGGTAGTGCCCGTTTTATCGCCTGCATGAATTCCAGCACAGTTTGATATCGTTTTTCTCGATCAACTTCTAATCCTTTGATTACCACGGGAATTAGCGCGGTAGGGTAGGCTGCCGAGTAATCGATCCGGTTTCCGGGAGGCATATTGATAATTTCTGTCAACCTGGAGCGATGGAATGGCGAGTTATCTGGCACCATTTTAAGTAACTCGAGGAATAGTCTCGCAGCCGAGAATACATCGGCACGGGAATCAACCTCGAATCCAAGTCTTAGCTCAGGCGCCATATATCTTGGTGTTCCCATGAAACTACCGATCATCGTCAAGTCCGAATTCTCCATGAGCCTGGCCATGCCAAAATCTGTCAACTTGATATTGCCACTTCCACTTAAAATCAAGACATTGGAGGCCTTGACGTCGCGATGAACAATATTTAATCCATGTGCCGTATGCAGCGCTTTGAGCAACTGCGATATGATCTGGACGCTTCGTCTCAGACTGATGCCGCGCCCATGTTTAAGCCTGTGTTTAATAAGCTTGTGCACCGAAACCCCGTCGACGTATTCCATAATGATATAAGGTTTATTTTGGTGCTCACCATACTCAAGGATGCTGACAATGTTGGGGTGAATGCATTTTGCAGCCGAGATCGCCTCACGTTTGAATCGCGCTAACAGTTCTTCGCCCACCTTACCGGTAGTCAGATGCGGATGCAGAATTTTTATCGCGACGCGGCGTTGGATGTCGGGGTCGTATCCCGCGTAAACAGCGCCGATCCCGCCTTCGCCCAGCAACGATTTAACTTCGTATTTCCCGATCTTTTGAGGTTTATCTACCATCGTGCCTGACCTGGATTTTTTTTACTCCTATAAATTAATGATACCACCATGTACCGATGAACAAACAAAGTTACATTAACGTTACCGATTTTAAAAGTGTCATGTGACCGTTCCAGGGATAACAACGAGTCGCATAGCTATGTTGCCAAGGTCTTGTAACATAGGAAGAGGCAAGTCAGCATCCCTCAAATAGGTTAATCCTGATTTTTCGGATATTCACTTCTGTATTTCCAGGATATGTCGGGTACTGGACTGTTTATTATCTGTCGTATCGATAAAATTTAATGACCAAATGTTGGTGGTTAAAACAGGCGCATTACTAGAGTGCTGAAAGCTAACAAATTCGACTGGATTCAGTAACATGCCAAAAATTGAGAATACTGCATTTTTACTATATGTAGTAGTAAGAATTGACAAATACTACCATATATAGGTTTTTCTTGTAAAAACCGATGCATTAATAGTACAATTCAATGCGTCAGGTTTACGGTAGGGGAGGACTGCAATCCATGCACAGATTCCATTTAACCGATGAAATTCTAAAGATCTGTACTATTAACTAGGTAACAGCCAGTTAATGGATCAAATACTTTGACCAAACAACAGCAAGAACAGGAGCACTTTCAAAGACTCGGCCTGCTGATTGCTTTCGGTAGCGGTATATTAATCTGGACCATTGTTATTCTGTTTTTTATGAGCGTAATTCAGTAGCAGTTTCCTGCCTGAACACTCGTTTGCCTCGCCAGATTTATAGACAAACGGATTTAAATCCTCGTCGATTCAACCTTCCAGGCCTGTGGTTATTCAGGTTGCAGCGGAACGCCTTCTCTGTGCAAAGGGGCCGGTTAGTAACAGCTTGATCAATTCGCTTTGGCGCGAAACGCCGGTTTTGCGGAAAACCGACTTCAACTGGGATCGGATCGTATGTGAACTGTGATGCGACTGAAGGGCGATTTGATCGATGCTATGCCCGTTGGCAAGACTAATCGCTACCTGTGCCTCCGAAGGGGTCAAACTGTAAACACTGACCAGGCTATCGACCGATATCGGTTGTTGCAAATTCGGGTCGGTTAAAAATACCGCAACCTTTGCGCCCTCGTAGTCCAGGTCCGACGTGATTAGATGTTCGTGCATGGGAGTGACCAGAATCGGCAGCGGGGCCTCGACATCCGGGTGAGTAATGCCGATCGCGACACTTTGCCGCCACGAATCATCGGGATCAATTGCCGCGGTCTCCGCAATCGTCTTGCGCAAATTTCGTTCATCCTCGGGATTGGTCAGGAACAAGTTCCCTTCCTGTAATTCCAACGCCGGGTGCGAAGCAATAATAGATTCAGCTGTCGGATTGATATAGACCGTTTTACCGTTACGATCATAAAGCATAAGCCCTATGACCAGGCGGTCGAGACCTTTTAGCAACGCATCCTGTCGCAAGCGCAAATACGTGAATTCCGAATGTATTTTCAGTGCGCGGCTCATATGCGGTAAAACTTCGTTGATGACCCGAACGTCGCCATCGCTCCATTGCCCTGCGGCTTTGTTACGTAAAATGACGATGCCGGCCTTGTGGGTTTCGGTGTCGACAAGTTGAGCACCGCCGACGTGGTAAATTCCGTTGGGTTTCATCCAGCTTTGGTAGAGTTCGGAATCTTCCGACATTACTCCGTTACTGCCCGGGTAAAACTGGATACAGTCGGGTTCTTCCGCCACTGAGTCGTTGCTCTTGCAAAACATGCGATCAAGGGAATCGCATTGATTGCCGAAACTAATACGTTGATCTTCGGGCAAGCCGAATTGTGCGATGCTACTCGCAATTTCCATTTCTTTATTAATGTAATACAGGCATGCGGCCTTTGAACGCGTTAGTTTCGCGATCATTGTTACGACGTAATCCCAGTGGGATGCGTCTATGGTTGCCTCGTATATTTCAGATACGATATGCGATGAACGCCTGCGGTCCATATAATACCTATCCTTATTAATTAACAAATTCCTTTAAGAAATTGTATTTTATAGTAATTTGTTATCAGATTTAACCCATTTGGGTTATATCTATTATCGTGATTTGGTGCACTAGCGCACGTTTTGGTCAGATAATCGGTTCTTACTGGTTAAATCCGATGTTGATGCAAAAGAGATCGCGCTTCGCTCGGCACGCTGGCGTTGTTCCTATAAAAGATGGTTTTTGCGGAAAAGACGAGCCCTGGTGTGGGTCTGCCTGCTCTAAACCGTCAGGCTGAACGCGACCCACATGATTACAAACAAGAGTAAAAATGTATTTGGTTGCATAACCGCTTACACTTTAATAAAAATCGGTCCTGGCCTGTAGTAGATAGATTTTATGCTAGTAGACAGGCCATTAAGTCATTTGATCTGGTAATCATCAGGAATTACAGATGTCAGCAAAACAGGAAGCGGAAACTCGCAACAATTAAAGCAAAGCCGTCCCTGGCTATAGATTTCGAAAAACGCGTTATTGATCGACGATCAAGTTACCGTTATTGAGCAGATTATCAAGAATCTGCGAATCGGTAAGCGTCCCGTTTGCAGTGAGATCAACACCGCTTAACACGATTTGCTGTTCGGTGCTGGAGGATCCGTCGACGTCAACGCTGATCGTGGTATCACCGCTAACAGCGTCATAGCTGAAATTCAGAAAGCCATCCAGCGGGGCCGACTCTTCACCCTGTAGCATGTCGGAAAGATCGAGTACATCGCCACCGACACCGACTGTGAAATCAGCGATGGTATCGACCGCGGGAACTCCGACTGTGCCTTCATCGCCGGATTCAAGTGCGAAGATATCGATACCGTCACCACCAACGAGACTGTCATTACCGCTGCCACCATTGATTCGATCATCACCTGCATCACCGAAGATGACGTCGTTTCCAGAACCGCCTGAAAGCACATCGTCACCAGCTCCACCTTCCAGGCGGTCGTCGCCGGATCCGCCAAATACCTGGTCGTTACCTGCGCCACCGAGCACTACGTCGTCTCCCGAGCTGCCGTCAACAACGTCATCTCCTGCACCGCCGTCAAGGGTGTCCGTACCTGCACCGCCACTTAAGCTATCCTGGCCGTCTCCGCCACCGAGGTAATCATCACCTATGCCACCGGATAGGGTATCGTCACCCGCGCCACCGGACAGTGAATCATGGCCGGCGTTACCCGACAGGATATCGTCGCCGTCGTCGCCAATAATGGCATCGTTGAGGCTTCCACCCGCAATATTATCGATGCCGCCGGTGCCTGTGATGGTTTGATCGATAGTGTAAAGCGCTAACTGGGCACTATCTGATTGACCATCTGTATCGGTGAGCGTGTAGTCAATAAGTTGCGGCTCTTGCATGGAGGCGCTTGCGGTGGCAGGTATCTGGTAACTGATATTTCCGAGACCAAGGTCGTAGCCAGTGCCCGTGTACTCGATGTCAAACTGAGTGACCCCCGAGAACTGTGAGAGATCCAGCGTTTCTGAACCGGAGCCTGAAGCCGACAGGACTATATTATCCGTGGATAAAAAGCCATCACCATCGGTATCGTGCGTGACGATAACAGTCGCCTGATCGTTATATGCGCTCTGAAAATCGTTTATTTGCAATACGAGGTTGTTAACTCCATCAGGTGCTGCAACGGGATCGAATGTAACGAGTAATGCCTCGCCCTGGCTCAACAACTGGCCGTTTCCACCTTCAACACCTACGCCATCGGCCGAGTATTCCAGGTTACCACCACCAGCGCGGATGCTGATATTGATATTCGTATCGGCATCGACATTGGCTTGAGAGGTCGTATCGGTAGATACATCGATCGGGCCACCGGTTTGATCCGGCGTGAACTGGTAAAAACCGTTACTACGCATGATGAATTCGGAGCCATCGTTCGAATCAGTTACCGTGGCCTGCATGATGCCGTTACCGTCAAGATCGGTTTCGTAGTCGAAGGTCCAATTCAGATTGCTGCCGTTGGTTCCATTTGCCGGGGTTACCGTGAATCCGCTAGATGGTACAGGGTCATAGTCGACAAATCTCAGTGCCGAATCGCCACCAGTCGTATTCGCAATTTCTACGGAACCTATTCCGGTGTAAGCGGACAGATCGATCGTAGTTCCACTGCCAGCGGTATGTGTAAATGATCCCAGCACGGTAACACCGTCGATGTCGTAAACTGTGATATCGACTTCGTCGCCACCACTGTAGTCATTCATGGTCAAGGTCAGGTTTTCAACACCGTAGGGTAGAGCACCCAGATCGAAGTCGATCACCATGGACTCATCGTTGTTGAGTCGACTGTTGCCTACGCCGACACCCTGGTCACCACCACCGTTGTCAAAACCAAGTGTATCCGGAACGCCGCCGTCAAAGCCGTTGATCGTGAAATTGGAGGCATCGATATTGGTCTGGCTGTTGACTTCGATATTTTCGCTGGTGCCGGTGGGGTCGGGCAGAGGTACCAGGGTGAAGTCAGCGCTATCAAGCGATATCGAGGATCCTTTGTAGGTAAACTCAGTAACCACCGCATTATCGACAATCTTGTCGACACCACCACCCTGGGTAGTGAACGGTGATATGTTGACGCCAAACTGCGGACCGCCATCGGTACCCAATGCGGTAATAACATTACCGGCTGCGACTTCAAACGGATCCAGGCTGTGCAGGTCGTCCCTGGCATCGGGCGCATCGTCAATGATATTGATAGTTGCGGTTGCTGAGGCGGTATCACCGTCACCGTCGATTATGGTGTAATCGAAATCAAAAACTGAAGGCGCCAGCCCATTCGGTGCACTTAAAGTGTAAGCTCCGTCTGCAAAATTGAAAGTAAAGGTGCCGTAGGCGAATCCATCATCAGTACCCAGTTCAATCGTGCTGCCACTAACAACAACGGTTGCAACGAGTGCTGCCGGAACGGTTACTGTGCTGCCGTCGTAACTGAAGGTATAATCGGTGCCGCCGAGGTCGGTGGTGAACGATTGAACATAACCACCGTCTGCACCAAACAGAACATTGGAAACCGATCCGTTAGCGGTAATGTTGCCGCCAAATGCTGTTGGGACAGTAGACAGTAATTCAGATTCGAGTGCGGATACATCGGTTACGATTAATGCATCGTCCACGGCACCACCGCCCTGACCTAATGAATCAATATTGTGGATATAGTTCAGGTCGGACAAATCGCCTGGCAGGCTGGATCCAATTCCAACGGAATAAGAATCTACTGAGTTGTCATTTACGAATTCAATATATCCACTTCCAATTGGCGAGGTGCCAGCATTGGCTTCACCATCGGATATGAAGTAGGAAATATTCTGCACATCGTCCGCAGGAATCTGGCCTGCCAGATCGGTAGTCAGCTGCGTTTGAATTTCATCGGTTGCGTCAACGTAGTCGGTACCACCTCCAGGTGTTACGCTGTTCAAAGCCGTTTGGAAGGCAGCGAAATCGCTATAGGTGCCAACGAAACTGGCATCTGAGTTGAATGTGATCAGCGTAATCTCAACCTGGGTAGACTGATTGAAGTATTCCGCACCCAGTGCCGATAAAGCCTCTTGAGCAATTTCCATTCTCGTCGATTCGCCCGCATCGGGGGGATTATTGCCCGTATCAGCGCCCCAGCCCATGCTGCCTGAATCATCCAGAGTAAAGATAATATTAAATATTTTCTCTTCAGATTCGGGGACATCCTGAACAACGTCGTTTGCCACCGGTGCATCGTCAATTACGGATATCGTCAGGGTATCCGATAAAGCGACACCCTCTGTGAAGGTATAGGTAAATACTTCGTCAACATCGTTACTGCTTCCGTCAGCGGAATTCAACACGTAAACGTAATCACCCGCGCTGAAACCGGGAGTCGTATTGTCCGCATACACGGTGAGGGTGCCAATCGCGGTGTTGATCGTGATCACGCCACCCGTTGGAGTTGTTCCGTTGACATCATCGATAGTGCTAGTCGGGGTAGAAGCCGCATCGTTTGCAAATAAATTCCCGGTGACTGTATCGCTGCCACCACCGACACCTGTGCCATTACTGAGTGCGCTTTCGTATACGGTGCCGATATCGGATTCGGTAGAACCGACATTGACTGTAGTCGTTGCGGTCGTCGTTAGGCTGCCATCGAAGACATCGTAAGTCAGTGTTCCCTGTCCCGGTGTAGCACCCGCATCAAATTCGAGTCCTGCCAGCTCGGTCAGAGTCAGTGTGTTACCGACTGATACTGGCGTGCCATTCGATAATGTAACGGTACCCAGGCTTGCGGGCAATCCTGTAATCGTTATGACCAACAGGTTGTCATCTGTATCAGGGTCCGTCGGAACTGTAATGTTCAGCGAATTATCATTGCTGTTATCCAGTACGAAAACACTGTTATCAAAGACATCGGGCGCATCGTTGACTGCAGTTATCGATAGCGTGCCGGCATCCGAACCAAACAGGTTGGCGTAACTTTGATCGAATGCCTCGATGGCGATGTTGCGCACCGAGGTACTCGGGTTTTCGGAACTGTTTTGATAGTTGATTGAATCCAGAACAGTTTCATATTCGTCGATATCAACACCACCCGTTAAGGTGAGTTCCCAGGTGGAGCCGGTCACCGAAACGCTGGCTACTACACTGGTGCCTGCAGTCAGATAATTAATAATATCCTGTGATCCGATGTATCCGTCTATGGTAACCACGACTGACGATAAATTGGAGCTATCGACGTCGGTAATATTAACGCCTGAAATCAGTGATACCGGGCTATCATTTTCGGTGTAATCAGTATCAGGTACGTTGCTGACCACAGGAGGATTGACGACAACCGAACTGACATCAACGGAGACAGTTGCGGTATCGGTCTCACCATCGTCGTCGATCAGCGTATAGCTGAAATCGGCTGTTCCGGTGTAACCGCCTGTTGGTGTGAAAGTGAAGTCGTCGGTGTTTGAGTCATAAACCACCGTGCCGTTGGTGCCATTAAAGCTGTAGATACCAGAACCAAGATCGGTGTAACCCGTTACATCTACAACGGCGTTGTCGACCAGGGTATCGTTGGCCAGTGCATTGGTAATCACCAGTGGTGTATCAACCGTGGTAATGTAACTGTCATCGACCGCATCAGGTATGCCGTTATTGGCACCTATGGTACCGATACCTTGCACGCCGCCGCTGATAGTATGCGCAGCGATATCGAAGTTAACGGTCTGGTTGAAATTAGTCAGGTCAAGAGAAAGAGTTTCGTCGCCTTCGAATACATCGGCATCGCTATTAACTGTAACTGTTACAGTTGTCGAAGTGCTGCCAGCCGTGATCGTTCCAATTGTACTGGAAATACCAACAAAATCGGCTCCAGCCAGGGCACTGATATCAGCGGTTTCATAATCAAAAGTTAAATCGCTACCCAGTGTCTGATCAATTGAAATGGTAAATGTTAACGCAGTTGTACCTGCTGCAGGTTCCTGCACAGATACATCAGTGATTGATACTGTAGGCAGGGTATTAATTGTGACATCGGTGGTTGCAGTGTTGCTGTTGTTCAAGCCATCGGTAACAACTACATCAATGCTACGGGTAGTATTTGTAGTTGAACCGTCATTCGAAAACTGAATTGCCCGGATAGCATCCTGGTAGTCCGACAATGACGCGGAACCTGACAAGGTAATGGTTCCCGTTACCGAGTCATAGGCACTTGCCGTTATACCAGCGGGCATCGAGCCAACAGTGAGTAAATCTCCACTTTCGACACTGTTAACCGTAATGGTTGCTCCGACAAGGCTGGTGCTGTCAACATCGGTAATATTGATATCGGTATCAGCGATGTAAGTTGCGCTGCCACCTTCAGTAAACGAGGTGTTGTAACTAGTGCCTGAAGCGGTGCTGTCATTACTATCGAGGTCAATACTGGGGGGGCTGTCATTCAGATCAGTTTCATTCAAGGTGATATTGGCATTGCTGCTGTTACCGGCCGCATCGACGGCGGTAATGTTATAAACGCCGGTATTGGCGCCCGATTCGAAATCGTTGACCGCACTGGCGGCACCCGCAGTAGTAAGGGTGATGTTGCCGCTATTATCGATCTGGTAAAAACCATCGCTGCTGACATTGGTGCCAGAGGCGGTGAAGGTAAAGCCGGTGACCCCGATGTTATCGGTGGCAACCACGCTGGCGACTTGTGCGCCATCCACCTGGTTTTCGGCGTAACTGAAGATCTGGGCAGCGAGGCTCGGAGCTATTTCGTCGAGATCGGTCTCGTTCAGGGTAATGTTGGCATTGCTGCTGTTACCGGCCGCATCGACCGCGGTGACGTTATAGACACCTGTATTGGCGCCCGACTCGAAGTCATTGACCGCACTGACAGCACCCGACGCGGTGAGGGTGATATTACCGCTGTTGTCGATCTGGTAAAAACCATCGGCGCTGGTTCCGGTGCCAGAGGCGGTGAAGGTAAAACCGGTGACCCCGATGTTATCGGTGGCAACCACTGATGCGACTTGCGCACCATCTACCTGGTTCTCAGCATAACTGAAGGTCTGTGCAGCGAGGCTCGGAGCTATTTCGTCGAGATCCGTCTCGTTCAGGGTAATGTTGGCATTGCTGCTATTGCCCGCGGCATCGACGGCGGTGACGTTATAAACACCCGTGTTGGCGCCTGATTCAAAGTCGTTCACGGCACTGGCGGCACCTGCAGCAGTGAGGGTGATATTGCCGCTATTATCGATCTGGTAAAAACCATCGCTGCTGACATTGGTGCCAGAGGCGGTGAAGGTAAATCCAGTCACTCCGATATTATCCGTCGCGACCACATTCGCCACCGAGGTTCCAGCAACCTGGTTCTCGGCGTAACTGAAGGTCTGGGCAGCGAGGCTCGGGGCTTCGTCATCGAGATCAGTTTCGTTCAGGGTAATGTTCGCATTGCTGCTATTGCCCGCGGCATCGACGGCAGTGACGTTGTAAACGCCGGTATTGGTACCCGATTCAAAATCGTTGACCGCGCTGGCCGCACCTGCAGCAGTCAATGTGATGTTGCCGCTATTATCGATCTGGTAAAAACCATCGGCACTGGTACCTGTACCGCTGGCGGTGAAGGTGAATCCAGTCACTCCGATATTATCCGTCGCGACCACATTCGCCACCGAGGTTCCAGCAACCTGGTTCTCGGCGTAACTGAAGGTCTGGGCAGCGAGGCTCGGAGCTTCGTCATCCAGATCGGTCTCGTTGAGGGTGATATTGGCATTACTGCTATTGCCCGCGGCATCGACCGCGGTAACGTTATAGACACCCGTGTTGGTACCCGATTCGAAGTCGTTCACGGCACCGGCGGCACCCGCAGTAGTGAGGGTGATGTTGCCGCTGTTGTCAATCTGGTAAAATCCGTCGGCGCTGGTTGCGGTACCCGAAGCCGTGAAAGTAAAGCCAGTTACTCCAGTGTTGTCTGTAGCGACAACGGATGCGACTTGCGCACCATCCACCTGGTTCTCGGCGTAGCTGAAAGTCTGGGCGGCGAGGCTCGGGGCTTCGTCATCCAGATCAGTCTCGTTCAGGGTAATGTTGGCATTGCTGCTATTGCCCGCGGCATCAACCGCGGTAACGTTATAGACACCCGTGTTGGTACCCGATTCGAAATCGTTAACGGCACTGGCGGCACCCGCAGTAGTGAGGGTGATGTTGCCGCTATTATCGATCTGGTAAAAGCCGTCACTACTGACATTGGTACCGGTGGCAGTGAAGGTAAAGCCGGTGACCCCGATGTTATCGGTGGCAACCACTGATGCGACTTGTGCGCCATCCACCTGGTTCTCGGCGTAACTGAAGGTCTGGGCGGCGAGGCTCGGCACCTCGTCATCGAGATCAGTCTCGTTCAGGGTAATGTTGGCATTGCTGCTGTTACCGGCCGCATCGACGGCGGTAACGTTATAGACACCCGTGTTGGCGCCTGATTCGAAGTCGTTAACCGCACTGGCGGCACCCGCAGTAGTGAGTGTGATGTTGCCGCTGTTATCGATCTGGTAAAAACCGTCGGCACTCAGGTTATTGCCCGTGGCAGTAAAATTAAAGCCAGTCACTCCAGTGTTGTCAGTAGCGACAACGGATGCGACTTGCGCACCATCCACCTGGTTCTCGGCGTAGCTGAAAGTCTGTGCAGCGAGGCTCGGGGCTTCGTCGTCGAGATCGGTCTCATTGAGCGTGATATTGGCATTGCTGCTATTGCCGGCAGCATCCACCGCGGTGACGTTATAAACGCCGGTATTAGTCCCGGATTCAAAATCGTTAACCGCACTGGCAGCACCCGCAGTAGTCAGGGTGATATTGCCACTGTTGTCGATCTGGTAAAAACCATCGGCACTGGTTCCGGTACCCGAAGCCGTAAAATTAAAGCCAGTCACTCCAGTGTTGTCAGTAGCGACAACGGATGCGACTTGCGCACCATCCACCTGGTTCTCGGCGTAGCTGAAAGTCTGGGCAGCGAGACCCGGGGCTTCGTCATCCAGATCAGTTTCATTTAAGGTGATGTTGGCATTGCTGCTGTTACCGGCCGCATCGACGGCGGTAACGTTATAAACGCCTGTGTTGGCGCCCGATTCAAAATCGTTGACCGCACTGGCAGCACCCGCAGTAGTCAGGGTGATATTGCCACTGTTGTCGATCTGATAAAAACCATCGGCACTGGTTCCGGTACCCGAAGCCGTAAAAG
>Ga0265303_10001818_pt1 | contig 13222 bp, 13 predicted proteins | sample Helome_2_FD_192494 | JGI IMG/M metagenome (GOLD analysis project Ga0265303, IMG submission 192494) | Marine sediment microbial communities from subtidal zone of North Sea - Hel_20160317 (Illumina Assembly) | ecosystem: Environmental > Aquatic > Marine > Subtidal zone > Sediment ...
TATCTTTTGATCAGGCAGTATCTCTGATTTCTTTAGAGCTGGGCTGGATTGAAGGGGATAATAATGTATCGCTACTTGCTCTGAATAGCAGTGAAATAAATCATTTCCCTGATAAGCAATGGCCTCAGTTACTTGCTGGCGGGTGGTATCCGGCTGGTGAATATTTTAATCTTGATTATAGAGGTAATGGCAACAGGGTTAATTTAAGCGGGATCGTTTCCAAACACTGGCTGGTTGGTTCATATAATCCTAATTTATATAATTTTTATAGTAATAATGCTGATCAAAATTGTAAGTTTGATAAATTCAAGCTTCAAAGTGTAACCGTTTTAACCGAAAATATTATGATTAAAGCCAAAAAGTTTGCTGAAAACAGGTTATTCGGACAAAATGATGATTACCAGCAGTAACCTATAGATCTAAACTATATTTATCCTTTAATTTAGTTCATAGATTGAATAAGCCTAATAAGTTTATTATCTTCTTTTTACCTGTATGTAATATCAATCAGCTCAGTTGACAAGCAAAGAACCCTCCGATAGTCTTCCCTTACAGTTTAGATTTTGTTATTTGGCTTAAGAATCCTGCACAAGATATTCTGACTGGCTATATTATTTTAGTTATCAATACATTGGTTAATAGGAGAAAATTATGCAACTCAAAGGATCTGAGACGGAAGTAAACTTAAAAGCGGCTTTTGCGGGAGAATCCCAGGCTAATCGTCGGTATCTCTATTTTGCAGCTAAGGCTGATGTAGAAGGTCAAAATGATGTTGCGGCAGTATTTCGTTCTACAGCTGAGGGAGAAACGGGGCATGCTCACGGCCATCTTGAGTATCTGGAGTCTTGTGGTGATCCGGCAACCGGTTTGCCTATTGGGGCCTCCCGTGACAACCTTAAGGCTGCTATCGCTGGTGAAACTCATGAATACACAGATATGTATCCAGGAATGGCAAAGTCTGCGCGTACAGAGGGTTTTGATGAAATTGCTGATTGGTTTGAAACACTGGCAAAGGCAGAACGTTCACATGCAAACCGCTTTCAGAAAGCTTTAGATGCCTATTCTGATTAAATAAACAGATGTAATAAAACCTAGTGGATTAACTAAAAGAAGCTTTATACGCTTAACTTGGTTGATCCACTCCTATTTTGTACTTTCTTTCTACTCATTTCTAATTTCCATGGCCACCTATGAAGGCAGTTTAGAGGCGCCCAAACGTCATCCGATAGATTGGAAGAATCCTGATTTTTATAAAGAGGCAGAGCTATTCAGTGAAATGGATCGTGTTTTTGACATCTGTCATGGATGTCGTCGTTGTGTCAATCTTTGTACAGCATTTCCAACTTTGTTTGATCTTATTGATGAGGGAACAACCGGTGAGCTGGATGGAGTAGAAAAAAATAAATTATGGGAAGTAGTTGATCGATGCTATCTATGTGATATGTGTTTTATGTCCAAATGTCCATACGTGCCACCACACAAGTGGAACGTGGACTTCCCCCATTTGATGCTACGTGCCAAAGCAGTTAAATATAAGAAAGGTAAAACTAATTTCCGGGACAAGATGTTATCCAGTACCGACATTATGGGCAAACTTGCCAGTATTCCGGTAGTAGTACAAGCAGTAAATGCTTCAATAAAAGCGCCAACTGCCAGAAAATTAATAGAAAGCATGCTGGATATTCATGCGAAACGTGAACTACCTGAGTATACTGCTAAGAAATTTCGTCCTAATGCTAAGGTAAATGAATCGTTCGCTGTAATAAATGGTGAAAAAACAACAGGTAAAGTTGCAATTTATTCAACTTGTTATGTAAATTATAATGAGCCTGGCATTGGCCATGATCTTATAGAAATACTTAACCATAATGAGATTCCGACGTGCTTAGTAGAAAAAGAGGTATGTTGCGGCATGCCTAAACTGGAACTAGGCGATTTGGAAGCGGTAGAGAAGCTTAAAAATGTAAATATTCCTAATCTCGCAAAACTAGTAAGAGAAGGGTATGCCATTATCATGTCGGTACCTTCGTGTGCACTTATGTTTAAACAGGAATTACCACTCATATTTCCGGATGATAAGGATATAAAACTGATAGCAGAAGCAACGTTTGATCCTTTTGAGTACTTGATGCTACGCAATCGGGATGGATTACTTAACATTAATTTTAAACAATCATTAGGTAACGTGTCTTACCATATTCCCTGCCACCTGCGAGTACAAAATATTGGCAGGAAAACAAAAGATATGCTGGAAATGATTCCGGGAACCTCAGTGAACGTAGTAGAGCGCTGCTCTGGTCATGATGGAACCTGGGGCGTTAAAAGTGAATATTTTGCTGATTCTATGAAGATTGGCAAGCCAGTCTTTAAACAAATGGCAGAATCTGATCCTGACTATATAAGTTCTGATTGCGCCATTGCAGGACGCCATATTTACCAGGGTATGGGGAAGAGTGTCGGAGTGAAGCAACATCCATTAACACTGCTTCGGATTGCTTACGGGTTAACCTGAAAAACAACCATAATCTGCCTACTAACTTTCATATACTAAAATATTATGCCTACAATTACCCGCGACAGCATTATGACATTAGAGGATTATGCTAAAGCACGTCAGGATTTTCGTGCTCAGGTAATGTCGCATAAGAAAAACAGGAAAATTTCTTTAGGTAAAAATGTCACACTTATTTTTGAAGATGAGCTGACCATCCGCTATCAAATTCAAGAGATGCTTCGTGCTGAAAAGATTTTTGAAGAAAAAGGAATAATTGATGAAATAGAAGCTTATAAAGAGCTTATTCCGGACGGCAGGAACTGGAAAGCAACTATGATGATTGAATACCCGGACCCTGTTGTACGTGCTGATAAACTGACAAAATTAGTTGGTATTGAAAATAAGGTCTGGGCGAAAGTAGAAAACTATGACCCTGTTTTTGCGATTGCTGATGAAGATCTGGAAAGGGCAACTGAGGAAAAAACATCTGCAGTTCATTTCTTACGTTTTGAACTTAACCAGGATATGATCAGAGCACTGCATAAAGGTGCATCTCTCAGTATAGGTATTGATCACCCTGTTTATCTGGAACAAATTAAGCAAGTAGATAAATTGGTAAGTAACTCACTGAGTGATGACCTGGATAAATAATGTGCAGAAAAGAATCACAGGTATTTTTTACCATTACACGCCATCCAAATTATCTGAATTTATGTTTTGGTCTGTTTATTCAGTAAAACCAAATTATTTCTATGGATGAGCTCCATCTCATCTACATAACCCAGAATAGTTTCAATCTCACTACTAGTACAGCGTAAAATCTTTCGGGTTTCTGCAGCATTATAATTTATAAGGCCACGAGCAATTTTCTCACCCTTTTCATTAATACAATTTACTACTTCTCCACGTTCAAAATTACCAGTTGTTTCTATTACACCTATTGGCAACAGGCTTTTTCCTTCAACTGTAAGAGCTTTCACAGCACCCTGATCCAAAGTTATATTTCCTTGTACCTGTAAGTGATCAGCGAGCCATTGCTTACGGGCTGCAAGTTTTTTTGTGCTTGTTAAAAGCTGCGTTCCGACAGCTTCACCTTGTACCAGGCGAATTAGTATATTTTCTTCATGGCCTGATGCAATTATCGTGTGAGCGCCACTTCTCGCAGCATGTTTTGCGGCAATTATTTTAGTGAGCATACCTCCGCGCCCGATTGAGCTCCCAATACCTCCCGCCATTTTCTCAATTGCAGGATCTTCAACCATAACTTTATCTAGTAATTTAGCTTTCGGATCTATTCGTGGATCAGTTGTATATAATCCGGCTTGATCAGTAAGAATCACCAGTACATCTGCTTCAATCAGGTTCGTCACTAATGCAGCCAGCGTATCATTATCTCCGAAGCGGATTTCGTCAGTTGCTACAGAATCATTTTCATTAATAACTGGAACAACATTCATGTCTAATAACGCGGCAAGAGTAGAGCGGGCATTTAAATAGCGTTTACGGTCAGACAGATCTTCGTGGGTTAACAGCAATTGAGCCGCATGTAGTTTATGATTATAAAAACAGGATTCATAGGCCTGGACTAGTCCCATTTGCCCGACTGCTGCAGCTGCCTGTAGTTTGTATAGTTCATGAGGACGTTTCTTCCAGTTCAGACGTTGCATCCCCTCTGCTATAGCACCAGATGAAACCAGCACAACTGTTTTTCTCTCTTCTTTTAGCTGCGCAATCTGTTCGGCAATAGAGGAGAGTCTGGCATGGTCTAGTCCTTGCCCATGGTTAGTAACAAGGCTACTGCCAATTTTGATAACGATTCGCTGAGCTTGCTTTAATATCATCTCTATATTTGAATTTAAGTTGTTTCCATCTTATTTTCTTGTTCTAAATACTCCATGATAGTGTAAATCAATTGTTTGCACCCTTTACCAGATAATGCTGAAATCATAAAACTTTTACCAGACCATCCTATGTTGCGGGTAAATTCCGTACAAACTTCTTTTTCACTGTTATCGGGCAACATGTCAACCTTATTGATTACTAACCAACGTGGTTTCTGATAGAGTAATTCGTCGTATTTCTTGAGTTCCTGCACAATAGATTCTGCTTCATGAACCGGATCAGTATTACTATCCAGTGGAGCTATATCAACTATATGCAATAGTAAGCGTGTACGTGTCAGATGTTTTAGAAACTGATGACCTAAACCAGCACCTTCTGCAGAATTCTTGATCAGACCCGGAATATCTGCCATAACAAAGCTACGGTTGTGATCAACACGTACCATACCAAGATTAGGATGTAATGTAGTAAAAGGATAATCTGCCACTTTAGGACGGGCAGAAGATACTGCCCGAATCAAAGTAGACTTACCAGCATTTGGCATTCCCAAAAGACCCACGTCTGCAAGTATCTTAAGCTCAAGTTTAAGATCAAACTCTTCTCCTGGATCACCGAAGGTGAATTGCCGTGGCGTACGATTAGTGCTTGATTTAAAATGTATATTTCCTATCCCTCCTGCACCACCTTTAGCTAATAAGACCTTCTGTTGGTTTTGTTTTAAATCAGCAATAATTTCTCCGGAATTTATATTGCTGATTATCGTTCCAATTGGCATGCGCAATAATATATTCTCTGCCCCTTTACCATATTGATCAGAACCACGACCATTTTTTCCATTTTTAGCACGATGTATGCGAGCAAAGCGATAATCTACAAGTGTATTGATATTACGATCTGAAATGGCGAATATACTGCCCCCACTTCCACCGTCACCACCATCCGGACCACCTTTCGGGATAAAGCGTTCCCGACGAAAACTGGCAACACCATCTCCGCCTTTTCCTGCACTTACTTGGATTTTTGCCTCATCTATAAACTTCATAAGATAATAAATTTTGCTGGTTTAAATTTTATCAATAAAAAAGCCCTAACTGATCGGTCAGGGCTTTGTCTGCATAAACTAATTAAGTCTAAGCGGGAGTTATACTTACCGTTTTTCGTTTCGCTGCTCCCTTTATACTAAATGTAACCATTCCGTTAATCTTAGCAAATAAAGTATGATCCCTGCCCATTCCAACATTATTACCAGGGTGAACCTGTGTTCCTCGCTGACGAACTATAATACTACCTGCAGATATTGATTGTCCGCCAAATCTTTTAACTCCAAGTCGTTTCGAATTTGAGTCGCGACCATTCCTGGAGCTTCCGCCTGCTTTTTTATGTGCCATAGTCTGATACTCCCTTTATGCGGAAATTCCGGTAATCTGAATTTCAGTATAATTTTGTCGGTGTCCCTGATGCTTTTGATAGTGTTTCCGTCGTCTCATTTTGAAAATACGTACCTTATCATGCCGACCTTGTCCCAGTACGGTTGCCTTAACCGTAGCACCATTCACCAAAGGCTTTCCCATTGAAATATTATCACCATCAGCAACCATCAAAACCTGATCTATTACAAGTTCGCTACCAATTTCTGCTAATATCTGTTCTACTCTGATTTTTTCACCAGCCTCAACCCGATACTGTTTCCCGCCGGTTTTTATGACCGCATACATGTCAAACTCCATGATTTACTTCAATGAAAGCGCAAATTATACAGAGCTGCACTTACTTGGTCAAAATTATGTCCTATATAAATTATCATTGAATAAATCAATATATCTAAACTATGAAACTTGACACGTTGGTGATGACATTTCTAACATACTAATTTTATTGCAGAGGTTACTTTGTCAATTGATCATATAAAAAAACTTATCGGCCCTGATATGGAGGCAATGGATGAGGTTATCCGGGTAAAACTCCACTCTGATGTAGTACTGGTTCGCCAGGTGGGAGAGTATATTATTAATAGTGGCGGCAAACGTTTGCGGCCCGCGTTAGTAATTCTTTCATCTGGTGCATTTGGTTACACCGGAAAATATCATCATAATCTTGCTGCGATTATTGAATTTATTCACACTGCGACTCTTCTTCATGACGATGTAGTGGATGCATCTGAACTAAGACGAAGTAAAGCTACAGCCAATGCACTGTTTGGTAATGCGGCAAGCGTTTTAGTAGGAGACTTCCTTTATTCCAGGGCGTTTCAGATGATGGTTGAAGTTGATAATATGCGTATCATGCAGGTGCTGGCAGATGCAACTAACACAATTGCTGAAGGTGAAGTGTTACAGTTATTAAACTGCCGTAATCCTGATGTAAATGAGGAGAACTATCTGCAGGTAATTCGTTATAAAACTGCTAAATTATTTGAAGCGGCTACTCGGCTGGGTGCAATTCTTTGTAATGTAACATTAGAAGAGGAAGAATCAATAGCTGCCTATGGCATGCATCTTGGTACAGCATTTCAGTTAACAGACGATATGTTGGATTATTCCGGAGATTACCATGATACCGGCAAGAATTTGGGTGATGATCTTGCTGAAGGCAAACCTACTTTACCACTCATTTATGCTATGAAAACCGGCTCTAAGAAACAGGCTGAAACCGTAAGTAAAGCTATCCAGAACGGTGGCGGTGAAGGGGTATTGGAAGCTGTATTGCAAGTAATTCATGAAACAAATGCATTAGGTTACGCCAGAAAAAAAGCAGAAGCTGAATCTTGTATGGCGACTGAAGCGATTTCATTACTTCCAGATTCTAATTACAAGGAGTGTTTACTACAATTAGCCACTTTCGCAGTAGCACGAAATTATTAGTGCCCTCTTCATAAACAGGTATTCTCTGATTATTTCTCGGGGTGTAGCTCAGCCTGGTAGAGTACTGCGTTCGGGACGCAGGAGTCGGAGGTTCGAATCCTCTCACCCCGACCATATAATCAGTTAGTTGATGAATCGCAGTGTAATAGTCTATTTGAATTAAGTGCTATATAAAAAGTGCAATTAGTGCTAAATAAATTTAAAATACAACTATGAATATAGCTTTGAGCAGGAAGAGGAGACCCCTTCTTGGGTAGATTACTATTTTTTGCCATTATTGCTGTACTGATCCTATGGATACTAAGAAAATTTATTCGTAAGGATATAAATGACAATAATGAATCGTCTTCTACTGAAAGTGAAGATATGGTCTGTTGCGATTATTGTGGCTTACATTTACCAAGAAGTGAGAGTGTAATAAAAGACGACAAATTCTTTTGTAGTGAAGAGCATTACCGCTTGTCTTCACTATAAATACTATTCTCTAGCCCCATCCGTCAGGGCCTTTACATAATACAACGCTTTCAATAACCTCTCTTTTGTCTTTTAATATAATAGTTTGCCTGATTGTTTTACATTCCCGGACGCCATCTTGCTTATCTGGCTCCTGTGTAGATAATATTCTGGATTGAATAACTTCTGCTTTGCCCTTTACGCCACTGTCTTGATTTGTAAACACCTGAGATTGGTCTGTATCTGCAGCTTTCTGAATTGCTATTGCTAAATTCTTTTTATCAAGATCTCCGATGTAGTCTTTAAGTGAGCCTTTCGCATATAAATTAGTAATTTTTCCGGTAATAGCATTAAACGGGGCAATAGCTTTTTTTTCTAACTGAGGAATAGTATCAGACGCAACATTACTTCCACCAATGTTAGTAATAATATTTGTTGACTGGCATGCTGACAATAATAAGATAAATACATTCATCCACAGTAGTATCCTCAGTATTGATGGATTAGACTTATTACTCATAACTGTTTACTTCCTTTTGATTATCAGCTGAGCCCATTTGCAATTTCTCATTGAATTCCAGTCTGATAAAATCAGTTTGCTTAGAAATATTTTATAATTATTGATAATCATATACAGGGATCTAAAGTACTTGTAATAATTACTTTATGTCAATAATCTGCCATATCTTATAAATGTAATACACGTATTATCATTTACCTGGAATATTTTATAAAGTATCAGTTTGTCCAAATTTAATATCGGATAGATATTCGTATATTAAGACAATAGAATTGAAGCTTAGCTTTAACTGCATGAAAAGTTATAATACATACTTGGTTACCGTTCCCGAAACTCTTTAAATTAAATTATATGGCACAACGACTATTCAACAGGACTCCCTTGCTTTCAGGTGACAATACCCAGGATAAAAAGGAAGAGATACGTGAATATTTTCATGCAACTCTTGATCGTACTGAATTACTTTTTGAGACTTTACTTGGCGATGAAGCCTATTTTCAAAAATCTATTCCGTTACGTCATCCGTTAATATTTTACCTTGGCCACACTTCAACATTTTTTATTAATAAACTATTAATCTCAGGCTTAGTTAAAGAGCGTATTAACCCAAAGATGGAATCTATGTTTGCAGTTGGAGTAGATGAGATGAGTTGGGATGATCTTACTCTGTCTGATTATGACTGGCCTACCATTGACGAGGTACGCTCTTATCGGAAAACAATGCGTAATACTGTTGATCAGCTACTTATTAAAACTGAATTGACTCTTCCCATCAATTGGGACAATCCATGGTGGATTGTGCTGATGGGGATAGAACATGAACTAATTCATTTGGAAACTTCTTCGGTTCTAATCAGACAGCATAAAATTAAATATGTAAAGCCGCATCCTGATTGGGAACCTTGTCGTAAATCAGGCATGGCTCCTTCGAATAAACTTATCAATGTTACGGCCGGCAAAATAAAGATTGGCAAGAATGATAGTGACTCTGCTTATGGATGGGATAATGAGTTTGGGTATCATGAAGCAGAAGTTCAGCCTTTCCAGTCCAGCAGGTATTTAGTAAGTAATCAGGAATTTTTAGATTTTATTGAAGCGGATGGCTACAATTCAGATATATTTTGGGAGGAGGAGGGACTTGCATGGCAAAAACATACCTGTGCAGAATACCCTACCTTCTGGATTAAATCAGGTACCGAGTGGAAGCTGCGTTTAATGACTGAAGAAGTTTCTATGCCATGGGACTGGCCGGTTGAAGTAAACTGTCATGAAGCAAAGGCTTTTTGCAATTGGAAAACAATAACAACCGGTCAGCCAATCAGGCTACCTACTGAAGATGAGTGGTATCACTTATATAATTTGGCCGGGTTATCCGAAGTTCCTCATAACAAGCAGGCAGCAGCTAATATTCATCTTGATCATTATGCTTCAAGTTGCCCTGTCACAGAATTTAAACATGGTGAATTTTTCGATATAGTTGGAAATGTCTGGCAATGGACAGAAACACCGATATATCCATTTGAAGGTTTTAAAGTCCATCCCCTTTATGATGACTTTACAACGCCGACCTTTGATGGCCGCCATAATCTCATCAAAGGTGGTTCCTGGATCTCATGTGGTAATGAATCATTAAAGAGTGCACGTTACGCTTTTCGTCGTCATTTTTTTCAACACGCCGGATTTAGATATGTTGCTGCTAAAGCACCTGCCATCCAGCAGGGATCTCACTATGAAACCGATAAACTACTTACAGAGTATGCAGAATTTCATTATGGTGAGACATATTTCGGGGTGCCTAATTTTCCTGCGGAACTGGCTAAAATGGCTATTACAGCTATGGGTGATAAACCCGCACGCAAAGCTCTTGATCTTGGTTGTGCATCAGGTCGTTCTGTTTTTGAACTAGCACAACACTTTGATCATGTTACAGGGATTGATTTTTCTACTCGTTTTATAGGGCAGGGTGTTCAATTAGCTGAAACCGGCATACTACGTTATACGCTTACTGATGAAGGTGATCTTGTTTCCTATAAGGAAAGTACACTAGCAAATCTTGGTCTTGATACTGTTAAACATAAGGTTGAATTCTATCAGGGTGATGCCTGTAATCTAAAACCTATTTATACCGGTTATGATTTAATTCTTGCTGCAAATTTAATTGACCGTCTTTATGAACCATCTAAGCTTTTAACAACCATACATGAACGCATTATCAAAGGTGGGTTACTTATGATTACTTCACCATATACATGGCTGGAAGAGCATACCAAGAAAGAGGAGTGAATGGAGGATTTAAGAAAGATGGTGAAAATTTTAGCACTCTGGATGGACTTAAAAGAATTCTCAACAGTCATTTCAAACTAATTCAGGGCCCACAAGCAGTACCTTTCATCATTCGGGAAACCCGTCGGAAATTTCAGCATACTTTGTCAGAGGTAACAATTTGGGAGAAAATTGATTGAGTAATCATCAAGGGTTTCCACATGAATATAGTTGTAATTTTGATCTGGAAATTGATCGTACTAAATCCTCAAGCCTCAAATATGACGGTCGACAAGGTATGTTTGGTAATGCTGAGGTTATTCCATTATGGGTCGCAGATATGGATTTTGCTGCGCCCCTTGCGGTTACTAAGGCTCTCTCAGAGCGTGCAATGCATCCTGTATATGGTTATACCTTGTATCCGGATAGCCTATATGAATCTTTAATAGAGTGGCTGGAACAACATCATGGTTGGCATGAAGTACACCCGGACTGGATTGTAATGTGTCCGGGTGTAGTGCCTTCATTGCATGCAGCAGCTATGGCATTTTCAGAGCCAGGTGAGTCGATAATTATTCAGCCACCAGTATATTTTCCATTCTTTTCTGCCGTCACAAGTACTGGTAGAGATCTGGTTCTGAATCCGCTACTTATTAAAAATAAGCGATATACCATAGATTTTGATCATCTAGAAAAATGCGCGGAAAAAGCACGAATATTATTTCTATGTTCTCCACATAACCCTGTAGGCAGAGTATGGAATAAAACAGAGTTAGCAAATATCATCAAAATTGCAAAAGAATATAATTTAGTTGTGTTTTCAGATGAAATCCATGCTGACCTGGTCTTTTCTGAAAACAAACATCAGATACTTGCAGCATTAGCCGAAGATCCGAGTAATATAATTACCGCCGTTGCACCCAGTAAGACATTTAATATCCCCGGCCTGAACCTTTCTGCATTAATCATACCCGATAAGAAACATCGTGCTTTAGTTAGACAGGCATTTGAGATCCTGCATGTAAGCGCATCTAATCCTTTCAGTATTGTAGCTTTTGAAGCCGCTTATCGGAAAGGTGGATCGTGGCTCATCAAATTACTTGCTTATTTACAGGATACAAGAGATTTTGTAGAACAGTATTTAATAAAATATCTCCAAAAGATTAAACTTATTAAGCCTGAGGGAACATATCTGCTGTGGCTTGATTGTCGCGAATTAGGCATGAGTGATGTACAGCTTAAACATTTTTTTATAAATGAAGCCGGAGTAGGCTTGAGTCCTGGTACTCTGTTCGGAGAAGGGGGGCAGGGTTTTATGCGGATGAATATAGGAACGCCCCGTCATATTATAGCCACTGCCCTGGAAAATATCAGAAAGGCGAGTAAGTAGGACTATTTCAATATTAATAAGAATATTAGGCCTGCCAGGATACTGCCAAATAAAATACATGTGAAGAGTAGTATCTTTGAACGGAGACGAAGAACCTCAATTGCTTCAACGATTCGTACATTTTGCTTCGCAAGAGATCTGATTAATTCTACAGATGACTCTTGTTCATCATTTAGTTCTAGTATTTTTCTTTCAATCTTATGAAGGCGAATATCCGGACTATTTGTATTTTCACTATCTGTTGTGAAGATTGATGAATCTGAAGTTTCTGATGAAAAAGAAGCATCAGTTTTTGTGCCGGCATAGAGATTCTTAGCTGCTTTAACAATGTGTGGTGCATTCTCCAGTACATCCTTCCAGGGAATAATCTTTAATGCTGTAATCCACCCAAATGCCATAACTCTAATCCCGATCTGTATAAAGTACCTAATGGAGCTTTATATTTCGATGTTAATTAATTCATCTTGCCATATATATAAACGCGCATCAATACTGTATTCATTAACACACGATACAGTAAGCAATCTGATGTACGATATTATCTATAAGGAATTAGATCACGATACCAGGAAAAAATTCTATTAAACTGGATATATTTAGAAATTAAATAAAAGAATCTGAGTTAGATCAATAAATTAATAGAAAGAATATTGATAGATTTGTATTCATTCAAATCTTACTCAGTACTTCGGAAACTGTTTTACCCATATCAGAGGGTGTTGAACTGATAGTTACTCCCAGTTCTTCTAATAAAGCAACTTTTTCCGCAGCACCTTCTCCGGCAGAAGAAATAATTGCTCCTGCATGTCCCATACGTTTACCTTCAGGTGCAGTTAAGCCGGCAATATAAGCAATTAATGGCTTACTTAAATAATTCTTAGAAAAAACTCCGGCTTCTACTTCCTGTGGCCCACCAATTTCTCCGATCATAAGTACAACTTTCGTTTCAGGATCCGATTCAAATTTTTCTAAAATATCGCGATGTGAACTCCCGGTAATTGGATCACCACCAATACCAACCGATGTTGAAATACCAATGCCTAACATTCTCATCTGATCTGCAGCTTCATAACCTAAAGTTCCTGAACGACCTATAATTCCTACATTTCCCTGAATATAAATATGTCCCGGCATAATTCCTAACATTGAACGTCCCGGACTGATTGTCCCGGCACAATTCGGGCCTGTTAGTAACATTCTTTTTTCTTTAGGGAAACGGCGAAGATAACTTTTTACAGTCATCATATCCTGGGTAGGGATACCATCAGTAATTGCCACACAATATTTTATACCTGCATCAGCAGCTTCCATTATTGAATCAGCAGCAAAAGCAGGGGGAACAAATATTATGCTTGCTTCAGCTCCAGCCTTATGAACAGCCTCCTTTACCGTATTAAAAA
>Ga0265303_10001819_pt1 | contig 13219 bp, 8 predicted proteins | sample Helome_2_FD_192494 | JGI IMG/M metagenome (GOLD analysis project Ga0265303, IMG submission 192494) | Marine sediment microbial communities from subtidal zone of North Sea - Hel_20160317 (Illumina Assembly) | ecosystem: Environmental > Aquatic > Marine > Subtidal zone > Sediment ...
CAAGGTCACCCAAGGGCGCAAGCACCGCAACGGTTGCCCCAAGCACCAACCCGGACGTCAGCTCGAAGGGTTCGACGAAGTGGAGCAGTGCCCCGCAGATCAATGCGACGATCACCCCTCCGACCAGACCTTCAACCGTCTTCTTGGGAGACACCCATGGGGCCAGCGGGTGGCGCCCGATCGCCCTGCCAACGAAGTACTGCGCAATGTCCATCGCGGCAACAACGACAACCGTCCCGATGACGAGCGGTCGCCAGTTCTCCGAGTCCATGATCAACATGGCGTACGCACCCAGGCTCACCCACACCATGACCGTGACCGTGAGTCCGAGGTTTCCCACTGGATCTCGTCGACCAGGGACGACTGCGTAGTAGAGCAGCATGACCGTCGTCACGAGCACCATCGCCGTCGTGACGGCGACGGCACCTGACACATAGGCGCCAATGCAGGCGGCAATGATCCCGGCGAAGCCAAAGGCCGCAATCGGATGGCGCCCGGTCCTCGTGAGAGCCGTGTAGAACTCCCCGGCGCCAATGACGAACACGGCGGTGGCAAGGAGCAGGAGCGCTGGCCTCCAGATGAGCGACGCACCCAGTGCCGCGATGAGCACGATTGCCGTGATCACCCTGGCGACGAGGTTGCCGCTTCCCTTTGCCCGTGTCTTGCGGTGGCCCTCGGCCTCAACGACATCGTCGAACCCGACAACGGTTGACTCGAGTCCAGGGATCGGAGCTGCCAGGGCGACCTGCTCGGTGTCCTCCGCTTCGGCCTCGGCTATCGCAGCAGCGAGGCCTGCGTGTTCCTTCGTAGCGGTATCGAGGTAATCGCCCCGGGACATGTCGAAGGGTGCACCTGCGCCATCGCTTCCATCGGAGATGGCATCGTTTCCGTCGACGTCCTGATCCCACAGGTCCCCGAACCTGGTGGAGGTGGCGACTGCCGCTGCCGCACCTGCCCCAGCTATCGCGTCAACCTCGAGCTCACCAGTGTCGTCATCGTCGTCAACTGGCTCCACCTCGACATCGTCGATCGGGGACACTGGATCAAGCTCTCCTGTATCGGGCTCGACATCTGCGCCGGAGACATCCTCCCCCTGGGCAGTTTCGAGATCGTCAACAGCATCGACCTGTGAGTCGCCTGGACCATCAACAGCATCGTCCCGTGAATCGTCTGGCGATTCGACGACGATTGCCGGCATCTCAACGATCGCGTCTGGATCGTCGAGCGTCCCGGATGCATCGGTGGCATTGAGCACGGAAGCCTCGACAACCTCGGCACCTGAGAGGATCGGTATTTCATCGGTGTCGGCGCGACCCCCGCCGTCCCAGTCCGACACGTCGACGGTCGTACCGTTTGTCCCGTCGCCTGCAACGTCATCATCGGAATCGTCTGCATTGCCATCGTCGGTGATCACCGGGATCTCAGCGGTCTCCTGATCGCCATCGAAATCGGCAAGCGCTGCCTCATCGGCAACGACTTCAGCCTCGGCATCGATGGTCGCATCCTGATCGGGAACCTGAACATCGATCTCGGCCGTCGGCTCGTCAGGCAGTTCCGGCGAATCGTCCGAGAATGCAGTTTCGGCAACGGGTTCGACTGGCGCTGCGCCCCCGGATGCCTCCTCGTCCTCGCCCTGGGTGAACGCCATCCAGTCTGTGATCTCGCCCTCGGGATCGTCACTGGCGAGCGCGGCATAGGGGTCGGTGTCGGGTCCGGCGTCCTCGTCGAGCCAGTCGTCGAATCCCCCGGAGGAGTCGTTCGTAGCGTTGTCGTCAGGCATGTGCACCGCACGGTACCCGAATCGGGGCAGCGACAGCGCCGCGAGGCCGGAACAGCGACAACTTCATGCTGGTTGGCATGTGAGATCGATGCGCTCCACGGTCCTAGACCTCGAGGAGCTCTTCTTCCTTGCGAGCGAGGGCGTCATCGATTGCACCGATGTGCGCGTCGGTGAGCTCCTGAAGCTCCTTCTCAGCCCTGCGGATGTCGTCCTCGGACACGTCTTCGGCCTCGATGGCGTCCTTGGCGTGCCTGCGAACATTCCTCACCGCGACGCGACCGTCCTCAGCGAGTCGATGAACGACCTTGATGAGGTCCTTGCGCCTGTCCTCCGTGAGCGAGGGGAATGCCAACCGAATCACATTGCCATCGTTCGACGGGTTGAGGCCGAGGTCGGCCTCTTGGATCGCCCGTTCGATCGCCGGAATCGACGACTTGTCATAGGCCTGGACAACGAGCATCCGCGCCTCAGGCACGCTGAAGTTTGCGAGCTGCTGGAGCGGGGTGGCGGTGCCGTAGTAGTCCACGGTGATCCTCGAGAGCAGTCCGGGGTTCGCCCGACCTGTTCGGACGGTGGAGAACTCCACAACCGTGTGTTGCACGGCCTGGTCCATCTTGGCGTTTGCTTCATCCAAATCTGCGTCGATCACGTTGTCCTCCTGGCATCCACAAGCGTTCCCACATCTTCGCCACGCACGGCGCGCACAATGTTGCCGGGAACGGTCATGTTGAACACTCGTATGGGCAGGTTGTTTTCCATGCACATCGTAATCGCCGTGGTATCCATCACACCGAGTTGTTCGGCGATTGCCTGCATGTAGTCGAGCTCGGCCAGGAGCTCGGCATCTGGGTTCTTCTTCGGATCATCGGTATAGATACCGTCGACCTTCGTCGCCTTGAGCACGGCAGCCGCCCCGATTTCGGCGGCTCTCAGCGCCGCGGTCGTATCGGTGGTGAAGAACGGATTGCCCGTACCTGCTGCGAAGATCACGACCCGACCCTTCTCGAGGTGTCGGATGGCCCGCAGCCGTATATACGGCTCAGCGACCTCCTGGATCGTGAGTGCGGTCTGAACCCTGCACTCAGCTCCGGCACGCTCCAGACCGTCTCTCAACGCAAGGGCGTTGATGACGGTCGCGAGCATGCCCATGTAGTCGGCATTGGCCCGGTCCATTTCTGAGGCTGCCTCTGAAAGACCGCGGAAGATGTTCCCGCCGCCAACGACGACCGCCACCTCATATCCCTCCGCCACGACCTCAGCAATGGCCGCTGCAGTTTCGTCGACCGTTGTTGGGTCGATCCCATAGCCGAGGTCAGGTTTTGCGAACGCTTCGCCGGACAGCTTCAGGACGACCCGTCGTGGTGACATGTGCTCAGTTCTCCCCCACCTCGACACGTGCCATGGATTCAATCGAGATGTTCTCACCCATCTTTGCAGCAACCTGTTGGACGAGTTCTCCAACGGTACCTTCGAAGCGGTCCGAGCGGACGAACACCTGATCCACGAGGACATTGTCCTTGTAGAACGAGCCGATCCGGCCCTCGACGATCTTCCCGACGATTTCGTCCGGCTTGCCTTCGTTCCTTGCCTGCGCCGCAATGAGCTCGCGTTCCTTGGCAAGGATGTTGTCAGGCACGTCCTCGCGGTTCACCCACAGCGGACGGGCTGCCGCGGCGTGCATGGCAATGTCGTTCGCTACGCCGATGAACTCTTCGCTCTTGGCAACGAAGTCGGTCTCGGATGCGAGCCCGATCAAAACGCCGATGACGGGCCTTCCGCTCTGGTTGTGCATGTAGACGCCAACAACGCCCTCGCCCTGTGAACGATCTGCTCGGTTCTCGGCAGCGGCGATGCCCTGCTCGCGCAAGTAGTCCTGGGCATTGTCCATATCGCCACCGGTCTCGGTGAGCGCCTTCTTGGCGTCCATCATGCCGGCGCCCGTTGCTTGGCGAAGCGCCTGTACGTCTTTCGCAGTGAACTCTGCCACGGTTCTACTCCTTGGCTTCCTCGGCGGGTTCGGCCGCCTTGGCATCTTTCTTCTTGGCCTCGGCAATCTCCCTGCCTGCGATGCATCCGTCAGCAACAACGTCAGCGATGAGTTGTGCGGCCCTGATGGCGTCGTCGTTTCCAGGAATCACGTTGTCGACCATGTCGGGATCACAGTTCGTGTCGACGAGGGCGATCACGGGAATAGCGAGCCGGTTTGCCTCTGCCAGAGCAATGTGTTCGGCGTTGATATCGACAATGAACACGGCGTCTGGCGGCCTTCGCAGATCGCTCACACCCCCGAGGACGGCCTGGAGCTTCACGAGTTCGCGCCTCAGGCGGAGACGCTCCTTCTTTGGAAGCGATTCCATCTCACCGCTGGCTTCCATCTGCTCCAGTTCATGCATGTAGAGAATCCGCTTGTGGATCGTCTGAAAGTTCGTGAGCATGCCGCCGAGCCAACGATGGTTGACGTAGGGCATTCCTGAGCGCAATGCAGCAGCCTCAATGGCCCCTTGGGCCTGCTTCTTCGTCCCAACGAACAGGACAGTTCCTCCGTTGATGGCGATGTCCTTGGACATCTGGTAGGCCTGTTCGGATGCCTCGAGCGTCTGCCTGAGGTCGAGGATGTGGATCCCGTTGCGTTCCGAGAAGATCCATGGACGCATCTTCGGGTTCCATCTGGATGTCTGATGACCGAAATGAACGCCAGCTTCGAGAAGCTGGCGCATGGTGACAGCAGGCATAGTTCATGTCTCCTTGTTCGGGTTGAGCTTCCGCCTGTCCTTCGAGCCCCCGAACGCCACTGGGGCGCACCACGCGGGGATTGCGACAGGCGTGTTTGATTGCACGCAAGTGTAGGGACCCGTGTTTGGCAACGACAGCAAGCCACGTGGCCGTTCTGATGTGTTTCGCGCTCTCGTGGTTGTTGTGGACACGGCGACATTGCAGCGCTTCACTGGTCTTGAATGACTTGGGCGGTCAGACGGACACGGAGGGCATCATGGGCTCGGGCAGCGTGGTTCACACATGGCGACGTCGCTGGATGGTCGCCCTAGCCCTTCTTACTGCCGCAGCAGTCATTCCTGTGATCAGCCAGTCACACACTCAACCGGCCGAGGCGGCTTCCGGCGTTCTGCTGCGACCCCAGGTCGAGTCCACCCTTGAGTTCGTGGCCGACCAGGTACGGGATACGATTGGTGACCTCCCGTCCGCCACGACATTCCCGCGCTCGACGAGGTCGAATGGATCATGGACCACCGTGGGTGCGTCGGACTGGGTCAGCGGATTCTTCCCAGCATTGCTGTGGCAGCTCTACGCCCACACCGGCGACGGAGACTTCCTCTCGGCCGCAACGGCGTGGAGCTCAAGCCTCGCGTCCCAGGCGACACGTACCGACACCCACGACGTCGGGTTCATGGTGGGTCTTCCCGCATCCCTCGCCTACGAAGCAACCGGCGCCACCACCTACAAGAACTCGATTGTCACCGCTGCGCGATCGCTTGCTACCCGCTACGACCCGGACGTCGGGGCGACGCGATCTTGGGACTTCGGATCCTGGCAGTTCCCCGTAATCATCGACAACGTCGTCAACGTTGGGCTACTCATCGATGGAGCGAGCCTCACCGCTTCGGGTTCCGAACGAACCTCGTGGCGATCGATGGCCAGAAGCCACGCTGCGGTGACCGCTGATGAACACATTCGTGGCGACGGCTCGACGTATCACGTGGTCGACTTCAACAAGACGACGGGTGCTGTGATCAGTCGCGAAACTCACGCGGGTGCTGGAGATGAAACGACATGGTCTCGTGGCCAGGCCTGGGCCATCTATGGATTCACCCGCATGTTCGCAAACATGGGCGAACAGGCGAATCTCGACGCTGCCATGGATGTGGCCGACTACTTCATCAACAACCTGCCTGCCGACAATGTGCCCTACTGGGACTTCGATGCCCCAGGCATTCCATCTGCAGACCGGGATGCATCAGCGGCTGCGATCGCTGCATCCGGACTCCTCGAACTGTCGACCCTGACCCAGGGCGCAACATCTGACAGGTACTTCGATGCTGCATACGACATACTCGAATCGCTGATGTCTTCGAGCTATCTGTCCAATGGGACGAACAGCGCCGGCCTCTTGCTTCATGTCACCGGGAATCACCCACGCGGAACCGAGGTCGACGTGTCGACCATCTACGCCGATTACTTCTTCACCGAGGCGCTCATCCGATATCTCGACATCGCACCCGGACCCGATGCCGATCCCACCGTCTCCATCACGACTCCGTCTGCCGGCACCACCGTTGCCTCGCCTGTGACCATGGCTGGGTCCGCGAGCGACGATCTCGGCGTGTCCCAAGTCCTCGTATCCATCCAGGACCAGGCGACGGGCAGGTACTGGAACGGCACCGGATTCCAGCTTGCCGTGACAAACGTTGCCGCAACACTCGCCTCTCCTGGCAGCGCCTCGACGGGATGGTCGTACACGTTCGACCTGGGAGCATCCCCACCGTCGAGCGCGCCGTACGTGCTCTCAGTGAAGTCAGTCGATAGCTCCGGACAGGTCTCGACACCATCAACAAGAAACTTCAGGGTGCAGGACGTCGCAGCCCCCGTCATCACACTCATCGGCGACAACCCACAGGTGATTCCCGTGAACTCACCGTATGTCGAATTCGGTGCGATCGCGACCGACAACGTCGACGGAGATGTCACATCGGCGATCACGATCGACGCATCATCGGTTGACACCACCAGCATTGGTTCGTACCTCGTCACCTATCTGGTAGCCGACAGCTCCAGCAACGTTGCATCAACCACGAGAACGGTGAACGTTGTGGATGTGACAGCACCCACGATCACGCTCGTCGGACCGAATCCCGTCGTGCTCTCGGTCGGCGATCCGTACGTCGAACCTGGCGCAACCGCGACCGACGATGTTGACGGCCTGATAAGCGGCAGGATCGCCATCGACTCCTCGGCGGTGGACACTTCGGTGCCCGGTGGCTATCGAGCTACATACAACGTAGCTGACACGGCTGGCAATCAGGCAACCGAGCGCATACGAGCCGTGCTCGTGGTCGGCTCAGGGGGCCCAGTGATGGCGCTGTCGGGAGCAAGTCCCCAAACGATCGCGGTCAATGATCCATACGTGGAGCTTGGCGCGGATGCCTGGGACGATCTCGACGGCAACCTCTCTGGAACGGTGGTGATCGACGTCAACGTCAACACCTCCGTGGTCGGGGAATACACCGTTACCTACGACGTCCAGGATTCAGAGGGATACGCCGCTCCACGTCTGACGCGCATCGTGCGCGTGGTGGACACCACCGCTCCTGTCATCACCCTGGTCGGGGACAATCCGGTGATCCTTGCGGTCGGGGGCACATACGTCGAAACAGGAGCGACAGCCGTCGATGATGTTGACGGAATCATCACCCTCGGTGACCCCGGCGACATCGACGACATCGACCTCGACGTGTCGGCTGTTGGCAGCTACGCCGTGCGCTACAACGTGACCGACTCCGCTGGCAACAGCGCGATCGAGGTGATCCGCAACGTCCACGTGACCGCACCTGGCAAACCTCTGCTCGCACTGTTGGGTCCTGATCCCCAGATCATCCCCGTCGATGGCTCCTACGTCGAGGCGGGAGCCACCGCAGCCGACCACGAGGACGGTGATCTGACCGATCTGCCCGGTGCAATCACGATTGACGCGTCACTGGTCAACACCTCGGCCATCGGCACCTATGAGGTCACGTATGGAGTCACAGACTCCGATTCCAACCCCGCCGACGTGGTCGTCCGTACAGTTGACGTCGTTGACCGAACGCCACCCGTCCTGACTGTCACAGGAGCAAACCCCCTCGTCAGGACAGTGGGTGATCCGTACGGAGAACCAGGCGCTTCGGCAGTCGACAACGTCGATCCGACGGTATCTGTGTCCATCAACGACGGCGCGGTGAACATGACCTCGCCCGGCGGCTACCGGGTGACGTATGACGCCGTTGACGCTGCAGGCAATGCCGCGGATCAGCAGATTCGCACGGTACTGGTGCTGGGATCCGGTAGCCCTGTGATGGCGCTCCTCGGAAGCGCACCCCAGACGGTCAGGATCGGCGAACCATACGTCGAATTCGGCGCAGCAGCATGGGACGACCTCGATGGTGATCGCACGAGCGCGATCGTCATCGACGCCAGCGATGTCAACACTTCCAAACTTGGGAGCTACCAGGTTTCCTACGATGTTGAGGACTCCGAGGGAAACGCCGCTCCTCGCATCACTCGCACCGTGGTGGTGATCGACGACGTCGCGCCAGTGATCACCCTCGTTGGACCGAACCCGCAGTCGATCGACATCCGTCAGCCGTATGTCGAGCTCGGTGGCCGGGCGACCGACAATGTCGACGGTGATCTCACCTCGTCGATCGGTATCGATTCGTCTACGGTCGATACGAGCACGCCAGGCGCATACGTCGTGACCTACGATGTCACGGACGCCGCGGGCAATGCCGCAGAAACGGTGAGCAGGACCGTCAGGGTCGGCTCGGACCTCGCTCCCGACATCACCTTGATTGGTCCGTCGCCACAGCGAATTCCCTTCGGAGGGTCGTACACCGAGTACGGGGCGACCGCTTGGGACGCACAGGATGGCGACATCACCGGATCGCTCATGACCGATGCAACTGGCGTTGACGTCACGAAACCAGGTGCGTACCTCGTTCGGTATTCAGTACTCGATGCAGGAGGCAACCTCTCTGTCGCGACCCGACCAGTTGACGTCGTGGACTTCTTCGTCGATGACAACGCCTCGATCTTCCAGCGCGACATCAATGCGATCGCCCTCGCCGGTATCACGCGCGGGTGCAATCCGCCTCAGAACGATTGGTACTGCGAGAAAAACAACGTCACCCGAGGACAGTTCGCAGCCATGATCGTACGAGCACTGGGCCTGTCAGCGATATCGCTGAACCCGTTCGACGACGACGACGACTCCATTTTCGAGGCAGACATCAACAGGCTCCATGCCGCTGGGATAACCAGGGGTTGCAACCCTCCGGCGAACACGGAGTACTGCCCTAACCGATTCCTCACGCGGGGAGAAGCAGCCGCCATGTTCGTTCGAGCGCTCGGCTACACCGACAACGGCGGAGGCGACACCTTCGTTGATGACGACAGTTCTGTCTTCGAGGACGACATCGACAAGCTGGCTGCGGCAGGAGTGACGCGTGGATGCAATCCACCTGCCAATACAAAGTTCTGTCCGGGTCGGTTCATCACGCGTGGACAGATCGCCGCGTTCCTCGCACGAGCCAGGAACCTGTAGCGGCAAGGATCCGCCCATCTGCCGTTCGACCATGGGCGGTAGCTCTCGAGCCCCGGCGCCTCGGACCCTGTGAGTCTCCCCTCCTCGGCTCGAATCGCTCCGCCGCCGAAAAGCGACGAGGTGAGCGACGCCAAGCAGGATCGCGATCCGTTCACTTCTCATTCACACCTCGGAACAACCGGTGAACACCGCTCGATCTGGGATCGGGACACGGGCCCGTGGTCGTTCTTCTGTCAACGACACCCGCAGGGTGACTGACACGGGAGAGATCATGAGGATCACCAGAAGAGGCGCTGCATTCTTCGTCGCAGGGGCGTTGACGCTCGCGGCGTGCAGCACATCGACAGACCCAGACACCACGACCACGGTCGGCTCAGAGCCGACGACCACAACGACGGCCACGGAGGCTCCGTCCGAAACGACACCAGCTGAGATGCCGACGCGGTTCCTCGTGGAAATCGCAAACATCAGCGACGAGTTTGCTGCGCGTCGGGTTGGGGCATTCACGACTCCGGTTGGCGCCGACGGTCCGGCCCCAGTCCTCCCTGGTGAATCCTACGAGTGGGTCTTTTCCGCGGCACCCGGGGAACGACTGTCCTTTGCCACGATGTTCGTCCAGTCCAACGACTGGTTCGTCGGTACCGCGCCTGACGGGATTGCCCTCTTCGGAGAGGATGGCACCCCCGTGACCGGCGACATCTCGGCCAACCTGGACGTGTGGGACGCTGGGACCGAGATCGATCAGGATCCAGGTTCTGGCGAAGACCAGGCTCCTCGTCAAGCGGGCCCGGATACGGGGTCAGACGACCCAGACGACACGGTTCGCATGGTTCCGGACCGTATGGCCCCTGAAACCGTGACCGTCAACCTCGGCCACGACGGGACGGACTTCACGCTCACGATCACCAACGCAAGTGAGAACTCAGCGACTCCCACTCCCCTGGCACCGGGCGTCGGTGTCGTTCACGGCAGTGGCGAGCCACTGTTCACCGACGGACAGCCAGACCGCGGCGATGGTCTTGAAGCGCTCGCAGAGGACGGCGATCCATCGGGGCTTGTTGCTTCCTTGGAGGCCGCGACGGGCGTGACAACACCACTGGCCCCAGGGGTGGCCGCCGTGATCGACATGGACCAGACGGTGTTCACACCTGGCGAGCCGGACGACGGCCATGGCCTCGAAGCGTTGGCAGAGGACGGCAATCCGGCCGAGTACGCCGAGTGGACGAGCGGAATCGTGTTCGCCGTTCCGTCTGGGGCTTCGGATCCAGGACCACTGTTCCCTGGTCAGTCGTACACAGTCGAGGTCGATGCCCTAAGCGCCCAGTACCTCACATTTGCGACGATGTTTGTCCAGTCGAACGACTGGTTCTTCTCACTTGGCGCAGAGGGCATCCCCCTGTTCGATGAATCCGGCGCTGCGATCAGCGGGGACATCACCGACCTCGTCACTGCGTGGGACGCTGGCACCGAAGCCGACCAAACGCCTGGCCTCGGCGCCGATCAGGCACCACGCCAGGCAGGGCCGGATACCGGTGCTGCCGACCCTGACGCAAGCATCCGCCCGGTTGAGCTGGATGCAGGCAACTACATCGTCGTAACGATTACGCCGATGCCGTAGACGAAGACAGGGAACATGACACCCAAAGCAATACCGCTGGGTGCGATGGGGAGGCTGAGCCAAGTGCCATCCTCCCTCTCGCGCCTGGCAAGGCACGGCAGACGACGGTGTCAGCGCTGGCCGAAGTGACGTGACACGCCCGTCAGCGGTATGCGGGTTCCATGAAGCGGTTACGGAGGCTCATAACGGCCTTCGTGTGGATCTGGCAGATCCGTGACTCGGTGACGTTGAGCACTCCCCCGATCTCCGCCAGGGTGAGCCCTTCGTAGTAGTACAAGGTCAGCACGAGGCGTTCCCGGTCCGGAAGCCTGTTGATCGAGTCAGCGAGGAGGTACCGGGTCTCTTCCTTCTCATAGCTCCCTGACGGATCGAGCGCTGTGGGGTCGGCAATCATCTCACCCATCGCACCTGATTCGCGCTCGGACGGGTTCAGGAGCTCATCGAGTGCAACGAAGCCGAGGTTTGCGATCTCGCCCAGATGGTCCCGGAGGGACTCGACCGGCACATCCATGGCCTCTGCCACTTCTTCCTCGCTCGGCGTCCGTTGGTTCCGATGCTCGAGTTCGGCCATCGTCCGCTGGATTTCCCTGGCCCTGCTGCGAACAGATCTCGGGACCCAGTCGAGGGCGCGGAGCTCGTCGAGGATCGCACCCTTGATCCGGTTGACGGCGTAGGTCTCGAACTTGAACCCCCGCTCCGGCTCGAACTTGTCGACGGCATCGATGAGGCCGAACGTTCCGAACGAGATGAGATCGGACTGGTCCACATTCTTGGGTAGTCCCGCTCCAACACGACCCGCGACGAACTTGACGAGCGGTGAGTAGTGAAGGATCAGGCCTTCGCGTGCACGCTCATCCCCAGTTGCCTTGTAGGACGCCCAGAGGTCCTGAAGCTCGTCTTGGCCCTTTTCAAGCACGTGGGTGACTTCTTTCGTAGGTCTCGGTCATGTGGTTCCGAGTGACCGAAGTGTAGAGCTGTGTCGTCGCCAGCTCGGTGTGTCCGAGAAGATCCTGCACGGAACGCAAATCTGCGCCATTTTCGAGAAGGTGGGTGGCGAACGAATGCCGGAGTGCGTGGGGAAACGATCCAATGCGTGTGTGGACGACGCGGCGGATACCGCGGGCGTCCATCCTCCCGCCCCGTACCCCGAGCCACAGGGCTTCCCCGCTGTCCTGGATTGCAAGCTGTGGTCTGCCCATGGTGAGGTATCGATCGAGTGATCGTCTTGCTGCTCCGGGCACGGGAAGGGACCGGTCCTTGTTTCCCTTCCCCGTGACACGGATGAACTCGGTGTGCGACACGTCCCGCACGCCGAGAGAAGCCAGTTCGGTCACGCGCAGCCCTGTGCCGTAGAGCGTTTCAAGGATCGCCCTGTCCCTCAAGTCGACCGCAGTCCCTCCGTCGATGCCATCGAGCAACGCGCCCAGTGATCGGGATGGGACAGACTTCGGCAGCGATTGGGGGAGCTTCGGTTGCGGAACACCCGTGGCAGGGTTGGTCTCGATCGCCCCTGCCCTGGCCCTGTCCTCGAGGAAGGCCCGGACAGCCGAAGCCTTTCTCGCGATGGTGCGGGGGGCATATGATCGAGTGGACAGCGATGCGACGTAGCGTCTGAACAGCCTTCGGTCTACTTCGCCAAGCGCAACCGCCCCGAATCGATCTGCGAAGACGACGAAACCTCCAAGGTCTCGTCGGTAGGCATCAAGGGTGTTCGGAGAGAGTCCTCTCTCGACCCGACACCGCTGCAGATAGTCCTCCACGGAGTCGTCGATTCGGATGGCTGGCATCTTGACATGCTACGGCGAGACCACCGTTCGTCAATGATGCTTCGCTGCAACGCCGTGGCACCGGGCCCAAATCCAAGCTTCGCAGCGATGCCCTGGAAGCTAGCTCCGTGAGGTGGGAGTCATCGGCAAAGACAACAACGGGGATATCCCTCCGTCCGTCGTTGTGCCACATCACCGTCTCCCCGAGACCGGGTTCGGCCTCCAGATCGATATCTGCGAGCGAGTTGGCAGCTCCCTTGAGAAGCGACGGGGCACGTCGACCATCGCCGCACCATTGCGCTCCACGCAGCACGACTCCTTCCATCGTGCACCTCAAGTCGGTCGACGGCTCAGGCTGGGAGCCGCTGCCATCCTCGATCAGGCGGCGCCAGCGGCGAGCGGGCTGATCAGGTCGAGGACCTGGGCGAGATCCTCACCGTCGAACACGGGGAAGGCACCGTCCCTGATGAGGGCATTCGTTCCCGCCGAGGCGGGGCGGTCAACGTCTCCGGGCGAGGCGAAGACCGATATCCCGTAGTCGAGTGCAATCCGTGCGGTGATCAGCGCGCCACCCTTCATCCCGGCTTCCACGACCAGCACGACATCGGCCATGCCAGCGATGATCCGATTCCGGGTCGGAAACCGCCACGCGTCTGGCCTGGTGCCGGGCGGAAACTCGGAGCACATGGCTCCCCCGCTCGAAATGATGGCGTCGTAGAGAGGTCGATGCCGCCGCGGATATA
>Ga0265303_10001820_pt1 | contig 13217 bp, 14 predicted proteins | sample Helome_2_FD_192494 | JGI IMG/M metagenome (GOLD analysis project Ga0265303, IMG submission 192494) | Marine sediment microbial communities from subtidal zone of North Sea - Hel_20160317 (Illumina Assembly) | ecosystem: Environmental > Aquatic > Marine > Subtidal zone > Sediment ...
TCGAGTGTGGCAGCTCGCTGGCCAGTACTTCAAATGCAAGAGCTTGCAACGCGTCTCCCGCGAGGATTGCCGTCGCCTCATCGAATGCCTTGTGACAGGTCGGTCGGCCACGTCTCAAGTCATCATCATCCATTGCCGGCAGGTCATCATGAATCAGGGAATACGCATGGATTAGCTCAATCGCCGCAGCAACCGGGTCTAAAGACTCCAGTGGCACCCCGAGCGCTTTGCCTGCTGCATAGACGAGCACTGGCCGAATCCGCTTGCCCCCGGCCAGCGACGCATATCGCATGGCGCCATGGAGCAGAGCCGGGTCACACGATTCAGGCGGCAGGCGCTGTTCCAGGGATGATTCGAATCGCTCCTGCCAGGCCGCTATTTCCCGGGCGGGTTCAGTCACTGGAATCGAATGGGACTGCTGAGGATTCATCATCAACCTCCATCAACTGTTTGACGGTTTGCTGTGCTTCATCCAGAACACCCTGGCAGTGACGGGTCAGTTCGACACCGCGTTTGAACTGTTTTAACGATTGATCCAGGCTGAGATCTCCCGATTCCAGCTGTTCAACCAGTGATTCCAGCTCGGCCAGGGACTTTTCAAAATCAGGTAGTTTTTTTGATTCTTTGCTCATGGTTCCTTCAACGTTGACAATCCATACGCAGCCGGGCCAACACGGGGTCGGCTGGCTGCCATTTGAATTTTAAATCATTCTCGTAGAGCCACGCCTGCAAGCGATGGCCAATTATCCAGTCGCCCAGCGCAACCACCTCGTTACCCCAAACCAGTACCGGTATACCCGGGCGCAGCCAGGGCGGAATGAACGAAGACTGAAAAAGTTGCTTGAGTTTATGGCTGGGCCCGTTTGGCAGCATCTTGATTCGATCGCCGCCGTCACGAGCACGAACAAGCCAGGAATCCGGTATGTCCACCGGCTTTCCTTTGAGCCGGAGCTGGCCCGAATCAGGTCCTAGGTCGACTTCCATGCCACTTTGCCAGTTAACTTCGGGGCAAGTCATGAATGGCTTACGCCGGTGCAGCCAGAGATCGCGCTGGTAACGCTTGATCATCCAGTCTCCCCACTGGACCTCTGCCAGGTTGGTCAGCTCGGAGCCTGACACCTGTTCAAGAAATTCTCTGAGCCGGACTTCTGGAAGCGCCGGTACTTCGTGCCTGCGCAGCCACTGACGCACAATCAGGGTTTGCATTTCCGGCTCGAGTTCAAGGAGTTTTTGCAGCGGCATTTTGAGCCGGTCCCTGATCAGGTCACCAGACTGGCTTTCGATGAATACGGCCATCGCCGTTGCCGTAATCCGTGCGTTTCTCGCGGTGCGCGATAGCCTCTTGATGACCCCCGGCCAGCGCTGTTCCAGCAGGGGGAAAAGCTCCTGGCGCAGATAATTTCGATCAAAAGCAGTGTCTTCATTGGACGGGTCCGTCAGCCAGCCAACACCCCGTTCTTCAAGAAATTGCTCCAGCTGCGCCCGGCGCCGGTCAAGCAGCGGTCTTGCAACCCAGCCTTTCTCCAGGCTTCTTAGAATCGGAATTCCTGCCAGTCCCTCGACCCCGCTGCCCCTCATCAGATTCAGGAAAAGCGTTTCAGCCTGGTCTTCGGCATGGTGTGCGGTCAGGTACATCTCCCGAACACCAAGAATCTGGGCCACGGCCCGATATCGGCTGTTTCGGGATTCTTCTTCGAGACTTTTTCTGCCAACCCGCCTGATTTCGAGTTTCTCTGCTTGAAACGGTATGTCCCGTTCACTGCAAAAAGCGCTGCAGTGCTCCTGCCACTGGTCTGCATCAGCCTGTAATCCATGATGAAAATGTACCGCATGGAGAGGGGCGGACAACTGTTCCCGTGACTCCCACATTGCTTGTAGAAGCGCTGTGGAATCGGCGCCGCCACTGAATCCAACCCAGTATTTTTCCGGTTTTGGAAGACGCGCCAATGCTTTCAGTAATTGCTGGCGGTCAAAAACAGATGAGCCTGGTTTCACGGTATTGGTCTGGTTAATCCTGGAACTCGCCGTAACTCAGCAGGCGGCGATAGCGTTCTTCCAGCAACTGCTCTTTCGTTTTCTGGTCCAACTCAGCCAGTTGTTTTTCAATACAATCGGCAATCCACGTTGCGACTTCATCGGGGTCTTTGTGCGCACCTCCCAGGGGTTCGGGAATCACCTGGTCGACCAGGCCCATCTCCTTCAGCCGATCAGAGGTAATACCCAGTTGGGTAGCGGCATCTTCAGCATTGGCTGCGTCTTTCCACAAAATGGAAGCGCAACCCTCGGGGCTGATAACGGAATAGGTACTGTATTGCAGGATATTGACACGGTCACCAACCCCAATGGCCAGCGCGCCACCTGAACCCCCTTCACCAATGATCGTGCAGATAACCGGCGCCGGCAGCTGCGACATGACCTGGAGATTGCGGGCGATTGCTTCAGATTGGCCGCGTTCCTCCGCACCCACGCCCGGATACGCTCCCGGTGTGTCGATGAAAGTCAGCAATGGCAAATGGAATCTGGCGGCGGTATTCATCAGCCGCATCGCTTTGCGGTAACCCTCGGGCCTGGCCATCCCGAAGTTACGGAATATTTTGGCTTTGGTGTCGCGCCCTTTCTGTTGGCCAATAACCATCACGGCACGGTCCCGGAATCGGGCCAATCCACCGACAATCGCATGGTCATCGGCAAATGCACGGTCGCCATGTAATTCGTGAAAATCATCGAATATCCGGTCGACGTAATCAAGCGTGTACGGTCGCAAGGGGTGTCGGCTGAGCTGGGAGATCTGCCAGGGTGTAAGGTCTTTGAATATACCCTTGATTTTTTGCCGCATTTTGACCTGGAGCCGCTGAATTTCTTCATCGAGGTTAATGGCGTTGTCTGAGCCGACATTTCTCAGCTCATCAATTTTGGCCTGAAGTTCGGCAATGGGTTGCTCGAAGTCTAGATAGTTGGAGTTCATTGCATTGCTCACACGGATGATCGTGCATTATAACGTGATTAGGAGCAGCTATTCGGCTTTGGAAGGATTCAAAACGACTTTGCTTAGTCGCGGAACTCGAGACAGTTGCCAGTTGTTCAGTGCCCACAGCAGGAGTTCGCCAAGTGCCGTGTGATTCGGGCAGGGCTGGCCGAGAATTTCCAGGGCCTTTCGTAATACCTTTCGGGCGGGCTGGCAAGCAAGCGGATCGGAGCCAAACCGTTTTCCCAGTTTCTTGCCCTCATCATCGATGACAAGCGGATGATGGGCGTAGACCGGAGTGTTCAGTCCAAGGCATTTCTGTATGTGAATCTGGCGGGCAGTAGAATCCAGCAGGTCCGCTCCGCGTATGACCTCTGTTATCCCCTGGTAGGCATCATCCACGACCACTGCAAGTTGATAAGCTGCGAGACCGTCGGCCCGCCTGATGACGAAATCTCCGACAGTCTCGTGCAGGTCTTCCTCAATAACACCCTGTATCCCGTCGTTAAACCGTATGATTTCATTGTTCACCCTGAGGCGGACTGCCCTTGGAGATTTTCCTGCGGGCAGGCCGTCTTTGCAGGTACCCTGATAGATGCCCGAAGCCGGCAGATCTGAGCGGCTGCATCCGCACCAGTAGGCTTTCCCTGAGTCAAGAAGTTCCTTGATAGCCCGCTCATAGGCCGCAGTTCGCGTGCTTTGATAGAGCACATCCTGATCCGGGTGCATGCCGAATCGCTGCAGGTCTTTCAGAATACGCGTGGCGCTTCCCGGTATTTCCCGCGGCGGATCGATGTCTTCAACCCGAACCAGCCATTGTCCTCGGGCAGATTTCGCCTGCAGGAAACTGGCTACTGCAGCAAGCAGCGAGCCGAAGTGAAGATCACCAGTGGGGGAGGGTGCGAATCTGCCGATTGAAATCATAAGGCAGACTCTAAAACCTGGTTACTGGGCAAGCACCTGGGATGATTCGCGCAGGAAAGCGCCGGCAATCAACTTGACGCCACATTGCCAGAGTACGGCAAGGCTGGATGTGTCGGCGACCTCATCGGCTATCACCAGAACACCATGCGGTTCAGCAGCCTCAACGATCTTGCGCACGGCTTCCTGGTGTTTTGTATTCGCTGTCAGGTCATGGGTCAGCGCCGGTGCGATTTTGATGAAAGATATGTCGAGGTGCTCAAGTAACTGGCGTGAGCGCCGTTCTGGATCGAACTGGCTGACGGCCAGGTGGCAACCCAGTGGTTTGAGTTCTTTCATCAGCCGTTGTGCCGGCCGTAAATTGGTGTGTGCAGCACTCGCGGCTATTTGCAGAATGATTTTGTCGCCTTCAACACAGGCCGTTTTCATTTGATCGGCGAACCAGCCTGGAAAACCGTAATCGAGAATGGAGTTGTTGCTCAGGCTGATGATCTGACGTTCTTCGCGATCGACAAACGTTTTCAGTAATCCGGGAATGATGTGACGGTCGATGGTGCCGGCCAGGTCGTTTCGGTCTGCGGCCTGTTGAAATTCCTTCGAGGAGTGGTCCCCGTTCTCGCCGCGCATGAAGGTGATGTTTTCCATCAATTGCTCGCCTTCGCCGTCAAGATCGACTATGGATTGCTGAACGCTGTAAAAATCCTGGTTGCCCAGAGCTACCCTGATCCGGTCTATCCAGTCGGGCTCGCCATCAACAGTTGCAACGGCGGTGAGTTGGGGCCGGTATGAGACCAGTTTGTCACCTTTCTCCGCAGCTTCTGCCTGGGCCTTGCGTGCGCGCGAAATGATTTCAGGAGCAGTCATGGCAAGCCGGCCAACTCCAGCTATACCAATGCTGCACGACATTGACATCGCTCGATCACCGATTTCGATGATGTGGCTGCGGTATGCCTCGAGAATCTTCTGCCCCACCAATTCGAGGTCCTGGTTGGCCTGGCGTGTGACCAGGACGGCGAAACCCTGGTCGCTAATGCGCCCTGCGATGTCGCTATCCAGAATGTTCTGCTGAATAATACTGGCCATGTCGGTAATGATTTCGTCCATTGACTCAGCATTCAGTTCATTCTGTAATTCAGAGATGCCGTCCGCTTCGACGTATAACACCGCCGCTGCGTCATTGGATGAACCAGAAGCGATACATTCTTCCAGCGCATTCGAGAAAGCCAGCCGGTTGTGCAGACGGGTCAGGGGATCAATCATGCGCAGACGCTCAAGCTCCGCCGCCAGCGCGTTGGCGTTATCTGAACGTTGCACCATCATCTGGATGCACTCCTCGCCATCAAACCGGGCGGGTGAAAACAACAGCTTCGCATTAAACTCAGTGTTATCCGACCGTCTGACTTTGACGGCGAGCGGTTCGGTTGGGAACTGCCCCTTGGATAAACCCTTAAACAGGGTTTTCAGGTTGGTCTCGCCGGCGTCGAGCATCTCCAGCAAAGACAAACCGGCCACTTCCTCATCGTTTTTTACCTGTAGTGCTTCTTTGTAAGCACGGTTGGTGTAAACGTGAAGTCCTTCATGGACGTAAGCGATTGCATCACGCGAGCTGTCGAGCAACAGGTTGTAACGATGCTCCAGTTCTTCGACGAACTGATGTTGTTGTTCTTGATGCCGTTCTTTCTCACCGGCCTGTACCAGCCGACTCACCGAGTCTGTCAACATATCTTCATCTTCGGAGTTAATGACGAAGCACGCTGTTGTTGACAACATCCTGGCAAGTCTTTCGAGATCATCCATGCGGGTGAACACGGCGAGGGGTACATTGAACGCTAAAGCCAGTTCATTGATCTCTTCAATGGATGCGTCTGCTTCCTCTGGGTTGGCATAGAGAATAAGTACCGGAGAGTCGTGGTCGAGAGAACGCTTCGCCTCAGAAGCCAGTTCACAGTGCATTACATGAATTTTAATTCCGGAATTTCGGAGCAGTGAATTGACGTGCTCAGCGAGCTCAGGCGAGCGATCTATGACTAAAAGATTAACGCTGTGCATATGTAATTGGCCTCCATGCCCCTTACTTATGAGTTATTTTTAACACACTTATCTATCTTTAATCAATAAATTACAGTGCATACTACAACTTGATTCCAAAGTAAGAAGTATTTAATTCACATCACGATTATGGCCGATTTGCGGATGAATTGACAGTGACTGCCTGCCCGCATGGTGTCGTGCCACTTATCGCGTTATCATTCTTCTTTTGAGCCGGAGTCCTCGATGGCGAGTTATAGTACAAGTGAATTCAGGGGTGGTCTTAAGATCATCCTGGATGGTGATCCTTACAATATTGTGGAAAACGAATTTGTTAAACCCGGTAAAGGCCAGGCGTTCAATCGTGTTCGCATCAGAAATCTGAAGACCGGCCGGGTGATCGAACGGACATTCAAGTCCGGCGATTCTGTGGAAGCCGCCGATGTGTTTGAAATGGAAATGCAGTACCTCTATAACGACGGTGAGTTCTGGCATTTCATGGATCCCGGAAACTATGAACAGCACGCCTGTTCTAAAGCGGCCATGGGTGACGGCGCAAAGTGGCTCAAAGAAGAAGACATGTGCCAGGTAACGCTCTACAACGGTGATCCACTCAGTGTCACGCCGCCTAATTTTGCGGAGTTGAAAATTGTGGATACAGACCCTGGTCTGAGGGGCGATACCTCAGGCGGTGGTGGCAAGCCGGCGACGCTTGAAACCGGGGCCGTCGTAAGAGTGCCTTTATTTGTGAATAACGAAGAGGTGATCCGGGTGGATACACGCACCGGGGAGTATGTCTCGAGGGTGAAGGATTAGCCGTTAATGAAACTGCTCCATGCCGGGCACATTGTCCCGGTCCGCCCGGCCCATGTGGTATACCAGAATCACTGCGTAGCGGTCGAGAAGGACCTTATCCTGGGAATTTATCCGTTTCCCGCCGCATTGGAATCCTGGCCGGATGCCGAAATCATCGAATTGCCTGATCATGTCCTGATTCCAGGGCTGATCAACGCACATACGCACTCACCCATGACGCTGCTTCGTGGCTACGCAGACGATCTGGGTCTTCAGGTTTGGCTGCAGGAACACATCTGGCCGGCTGAGCAGAAATATGTAGGGCCTGAATTTGTCGCTGACGGTACGCGGCTTGCCGTTGCCGAAATGATTCGAGCGGGGGTTACCTGCTTCAATGATATGTATTTCTTTCCGGAGACAACCATCGAGGTCTGCTTGAAAGCGGGTATGAGGGCCAGCGTGGGCATACCCATTATTGAAATGGAGACCGCCTGGGCGACAGATGTGGATAGTTACATAGACAAAGGCCTGCAATTGCATAGCAAGTGGAAGTCAGAGCCTTTGATCAGTTTCACCCTCTCCCCGCATGCGCCCTATACCGTATCGGATGAAATCCTGGGCAGGATTTCAACGCTATCCAAAGAGCACGGCTTTCCGGTTCATATGCATGTGCTGGAAACAGAGTGGGAGATCAAGCATTCGCTCCAGCAGCATGACCTGCATCCCCTGGCACGACTGGAGCACGCCGGGCTGCTGAATTCCAACCTGCTGGCGGTGCACATGACACAATTGTCCTCTGACGACATAGAGAAACTGGTCAGCACCAGAGCGCACGTCGTTCATTGCCCTCAGTCGAATCTCAAGCTGGCCAGCGGTATTTGCCCGCTGACGGCATTGGTAAAAGCCGGAGTCAACGTAGCACTTGGAACCGACGGTGCCGCCAGCAACAACGATCTCAATTTGCTCGCGGAAGGCCAGACCGCCGCTTTGCTGGCCAAGGGTATCTCCGGGGATGCCGAAGCGGTGGATGCGTTCCAGGTGTTGGAGATGATGACTATCAACGGTGCTCGAGCCCTTGGAATAAGTGATCGGGTTGGCAGTATCGAAGAGGGTAAGCAGGCCGACTTGTGCGCCCTGGATTTAAGTGCGCCGGAAACCCAGCCGCTACACCATATAGTGTCCCAACTCGTTTATGCTGCCTCGACGCGGCAGATAACTGACGTTTGGGTTGCTGGAAAACAGTTGCTCAAACAGGGTGAATTAACCACCATAGATCTTGACGATGTCATCGAATCGGCGAGAAAGTGGCAATGCCGACTTACCCGGCTGGAGTCTCCACAAACCAGCGAAGCCAAGGAATTTGTAAAGTGAATGCTGAAACAAGCCAGAATATCGATCACGCTGAGCGCGAAAAATTTGACGCTGTAGCCTCAGGCTGGTGGGATCCGGAAGGACCCTTTCGTCCACTCCATGAGCTCAACCCGGCTCGTTTGAGATTCATCTCTGACCGCGCAAAAATTGCTGGCCAAACCGTGCTCGACGTTGGTTGTGGCGGCGGAATACTGGCCGAATCGCTGGCTCGAAAAGGCGGGCAAGTGACTGGAATAGACGTTGCAGCGCGTGTTTTGGCTATCGCCAGGTTGCATCTGCATGAGTCGGGCCTGGCCGTCGATTACCAGGAAAAGACAGTTGAGGACCAGGCCAGGGATACCCCGGGGGATTTTGACATAGTAACCTGCATGGAAATGCTGGAGCATGTCCCTGAGCCCGCCTCGGTCATCCAATCGGTGCAAGAGTTGCTAAAGCCTGGCGGGCAGGCATTTTTCTCGACGCTTAACCGCACGCCACTGGCATTTGCACTAGGCATTGTCGGCGCCGAGCACATCGCCAGGCTGCTTCCCCGTGGAACACATCGTTACGACCGCTTCATCAAGCCCTCCGAGCTGGGTTGCTGGGCGCGTGATGCCGGACTGGTTGTCGAGGATATCGTCGGTTTGCACTACAACCCACTGACCCGAAGCGTGATGTTGGGTGGGAATGTGCAGGTTAATTACCTAATGCATGCATCAAAACCGGCTTCATGACGCCGTACAAGGCAGTACTTTTTGACCTGGACGGAACCCTGCTGGATTCAGCCCCCGATCTGGTTGGCTCGCTCAACTGGGTCCGCGAGTCAGAAGGCATGGCTCCGTTGCCGGTCGCTGAAATGAGCCAGTTTGCATCGAAGGGTGCGCTGGGGTTGCTAAGGGCTGGCATGCCCGCAGCCGACCCGGACCGGCTTGAATCCTGGCGGCTGCTCTTTCTGGAGCACTATGCCGAAAACAGTTATCGCGAGTCCCGGTTATACGATGGTGTTCCCGAACTCCTTGAATATCTTGCCGCTTCAGGTATTCCCTGGGGTGTTGTGACCAACAAGATCGAAGCATTGACCATTCCTATCATCAAAGCGGCCAGGCTCCAGGGGTCAATTGGATGCGTGGTCTGTGGCGATACGCTGGCACAAAGCAAACCTCATCCTGCACCTGTTCTGTTTGCCTGCCGGGTACTGCAAGTGAATCCTGAAGAAGCACTGTTCGTGGGCGACGATATCAGAGACATCGAGGCGGGCCAGGCTGCCGGAACCCACACGGCAGCGGCACACTATGGTTACGGTTCGAGTGAACTGACAGGCACCCTGGTAGAAGCCAGTCTGAACATTTATCACCCGGCTGAATTACTGGACTTTGTAAGGCCGGTGTCTTTTTCACTTCCCTGAATGAGCGCTCCTGCCGGTGAAAAGGATAATGATCGCCTGTTTTGTTGGGAGCAGGTGACCCGGACCAACCAGGCGTTTCGTGTTTCACACGTATTTGCATCACGTGATGATGCGGACAGGTTGTTGCCCTTGTATGCTCTTTTTTCAATCATTGAACAGATCTGCGGCCGTTCTTCAGATGAAGATCTCGCCCGCAGCAAACTGGCCTGGTGGCGAATTGAGTGCTCGCAGGAAAATCTGCCAGATAGCCCACACCCCGTGCTAAGGGAATTGCAGCGTACCGGGGTTTCAGTGCGCCTTGATCCAGCTGCCATCACGCGCTTGCTTGATGGGGCAGAGAACCGGCTGGAAGCCCGGCCACCCTCTGATATATCAGATTTGATGAACCTGTGTGTTGATTTTCAGCAACCTTTGTTCGAACTGGAAATGTCTGCATGTGGATTGACACCAGGGACAATTGAAGCCAGCCCCGGCCGGCTGGCCCGCAGTGGATTGCTGCAACTTTTCAGGGAAAGCTCAAAACAGTCCGGGCAGGGTGCTTATTGGTGGATTCCACTGAATTTGCTGGCGAAGCATGGCCTCAGCCGCAATGATTTTATCAACGATCCAGGGTCGGCAAAAATATCTGCGCTGCTGACAGAATTATTAACAGAAAGTGAGTTGTGGGGACAACCATCATGGAAGAGTTATCGTCACGAGGCAGGCTTTTCAGTGTTGCGCAATTATTTCGCAATAAACGGCCTTTACGTTAAAAAAATCAATCATTTGAAGGGAGTTACGCTGGACAGGTATGACGCCGAACTAGGCCGTATCCGGGTTTCAGACCTGTTCGTGGCCTGGAAGTGCGCACGCCGTCTTCAGGCCTGAACCGGCTCAATCGCCGCTGATGACATCCGGGCCTTTGCCCGCAGTTTTTTCGTACACACCTTTGCCCGATTTCTTGTATTGAGTAAACCCATGTTTTTCAATATTGGCGTTATCCAGAGCAGGGCCGCTTCCGCCAAGATTTGGAGCAGAGATTTTCCGTTCTACAGGAGCACCGCAACGCGGGCACTCGGTTACCGTTGGTTCACTGATTTTTCTCAGTAACTCAAAACCGTCGGCGCAGTATTTGCACTGCTTGTCACCACTCGCCTGGTATTCGTAAATGGGCATTCTTTTCACTCAACTGTCAAAACCGTTAAACTGCCGCGGCACCAACCAGCTACGCGCCAGGAGTCTGCATTGGACGGAACGACCATTATTGTAACAGGAGCGGCAGGGTCCTTAGGGTCTGCCTTGTCTTTACTGGCAGTATCAGAAGGAATTAACACGGTGATGCTGGACAGTGACCGTAAAGGGCTGGAATCAGCTCATGACCGTGTCACGAATGCGGGTCTGCCTGATCCGGCGCTTTATCCTCTGGACCTGGCCGGTGCGGGCCCGGAGCATTATGAGGAATTGTTGGGCACCGTTACCAGCGAGTTTGGTGGTCTGGATGGCATCGTTCATTGCGCCGCCCGATTCCAGGGACTGGCTCCCCTGGAACAGGTTTCGCCACCGGAGTGGTTGCTGGCAATGCAGGTAAATCTGAATGCTGCCTGGTTGCTTAGCGCATTAGCACTTCCCATGCTGCGGGATGCCGGAGTTGGCCGCTTGTATTTCATGTTGGAGGATATGGCCCGGATGGAAGGCGCATTCTGGGGCGCTTACGGTGTCGCCAAGCACGCGCTCAGGGCGCTGGTTTGCCAGTTCGCTGCTGAGACCAAACCCTCAGAAGTCCAGGTGCTGGGAATCAATCCCGGACCCATGCGATCCCAGTTACGGTCTACAGCCTACCATTCAGAAAACCCCGCCTTGCAGCCGGACCCGGAACCCGTTGCGCAGCAAATAATGGAACTGTTGACGGGAAACGTTACGCCTCCCGGCAATTTTGTCGATTTAGTGAGTCATTGAGGCCGCTTCATAGCCGATCAGTGCCTTCTTTGTCAGGCCGCCCCAACGATAGCCGCCGGTTTCTCCCAACTGCCTGATGACACGATGGCAGGGAATGATCCAGGCTACAGGGTTGCTGCCGATAGCCGTTCCCACCGCGCGGGCAGCACCTGGATGGCCGATATGGTTTGCCAACTGGCCATAGGTGGCGTGTGTTCCCTCAGGAATCGCCAGCAGAGCTTGCCAGACCTTTAATTGAAAAGGACTGCCGCGCAGCCACAACTCTATCGGTTCCCCTTCGCGCCGGTCAAAAATCACATCAAGCCATTGTTGAGCAGCACAGGGTTCCTCGATGAAGTCGGCGTTCCCCCACTGCGTTTTCAATGATAGAAGTGAGGGGCCGGCCCCGGTTTCATCACAGAAGCCCAGGAAGCTAACCCCTCTTGTTGTCCACGCAACAAGAGCGTTTCCAAACAGGGTTTCGCCAAATCCATAGTTGAGTTGCACTCCCGTACCGTGTTTTCTAATTTCACCCGGAGTCAGTGCTTCGGTGGAAATCATCAGGTCGTGCAGCCTTCCTGGCCCGGACAATCCTGACTCCAGTGCGGAGTCCAGCACGGAACTTCCGCTCTTCAAACGGTCCATTGCTGCCTGTCGCGTAAGGGACTTGAGAAATTGTTTGGGACTGACGCCAGCCCACGCCTGAAAAGTACGTTGCAGGTGATGTGGACTGACCCCCATTTCACATGACAGCTGCTTCAGGTCAGGCTGCAAGGCCTGATTTTCAGCCACGAACCTGATGGTTTCCGAGATTAATTGATAGTGTCGATTACGTTCCATGAAGCCATTGTAGACACAGGGCAATTTTGCGCCACCCGATTCTTGCGAATCAGTGGATTCTTATCTCATACTACCCCCATTCACCTGGAGGAGAGGGTTATGTCGGACGATCTGTTTTTGAAAATCATAAATCGCGAAATTCCAGCAGACATCGTTTACGAAACAGATGAAATCCTGGCATTCCGGGACATTGGCCCACAGGCGCCGGTTCATATATTGATCATCCCCAAGGAACAAATCAGAACAATCAATGATCTCGAATCAGGACATGCGGAAATGGTCGGGAAATTGTTTCTGGTAGCAGCGGAACTAGCTGCCAGTGAAGGTATCGCGGATGAAGGATACCGCGTGGTGATGAATTGCAATCAACATGGTGGGCAGGCTGTATACCACATTCACCTGCACCTGCTGGGAGGCCGGCAGATGGGTTGGCCGCCAGGGTAGGGTGGTTGAGCGACGTTTTAGGCCAATTCAAGACAATCAACCTAACAGAGCTGATTGATTAAGGCTCATAACTAAGCCGAAATTGACCCAATTACGAAGCAAGAATGGCCCCTGCTTGGTGCAGGGGCCAAATTCGCTCGTTGGAATTAGCGATTACTCTGTTTTCTGCTGCTCACATTAATTTGTTAATCAGACCGAAAGTCTCGTCCTGGGTCAGCTGCGAAATCCGCACCGAAGCCGCCTACTAAGTTGCCACACTGTCCGGCATCGCCGAGTACAGGAACGTTGCTAAACGCAATTATCGGTACTGAATTTTCATCAACAATAGTTACTCCCGCAACACCGCAACCCATGTTGACTTCCATAGACATACCAGTTCCTTGTGGCAATGTAATTGTGATTGCTTCGGATCCGGTGCCACCACCAGTGACTAGTATCGTTGAACCAGTTCCACCGCCAGTAACCTGAGTGCTTGAACCAGTTCCACCGCCAGTAACCTGAGTGCTTGATCCGGTTCCGCCGCCAGTAACCTGGGTGATTGATCCGGTACCACCG
>Ga0265303_10001821_pt1 | contig 13214 bp, 10 predicted proteins | sample Helome_2_FD_192494 | JGI IMG/M metagenome (GOLD analysis project Ga0265303, IMG submission 192494) | Marine sediment microbial communities from subtidal zone of North Sea - Hel_20160317 (Illumina Assembly) | ecosystem: Environmental > Aquatic > Marine > Subtidal zone > Sediment ...
GACGGCTCGACGTATTCGGTCGAAGACGCCGTCCGTGGCGAGCACGAAGTGGAGCACCGCGGTCGCTGCGATGCGCCCATGCATTGTGAATCCCCGATCGACTGCTTCGTGGGGGATGCCTGTATGCCCGTGCCCTGGGCAGCAGGTGGCGATGTGAACGAACCCGGCGCAGACCCAGCAAACTTCCCCTCCGACCCGAGCGCACATTGGTGCATTCCAGGCCCCACCCGCTGCAATTGCCCGGGTGTCTTCGAGCCGGTGTGTGGGGGCGACGGCCGCAACTACATCAATGCATGTGAGGCGGCCTGCGCGGGGGTCGGCATTCGGCATGAGGGGTACTGCGAAGAGCCGCCTGGAGAAGGCTGCGTTCGCGCGGGCTGCAGCGGTCAGCTCTGCGTCGAAGAGGGCATGGATATCGCCAGCACCTGCGAATGGCGCCCGGTCTACGAGTGCTACCAGCAAGCCAGCTGCGACCGGCAGCCGAACGGCCAATGTGGTTTCACCCCCACGTACGAGCTCGTCGAATGCTTGGAGCGGTTTGGCGAAGGCATGTGCCGTGTCGATCCGCGCTGGCAGGACGGCTTTGAAGCGGAATGCGAAAGCCCTCAAGTTCCAGGCATCACCGGCGTCCTCGCGATCTCACCCCACGAGATGATGCGCCTGGGTGAGCCGTTCGGTGCGAGCTTCCAGCTCCTAGATCCTCCGATCTTCAATGACCTGTACTTCGGTGAAGGCTTGCTGGTTTGCGACGGAGAGCAGACCCGATTCGAGGGCTTCGTCATGATGACGCCGCTCGGCGATCTAGAGGTGCAGTGCAAGATCTTGCCCGAAACGGATCCAGGCGAGTGCTTGGACGACGGCGATTGCCCTCCGGGCCACTACTGCGAGCGCTTCGGCGGATGGCCCGACGATGGCGTCATCGACCCGAGCATTCCTGAGCCCCCGCCGCCCGGCATGTGCGTCGATTTGTGCGCGCTCATCGATTGCGCGCCCGGCTACGTCTGTGAGCTGGGCGAGTGCATCCCGCAGCACCCGTTCTGCGAGAACGACTACGACTGCCCGATCGGCTGGATTTGTCAGGAAGGCATTCTAGGAGCGCCGCAGCGGGGAGGCGTCTGCGAACGATGCAGCTGCGTCGATATTTACTCACCGGTCTGCGGCGTCGACGGACAGACCTACGGAAATGGCTGTGAGGCGCGCTGTGCGCACGTTCGCGTCGCCTACGAAGGCGAGTGTAACACCGACTGTCCCGTCGAGACCCACATCCGGAACTTCCAAGGTGAGTGCGTTCCAAAGTGCTACGGGCCCGAGCAGTGCGGCGACGAGCAACACTGCAACGCCGCGGAAGTCTGCTTGCAGGATCCGGCGTGCCCGGAGTGCGACGTCTGTGTTGGCTGGTGTGTGCCACCGGCCGGCGACTGCCGAACCAACGGTTGTGAAGCGGGCTGGACCTGCGACTACTGCCAGACGCCCGACGGGCAGGCGGAGTGGATCTGCCTTCCGCCCAACGCAGGGGCCTGTCTCCCTCCGGACGAATGCCGCCCAACCGGCTGCAACGGTGAAATCTGTGCGAACCAAGACGTGGCGTCTCCTTGCGTCGCGTTGCCCGAGTTCGCCTGCTACCGAGAGGTCGGTGTGTGTGAAATCCAGCCCTGGGGACAGTGCGGCTGGACTCCGACACCCGAGCTCGACGAGTGCCTTTCGCAGTTCGATTGCCGCGCCACCGGCTGCGGCGACGGCGAGTACTGCGGGTACTGCTGGGTCAGCTGGGAGTGCCTCCCAGAGGGCGCCGTCTGCTGAAGACTTGACCTATCGTACTTCGAACCGCCTGCCTGACGGTCTCACCATCACCGTCAGGCGGGCGGCGCGATTTCGACCACCGTGGTCACCGAGTTGGCAATGAAGCAGTGCTTGTGGGCTTTCGCGTGAAGCGCGTCGAGCTGCTCCTGGTTCGGCGGCTCGCTTCCCCAGGCAATGTTCGGATGCAGGACGACACGCGTGATCGCAATTCGCTTCTCTCCGTTTCGCTCCATGATGCCGACTGCTTCGGCCACATATTCATCGACGATGAAGCCATCGCGCGCGGCGACCGCGAGAAACGTTAGCATATGGCAACTCGATAGGGCCGCGACGAACGCTCGCTCCGGGTCGACATGCTCCTCGTTTCCGAAATACTGGGGGGCCGCCGAGGCCTTGACCTCATTCCCCTTTTCGAACTTCCAGAGGTGGTCGCGGGTGTACTCCTTGTGCGTGAACTCAGTCCCTTGGCGGTGCCAATGAACGGTTGCTCTGTGCTCAGACATAAGCGCAAGCGTAGGGGACACTCTCCACCCCTTCAACCCATCGGAATCACTTCGCTTCTCATCCAAAGATCGCAGCGCTGGCTCGTTCCTGGCCAACTGGCGGGAGGAAGTGGTGTTGCGATCTTTGCGCCAGAAACTTCGTGGTTTCAGGAGGTTAGGAGGGTGGAGAGTGTCCCGGTTCAGCCGCCGCTGCCGGGGTCGACGTAGACGGGGGAGGTGTCGTCGGTGAGGCGGTTTTGCAGGAAGCCCTCGGGGAGGGAGACTTTTTGGCGGCCGGCGGTTTTGCCGCGGGGGACTCGCATGGCGCCTGGGGGGAAGGGCTCCGCCGGGTCGCCTGCTCGGAGGACCTCCCGCAACTCGCTCAGGGTGGTGACCCGCATCAAACGCGCCCGGAGTTTGGCGCTGCCTCGGAAGCCCTTCGTGTACCAGCTGCTGTGCCGCCGGAACATCCGCATCGCCGGGGCTTCCCCCGCCCACTGACTCAAAAGCGCAGCGTGCTCGAGTGCAATCTCGGCGACTTCGCCGAAGCTCGGCGGGTTCTGGGGCTCGCGCCCTTCGAACACGTCAGCGAGGTCCCGGAACACCCAAGGCCGACCGAGACATCCCCGACCGATCACCACGCCGTCGCAGCCGGTGCTGCGCATCATGCGGAGCGCGTCGTGGGCTTCCCAGATGTCCCCGTTGCCAAGCACCGGGATCGTGCGGACGTGATTCTTCAATCGTGCGATCGCATCCCACCGTGCCTCGCCGTCATAGAGCTGGGCAGCCGTGCGTGCATGCAGGGCGACGGCCGCGCAACCTTCTTGTTCTGCAATGCGGCCCGCATCTTCATATGTGAGCAGGGTCTCGTCGATGCCCATGCGAAACTTGATCGTGATGGGTATTGCGCCGGCGTTCTGCACCGCAGCTCGGACGATCTTGGCTAACAGTCGGGGCTTCGCCGGAATCGCGGAGCCACCTCCCTTTCGTGTGACCTTGGAGACAGGGCAACCGAAGTTCATGTCGATGTGGTCCACGTGCCCTTCGCCCACCAGCCATTTCACCGCTTCGCCGACGTAGTGCGGGTCGACTCCATAGAGCTGTAGGCTTCGAGGCGATTCATCCTGACCGAATTCGGCGAGCATCAGCGTCTTGGCCCGGCCTTCGACCAAAGGGCGGGCGGTCACCATCTCGCTGACGTACAACCCCGCGCCAAACCGCCGGCAGATCCTGCGGAACGGCCAGTTCGTCACACCCGCCATGGGGGCCAGGACGACCGGAGGCCATACCGATAGCGGGCCGATATCGATGGCCGCAAACTCGCTCCGACGCCCCAATGGCACATCGCGATTCAACTCGCTCTTGTACACCTGCTCCATCGCGGCATCGGTCCTTCGGAGGGGGAGGGTCTCCGTTCTGCTGTCAGTTCACTACGGCAAGACGACGCTGTCCGTTGGTTCGGAGGAGCTTCATGCGCCAGTCGACGCCAATCAGCTCGCCGGGCTCCAATGGCAGCCAGATGTTTTCACCCATGATGGTTTCGCTCGAGAAGATCAGGTGGTTCACGTAGCCGCTGTCGGAAGGCGCTTCGCACTCGGACGAAAGGCTAGGGCATGTGTCGCGGTCGGCGCAGCGCGTTTTGTAGGTCGACCAGTAGAGCTCTTTGCCACCTTCGGCCGCCACCATGGTCGTCCCGTCGGTCACGATTACTGTGAGCAGCGACGGCTCCTTTTTGGGGTCGACGTCGCAAATCGAACGCACATGCTCGAGCGTCGATTGAAGCGCCATCGAAGTTTCTTCGACTCCGATGCGACCCTGCAACGGGCCGTGCTGCGACAGATGGGTCAGAAACAAGAAGAACAAGACCTCGCTATCGGTATCGCCGAGGATGTAGCGCCGGAGCCTGGGCGCGATGCGCTCGAGGAGCTCGGCTCGGTGCTCGGCAAAGTCTTGAATGTCACCGTTGTGCGCGAGTATCCACTTGCCGTACTGAAACGGGTGGCAGTTCAGCACCGAGAGCTCGCCATTGGTGGCGCGCCGCACGTGCGCCAGCACGGTTTCGGAGGCGACGATGCCGCTCACCCGATGGAAAAGGGCATCGTCGAGCGCCGTTGCCGGGCTCCGGGTGATGTGAGGGGAGCCGTCGACGTAAAATGCCACGCCCCAACCGTCGCGGTGGTCGTTGCTCTGAGCGCCGAGCGCATTGTCGGCGTCCATCAAAGAACGGTGCACCTGGCTCTGAATCACGCTGCGAAACCCGAATAAACGACACATGGCTCGGTCATTTTGACACGAACCGTGACGCGATGCCCCCTCCGCTGTTCAGAACGCGGGCCTGGTGTTAAGGTGCGCGCCCGTGAAGCGATTTAGGCGTCTTTTCATCGCGAACCGAGGCGAGGTTGCCGCTCGCATTGCAAGGACGTGCGACCGGCTGGCCATCACACCCGTCTTTGGCGTCTCCGAGGCCGACCGCGACGCACCGTACCTGCGCGGCCGTGAATCGGTTCTGCTCGGACCGGCCAGGTCGAGCGAGAGCTACCTCGCGAGGGAGCGCATCGTCCAGGCTGCTGTTCAGACCCGGTGCAGCGCACTTCATCCAGGCTGGGGATTTCTTGCCGAGGATCCTCTGTTCGCGTCCCTGTGCGAAGCACACGGCGTCACCTTCATCGGCCCGCCGGCCGCGGTGATGCAACAGCTCGGCCGCAAGACACCCGCCAAGGCTTCCATGGCGGCAGCGGGGTTGAAATTGATTCCTGGAAGCGACGGCGTGTTGCACGGCGTCGAGCAGGCTCGTCAGGTCGCGAAGGCAATCGGATTCCCGGTCTTGCTGAAGGCCGAGAGCGGCGGTGGGGGTCGGGGCATGCGTATCGTTCGCAAAGCCAACGAATTGAAAGCTGCCTATGATTCTGCGCAGTCCGAGTCGCTCGCGTGTTTCGCTGATGGCCGGCTCTATCTCGAAAAGCTGATCGAAGGTGGGCGCCACATCGAGATTCAACTGCTGGCCGACAAGTACGGACAGGTCGTGCACCTCGGAGAGCGGGATTGCTCCGTGCAACGAAAGCACCAGAAGCTCATCGAAGAGTCCCCGGCCAGGGTCTTGAATGAGGCCGAGCGCGAGCAAACGCTTGCAGCCGCCGTGCGCGCCACCTCTGCGATCGGCTACGTCGGCGCAGGCACGATGGAGTTTCTTCTCGATGAGGAGGGTGAGCTTCGGTTCATGGAAATGAACGCGCGCCTTCAAGTCGAGCATCCGGTTTCGGAGATGCGAACGGGCATCGATCTCGTCGAGGCGCAGATTCGGATCGCGGGCGGCCAGCCGCTCTGGTTCTGTCAGGATGACGTCCGCTTCAGCGGCCATGCAATCGAGTGCCGAATCAACGCGGAGGATCCGGCAAGCGGATTCGCGCCGAGCCCCGGCGTCATCGACCGATGGGAGGTCGCGCTCTCCGGGGATGAGCACGTGCGAGTCGATACCCATGTCGAATCCGGCTACGAGGTTCCACCCCACTACGATAGTTTGATTTGCAAGGTGATCGCATGGGGTCGAGACCGCGATGCGGCTTGCGATCGTCTTACCGAAGCGCTGCAGAGCCTTCGCTGCGACGGAATCTCCACCACGACCCCGATGCATCTCGCGGTCTTGAGCTCGAAGGAGTTCCGGGAGAATCGGTACGACACGAGCGCCGTGCCAGGTTGGGAGAGCTGATGGCACGGGTTCCGGTAGTTCCAATTGGCAAGCCACGTGAGGCGATCGTCGATCAGGCGACGTACGAGCGCGAACAGGCCGGTCATGAGCCGCTGCAGTCGCGCCTCGATGAGCGTCGCGCCGAAGTCCAGGCGGGCTGGGGGGACAAGTACGTCGCTCGGGTCCACGAAAAGGACAAGCTCACCACACGCGAGCGGCTCGAACGATTGAAGGACCGCGGCTCGGCGATGTTCGAGGTTGGCACTTTCGTCAACTACGGCGTCGACTTCGACGGGCTCCGCTCTCCGGCGGCCGGCGTCATCACGGCATTTATTAAGATCGAAGGCCGTTGGTGCGTCGTCATCGCCAACGACAATACCGTGGCATCCGGCGCATGGTGGCCAATGACCCCGGAAAAAATCCAACGTGCTCAAGAGATGGCTCGCCGGCTTCGCGTGCCGGCTCTCTACCTCGTCGACTGCAGCGGGCTGTACTTGCCGGAGCAGCGTCGGAGCTTCGCGGGGGCAACAGGGGCTGGCCACATTTTCAAGATGAACAGCCTTCTTTCGGCAGAAGGCGTGCCGCAGATTGCAGGCGTGTTCGGAGACTGCATCGCCGGCGGAGGGTACATGCCCATCATCAGCGATCGCGTCTACATGACCGAGCAAGCGTACATGGTCATCGCCGGCGCCGCTTTAATCAAGGGCGCAAAGAGCCAACACATCACCTCGCTCGACATCGGCGGTCCCGAGGTGCACGTGCACCAATCCGGCTGCGCTGACGAACGCGTCCCGGACGACGTGACTCTGGTCGACTGCCTGCGCCGGGAAGTTGCACGCCTCCCAAGCTCGGGCGCGGCATTCTATCGAGGCGGCGTGGAATCGATGGAACCTACTCATTCGCCGGCAGAGCTTCCTGGCTTGATTCCCGTCGACCACCGTCAGGCTTACGACGCGACCGAAATCCTCGCACGTCTTTGCGATCAAAGCCTCTTTTGGGAGGTGTTGCCGTCGGTGGGCCGGGAGATGATCTGCGGCGTCGCTCGCGTCGGCGGCTTGTACGCGGGTTTCGTCCTCAACCGGCAGGGATTGATCGACGACCCGGAAGCGAGCGACGAGCAACGCCCCGCAGGCATTCTCTATCGGCAAGGGATCGCCAAGATCAGCGCGTTCAGCAGGGCGTGCGACAGCGACGGAATTCCGCTGATATGGCTTCAGGACATCAGCGGCTTCGACATCGGCGCCGAGGCCGAGCGCCACGGGCTTCTCGCTTACGGCTCGAACCTCATCTACACCAACAGCACCAACGAGACCCCCATGTTCACGGTGCTGCTACGGAAAGCGTCCGGGGCTGGCTACTATGCGATGGCGGGGCTTCCCTACGACCCCGTCGTGCAGCTTTCGACCCCCATCTCTCGACTCAGTGTCATGGAGGGTCGCACACTCGCGATTGCTTCGTACAACAGCAAGCTCGACGACGACTTCGAGATTGTCACGACCGACCCAGAGGAGCGCGAAAAGATCGAAAAGCGCATGGCCGAGGTCGAAGCGCGAATCGAAGCGGACATGGATCCCTATGTTGCCGCCAGACAAATGGACACCGATGAGATTGTGCGTCTGAGCGAGCTTCGCGATTGGCTAAAGGTCTTGGTGGAGATGAGTTATCAGGGAGTTGGCTACCGCCGAGTCAAGAATCCACGAATTTGGAGCCTGCACGACATCGACGTCTTGACGAACGGGGGACGTGCATGAGCGAGGGTGACTACATCCTGCGCGCCCGCGCGATGGACCGCGACGCTAGTGAGCTCTTGTCGCCTAGCGTTGGGGTGTTCATGCCTAGGGTCACGGAGGGCGACCTCATTGCTTCTGGGCGATCCATTGGGACGATCGAAGTGCTTGGTGTGCGGCGTGAGCTCCTCGTTCCGGCGGGTGTCGAGGGGCGTGTGTCCAAGCGCATTGGGGGCGGCCAAGCGCGCGTTCCCGTTCAGTACGGCGATGCCTTGCTCGCGATCTCGACGACGTCGATGGCAGGCCTGAGCGAAGCAGACTCGGCCGTCACAGTTGATGCGGAGGGTGCCCTCGCGTTCACCGCGCCGATGAGTGGCCGCTTTTACAGCCGACCATCTCCATCCGAGCCGTCGTTCGTATCGGCAGGTGATATCGTGAAGCGCGGCCAGACGCTGGGGCTGCTCGAGGTGATGAAGACCTTCAACCGCCTGGTGTACCAAGGTGACGCCCTGCCGGATGCAGCGAGGGTAGAGAAGGTCGTGCCGAACGAGGGCGACGACGTGGTTCGAGGCGACGTCATCCTGGCGCTGCGATCTTTGGCTGAGAGTTGAAGTGATTTCGAAGCTTTGCATGGGTAGAGAGTGTCCCCAGCTCGGTGACCGAGCACTGTTTCCCCACCTCGAAGGGGTTGCATACCTCGCCCATGCGGCGATTTCGCCACTCTCCGCGCCGGTCTGCGAACGCATTCGAGAAGTGACCGAGGACTACGCCCGCGGTGGGATGGCGGGCTTCGTACGCTGGGCGCCGCGACTCGTGCAAGTCCGGCACGATTTCGCATCGCTCATCTCTGCAAACCCGACCGAAGTTGCGATCGTGGCCAATACCACCCAGGGCGTCATCGACGTCGCATTCGGGCTGCCCTGGCGCAGGGGCGATTGCGTCCTCCTCTTCGACGGCGAGTTCCCAGCCAATGTAACGCCCTGGCAACAGGCTGCCCAGGAGTTTGGCCTGGAGCTTCGTTGGTCGTCGCTCGATGACTTTCACCGCTCCGTCGATGAAGGTCTCGTTGCGCTCGAGCGGTTCCTGCAGCGGGGCGTCCGCCTCGTCGCAGTGAGTGCCGTGCAATACAAGACCGGGCTCCGAATGCCGCTCGCGGAGATGGCCGCGCTTTGCCACAAGTACGACGCCGAGATTTTCGTCGACGCGATTCAAGCGCTCGGGGCAACTCCGGTCGACGTGTCCTGGGGCATCGACTACCTCAGCTCAGGCAGCCACAAGCACCTGATGGGCCCTGAGGGGACGGGGTTCTTGTACGTGGCCGAACGCTGCGCGACCGCGATGAAGCCTCGGCTCGCGGGTTGGCTGGGTCATGAGGACCCAGTCGCGTTCCTAGTAGGCGACGAGCCGCAGCTGCGGTACGACAACCCCCTGAAGCGAAGCGCGCAGGCGCTCGAAACCGGCACCAGCAACGTCATCGGGCTCGCTGCGATCGGCGCGTCACTCGAGCTGCTCGGCCAGCTCGGCGTACCGGCCGTACATCAGCACGTCGATGCTTACCTCCAGTCGCTCGAAGAGGGTCTCGTTGGGAGGGGCTTTCAAAGTCATCGGGCTACGACGCCCGCGCTTCGCTCCACGCTGCTTGGCATGACGGTTCCCGTAGACGTCCGTCTGTCCAAGCTCGCCGCAGCGCTTCGCGACCGCGGTGTGATCGTCAACACGCCAGACGGCCTGATGCGTTTCGCCCCCCACTGGCCGAACGCTCACGATGAAGTCCCCCGGGTCCTCGACGCGGTCGACGAGGCGCTGGCCGAGCTTCGCGCTTGAGCCTAGGCTCGCAAAATGGTTCGCCAGAGCGATCGTAGTTTCTGGATCTTCAACGCCCTGGTTTCCACCACGGCGGTCGGATTCCTCGGCTGGCTCCTGCTCGTCCGAGAAGGCGGTGGCGTCCACGCAGACCTGAGCTTCATGCCGGGCGTCAATGCTGCGCTCAACGCGACGTCGGCCGCGCTGCTCGTTGCTGGGTTCATGGCGATTCGGAACGGCCGACGCGAGATTCACAAGCGGCTGATGGTTTCGGCATTTGCGGCCTCGGCGGTCTTTCTCGTGGGCTACGTCCTCTATCACTACGCACACGGTGATACGCCATACCAGGGCGAAGGCTCGATTCGAATCGCTTATTTCACGATCCTGATCAGCCACGTGCTCCTGTCGATCGTGATGCTTCCGATGATCCTGACGACATTCTTTTTGGCGGCGCGACAGCGCTTCGCAGCACACAAGCGGCTGGCAAGGTGGACCCTTCCCATCTGGCTCTACGTTTCCATCACCGGTGTCGTGATCTACCTGATGCTTCGCTGACGCTGTTACTGGCGCTGTCACCGATCTTGCCCAACACTCCCGCACGAGGAGGGCTTCGATGGGAATCATCTCGTGGATCGTGTTTGGATTGCTTGCGGGCATTCTCGCCAAGTTCGTCATGCCAGGTGACGATGGCGGTGGGTTCATAAAGACTGCCGCCCTCGGTGTCGGCGGCGCATTGGTCGGCGGCTTCATCGGAACCCGGCTCGGTTTTGGCGACGTGACGGGCTTCAACGTCCGGAGCTTTGCGATCGCGATCGCAGGCTCGGTAGCGCTGTTGTGGCTCTACCGAAGGATCAAGAAAAGCTAGGCGCGTCTCAAGCGCTGCACCGCCATCAACCCCTCGACGATCATCCATAGAAGCAACACGAGCAGCAGTGATGCCAGTGCGGCGAGAGGTGCGTTGCCTTCGGCTAGGAACTGCTGGAGCTTCGTGATCAGCGCGAGGCCCGCCACCGGCATGACCAGGAGCATCGGAATGACGAGCGGCCAAACCGGACGCTTCCGCGCGAAGAAGTAAAGAGAAAGCGTCATCAGTGTGAGCGCCGCGAGCAACTGATTGCTTGCTCCGAAGATGGGCCAGAGAACCCATCCGACCGCCTTGGCCTGGCCGGTCGCGGGGTCTGGGGTTTCGGCGAGCGCCAAGTACATCGCCGGTACGACCGCAATGACCGTCGCGATGTAGGGATTGGTGAGCGGCTTGATTCGAAGCGCCTCGCCGAGCTCGCCGAGGATGAAACGCTGGATGCGCGTCGCCGTGTCGAGCGAGGTCGCCGCGAACGCGATCACCAAGACGGCCATCAGCGTCCGCGCCAGCTCCGGCGACAAACCCACCGCTTCGAGAAATGCACCGCCTCCGAGGACAAACGCAGCCGCCTTGTTCCCACCGGCATGCGCCCAGCTGTCATAGTAGACAGCCCAGCTCAGATCATCGACGACTCCTTGGCCGGGGAGGGCGCACGCACCGACCAGACCAATACCGGCAACCGCTGCGAGCGTGGAGGCGAGGGCGAGCGACCCTTCGCCGAGCATGGCGCCGTAGCCGATGACTCGGGAGTCCGGCAGGCGGTCGAGCTGCTTCGACGTAGTCCCGGACGAGACGAGGCCATGAAAGCCGCTGATCGCGCCGCAGGCAATGGTCACGAACAAGATCGGGAAGATCGACGGCGCGCCTGCCTCTGCCGTCCGGTACATGGGCGCATCAAAGGTCGGATGCGCGACCAAGACGCCGAGAAACAAAAGGCCTAGGCCGACGAAGAGCTGGTGACTGTTGATGTAATCGCGGGGTTGCAGCAGCAGCCAGACCGGCAAGAGACTCGCAATCGCCGAATACACCAGCAGAAAGAAAATCCAGCCCGTCGTGACCGCGTGCGTGTCGAAGCCCATCGCGACGAAGTCGACGGGTACCTCGGTCCCGACCCAGACGAAGAAGTAGAGCACGGCGAGCGCAATTAGGGACGGCCAGAGAATCGGCACCTGCCGCTTGTAGACCAGCCAACCGATCACGACGGCGACCAGGATTTGAATGTTGATCGGAATGACGCTCGTCGGCTGGCTGACGAAGAGCCCGGCGATTGCCATCGAAAATACGGCGAGGACGAGCCAAATCAGCACCAGCACGAAGCACATGAACAAGATGCGGGCCCGGTTGCTGATCGTCTTGGCCGTGATCTCCGCAATCGAGTGGCCCTTTTCCCGGACGCTCGCGACCAGTGCGCCGAAGTCGTGTGCCGCGCCCATGAAGATCGTACCCAAGACGACCCAGGCGAGCGCGGGCCCCCAACCCCAGTACGCTGCCACACAGGGGCCGATGATCGGCGCCGCTCCTGCGATCGAGGTGAAGTGGTGGCCGAAGAGCACGGCGCGCTGCGTGGGTACGAAATCGACGCCGTCGCTTAGCTCGTGCGCCGGCGTGACGAGGTCCTCTTGGTCTTCGAAGACGCGCTCACCCAGAAATCGCGCATAGAATCGATACGCGATAACGAATGCGCTCAGGATCAGAGCTGCGGCCACGGCTGCCATTTGTCGCGTTGGTGGGCTTTTTTCTCGTTTTGGTCAAGTACAATCCCGCTTTCCTTTGGGACGAAAAACGCTAAGGTCCCGGCATGAGTGGGACCTTCCGACCTCACGGTGTGTGGACCGCACTGACGACTCCGTTTTCAGCGGACAAGCAGGTCGATTACGACTCGTTGCGTCGGCTCGTCGAATTCCAGGTGCAAGAAGGCATCGATGGCGTTCTCCCATGCGGTACGACGGGCGAGTCGCCAACCCTTTCCTGGCAGGAGCACGATGCCGTCGTCGAGGCAGCGGTTCAGGCCGTCGAAGGGCGTGCGGCGGTCTTGGCGGGCACGGGCAGTAACAACACGGACGAAGCGATTCGCGCATCGACCCAAGCGAAGGAAGCCGGCGCCACGGCGGTGTTGCTCGTGGATTGCTACTACAACGGCCCTTCAAGCCTAGAGCTGCGGACCGAGTACTACGAGCCGATTTTGGAAGGCGTTCCCGACATTCCGGTTGTCCCCTACATCATTCCGGGGCGGAGCGGCTGCGCGCTTTCCGCCGCCGACCTCGCGATCTTGCACCTAAACGACCCGAAACGGGTGCCCGCCGTCAAGGAGGCGACAGGCGACGTCGATCGCATGCGCTTGGACCGACAGCTCGCAGGGCCTGCTCTAAGCATTCTGTCGGGTGATGACGACCTCACGCTCACGATGATGCGAGACGACGAGATCCGCGGCTCCGGCGTGATCAGCGTACTTTCGAACATCGTTCCGGGCGCCATCGGTTCCATGGTCCGCTCCCAGGTAGCTGGGGACAGCGAGGAGACAGATCGCCTTGCGGACGCGCTTGCGCCCGTGCTCAGGCTCGTGACTTGCTCGGTCAGCTCGGTGCGGACCCTCCCGAACGGGCAAAGTGTCGAGGTCACCGACAAGTTCCGAAACCCGGTGCCGCTTAAGACGATGATGGCGGGGCTCGGCATGATCTCCCCAATCAGGCGCCCACCGCTCGGGCGCATGAGCGCGACCGCGGTGACACACTGTAGGGACGCGCTGCGCCAGGTTCACGCCGCCGACCCGGGGATTCTCGGTCCGATCGAAGAGGCGTTCGACGTCCGCATCGATCAGCGCCTCGGGGATGACGTGAAATGGTCGGCGCTCGCCC
>Ga0265303_10001822_pt1 | contig 13211 bp, 8 predicted proteins | sample Helome_2_FD_192494 | JGI IMG/M metagenome (GOLD analysis project Ga0265303, IMG submission 192494) | Marine sediment microbial communities from subtidal zone of North Sea - Hel_20160317 (Illumina Assembly) | ecosystem: Environmental > Aquatic > Marine > Subtidal zone > Sediment ...
TCGCAGGACAGCGAGACCATGCGGCGAATCCTCGAGCAAGCGCTTGCCGGCGAGGTCCCGATCCTTCCGGTTCCCGACAGCGTTGTGGAAATCCCTGTCGTCTACGGTGGCAGGTACGGGCCGGACCTCGAAGCGGTCAGCCAGACGATCGGTCTGTCCCCGAAAGAACTCATCGCGGCGCATACGGCCGGCGAGTACACGGTTGACATGCTTGGCTTCACACCTGGCTTTGCTTTCGTCGGCGGGCTCGATAGCCGGTTTCGAATTCCACGGCGAGATGAGCCGCGGCAACATGTTGCAGAAGGTTCGGTAGGAGTCGCCGACGGGCGCACCGGTCTCTACGCGATGGCCAGTCCGGGCGGCTGGAATATTATCGGCCGTACTCCTTTCCGGTTGTTCAATCCCGATGCCGAAGACCCGTTTGTCTTGCGCGCGGGCGCGCGCGTGCGGTTCCAGGCTGTAACGGCGGGGGAGTTTGACGCGTGAGCATTACGGTCATCAGCCCGGGCCTGCAGACGACGCTGCAATCCAGCCCCAGGATAGGACAGAGACACCTGGGAGTGCCTGCAAACGGTGCCGCAGATCCCTTGTCGCTTGCGATGGCCAACAAGCTGGTTGGCAATACCTGGGACGCGACAGCAATGGAAGCCACGTTGCTCGGTCCAACGTTACGTTTCGAAAGCGACTGCGCGTTCGCGGTTGCTGGCGCGCACGCGAAAATTACGTTGAGTGGCAAAACACAAGCTCCGCACACTACGATTTTCGCCCAGGCGGGTGATGAACTGGCTATCGGTGGGTCGCAAACCGGCGCGCGAAACTACATCGCTGTGGCCGGCGGCCTGGATGCAGACAGGGTGCTTGGGGCGACGTCGACAAACCTGCAAGCCGGTTTTGGCGGGTTTCATGGCAGGGTGTTGCAGGCCGATGACGTACTTGAGTTCACTGCAGCCGAAGCGGCCCGCTTGCGCACGCCCAAGAGGTTTCGACTGCAGATGTCGGCAAGCTGGGCCGTACACGCATGCGCGTCGGTCGAGACGGACCTGCTCGATGCGGACAGCCTGGCTGATTTGTTCGACAGCAACTGGACTGTGTGCCGACGGGCTGATCGCATGGGTCTGCGGCTGGAAGGGCCGACATTGAATGTCGATTCCGACGGACGGATGCCGAGCGCCGGCGTTGTTCCCGGAACGATTCAGTGCCCCGAAGACGGCGCACCTTATGTGTTAGCCGCAGACGCCGGCACGGTTGGGGGTTACCCGAGGATTGCCCAGGTCGCGCGGGCCGACCGACATATTCTTGGACAACTGCGGCCGGGTGATCGGCTGCGACTACTGCGGCGCGAGCCGGACGACGCAGTAGCGGTATTAGGTGCGAAAATCGATTACTGGAAGGAGTGGCTGCCGGAGATCGCGACAATCCTTCTGTAGCGATTGTCTACTCCTGGAGACTAAAATGGACTATGACTGGCTGGTGATTGGCTCGGGATTTGGTGGTAGCACCTCAGCACTGCGCCTGGCCGAAAAAGGTTACAGCGTTGGCGTCGTTGAGGCTGGCAGGCGCTTTGCCGATGAGGATTTTGCGAAGTCGACGTGGCAACTTAGTCGGTACTTCTGGGCGCCGGCGTTGGGGCTTCGCGGAATACTGCGGCTGACGCCGTTCAAGGATATCTTCGTCGGGAGCGGTGCGGCGGTTGGTGGCGGCAGTGTCGTCTATGCCAATACGCATTATCGTGCAAAACCCGAGTTCTTTGAGAACCCCCAGTGGAAAGGGCTTGCAGACTGGGAGAGTGAACTCGACGGCCCCTATGCAACCGCGGAGCGGATGCTCGGCGTCAACACCGTGCCTTTTGAGAGTCCCGGTGACTTGCTGCTGCAGGACTACGCGGCAAGCATTGGCAAGGAAGAGACGTTTACGCGTACACCCGTTGCCACCTATTTCGGGACGCCCGGTGAGACGGTGGCGGACCCCTATTTCGATGGGGCCGGTCCGGATCGCACAGGATGCACGCGTTGCGGTGCCTGCATGGTTGGATGCCGGGTTGGCGCCAAGAATACGCTGCTTAAAAACTACCTCTGGTTTGCCGAAAAGGCGGGAGCCGAGGTACTGCCAAATCTGATGGTCACCGACATTCGGCCCCTTGGGGCGGGCGATGGCAGCGACGGCTACGCGGTTCAGACTCGTAAACCGGGCCTGTGGCCAGGTCGCGCCCGAACGATAACCGCGAAATCGATCGTGGTCTCTGCAGGCGCCTTGGGAACCAACAACTTGTTGGCCAATTGCAAGCATAGCGGATCGCTGTCAAACATAAGCGATCGGCTGGGTGAGCTCGTCCGGACCAACAGTGAGTCGATTCTCGCTGTCACAATGCCTGACGATTCGCACAAGCTATGGAATAGTGTGGCGATCAGTTCGAGTATCCACACAGACCAGGACACCCACATCGAGGTCGTCACGTACGGTGAAAAGGGTGACGTCATGAGCCTGTTGTTTACGGTCCTTACCGGTCCGGGAACTCGGTGGACGCGCGTGTTTTCACTGCTAGGTAATGCAGTTCGCCATCCTTTGAATTTCGCAAGGACGCTGTGGCCGTTTGGCTGGTCGCGACGGACGATTTCATTGCTGGTCATGCAGAGCCTGGATAATGCGATCAGTTTTCGTGCAAAGAAGCGCTGGTTCAGCAGCCGGGTGCGCTTGAGCACGGAGCAGAATGCGGACATGCCGAACCCAACGTATATCGAAGCTGGCAACAAGGCCGCAGAATGGATCGCAAAGCACACCGGTGGTGTGGCACAGAGTGTGTTGCTTGAAGCGGCCGCAAATATTCCAACGACTGCCCATATCCTGGGTGGCGTGACGATAGGGCGAGATGCCGAACATGGCGTCATCGACCAGAATCAGCAGCTGTTCGGTTATCAGAACCTGCTGGTCTGCGATGGTTCGGCGATGCCAGCCAACCCCGGGGTGAACCCGTCGTTAACGATTACCGCGATGACTGAGCGAGCTATGTCGAAGATCCCGGAGAAGGGAAGCGCCGGAAGTAGGTCCGATACTTGGAATTATCCGGTTTTGGATACCATAAGTTGTCCAGTTCAAATCGACGATTAGATTCAATGGCTTACGCCATCGTCATGTGGTGCCGGCCTGACTGAATCTCCTTATGATCGGGACTTCATCATCTAACGGTGAAGATATTTGCTTGGGTGCCTGTCCAGCACGTTGTGTTCGAACCCCAAAACATCAGGCTTAACCATGTGTTTGGACACAAAGAAATAAATTGGCGCTATCGGGTAGTCCTCCAGCAGAACCGATTCTGCTTCCTCCAGGATTTCTGCTCGTTCCACCAAGTCAACTTCCGTTGCTGCCAACTTAATCAGACTGTCGTACTCGTCGCTGTCGTATCGCGCGAGGTTTTGTGGGCTGTCTGAATGAAAAATGTCTGTAAATGTTGAAGGATCGTTGTAGTCGCCAAACCAACTGAATCGCATTACTTGCCATTCTTCTCTAGCGTGTCGGGTATCCAGAAAGTATTTCCACTCTCGTTTGTCGAGCTCAACTTCTATACCAAGCGATTCAGTCCACATGCCGCTTACGGTCAAAGCCACTCTTTCGTGTATGCCGCCCGCGTCGTATAAGAGTTTTAACTTCAGTGGATCGTCTGAGGAGTATCCGGCGTCCCTGTATAGTCTTTTCGCCAGGTCGATTCGGTCACGCTGTTGGCTGTCTCTCCACGAATATCCATGACCTTTGTGGTTCGACACTCCGGACGGCACAACCGCATACGCAGGTTGTTCGCCCCGACCCAGAATGGCTACCAACTGTTCTCGGTCGATGGCCAGAGACAGTGCTTTGCGAAGCGAGAGGTTGTCGAGCGGTGGTTCTGTTAAGTCGAACGCGAGGTAATACAGCGCCAACGAGGGGGTTATTCGAACTTCTTGCGGATACGACTCCCTCGCCTGCTCTATGTGACTGGTTGGAATGGTTGCCGTGATATCGAGCGCCCCGGTTCTGTACATATTGAACTCAGTCGTCTCGTCGACGATCGCATAGTATTCAACGATATCGACCGCAACGTTTGCCACATCCCAATAACTGATATTTCGTTGCAAGCGGATTGGTTCCCCAATGTCCCGCCGGGCTAACACGTAGGCGCCGTTACCAACAAATCGATCAGGGTCTTCAAATTGACTGTGTTCTGAGCCATCGCCTTGCAACGGGAACGCGATTGGCATCGTGAGTACGCCAAGCAGGTGTGCACTCGGGCTATGCAAATTGATTTCAAGCCTTCGATCGCCTATTGCGGCTACGCCGAGCGATTCACCGGAAGCGTCGCCGTTCTTGACGAGGTCAAAATTGACGATCGGTGCCAACAGGCTTGCGTACTCTGAAAGCGTCGACGGCGCTGCTGAACGACGGAACCCCCGCACAAAATCGTCGACCATGACGGGATCGCCGTTTGACCACTTCGCATCGGGTCTTAACTCAAACGTATACGTCAATCCGTCATCGCTGACAGTCCACGACTGTGCGACACCGGGAACCAATTGTCCGCGAGCATCCAGTGAGACCAGTCCTTCGTAGAGGTCGTACAGGATATTGAAGGTATGAATGTCGTTGGCAATGGCCGGGTCCAGCGATTCCGGCTGTTCTACATTGCCGCGGCGAACCAGATTGTCGCTGCCCGAGGTGGTGTAGCCCGATGGGGATCGCGTGCAGCCGGACAAGCTCAGTCCAATGCCACACACGATTATCGTTGATAACAACATGGCTCTCATAAGCCCTTACTTTTACACGAAAAATCGCATAAATGGTGACCATCAAGCGATATCGTGCCGAGGAGCTGTGAATTCGCCTGAAGAGTATTGACTATTTCCATAAATGGGTATAACTTACCCAACTATGAATCCTGATCAAAAATCGATCGTCCATTTGGCCTGCCGTCGTGTGCTACGTCCGCTCGCCTCAATGCTCCTTCGATTTGGGATGACCTGGAAAGAGTTTTCGGATCTGTCGAAATCCGTTTTTGTTCAAGCCGCTACAGAGGAATTTGGAATCAAAGGACGACCGACAAATGTTTCTAGGGTTTCGATACTGACCGGGATCGGACGCAAGGAAGTTAAGCGCCAGCGAGACTTAATTGATGCGAACGAGCCGTCCGCGAAGCGAAAAACAACCGACGCGACGCGTTTGTTGTCTGGATGGCATCAAGACCCCGATTTTCTCGATAGCGATGGCAAGCCGAAACAGCTACCGAAAGACGGTACGGGCTCGACATTCGAAACCTTAATTGGACGATACAGCGGCGATATTGCGATGCCGACAATGATCAAGGAACTCATCAAGACAGGCGCGATGGAGAAAACAGAGTCCGGCCAGTTTCATGTGCTAATGCGCTACTACCAACCTTCCCTGGCGGATTCAGAAAATCTTCAGTTCGCTGTAGACCGAATTCACGATGTGATTGAAACAATGAATAACAATGTTTTTTCAACAGAAAATTCAGCGCCTCGATTTGGTGGCTTCGCCGCAAACGATGCGATACCCGTCGATGTGATTCCCGAGTTTCGAGATTACCTCGACAAACGAGGCCAGGAGTTTCTGGAAGAAATAGACGACTGGCTCACAAAGCACCAGGAAAACGACGGTAGGGCAGCAGCCAATACAGCGCGAGTGGGCATAAGCCTGTTTGCTACCGAAGAAAGACTACTCAAGGAGAATTCCCGATGAATGCTATGCGAACAGGACTAATAACGTTGCTTGCGGCACTATTCGCAACACTTGGAGGTTGCGGCGGCGGAAGTAGCGATGGAGGGGTAATAGCTCCTCCTCCACCTCCGACGACACCACCTGTGGGTGGAATTGGCCGCAACGGCATTGCCATTGGTCCGGTCTCAAATTTCGGCAGCATTATCGTCAACGGCGTAACCTATGGCACCAATTCGGCAACATTTACGATAGATGGTGCAGCAGCCAGCCAAGCCGATTTGCGTGTGGGCGACGTGGTTATTGTCACTGGCACGATCGATGACAACGGGACTACCGGGTCGGCGACTTCGGTTGCGTTTGACGACGTAGTAACGGGGCCGGTCGATAGCGTCGATATTGCGGGCAATTCTTTGGTGGTGTTGGGCCAAACCGTCCTCGTCAGCCCCGATACTTCGTTCGATGGCAGTTTCAATCCGGCGACTCTGGCCGGAGTGTCTGTTGGGCAGATCGTCGAAGTCAGCGGGCAAATCGATGCAAATGACATTATTGTCGCCACACGAATCGAACCGAAGCCGGCGGGAACGCAGTTCGAAGTTCATGGCACTGTCGCCGGATTGGATATTGCCAACATGGTCTTTTCACTCCGCGGCCTGACCGTCGATTTTTCTTCAGCCACTCTCGACAACTTCCCGAATGGTCAGATATCCGACAGTGACTTCGTGGAAGCTAAGGGGATTACCCTTGGTGCTGCAGATGAGCTGATCGCAAGCAGCGTGGAGCTTGAGTCGCTGGTACCTGACGCAAATGATGGCGATCGAGTTGAAGTCGAGGGTTTTATCACGCGCTTTGCATCTGCGACTGATTTCGATTTAGCAGGCTTCCCTGTAACAACGAACGCCAGCACGACCTTCGAGGGTGGAGTGGCAGCGGATCTCGGCCTGAACATCAAGGTGGAAGTGGAAGGGGACATAGATGGGAATGGCCTGGTAACAGCAACTAAAGTCGATATTCGACGAGCGAAGGCTGTCAGAGCAACCGCAAATGTCGATTCCGTTGACGCTGCCAATAGTTCCTTTGTCGTTCTTGGGATTACGGTCGTGACCGATGCTTTGACGAGGCTGGAAGACAAAAGCAGCGCCGATGCGGACCCGCTTACCATTGCTGATATCAACGCGGGTGACTACGTGGAGGTGCGCGGTGGCGAATTTCCGGCCGGCAGCGGTGACATTCTTGCGACGATCGTAGAAAGGGAGGACGCAGACCCGGATACAGAGTTGCAGGGGTTCATCGACACGATTAGCGATCCGTCGTTCACGATTCTGGGGGTCATGGTCCAAACCGATGGGGCGACCGTATTTCGTGACGAAAACGATGCGGTCCTGTCGAGCGCCGATTTTTTTCTACGGCTTTCCCAAAACGATCTCGTAAAAGCGACCGGCACAGAATCGACTGATACAACAATCACAGCAACTGAGGTGGAATTCGAATTGGAATTCTAGCCAACCAAACGTCGAGCTCGTTGCTGTCAAGGATGACAGCCAACTGGCACGACATCAGCGACGCACCATTACCTTGAAGTGGTAGAGGTGTCGGGCAGTCGCTGCTAACAATGAGGAAGAGAAACAATGAAACCACAACTTGCTTGCGCAGCTAGGGCCACGGCTGCCGTACTCGGTCCTGCCCTGACCGTTCGATACGCGATTCTCGCGTTAGGTGTATTCGGACTTGCAGCCTGTAGCGGCGGCAGCGACTCAGAGTCGACAACACCCCCTCCGCCGACAACCATGGACCCACAACCAATACTCACCACGGGCCCCATTTCCAATTTCGGCAGCATTGTCGTCAATGGCGTGCGCTACGAAACCGGTAGCGCCAGTTTCATGATGGACGGGCAGGCCGGATCGCAGTCGGACCTGCGCGTCGGACACGTTGTGTCAGTCAAAGGCAACATAAACAGCGACGGAACCAGTGGTACTGCCGACAGCGTCGTCTTCGATGACATGGTCAAAGGCCCTGTGCAGAGTATCGATAGCGCGGCACAGACTCTCGTGGTGCTGAGCCAGACAGTGATGGTCGATGCCGGCACATCGTTCGACGACAGGTTCTCACCAGCATCTCTGGAGGGCGTTAGTGTTAATCAAATTGTCGAGGTCAGCGGACAGTTTGACGCTGATGGCAATATTGTCGCGACGAGAATTGAGCCGAAACCGGGCAGCACCGAATTCGAAGTGCATGGCACGGTTGCCGGATTGGACAACGCAGCGATGACGTTCAATCTTAATGTTTTGGTTGTAGACTTTTCCTCAGCGATGCTCGATGACTTTGCCGGCGGACAAATCAGCGAAGGCGATTTTGTCGAGGCCAAAGGAAACAGCATTGGCGCCAATGGCGAACTGCTGGCAAGCAAAGTTGAGCTCGAATCGCGACTGCCGGGCGCCGGCAACGGCGACTTCGTCGAGATCGAGGGTTTTGTCACTCGATTTGAGTCCTCGGAGGACTTTGACGTTAACGGCCAACCAGTGACGACAACATCGACGACCCGTTTCGAGGGCGGTGATGCGGCTGATCTCGGCCTCAATATCAAGGTAGAGGTTGACGGTTTTCTCAACGATGCGGGAGTCATCGTCGCGGAGAAGGTCGACATTCGGCGTGCGCGTGCGGTACGCGTGACCGCGCAAGTGGACTCGGCCGATCCTGGCTCAGACTCACTGGTCATGCTCGGCATCACTGTGAACGTCGACATGATGACGCGGATGGAAGACAAGACGGACGCCGACGTGTCGCCATTCAACATCAGCGATATTGCGGCTGGCAACTACCTTGAAGTTCGCGGCACCGAATTCCCGGCTGGAGGCGGTGAAATTCTCGCTGGCCGTCTGGAGCGCGAGGACCCCGGCGAAGATACGATTCTGCAGGGTTTTGTTGAGTCATTCTCCGAACTATCGATCAGCATCCTCGGCGTCACAATAGAAACCGGCGGCAATACCGTCTTTAAGGACGCGGGAGGGAATGTCATTTCGTCGGCAGACTTTTTCGCGCAGCTCGATAACAACAGTCTGATCAAGGCGAAGGGCACAGAAGTATCCAACACGACCCTCGTTGCCCGCGAGGTCGAGTTTGAAACGGAGTTCTAAAGGGACTCATGGAAGAGACCGCTGAAGTTCGGTCGTGTCAATGGACCTGGTGCGACCGGGCTTTGCGGGTATTCCCGGCAACGGTGAGGGGCGGCATGCAGAAGGAGCGCACACGCGACAGTCCCGGACCTAGGAAGTATCGCGTAGAAGAGAAATGGTGGGCCCGCCAGGACTCGAACCTGGGACCAAGGGATTCACTGTACCCATTCGTTTCCGAATGGAGCGGACTATCTCATCACCCTCGACCGAATCGTTAGGGGCGGGACGCTCTAGCCTGTTATCAAGGACGCTGAAGTCCCCAGGTAGTCTCTGCACCTTCCGCGGGTGTACCCGCAGCTTGGCTCAGGATTGCCACCAGCCGAACTGCTGAGGTTTCCCTGAATTCATCCCGTTCGATTCGCAGCTTTCGCCGCGAACGCACCATTTTGATGAGTCCCCTGCTCTAACCAACTGAGCTACAGGCCCACACAAGGAGCGCGATTCTAGCAGATATTTGCCGCTTGTTGATAATCGGTAAATCTTTCTAAAGTTCAGTAATTTAGCTGCGGTACAAATTTCCTGCAGAATCGATAATGTGGCATGGGAGAATGTGTTCAATGCGGTGAATTATTGTCTGGGAGACAAAAGAAATACTGTTCGAGGCGCTGCAAGAACGCGACCACAAACGCTCGGCACCAATCCTATATCGCACAACAATCGCGTGGCCGCCAAAGGAAAGCACGACTTGTGGAATCAAGGGGCTCTCAATGCTCCCGATGCGGCTACAAGAAGAACCTTGCAGCATTGGAATTCCATCACCTGGATCCAGAAGAGAAGTCCTTTCAATTAGATCTGAGGTCGCTTTCCAATCGTAGTTGGATTCAGTTGGAGGATGAGGTGCGCAAGTGCCTGTTGGTGTGTTCCAACTGCCACAAGGAAATCCACTACCCGCGGATGACCAGGGGTCCTGCGAACGGTCATAATCGCCAACGGAGTAGACAGTTTCATACGTGATCTATGTCGGAGAACTTTACAAAACAATGACTTAAGATCGGTCTTCTACCAGGGAAGAAGTGGCTCAGATGTCTCGATATGGGGCGTCTGGCACACATGTGGCCAATTTGTTGAAACGGAAGTCCAAAGGATTCGGTCTGTTGGAGCTCGTCGTGACGCTCGTCATTGTGGCACTGCTCGCGACACTTGCCATCCCGTCTTACCAGGCATTCATGCAAAGGGCTAAAGTGGCTGCTGCCATTGCCGATATCAGCGAACTCAGCCTGGCGATCGAGAGTTTTCGGCTACGTAACGAAGATCGCGTGCCGAACTCACTCGAAGAGCTTGGCATGCCGGTTCCACTCGACCCATGGGGAAGATCGTACCAATTCCTGAATATTCATACTGCCGGCCCGGGCAAGGGTGCGCTGCGCAAGGATGGCCGACTGAACCCTTTGAACACTGACTTCGATCTATACAGCATAGGCCATGACGGCCAGTCCGCTTTGCCGCTGTCGGCTAAGCACAGCCGCGATGACATCGTCCGTGCGAACAATGGTGCGTTCATCGGCCTCGGTGAGGACTACTGATGAGCGAGAGCATCATCAGGCGAAGCCTTACTCGCGGCGTCGGCCTGCGGATCTTTGTGTCTGTTCTCATAGCCGCGGTCATCCCGATGATGTTCACCGCATGGCTCGCCTGGCACGAGTTTGATCGCGGCCTGGAAGACGAAACCTCGAGAATCCTGAAGGAAAGTGCCAAAGAGTACGGCATTGAAATCCTGAGCCGGTTGCAGCTCGCTTCCGAAAAAGCCACCGAAGTCACCCGCATCACCAGGAATGGCGGACTGGGCGACACAAACGACCACAAGTATCTCCTCGACGATTTTGAGGCTATATGGATGGTGGGCATCGACGTCCCGCCAACCTTGTCCATGGACGCGGACGTGGATAATGTCCAGCTTGAGGACAGCGACGTCGAGTACCTCGCGTCCGGCCAGACCAAACTGCTGGTCACGTCACGCGGGGCGCTGGTCATGTTACGCAAGCATCCCGCGTCTGATGACGGCGCCATAATGGCTTTTCAGTTGAATGCCTCGAAGGTGTGGGGCGCGCGCGAGAATCTTCCCTACAACACTGAGTTCTGCGTGTTCGGCGAGTCCGGTTTACGCCATTACTGCACCGCCGATACGAGTTCAGACATCCACTCGGCTCTGCTAGACACTGCCGATGTTCGCAGTAGCGCCTTTGGTGAGTGGGAGCATGACGGGGAGTCTCATTTCGCCGCGCTTTGGCAGTTGTTTCTCGATGGCGCATTCGCGGGGCCCGGTATCGACATCATTGCCGTGCAAACGAAATCCTTCGCCATGGGTTCCGGGACAGCCTTCCGGCGCGTGTTTATCCCGGCCATCGCCCTTGTGCTGTTCCTGGTATCTCTGCTTAGCCTCAAGCTCATCGCCCGCAACCTCGTGCCGCTGCAGCATCTGACGCTTGCTGCGCGTCAACTTGCCGGAGGCAACCTTGAGTCGCGTGTTCGTGTTCGGACCGGGGATGAATTCGAGTGGTTAGCGGAGGCCTTCAACAACATGGCGGCTCGACTGGGGCGCCAGATATCGACGCTCGAAGCCATGTCCGGCATCGATCGAATGATCCTTGCAGGCACCAAGTTTGAAGACGTGTCGGAAGATGTTGTGGGTCACCTGGTTGAATTGACGCGCTGTCAGTCCGCGGCCGTTATCGCACGTGACGTCGATGCACCAGCGAACGGCAAGATGATCTCGCTGCACGAGGACGAGCTCCTGCATGAGCGCATCGAATTGCCAGGTGATGTCGGTCATAGCTGGTGCCAGCCACGGCAGGTCGATGTCTCCCTCGTGGATGAGAGTGAGGCGCCATACAAGGCTCGCTTCGAAGCGTTCGGGCAGAGTTTCGTCGTGCTTGTTCCGGTCATTCTTAACGATGACCTGACGGGTGTGCTGTTGCTTGGCTTCGACAATAAATTCGACATGTCTCGTAGTGTCCTGCAGCGAGTCGTTGACCTCGCTGGCCGATTCGCCGTTGCTCTGTCGAGCGTTGAACGTGAAGAGACGCTCTACCGCCAGGCACATTACGATGCGTTGACGGGTTTGCCCAACCGGCAGTTGCTCAAGGACAGGCTCGAGCAGCATATCGCCAATACCAGGCTTGATTCGCGCAGTGGCGCAATATTGTTCCTGGACCTCGACAGGTTCAAAGAGATCAACGACGTATTCGGCCACTCGGTTGGCGACAGCGTGCTCGTGCAGGCGTCCAAGCGCATAGTGTCCGAAGTGCGCGAACGTGACACTGTTGCTCGCTTGGGTGGCGATGAGTTTGTCGTCATATTGCCCAACGTGGGGAACGAGGCAACGGTTCGCGCCACAGCCGACCGAGTGCTCGAAAGGCTCGGCGAGGCGTTTACAGTAAAGGACCTTGATCACTACGTCAGTGCGAGTATTGGTATTGTGATGTTCCCTGAGGACGGTGATAGCGTTGAAACGCTGCTGAAGAATGCTGATTCCGCGATGTACCGTGCAAAGGATGCCGGCAGAAGCCGCTTCGAGTTCTTCAGTGAGCGACTTAATGCGGAAAGCCGCCGCAAGATCGGCATCGAGCGCGATCTGCGCAGGGCATTCCACGACGACGCACTCGAGCTGCATTATCAACCCCAGTTCGATATTGGCAGCGGTGAGGTCAGCGGTGCAGAGGCGCTATTGCGCTGGAATCACCCAGAAATTGGTCTTATTTCACCCGAGGAGTTCGTGCCGCTGGCCGAAGAGTCCGGCCTGATAGTCGATATCGGTACATGGATCCTCGAGCGCGCTTGTCGCGATCTCTGTGTGTTGCTCGATCGTGGGTTTCATCCGGGGCCGGTGTCGGTCAACGTTTCCGCTCGCCAGCTGCGTGAGGCAAAGTTCCGTAATGACGTTATGAATACTCTGCGCAGGTTTGGTATCCACCCCGGTTATCTGCAGCTTGAGGTGACCGAGACGGCGGTCGCGCAGAACCGGGATATCGCTATTGAGCTGCTTCAATCATTGCGTAACGCAGGTGTGCGAGTTGCAATCGACGATTTTGGTACAGGCTATTCGTCGCTGAGCTATTTACAGCAGCTCCCATTCGATGTGATCAAGATCGACAAGTCCTTTATCGAAAAAATCGGGCAGGGCGAGGCATCCGACAATATTTGCCGAACCATCATTCGTATGGCGGAGGAGCTCGGCAAGAAGTCGATTGCGGAAGGTGTTGAATCGAACGCGCAGCTGGAGTTCCTGCGGCAGAACGGTTGTCGATACGTGCAGGGCTTTTTCTACAGCGAGCCGCTGCCGCAAGACGAGTTCCTGGGGTTTATGGAGAAGCAGGACTTTCATACGCAGCGCCGCAA
>Ga0265303_10001824_pt1 | contig 13201 bp, 9 predicted proteins | sample Helome_2_FD_192494 | JGI IMG/M metagenome (GOLD analysis project Ga0265303, IMG submission 192494) | Marine sediment microbial communities from subtidal zone of North Sea - Hel_20160317 (Illumina Assembly) | ecosystem: Environmental > Aquatic > Marine > Subtidal zone > Sediment ...
CGTCGGCGACCTTCGCGAAGTAGAGGTAGCGCCGGTTGGCCTGGGACTCACCGGCAAATGCGGCTGCGAGGTTTTCATGGGTTTTGCTGCCCTTGAGCTTTGACATGGCTTCTTTTTCCTCCGATGTGATGCTTGCCTGAGACGGCATAGGGCGCACTTGGCGCCAGTCCAGAACGAAGGTTATCCCGGTCTTTTCGGCGCTCGTCAACGAGGCGGTGCGACTATCGGCCTACAATCGCCAGCCTCTCTGGGACCGCTTGAATCATGTAAAAACTACGCTATCCCGGTCGCCCATGCAGGGGACCCCGCCTTGAACCCGGCCGCGCGGGCCATCGCCTTTTATCTTCCGCAGTTCCACCCGATTCCGGAGAACAATGATTGGTGGGGAGCCGGCTTTACCGAGTGGACGAACGTTCGCCAGGGCAGGCCGCTTTTCGCCGAGCACTATCAGCCCCGCATTCCCACCGAGCTGGGCTATTACGACCTTCGCTCGCCGGAGACGCGCGAAGCGCAGGCCGCGCTGGCTCGCTCCCACGGCATCGAAGGATTTTGCTACTGGCACTACTGGTTTGCAGGCCGCCGGCTGCTCGAACGCCCGTTCAATGCTGTCTTGGAAAGCGGTAAGCCTGATTTTCCATTCTGTCTCGCCTGGGCCAATCACAGCTGGACCGCGGCATGGGTTGGCCGGCCATGGGAGCTGCTCGTCGACCAGACCTATCCCGGGCGGGCCGACTACGAAGCCCACTTTCGCGCGGTGCGCGATGCGTTCGCCGACGATCGCTACATCACGGTCGACGGGAAGCCGCTCTTTCTGGTGTTTCGCCCGGATAAGCTCGCCAACCCGCTCGAATTTGCCGATTGCTGGCGGGAGCTCGCGCTCGAAGCTGGCTTCAAGGGTCTGTATTTGCTGGGTATCTTGAACGCCGGCGCCGATGCCAGAGCGCTAGGGCTGGATGGAGGAGTCCACAAAGGCCTTGGGAACCTGTTGACGTTCCTGCCGTCGCGTTTCCAGCAGAAGGCCGAGGTGCGTCGGCGCGCTCAGGTCTTGCTGGAACGCCCAAGCCTGGTGCACCTGCATCAAGCCATCGCACGATTGCGGCGGCCCTCTTGGCTCGGGCCGCTCGACAATTTGCACGACGGGATCAGTGGGGGGCTCTTGCTGCCGTCGGTCCGCTCGCATCGAGAGCTCGTGGACGCCGAATATCGGGGGCTGCGGGTTGGTCGCGACGAGTTCCCCTGCGTGATTCCAAACTGGGACAACACCCCCAGGGTCGGTCGCTGGGGCTGGGTTTTGCACGAATCCTCACCGGAGCTCTTCGCCGCGCACTTGCGTCACGCTCTGAGTTCCATTGCCGATCGACCCTTCGATGAGAGGCTCCTCTTCATCAAGTCCTGGAACGAGTGGGCCGAAGGGAATCACCTGGAGCCCGACGAACGGTACGGGCGCGGCTACCTCGAAGCCACGCGGCGTGCGCTTGTGCCGAACGTCGGGCTTCCGGTGCGTGAGATGGGCGGCTAATCAGCCGTCCCAGGGCATAGAGATGTCGTTGGGATCGCCTCAGGCGGCGGACTGACTGTGTCCGGGCGGTTCGTCTTCGCTGGTGTATTCCTCGCCGCGGTAATAGTGATAGTAGCCACCGCCGCGGTAGCCTTTTCCTCCGCGGCTTGGCTCCACATCGTTGAGCACGCCGCCCAGCAGGTTCGCGCGAACGTCACGAAGGCTCCGGATCGCCGCGACGACCGCGTCTCGGGTCGTCGCCTGCGCCCGAACGACCAGCAGAGCGCCGCCGCACTGGGGTGCAAGAATCGCTGCATCGGTGACGGCGTGGAGCGGCGGGCTGTCGAAAATCACTCGGTCGTATTGCGCGGCCGCTTCCTCGAGAAAACGAGCGAATTGCTTGGTGTGGAGGAGCTCGGCGGGATTTGGAGGCAGGGGCCCGCAGGCGACAACTGCGAGCTTGTCGATGCCCACGTCGCAAGCCACTTGAGCAAGCGTTCGCTGGCCGAGGAGCACGCTCGTGAGGCCGATCCGATTGTCGAGTCCGAAGGCCTTGTGGATGCGTGGGCGGCGCAGGTCTGTGTCGACCAGGAGTACGTGCTGGCCGCTCTGTGCCATTGCGATTGCGATGTTGGTGGCGACGGTCGTCTTCCCGTCTTTTGGGTTTGCGCTCGTCACGACCATCGTCTTGTTAGGCGATTCCGCGGCCATGAACATCAGGTTCGTGCGAACGGTGCGGCAAGATTCGGCGGCCATCGACATCGGATGGCTGTGAACGATTTGATCGAGATTCTCGACCTCGTCGACCCGTTCCCGCTTTCGCCGCGCAGAGTAACCACTTGATAGGCTGGCACTTGATCCCGCGACCCGTGGAAACACTCCGAGGATCGTCAGGCCGAGCCTCTCGACGTCTGGGACGTCTTGTATTCGCCTGTCCATTTGATGCAGGACGAATGCAAGCCCGAACCCTAGGAGAAGGCCACCGAGCACGCCACCGAGGACGTTCAGGCTCACCACCGGCGAGATCGCCGCCTTGGGAACCAGCGCTCGATCGACCACGCGGACGTGAGTCGTCCGGAGCAAGCGCGTGAGGTCGGTTTCGGCTGTGCGCTGCAGGAGGAGGTCGTAGAGCTTCGAGTTGCTCTCCTGCTGGCGGGTCAGGCGCGAGTACTCAATTTCGCGCAGATTGAGGTCCATGCCGGCCTTCTGAGCCTTGTTCTGAACCTTGCTGAGCCCATTCTCGACCGCTTGGGCCTCCTTGAGATCGTCGGCTGCGATTCTGATGAGCGTTTCGATTTCGTCGCTTGTCGATGCGCGAATTGCCGCAATCTCTCCGTTGAGCTCGAGCATCGTCGGATGCGAATCGCCATATCGAACCGCAAGCGCCGCGCCCTCTGTCATCTTCGAGCGAAGCTCGGTCCGCAAGGCATTGAGCTCACTATCCTCGCCGCCATTGTTGCCTTGAACGGCTTCCGGATGGGCGCGTGCGGCCTTCAAACGCCCAAGCCTAGCCTCGAGCTCGATGCGCCGCGCCCTGGTGTCGGTTAGCCGCTCGTTGTATTCGCGAATCTCTTCTGACAGGAGATTCTGACGATTCTCGACCGAAACCGAAAGCACATTATGCTGCTTTTTGAATTCGTGCAGAGCGTGCTCGGACTCGTTGAGCTGTCTCCGCGTCGAGTCGAGTTGCTGCGCGAGCCACTCGGCAGCCGCCGCCGTGGAGCCCAGTCGATCCTCCATCGTCTTTTCGATGTAGGCACTGGCAACCATGTTGGCGAGCGTCGCGGCACGTTCAGGGTCGGTGTCGCGAACTTCCAGCCGCACCAGCCGCGTGTCTTTGATGGGGTCGAGCGTCAGCCTGCTTTGAAGGCGCTGAGCGGCGACCTCTTTGGCCACGGGTGCCCAGTCTGGGCCCCGCTCTTGGCCGAAAAATGTCGGGTCGTCGGCCAGCCCCAGATGCTCGACCACTCGCTCTGCAACCGCACGACTCTGGATGATCAGATTCTGCGTCTCGAAGAACTCGCGCGACATCAGGAAGTGCGAGACCTGCCCGCCCACGTCCTCGATTGAGCTCCCGAGAGGTGAGGTCGGATTGGGGTCGTATTCCAGCGTGACCGTCGCCTGGTAAACCTTTGGAAGCCGAAAGGTCCACAGGGTCACCAGCGTCGTCACGGCGAGCGCGGTGAAGATGATCCACCAACGATATCGGATCGCTGCGTCCGCCAGCCCTCTCGGAAGAAGCGACCCCTCGAAGGCTGGAGCGCCCCCTGGCTCAGTCTCGTTTGTTAGATGTCTCACGGCCCCGCTTCACCAGCGTTTCCCATCGTTACGCTCCCGTCAAGCGCGCCAGAGCTAGGGCCATGAATTTGCGGGCTTTGCGAGCTGCTCGGCAGAAGCGCAGGCCGCTCCTTTTCCCCCGTCGAAGCGACATAGGCGCCTGTAGGTGAGGAGCGCACGTTCCCGGTTTCCCATTGCATCCGCAATCCTTGCTATCGCAAGTAGGGCCTGCCGGGATTCATTCGCCCGATGTGAGTCCTCGAAAGCCTTCAACGCAGGTGCGTACCTGCCTTGTGACTCATAGAGCTTACCCAGGAACATCTCAACGTCCGCAAGGGGTTTCGCCTTTCCACCAGTTTGTCCGCGCAGGCGAGCGACGACGCGTTGAAGATTCTCTTCATCGCCGGTCTTCACATAGATCGACGCGGCGGTGCGCAGCACGCTCGACGGAACGTCGCCGGCGAGAAGCAGCGGGGCTATCGTTTTTGCGGCCGCGTCCAAGTCGCTCCCCTGCATGTACGCTTCGGCGAGGATCCGCTGTCCGTCCGGATCTAAGTCCCGAGAGTGGCGAAGCAGATCGATCGCTTCGAGCGGCCGTCGCTCTGAGAGCAAGCGTCGTGCTTGTCGGCTTCTCGGACCTGGCAGATTTGGGTCGCGCGCACGGGCGGCTTCGTCGATCAGCACCGCCGCGTGGGACCGAAGGGGAAGACAGAGTGCCGCGCGGTCGAGGAACTTCGCTCCATCAAGACCCTCGGGCGCCGCGCGCAGTGCGATGGCCGGATTTACACTGGGGCGGAGCAGTGAGCACACCGTCGCCCGCGCGCTCCCGGGGCGAAGTGCCTCGGCCTCTCGAATCTCGATGAGCGCTTGGTCCGACTCTCCCAAGGAGAACAGCCATCGCGCTGCCAACAAGTGCGGCGCGCTCCAGAGCGGCGCCAGGTCTTGGGCGCGGTTGATCCAGCGACCCGCAGAAGGGTCGCGTTCGCGCACTGCGGCCTCAGCGCCGGTGAGCGCGAAGATTGGCTCCGAGGGGTGCAGAGAGAGTCCTTTCATCGCGAGCTCGCGAGCCTTTGCGTTGTCTCCCTTTTCGAGCGCCGCGCGACTCTGTGTCTCGAGCGTGAATACGTCGCCGCCTGCGAGCGAGAGCGCGAGGGCGGCGGCTCCAAGGCTGAGGATCGAAGTCACCGTGCAGAGCTGCCGCAGAGGCTGCCTGCGGCGAACGGAAACCGAATCCGCAACCGACCCCAGCGTTGCAGCGGCCACCACGGCCAGCCCGACGAGCTCTAATGAGAAATCGGCGAGCTGATGGAAGCCTATCGCGATGAGCCCACAAAGACCGCCTAGGTGCGCGTAGCTTCGTCTCAATCGAAACCCAAGGCCGATCGACCAGATGACGATGACGAAAAGAGTCAGCGCGATTGGAAGACCCCACTCCGAGGCCCATTGTATCGGCAGGTTCTCCGGGTAGAAGAATCGTTTGTCGGTGCCTTGTTCATTGACGAATGCCGCTGAGAACGCTCCGCGGCCGACGCCTGCGATCGGATGCTGTGCGATGATGGGCAAAGCCGCGACGGCTCCGGCGAACTTTGGAGCGATGTTGTGACGATGGCCCAGCTCGCGTGCGAGGCCGCTCCCCTGCAGGGCGATGGCAATGAGCATGATCGCAAGGGCTCCTGCAGCGAGGACAGGCAGTGTTCGGCCTCGCAGAATCGAGCCATTGCTCTGTTTTAGACGGATCGCGTAAACCGTGATGAACACCGTTAGTCCGATTGCAAGCGCGAGCATACCGCCGCGCGAGAAGGACAAGACGCCAGCAAGAGTGCACAGGGCTCCTCCGACGGCCCAGCCGATGCGTCGCTCGATCGCTTCTGCATCCATCGCGAGACCGATGGCAATTGGGGAGGCCATCGCCATCATGCCGCCCAGGTGGTTCTCATTCATCAGAGGAGCGAGCAAACGGCTGCTTGCGTACACCGGTTTGTAGATACCGAACACCTCCGTTGCGCCCGCGAGCTTGTGCGCGAACGCCACCAAGGCCATTGCAATTGCGCTCGCAGCAACTCCCTTGAGCACACTCCGACGCTGGTGGGATGCAGCGAATACGCGCGCAGCAAGGAAGACGGCCACAATCGCCGACCCTTTTGCGACTTCGAGTCGTGTCGCACCAGGGTCGAGGGACATCGGGATAAACGAGCGGGCAACCTCACCGAAGAGAGGCGCGTTGGATCGCCATGCGTCCACGGATTCGGGCACCAGGATGCCGACCAGGGCCGCGGGGATCGGCATCATCTGAACGGCGGTCCACACTAGAGCGATCACCATCATCCAATCGAGCAGCGTCGCGGAACGACCGCGAACGCTGGTGATTTCGATCCGACGGCCCGCGAGGATTCCAGCGGCGCCAGCGAGGACGCAGATGGTCGCCACCGCCCAAGGAAACACCCCTCCAAGCAGCTGCGGTGCGACGATCAGCGTGACCGTCATCGCAATGAGCGCGGTCTGGATGACAGGGGGTGCGATGCTCGGCCCCCACCGAAGACGGCCGGTGTCGCGGCGCTCGGGCGTCAATCTCGCGTTATCCGACCCCAACCCCACCCGAGGCGGATTGCCATTTATCGGAGAATTCGTCAACGGTTGTCTAGGATGTGCCTCAGCTGCTAACACCGATGTGCGAGCATGGGGTTGGGGGAGATTAGCGCATGTCGAAGCCCTTTTTAGTCGCAGGTCGTTGTCGGGTGATTGCCGAAGTCGGGCAGTCCCACGACGGGAGCTTGGGCACTGCGCATGCGTTTTTGGATTCAATTGCTGACGCCGGTGCGGATGCGGTGAAGTTCCAAACGCACATCGCGCAAGCAGAGAGCCAGCCGGACGAGCCCTGGCGAGTGAAGTTCAGCCCGCAAGACGATTCGCGCTTCGAGTATTGGAAGCGGATGGAATTCACGCCGGCGCAATGGCGCGGTCTCAAGGAGCACGCTGACGAGCGTGGCCTCTTCTTCCTGAGCTCGCCGTTTTCCGAAGAGGCGGTCGACCTGCTGACTGACGTTGGGGTTGCGGCTTGGAAGGTCGCTTCGGGGCAGATCACCGATTTGTGGATGCTCGAGCGGCTCGCCAAGACCGGCTGGCCCGTGCTCTTCTCCACCGGCATGAGCCCAATTTCGGAAATCGACTGGGCGGTGAGCTGGGCCCAACACAAAGGGCTCGACGTCGCAGTGATGCAATGTACTTCGGCCTATCCGAGCAGCTTTCGCGAGGTCGGCTTGAACGTCATGACTGAGCTTGCCGAGCGATTGGCGGTTCCAGTCGGTCTTTCCGACCACAGCGGGAAGATCTATCCGTCGCTGGCGGCAGCGGCGCTTGGCGCCCAGCTTCTCGAGGTACACGTCACGTTCAGCCGGCAGTCGTTCGGGCCGGACGTTCCAGCGTCGATCACGTTCGAAGAGCTTCGAACGCTGGTCGAGGGCGTGCGGGCGACCGAAACGATGCTTTCTAGCCCCGTCGACAAGGACGCCATGGCCGCAAAGATGGCGGAGATGCGCGATCTATTCATGAAGAGCATCGTGACACGTCGAGACCTGGTCGCGGGCGCCGTGTTGCACGTCGAGGATCTCACGACCAAGAAGCCGGCTCGCGGAGTTTCCGCGCAGCGCATGCACGAGGTTGTCGGCCGGACGCTCCGCCGCGGAGTTCGTACTGGCGATTTTCTGCAAAAGGAAGACATCGAGGATTAGCTCGTGAGAAAAGTTTGCGTCGTCATCACTGCCCGACCCAGCTACAGCCGGATCCGCACCGCGCTCGAAGCGTTGCACGCCCGAGACGACATCGAGCTCCAAGTCGTGGCTGCCGCATCGGCGCTGCTCGATCGCTACGGCTCTGTCGTCGACGAGATCGAGCGTGATGGCTTTGAAGTGTCGAGCAAGGTGTACATGGTCCTCGAAGGCGAGCAGCCCTTGACCATGGCGAAGACGACCGGCATCGGCATGATCGAGCTGGCCACCGCTCTAGACAACCTCAAACCGGATTTCGTCGTGACGATCGCCGACCGGCATGAAACGCTCGCCACTGCGGTTGCCTCCGCTTACATGAACATCCCACTCGTTCATATCCAAGGAGGTGAGATCACAGGCTCGATCGACGAGAAGGTACGCCACGCGGTGACGAAACTCTCGGATTACCACTTGGTGTCGACGAAACAGGCGGGCGAACGCGTCATCAGAATGGGCGAAGCGCCCGAGACGGTCATCGTCACTGGTTGCCCGTCGATCGACATTGCCGCTGAGGTACTAAGCAAGCCTGAGCTCGACTTCGACCCGATGGAGAGGTACGGCGGCGTCGGCCCGCAGCTAGACCTTTCGAACGAGTACTTGGTGGTGCTCCAGCACTCAGTCACGACCGAGTACGAGCTGGCCCGTCAGCACGTCCAAGAGAGCCTGCTCGCAGTGGCCGAATCCGGGATCCCCACGCTCTGGTTCTGGCCGAACCCGGATGCGGGTTCCGACGCTACGTCTGGCGGTATCCGCGCCTTCCGAGAGCGCTACCAGCCCTCCAATTTGCACTTCTTCAAGAACATGGCGCCGATGGACTTCCTACGGGTCGTCCACCACTCACGTTGCCTCGTGGGGAACTCGAGCGCCGGTATTCGTGAGTGCTCGTTCTTAGGCGTGCCCGTGGTCAATATCGGGACCAGACAGACCGGGCGCGACCGCGGAGCCAACGTCCTCGACGTCGACTACGATCACACCGCCATCGCGGACGCGATCCGGGTGCAAGCTGCACGGGGCCGCCTTCCTAGCGATCCGCTCTACGGCGATGGTGCCGCAGGCCCTCGAATCGCCGCCGCCTTGGCCCGCTTCGAGCCACGGATCCAAAAGCGTCTCGCCTACGACTCCGGGTGCGCGACTTGACACGTCCCGCTTCGTTCGCCCAGACTAACGATCAGTAATTCCGGGGCCGAATCGAAGAGCAATCGATGCACGCGCACGTCTTTTTCTCCGTACACGAGCGGGTGTTCCACCCGATGATGCGCCACCTGCGCGACCACTATGGCGTTCGTAAGTTCAGCGGGATGGTTTGGGGCCGGGATCAACAGGAGTTCTTGAGTAAGCAGGACATCGCTTACGAGCCACTTCATGTCTTCACTAGGGATATCCTCGAGCAGATTTCCGCGACCGAGACGCCGAACCTGTCCTATCTACGCGACTGCGAAGAGCGCTATGGGGTCTCCCTGCACCGGATGATGTGGGCGGAGCGGCACTTGCTAGCCGGTCGAACGTACGATCAGATTCTCGTTCTGATCGAGCGAGTGTTTCGACTCGTGGAGTTCGGGTTTCGCGAGGCTCGCCCGGATTTTCTTTTCAGCGAAGACGTTTCGTGTCTAACGAGCTACGTGCATTTCGCCGTTTGCAGAAAGAGCGGCATTCCATTTTGGCGCTTGGGGAGCTCCAGGATGCCCGAGCTGCTCTCTGTCTACTCCAGTGGCCTCCAGGAATGGGAGCGGACAAGCGAAAAGTTCGTAGAGCTACGAGGACGCGAACTCACCTCCCAAGAAAGGGCAGAGGCAGAGCGCTTCGTGTTTGAATTCAGAGCTGCGCCGCGACAACTACCGGGAACCGAAGTCCGAGCCAAGCTTCCGGTGCTAGAGATCGAGGATCTACGTCGCGGTGCAGATCTCTATCGCAAGTTCAGGCGCGACCCCAAGAATCCCACCCTCAAGGCCCCCGTGGGCGCTGTTGCGAATCGCCTAAAGAGGCTTGTGCGCGAGCGCGCGGCATTGGTGCAGGAGGTGTTTGAGCGACCAGTGAGCGGAGAGCGTTATGTTTTTTTCCCGCTTCACTATCAGCCGGAGGCCTCGACTCTAGTACAAGCGCCCTACTATCTGGATCAACCGGGTCTCATCGAGGATATCAGCAAGAGTCTGCCCGTTGGTTATCGCCTATACGTAAAGGAACACTTCATGAGCCGAGGCAGGCGCCCACTCGGGTTCTATCGGCGCGTTCGAAGCGTTCCTGGCGTTCGTCTCTTGGGTCCTAAGGAGGACACGTGGTCGCTGATTCGCGATGCGTCCGCACTAGCGGTCATCACAGGTACGGTAGGCTGGGAGGGAATTCTCATGTCGAAGCCTGTCGTGACCTTCGGCAATGTCTTCTACAACGCGTTTCCCCTGACGCATCGTCTAGGCAATCGCCCAAAGGACGACTGGTTCCGCACGTTCTCGGATGCCGTCTACCGTCATCGCCCAGACGAGGAACTGCTGCTGAAGTTCGTCAGTGCGATTCAGCAGACGTCACGCCCTGGCGTGATGAGAAACCCGAATACGTTCCCGTGGGTCATGGAACCTAGCAACGTGGCTCGGCTGGGCGACGCCCTCGCGTGGGGGTTGGGGCTCGAGCGTTCCGAGCCGAACCCCCCGGTGGACGAGCTGGCTTCGTCAGTGAGGTAGCTCGTTCGTGTCGAAGCGCGGAAGCAGCAGCGGGTCATCCGACCCAATTCGTGCGACCCGGGACTCGGTGGTTACCCCAAGGGTGCAATTTCGAGCGCGCAGCACATCCAGAACCGTATCGTTCCATCCACCATACGGGTAGCACATCACCCAATGGCTCCGAATCGGGCCGTCCAACGCTTCCAAGAACTCCAAACTCGCGTCGATGTCGCGCTCGACCTCAGAGCGTTCGAGGCGATTAAGCCAAAGGTGACGATCCCCGTGCGAACCGATGTGCATGCCCGATGCTTGCATCGTCAGAAGCTGTTCGACATTGACATAGAGCTCGCGGGCGAACGCCCGCTCATCGATGCCGACATGCTCGGCGAAAAGCTCACTCGCGATCTTCTTTCGGACAGGCGCGGGTAAAGCCGTCTGGAGCAGACGCTTCACATAGACTGCCTCTGCCACGTCGAACCGACTCGGCTTCATCCACTCCGCGGCGTATGCCTCCGGGTCCTGCAGATCGAACTCACCCTGGAGCTCGCGAATGCGTCTCTCGATGCAGGAAACCAACGATGCAGCGTCTTCGACCGAAGCCAGAACGAAATGCACGCGGTTCGCGTCCAGGAGCTCGCCGCGTAGCACCGCGCTCGCGGGTGGGAAGAAGGCGCCGTAGACTCCCGCCTCACGCAGCCTGGGAAAGACGTAGGCGTAGTGGTCCACGTATCCGTCGTCGAACGTCAGCAGAGCGGCGTCGCTTGGCAGAGGTCGACCACCCGAGGTTGCTGCGACGATGTCTTCGACGGAAACGGGTGTGTGGTGCTCTAGAAGCCACGCAAGCTGGCGTTCGAACTCATCGAGGTGGCGCCCTTTGATTCTGGGAAATCGTGTTTGTTCCAAAGGCCGAACATAGTGATACGTTACGATGGTGAGCGTTGGTGCGTCGCGTTCATCTGTCATCAGGTTGCCCTGCAGCCTGGAGTTGATTGGGTCGATCCTGGTCGGAATCTCCTTTGACGAGCACGTAGGGCTCCTGCTCGGATCTCCATGCGCAACGAATCGTGATGTTCTTGCGCTCGAAGGGCTCGAAGAAGTTGGGGATGATGACGTCACCGTCCCTTGCAAGCTTCTGGAACGACATCCGCTCGAACGCGTCGTCGCCGATGCCAGAGCTCACGCAGTCCAAGTACTCGGCGTTTTCGCGTTGGAGCAGTTCCTGCACCGAGTCATACAAGCAACCGCTTGCCGACAGGTCGCCGAGTACGTCGACGATCCGAAGACAAGAGCTACCTTGGCTCTTCACCTTTCTCGCGACGATGAGGGCAAACGGATGAGACTCACGATGAAGTGCCAAGAAGCGGTAATGATACACCGGGTGGCGCGCGTAACGATTCTCGATGTATCGGATGGATTTCTTAGGACGGTACGCGGCCTGGATGCTGCCCATCTCGGAAAGGTCATTCACTTCGGTCAGCTCTGTCGGGTCGTTCCGATGTCTTGATGCTCTCGTCGCATGTTCGGTTGTTGCGATTCGAAATTCGCGACACTGCTCGTTCAGGATGTAGTGCTGATCCATCGTGGCGGCGCTGAACTTCAGGATTGACATGTACCGCGCGGTGTCGTCACTGATGCCGAGCGCTCCGAAACTCTTGAGCTCTCGCAGCGACAGGAGCTTCTGAAACAAGAGGTGTCCCAGGCCGCGCGCCGCTTCGACGGTCTCATCGATCTTCCAGATTGCTCCCCAGTAGTCGCCCTCCGCAAGAAGTGCGCGATCGAACTGCCAGGTTGGTATGAAGCCGAGCACGGCATCTATGGACCCCGTGCCCTCGTGCTTCGCGATGAGGAAGTTGTATTTCTCCCCCCTCGAGTCGAGATGTTGCCAATCTAGCAGGGCGCGGTTCTTGCTCAGCGAATGTCCTGTCCTCCATTTTCGATCAATGAAGGTTTCGAGAAGCTCAACTTCGTCCAGGCGGCAAGACCGAATGTCGTACATGAACCCTCAAATCGTTCCGGAATCGACGAAGATGTCTTGCCCGGTGATGGATCGTGCCAAGTCCGAGAGCAGAAAGGCGACGGTTTCCGCCACGGAGCCTTTGCTGACCTCCTTCTTCAGCGAGGTCCGCGCGTAGATGCGCCTTTTCTGTTCTTCCGTCAAGACCGAGCTCATCTCGGTCTCCATGAATCCCGCCACCACACAATTGGACCGAATACCGCGCGGACCCCATTCGCGAGCTGTGTTCCTAGAGAACGCCTCGATTGCGCCTTTGCTGGCCGCATACATGGCAAGGCCTTTATATCCGGTGTGCGCGCTGATGGATGAGACGTGAACGATGGTGCCTCCCGTCTTGTGGAGCAGCATGTTTCGGAGGGCGAACTTGGTCATCATCATCGGCGAGAAGACGTTCATCCTGAACATCGTCTCTAGCTTGCTGTTATCCAGGTTGGTAATGATGTCGTCGTAGGCGGTTGCCGCGTTGTTGACGAATCCGTGCAGCTGGACCCCGTACGGGACGAAGTCGTCGAAGACCAGTCGCTTTATCGTCGTGGGATCGCCCAGATCCGCTTGCCGGTACCGAAGGCGCTCGCCGAACTGATCTTGCAGCTCCTGCAACGTCTCAGAGACTGTTCGGCCGACGCCGTAGACAACACTTCCCTCCCGGAGGAGTGTCTTCGCAATCTCCAGGCCCAGTCCCCGGGAGATTCCGGTCACTAGGACGTTCATGACGTGCGCCTCACCTTACTGGCTTTCGTCATCGAAAGGCTCTCACGAAAGGACATCATACGCGGGATCTTGAACGATTGGAGTCGCTCGGCCAGGTACGACCTGATCTCCTGTTCGCCGATTTCGCCCCCAGGGACTCGGACGATTTCCGCGACTAGTAGGTTTCCCAGAACCGAATTGGGTTTGCCTGACACTTTTGCCAAACGGATCTCAGGGTGTGAAACTAGGGCATCTTCCACCTCGTGTGGATTGACCTTGTAGCCGCCGATGTTGATGGTTTCGGTGG
>Ga0265303_10001826_pt1 | contig 13187 bp, 14 predicted proteins | sample Helome_2_FD_192494 | JGI IMG/M metagenome (GOLD analysis project Ga0265303, IMG submission 192494) | Marine sediment microbial communities from subtidal zone of North Sea - Hel_20160317 (Illumina Assembly) | ecosystem: Environmental > Aquatic > Marine > Subtidal zone > Sediment ...
GCTTCTGAAAGATCTCGGGGTGTCCGAGGACGACGTCAGCGAACTGGTGAAAAACCTCCAGCAGAACGACTACGCGTTAATTCGAGTCGGCAATACCGAAGTCCAAAAATCATAGTAACACTGATAACGGCAAATCCAGCCCGAACAGATTGCATACCGGGAGCATAATTCGGAGTACCCTCTCTCAAAGAGTGGCAGAAGTACTAAAATCCATCGTTCGCGATGCGGTCCGCTAAGGCATCACACTCATACAAGGGTGCGGGACGGCAAAGAGGCACCCCAAAGGTACAGCCCATGACGACACTCACTTCAGTCTGTGCACGCACCATACAGGCGACATGCGTTGCGATTAGCCTCGCGAGTACGGTCTTGCTCGGTGCGTTCCCCCATCAAGTCACGGCGCAAGGTGCTGTCGCGAACAATGATCTTTCGCAGCATCCGAATGAGGCGCAGGTCGGTGAGGTGGTTTACGTTCCGGTCTACTCTCACCTCTATCAGGGGGAGAAGGCGTCGAGACAGCGGCTGTCTGCAACCCTGGCCATCCATAATGTCGACCCTTCGGGATCGATCCGCATAACGAGTGTCCGCTATTACGATCATGCGGGAACCAAACTTAAAGACTATATCGACGTTCCACTTACGCTCGGACCATTCGCGGCAGCCAGTTTTTTAGTCGATATCAAGGAAGATCGCGGCGGTGTGGGCGCTAACTTTATTGTCGAGTGGCAGGCGGCGGAAAAGGTCGTCAGCCCCATTGTCGAATCAATCATGAGTGGGGGGGCTGGGACGCAGGGCCTGTCGTTCTTAACGCGAGGCAAGGTTATCGGAACCCACCCTTGAGCCGGGGAGGTAGGCTCTTTATCTGTGAGATCCTCTGGGAAAGTACGGAATCCGTGGTCTGTCCCCGGTTTCCTGCTGATCCATCCGCCCACCGACGACTGAACGCGAACGCGGCGCGAACGTCCAGCGCCTCAAATCGAACACCTGCCGTCTCAGATGGAACGCGTGTCCAGCTTCCCGTGAACGCGAACGACGCGACACACTCCGTGCATGTCCGCCATGTCCGCCATGTCCGCCATGTCCGCCATGTCCGCCATGTCCGAGAAAGACATATCGCTGCCCGCCAACCGGGCCTTTGTCATCCAGCTGCACGCGAGCTCGGGGGCATCCGAGGTCGGTCATCGGGGACGCGTCGAGCACCTCGCTTCCGGTCGAGCGATGCACTTCGCTGACGAGGACGAGCTCTTGGCCTTCGTCGACAGCGTTCTGGCAACAGAGTGTTCCGGACAGAGCGAACCAGAAAGATGAGCAGGAAGTTGGCATGAAAGTCTCTTCGGTAACTAGAGGGCCACTGCTGCAGGAATGGGCGGATAGCGCCGTACCCCCAATGATTCGCGCGAAAGGAGCGCGATTCCTTCAAGATTCCGCGCCCGCATCCAGAAACTGGACGCCTCAGGCGCAGCCTTTCGACGTGGCACACAGATGTACGGCCGAGCGGGCGAGGGCCTTCATCGAAGGGCACTTTCGCGAGCCCGTCCGCATGGTGGATCTGTGCCGTGCGACGGGGAGCGGGGTCCGGACCCTGCAACGTTGTTTCAAGGAGTGTTTCGGTGTGACCGTCACGGATTACCTGAGGGCCATGCGTCTGGATGCCGCCTACCGCGATCTGATCACCGCACACCCCTGTTAACGCCGACGTAGGAGCGCGGTTAATTGCCGCGGAGAGTGTTCCGGTTTGGTTTCCGGGGCCTAACGTGTATCTGCAGCGTGTTGGCGCGGGCCGGCTATGCCATTGCGTTAGAAATTCAGGTCATCGTCAAAGGCGAGTTCGATCTGGTGTTCATCGGCGGCGCTGTTGGCTTCCTGCAGCATCACGGTGATGTCCTCACCGTAGGTCTCCCAAAGTTGATCCCGTAGCAAGTCGAGAAAGGCGATCACGGTGTAGGCCTCGGCCGCGTCCCAATGCGTGGGCAGGTGGGTGATGGACAGGCTCATGGTGGGGTGTCTCCCGTGGTGGCTGGCTGGGTGCGTCGCTTACGTGGCTTTGATACGCGTTTCCGCGCCGCGCGTTCCTTGGCCTCGCGCATGCGATAGGACTCACCCTCGATGACCAGGATCTCGGCGTGATGTATGAGTCGATCGACGATCGAGACGACGCAGGCGGCATTGGGGAAGACCTCGCTCCATTCGGCAAAGGGCCGGTTGGTGGTGATGATCGTCGGCTTGCGCTCGTAACGACGATTGACGATCTCAAACAGGAGATCGGCATGGCGGGTGCCGTAGGACAGGTAGCCGATCTCGTCGATCACCAGGACGTCGGGTCGTGCATAGTGGGCGAAGCGCCGGCGCAGGGCATTGTCGCCGTCCTGTGCGGCGAGATCGCCGAGCATCTGGGCGGCGTTGACAAACAGCGCGCTGTGGCCGTGCAGGACGGCCTGGTGGGCAAGGTTCTGCGCAATCAGCGATTTGCCGACGCCATTGGGTCCGACCAGGATGACATTGACGGCCTCGGCGATGAAGTCGAGGCGCATCAGGACCGATACGGCCCCTTTGTCACACTGGGTCGGCCAATCCCAGTCGAAGTCGGCGAGCGGTTTGAAGCGGCCGATATGGGCGGCGCGCAGGCGCCGCTGCAGGCCGCGCTGCCGGCGCTCTTGCGTCTCCCATTCAATCCACTGCGTGAGCCATGCGAGCGCTTCGTCGGTGAGTTCATCCCAGTGCGCGAGCAGGCCGTGGAGCTTCAGCGCGTGGACCTGCTGTTGCAGATCCGCACGCCACGCGGGATCAGTCGGTGTCGTCATCGGCGGTCTCCGTAGGTGGCGTATGGAGTTGGTCATAGGGGGCCAGCGACGCGGGCCGGACGACGATGCCCTTGGCCTTGTCGTTACCGGGCAACGTCAAGGGCAAGGGTGGCGGTTGTTGGCGCTGCTCGCGGCGGCGCTCGAGGACCTGGCGCACGGCATTCGGATGCGGCACGTCATTGGCCGAGGCCTCGCTGACCGCCTGTTCGAGCTCGCTGGCGCCATAGTCGTCGAGCAGTTGCACGAGCTGGGCCGTTGCACGCGCCAAGGGGGTGCCCCGCTCGGCGGCTTGGCGCAGGAGATCCTGACTGGCCGGCACGGCCTGGGCCAGGCGATCGATAGCGCGGTGTGCGCGAGCGGCGCGCTTGGCCGCGACCAGGTCGGCGACATGGGCCGGGTCTTCGATCTGCTGGCCCTTGTCGAAGCTCCGTGGATGGGTCGCGATGACGGTCTCGCCGTCGAGCACACGGACCTGGGTCAGTGAGGCCGCGACCATCAGTGTGCGGCGGACATGGGTGTGCGGCACCGAGTAGTCGTTCAGGTCGAAGCGGACATAGGGCGTCTTGCCGACACGGACCTCGACCCGCTCGTCGGTGGGATACGGATTGTCCGGGAGCGCGATCAGGTGCGCCTGCTCGTCGGAGAAGACCTCAGCGACACGCCGGTCCGTGTCTTCCGGGCAGGGTCGCTGGGCACTCGTACCCACGCACCACGCATCGGCCTGGGCATTGAGGTCGTCGAGATCCGACCAGGTGCGCCCGGCGAAGAAGTTTTCGCGGATATAGCGGATGGCGCGCTCGACCCGACCCTTCTCGTTGCCGCGGGCCGGGGCGACGGGGCGCGGTTCGAAACGGTAGTGGGCGGACAGATCGAGCAAGGTAGGATGAAAGCGGATTGCCTCGCCGCGGCGCTCGAGCACGGCTGAGCGGAGGTTGTCGTACAGCAGGACTCTGACCACGCCCTGAAACGCGGTGAAGGCCGCGACATGGCCGCGCAGGAAGTTGTCCATGCGTTGATTGAGATAGAAGCGCAGGAAAATCTGCCGGCTGAAGCTCAGCACCATGACGAAGGCCATCAGCGGGCGCTTGGCGCGTCCGATCTGCACGTGGCCGAAGTGCCCCCAGTCGACCTGACCCTGCTCACCCGGCAGCGTCTTCAGACGCAGATAGGCCTCGGCCGGACGGCGCGGGCGCAGTTGCGCGACATGGGCGCGGAACTGGCTGACGCCGCCGGTATAACCGCGCGCTTGTGCCATTCCGAGCAGGCGTGCGGCACTGAGTGTCGGGTACTGCGCCAGGGTCTCGATAATCAGCGGATGGTAGGGGTCGACAATCGACGGCCGTCGGGCCCGCTCGGCCTTCGGCAGACCGGCCTGCGTCAGCACCCGGTCAACGGTCGTGTGATGGATGCCCAGTTGCCGGGCAATGGTATTCACGCCCCACTGCTCGACGAAGTGGTAGCGCAGGATCTTGGCTTCCAGGGCCTTGTCAATCATCGCGTCTCCAGCGAGGCGCGGGCGATCACGGTGGATAACACCTGCGCGCGGTGGACCGGAGGAAGTCGTGGCGTAAGAACGGGCTGCACTCACCACCACAGCGGTGGCAATGGATCACGTCCGCGCTGCGATCACCGCCGTTACGCGCGCCACTGTCCGGTACTGTCAATGTCACTGGGAGTACAGCAGGCGTCTCCACCAGGGCGGAACCGTGATGCGTTACTTTTTGTTGGCGGGCGCGGAATCGGCTCTGACGCGCGGCATTGTTTAAGCGACCACGACGGGTCGATCGATAACGTGAGCCGGCCCGTCGCAGTGCGTCCCGACGGGCGTGATGCGCACAGCCATTGGCGCAATAGACATGGCCCCGGTCGCAGCGACGACACAGGATCACCTGGCAATGGCAACGGGCACAGTGAAACAGCCGTGCGCTCGGACTCATCGGCATCCCTGGCCGATGAGCACTGGAAAAACAGGGTGTTGGGTGCCACACTGACCCTGCTGTGCGATCGCACGGTGGGGGCGCAGCGTCGGTGTTGACCGTTCAAATCATGCCCGGCGCTGCGCCCGGCTCTTCGGCCTGTTCGTCTTACCGCGTTTTCTCACTTTTGTCAGCCATTGGGGCTGGCTGCTTAACCGCTACCGGAAGCCTGCGATCTCACTACGGCTGGCCAGGCTGCGCCCACCTACACCCGGTCCGCGGCAAATGGCCGCGCTATTTAGCCGGCACATACACTTGTCCACCGGCGCGGTAATTGATGCAGCGATCGGGCCTTTTGCGGGTAAGGGGCACAGCGAGCACGGCCTGGTTCGGGAGTTGCTGGGAGGATTCTGTGCAGGCGACGTGATGTTGGCGGATGCGCTGTACTGCAGCTATTGGCTGATCGCAACGCTGCAATCGGCCGGGGTTGATGTGCTGTTTGAGCAGCATGGTTCGCGTATGACCGACTTTCGCCGAGGCCGCCGGCTCGGTGCTCGCGACCATGCGGCATCCTGGCAAAAGCCGCCGCGCCCGCACTGGATGGCCCGAGAGCAGTACGATACGTGCGCAGACGAGCTCACTGTGCGGGAGGTCGAGGTAGACGGGAGAGTGTTGGTAACGACAATGCTCGACCCACGACAGACAGGGAAACAGGCTTTGTCGGACCTGTACGTGCAACGCTGGCACGTTGAGCTGGACTTCAGAAACATCAAGACCACACTTGGCATGGAGGTGCTCCGGTGCCTGACCCCACAGATGGTCGAGAAGGAGCTATGGGTAAACTTGCTTGCCTACAATCTGATCCGTTTGCTGATGGCCCAGGCAGCGCTTGAAGCCGGCCTGCACCCGCGTGAGCTCAGTTTTAAGCACGCCGTGCAAATGTGGACGCAGTGGACATTGTTGCATTCCGGCAGAGGTCGAGACTGGCAACGAGACACGCTGTTCCAACTCATCGCTCAGGTCAGTGTCGGGCACCGGCCCGGACGTCTCGAGCCACGTGCACGCAAGCGAAGGCCAAAACCCTATCCCTGGTTAAAAGTGCCACGCTCACTCGCTCGCCAACAGATTCGCGAACTCGGCTACCTGCCGAATGCTTAAGTCAGTGCCATTGAGGTTAACTATGGTTTAGAAGCGGACCCAACCGACCATGATGGCAATGCCAGAGATCAGTCAACACCGCCCATTCAAAGGCGAGCAACGAACGGCAGCGTCACGTAATTCGGCCTTGCGCAAACGAGGGTTAGTGGCAAGGCGTGTATATAGAAAAACCTCTCGCACTCCAGGCTGACCCAACGTGCGAGAGGCTGTAGCTTCGGTATCGTTCCTGCTTACTCGGCGAACTCGATCTCAATGCCGCCGACAGCCAGGGCGAGTTGCACGCCGGAACTGTCGGTCGCGGTAGCCTTGATCACGACCCCTTTGCCGTTTTCGATCGTGCTTTCGCCGCCACCCTTGTTGCCGACCGTCGCACCCGCCGTGCCGCCGCCATAGATGCCCGGAAAGTCCTCTAGCTTCTTGAGTTCGTAGACCTTGCCGGTCCCCTTCATGCTGCGGTAGCCGATCCCACCTACGCTACCGGCCTTGACCTTTAGCGGGTAGCTTTTGCCCTCATAATTCAGGGTCCCGGTACCCCAGCTGGCACCTGCAATGAGTTTGACCGACGTAACGTCAAAATCCATCGTGGCGCTGGGCGTCATCTTGCTGTAGTCCGTGAATTTGTTGTCTCCTTCATGACTATCGGCATAAGCGGTGATCGACGCTATCAGCGCCAATCCCAGAATCGTCGCCAATGCGGTCAGTTTGTTCAGTCGCACCATCTTCATCTCCTCAAAATTGTTTACAGTGATCGCGCCCTACACGTATTGTAAAAAGTTGAAGCAGCCCGCATCTATCCGTATTGCGTCAACCTTTTTGCCTATCGCACCAACAATCAAGGGGCAGGGCGCCTCACCTTCCGTACCAGTTCCAGCAATCGCAGGCTCAGCTGCGTCCGCTTAGCGCTGCCGTCCGTTATTCATACCTGAAGGTCTGGAAGTGGCCGATTCTGTTGAAGAACTCGGTGCTTCTGAAACAGCGCGAAAAACGCTCCAAATTTGCGCGTGCGAGAGTGCTGTTAGACGAAACTTGATCCGGCATTATCCATTTAACGACACTGTCGTGAAGGCCTGTTTTTCTCCAAGCGGGTAGCTTGGAGTTTTTCAACAGAATCGGCCGACTGCAGACAAGCCGCCTTCGGGTGGCCTTGGCACTTCTGGAAGTCAGGAATAGACGCAATATGGATAGACACGGCTATATAACTAATGCAGGCTGGCAACAAGTAAGCAAGAATCTTCGGTGAAGGAAAGGACGGGAAACGACCCTTTAAGACTTAGGGATTATTCGTTGGTAGTTTATTCTCTGTGCCACAATCAACTTGTAGAGGCCAATAAAGCAATGATTGCTGAAAAGGAGATCCCGGCTGTCGTGGCCACCCTCGACGATGCTGCGAAACCGGAAGAGGTGGCCGCAGAGGTTCCAGATACAGCACCCGAGACGGACGAAAAGGTCAAAGAAGAAAAAGGCAAGATAAAGGTAAGAAGTGCAAGAGTTGCAAAGGTATCTGGGTAGTAGAAATGAAAGGCAAAAAAAAACGGGACAAGGATATGGCTGAGGAAATCTTCGTGACCGACTCACCCGAAGAGCCATCTTTCCCACAGGTGGACGAGGCGGAAACTCAAGAGGAAGAAAAGAAGCGAAAGTTGAGTGTGGAGGGGATACGGAAGGTCGAGGTGATGGGACCTTATGAGTGGGAAGAGTTTGCAACGGCAATCCTGCAGAATGGTCGATACTTTGAGGCTAGCGCCGATCATTATTCGGCTGGCAGCTATGAGGTGAATGGCAAAGTCTTTACCATGGATCTTCAGGTCCACCAGCACGGCAAACTCCGCACCCTCTTCGGAGAGAAGGAAAAGCAGGTGAGTGTCCGGTTCGAGGGGAAAATAAAGAAGAACGACAAGATCGTTGGCAAAGCTATCTCACCCGAGCACAAAAAATACGATTTAAGATTACGCCTGAGTCGCCTGGGCGATCTCGATTGATTTCATCCCGATGCTGGACAGTTGAAGGCTTGTCCGTCGTAGACCTCCAACACCAGGATCACCCACTCACTTTTGATCAAGCCGCGCGATATGCTTCGTTGAGCGAACGTCAACTCCTGGCCGATACTTTTGAAAAACTCGGTGCTTCCGAAACGGTACGGAAGAAGCTCCAATTTTCGTGTGCGGGAGTGCCGTTAGACGGAACTTGATACGGCATTGTTCGTTTAACAACGCTGTCGTGAAGACTTGTTTTTCTCCAAGCGGGTAGCTTGGGGTTTTTCAACAGAATCGGCCGGGGGCTGCCTTTGGGGATAGGTCCCGCATAGCTGACCTTCGCCGAATATCCATCGATACATTGGCGGCTTTCGGGGAAAACTGGGTACCGCCGGAGTCGGCATGACCTGCCGTTCGGCGAACACCCAGCGACCGGCCGCTTCATGCTGCAAAGCAGCCCCGACCGGTCCAGAGGTGTTTTGGGAAGCACATCCATCGGGAAATGTGCATGGTGCAAGGATGGCCCGACAACGGTCGCACCTAAAGCGCATTTGCGGTGGCTGGGTCTACCGATAAAATAGCAGAGGAGCTTCAGGGGACTGGGCGAGCCGAGTCGGGAAGCATGAGACTGCAATGGGAACCCGGTGTGATGTGTCGATTTGATCAGTTGGCTTTCCATTCTGGTTTCATGGCGATGACGTGAATCGATGACGGTTCCTGCCCAAGACAACCCTGGCGATGAATACCCGACACCCGCGGGAGTGGAGTTGGTGACAGGTGACGGCGGCAAGGCGATGCTCCAGTTTCACGGCGTCTGGGTCATTCACGGCCGCCCACCCACCGCTGACGAAACCTTGCACGATCTGGATCAGCATCCGGGTATACAGACGCTGGAATTCGCAGTCGACGATATGGGTGCCTGGGATTCGGCGCTGGTGACCTTTCTCATGCGGATCATCGCCGCCTGCAATGCCCGCAAGATCGAGGTGGATCAGTCGGCGCTCCCCGATGGTGTCCAGGGCCTGCTGAAGCTGGCCCACGCGGTACCGGAGCGAACAGGGGCCAGACGTGCCGAGAAGTCCGAACCCTTTCTCGTCCATGTGGGCAAGGATTTTGTCGATCTGGTGCAATCCACCGGTGAGATCGTCGCCTTTCTTGGCCTGTCGGTGCTCTCGTTCCGGCGATTCCTGACCGGCAAAGCGCGTTACCGTAAAACCGATCTGTGGCTAATCATGCAGCAGGCGGGGGCGGATGCGCTACCCATCATCAGCCTGGTGACTTTCTTGGTGGGAATGATCCTCGCGTTCATAGGGATTCAACAACTCGCACGCTTTGGCGCCACAATCTACGTGGCCGATCTGGTCGGCCTGGCCACCGTGATGCAAATCGGCGCATTGATTACCGCCATCGTTCTGGCCGGACGCACCGGTGCCGCCTTCGCTGCCCAAATCGGCACCATGCAGGTCAATGAAGAGATCGACGCACTGAAAACCCTGGCCATCGACCCGATGGACTTCCTGGTCCTTCCACGCATGTTGGCGTTGATGCTGATGACCCCTCTCCTGTGCGTGTATGCGGACCTCATGGGTATCCTTGGCGGCGCCCTGGTCGGCACGCTTGTCGGAGACGCCACCCTGCTGCAGTATTTCCAACAGACGCGCGCCGCGATTGGCCTTCATCACGTGGCCCAGGGACTGATCAACGCGGCGGTATATGGCGCCATCGTGGCGGTTTCAGGCTGCCTGCGCGGCGTTCAGTGCGGTCGCAGCGCCTCTTCGGTGGGCCTGGCGACCACCTCTGCGGTGGTGACGGCCATCGTCTTCATTGTCATTGCGGCCGCCGTCCTTACAATCGTCTACAACGCGCTGGGCTTTTGATATGAGAACCTTCGGCCTCGAGCGTTATCCGGCTGCAGCGATCATAGAAACGATGGGCTATGTGGCAATGTGCGAGAGGGTAACCGGCTAGTGGAAAAGTCGGATGCCCAATCGGCCATCGTCCGCTTTGACGGCGTCACGCTCGCTTACGGAGATTTCGTCATCCAGCACAATCTACGCTTCGACATAAAGCAGGGTGACGTCTTCATCATCATGGGCGGCAGTGGCTGCGGCAAGAGCACCGTGATGCGCAGCGTCACCGGTCTGCTGAGACCCAAAGCGGGGCGTATTCTGTATCGGGGCGTGAGCTTCTGGGACGCAGATGACGCCACCCGCGCGCAGACCATGCGCAACTATGGCGTCATGTACCAGAGCGGTGCGCTGTGGAGTTCCATGACCCTGAAAGAAAACGTCGCCCTGCCTCTGGAGCAGTACACAGATCTCGGCACAGCGCAAATCTCCGAGATCGCCTCCTACAAGCTTGCCCTGGTGGGCCTTACCGGGTTCGACGACTTCTATCCTTCGGAGGTCAGCGGCGGTATGCAGAAGCGGGTCGGTGTCGCCCGGGCCATGTCCTTGGACCCGAAGGTCCTGTTCTTCGATGAGCCGTCGGCAGGACTGGATCCACTCAGTGCAAGATTGATGGACGAGCTGATTCTGGAACTCCGCGACAGCCTGGGCACAACCATGGTGGTGGTAACCCATGAGCTGGCGAGCATTTTCACCATAGCGGATGACTCGGTGTTCCTCGATCCCAAGACCAAGACCCAGCTCACCACGGGCAACCCGCGTGAACTGCGCGATCACAGCGAGATCGAAGAGGTCCGAACCTTCCTGAAGAGAGGCGAGAGATGAGCAGCAAAGCCAACCCCATGGTCATCGGTGGATTCGTGCTGGGCGCGTTGACTCTGACGGTGGTAGCCATTCTCTTGTTCAGTAGCGGGACTTGGTTCCGACAGGCAGATCGGATCGTGAGCTATTTTCCGGGCACCGTGCAGGGGTTGCGGGTGGGCGCAAGCGTGGCTTTTGGCGGTGTGCAGGTCGGACAGGTAACTGCCATAAAACTTAATTTTCTCGGCGACGAGCACCTTACTGAAGTGGCCGTTTATTACGAACTCTGGCCCGACACGCTGCATGTGGTCGAAGGCAAGCTCCCGCAGAACCGCGCCAATGCCTATCAAAAGGGGATAAAAGATGTGGGATTGCGGGCCCAGCTGACGAGCGTCAGTATGGTGACCGGCCAGTACCTCGTGTCCCTGGTCTACGCGCCCGGCACGCCAGCGAATTTCATGCGCAAAAAGTGGGACGGGGACTGGATCGAAATCCCCACCATCCAGGCCACTCGTGACCGGCTTGCCGATATGCTGAGAGGATTGGATCTGGACAAGCTCGTAACCGTGGCCATTGATGCCCTTGACGGCATCAGGACATTGGCCACGGACCCGCAGGTGAAGGCCCTCGCCGGCAACGCCAACCAACTTCTGGGCAGGACCCAGAAACTCATCGAGGAAGTGGAACCGGTACTCAAACAGGTCGATGGGACGCTGACAGACTACTCGGTGCTGGCAAAAGACCTTGGCACCCGCGTCGACGAGCTCGCCGGTCGTCTCGAGGCGACCCTGGCCGACATCAGCACACTGAGCGCCAATGTGAACACACAGGTGGCGCCGGTATCGCAGTCGGCACGAGGCGCTCTGGGCAGCGCCAACAAGGCCTTCCAATCGATCAATGAGATGACCGGTACCGAGTCGGCCACCCGCTACGATCTCGATCTGCTGCTAAAAGAGGGCGCCGGAGCAGCACGTTCCCTGCGCATTCTGGCCGAATACCTGCAACAGAATCCCGATGCGCTCATCAAGGGTCGATAGTGATCCCGGAGATGTGATATGAAAACTTCCCTCGCCTCAATAATGGCTTTCTTGGTCCTGGCAATCGGCCCAGGTTGCGCCAAGACGCCGCCACCCGATATCTATCTGCTGGATTCCGCCGCGCCCACCCACCTGCCCGGTTTTGAGAAGGGCATTGCGGTCGGTGTGGGGCCGGTGGAGTTGGCCGCGTACCTGGATCGCAGCCAGATCATCAGTCGCGAGAGCGCAACCAAGCTCAATGCCTCGGAAGGACATCAATGGGGAGAGCCGCTGAAAGCTGGATTTACGCGTGTGTTGATGGTGAATATGGGTCTTGAACTGGATAGTAACCGGATTTACGAGATCCCCACGCGCCAACGCCGCTCCCTGGACTATCAGGTAGCCGTTGATGTCCTGCGCTTCGATGGCACTCTGAGCGGCAAGGTCGTACTGGGTGCGCGCTGGACACTGCTCAGCGGTGATGGCAAGCGCATACTCATAAGCAAAGTATCGAGCATAGAAGAAACCGTAAAGGCGCCAAGCTATGAAGCCTTCGTAAGTGCGCAGAGTCGCGCCGTGGTAATGCTGGCCCGGGATATTGCCGACGGCGTCAAGGATCAGAGTACGAAGAGCAGCTAATGGCTCAAATGCCAAGTCCGTTCAATCACGGCGTGTCGTCGTCGGCTGATGCAAGCGGGACTGCCCGAGGCGTCTCATCGGCGTCGCCAGGCTCGATTGTACCGCTTTACGACCAAGCTCCGCGGACACCGGAACAGCATGATTCACGACCCGGGTGCCGCACCGGAATCGGGGACAAATGGTTGTTGACGTTTATCCAGGTTGCGCAGATGAAGTGTTAGCATCGGTCAATGTCCCCACGCAGACGATGATCAACGATGAAAAACATCACTCGCGGCACGCTCGAGTTCGGGCCCTATCGGCTCGAGAGCGGACCGGATCGTCTGTGGCGGGATTCGGAGGAGATCGCTCTCCGTCCCAAGAGCTTGAAGGTCTTGGCCTATCTGGCTCGCCACCCGGGTCGTCTGGTGACCAAGGAGGAGCTTCGGGAGCAGGTCTGGGGTGCAACCCAGGTGAGCGACACGAGGCTTCGGGTCACGGTGAGCGAGGTCCGGGCGGCGTTGGGGGACGACCAGGATAGCCCGGCGTATCTCGAGACCCTAGCCGGGCGTGGCTATCGCTTTGTCGCGACGAATGAGACAACCGCGCTCGACGACGAGCGGTCGACGCTGGGCGTGCCGTTACGAAGCGGGCCAGCGCCGGTCGTCGGCCGCGAACGAGAGCTGGAACACCTCGTCAACCGTTTTCTCGAAGCGAAACGCGGCGAACGTCGCCTGATCTTTCTCGGCGGCGAGCCCGGTGTGGGCAAGACCACGCTCGTCAACCTCTTCCTGGAGCATCTCGTCGGGCGGCCCCACACGACCTGCGCTCGCGGCCAATGCGTGATGCACTACGGCGCCGGCGAAGCGTACGCTCCGGTGCTCGAAGCGCTCGGACGCGTGGGCCACGCAGGCTCCGGGCGCGCTTTGATCCGAGTGCTCGAGCGCTGCGCGCCCATGTGGTTGGTGCAACTGCCCGCTCTCGTCGAAAGGGAGGA
>Ga0265303_10001827_pt1 | contig 13184 bp, 6 predicted proteins | sample Helome_2_FD_192494 | JGI IMG/M metagenome (GOLD analysis project Ga0265303, IMG submission 192494) | Marine sediment microbial communities from subtidal zone of North Sea - Hel_20160317 (Illumina Assembly) | ecosystem: Environmental > Aquatic > Marine > Subtidal zone > Sediment ...
GTTCAACCGGGAACACGACGGGTTCTATTCCACCAGTCGCAACCTTTACAAGAACCTGCTGGGTAACAAGCTCTGTTTCGAGGAAGTGAATCATGATCTTGAGCTCGTGTTCCGCTACACCTGGCTGACGAGTGACCGATTCGGTTTCGTCCGTCGCTGCGAGTTGCGGAATCTCGGTGAGCAATCGGCAACAGTCGAACTTGTCGATGGCCTGCAAAACATCCTGCCGGCCGGGACACCAGGGTTCACGCAGACCAACACGAGCAACCTGGTCGATGCCTACAAGTGGACCGAACTCGACGAAGATTCCGGTCTCGCATGCTTTACCTTGTATTCAGCTATCACCGATCGCGCCGAGCCATCGGAGTCCCTCAAGGCTAACACCGCGTATTGCCTTGGCCTCGAGGGCCACCGGACAATGATCTCTTCGGAGCAACTTTGGAAGCTGCGCGCCGGTGTCCCCATCGATCAGGAAGTCCACAAACGCGGCATTCGCGGCGCGTACTTCGTCAACCTGGACTTCGAGCTGCCCCCTGAGTCCGCAAAGCAATGGCAGATTGTGGCCGACATCGAACAAAGCCAGGCGCAGGTCGTCGATTTGCGTAGGCAGCTCGCAGATCCCGCCAGGCTCGAGGAGGCAATCGACGAGTCCATCAACAAGGGATCGGATGAACTCGCGCGCATCATGGCCGCGGCCGACGGCTTCCAGGCAACCGCCGAGGAAAACGTCTCGACGCACCACTATGCCAACGTGTTATTCAACGTGCTGCGCGGCGGCATCGTCAACGACCAGTACAAGGTGTCGTCGCGGGACTTCGCTGCCACGATCGAGAACTTCAACCGCGGTGTCTATGAGCGAAGCCGGAAGCTCCTGGAAGGACTTCCGGAACGGGTCGATTTTACCGAGCTGCTTACGACCGTCAGGGAGCAAGGTGATCCGCAGTTGGAGCGGCTTTGCTGCGAGTATCTGCCGATTACCTTCGGCCGCCGCCACGGCGATCCCAGTCGCCCGTGGAACCAGTTCGCGATCAAAATTCGGGACGAGCGCGGCGACCGGCTGCTCTCCTACCAGGGTAACTGGCGCGATATCTTCCAGAACTGGGAGGCGCTGACGTTCAGCTACCCGGAATTCGTAGAGAACATCATCGCCAAGTTCGTCAATGCCTCGACGGCTGACGGCTATAATCCTTACCGCATCACGAAGGAAGGCATCGACTGGGAACTCGAAGAGCCTGATGATCCCTGGAGCTATATCGGCTACTGGGGCGACCATCAGATCATCTACCTCCAGAAACTGCTCGAGTTGTCTGTCCGGTTTCACCCGGCACGGCTCGGCAAGCTGCTGCACGCACCAATCTTCTGCTATGCCAACGTGCCGTACAGGATCAAGCCTTTCGCGGCGCTGCTCGATGATCCGAAAGACACTGTGACCTATGACGATGATCTCGCGGAACAGATCGAACATCGTGTCACTGAAATCGGCGCCGACGGCAAATTGCTGCTCGACAGCAACGGCCTCGTTTACCGAGTGACGCTGCTCGAGAAGCTGCTGGTCCCGTTGCTTTCAAAGCTGGGAAATCTCGTGATCGACGGCGGCATCTGGATGAACACGCAGCGCCCGGAGTGGAATGATGCCAACAACGCACTGGTTGGCCAGGGGCTGTCGATGGTCACTCTTTACTACATGCGCCGTTACATCAGCTTCCTCCAGGAATTGCTCAAGGGTGAGTCGGGTACGACGGTCCTGTCGGGAGAGGTCAGCCAATGGCTGGCAGAGACGGGAGCGGCGCTGGCCAAAGTCCGCCCGTTCCTGGGCACGGGACCGATAAGCGGGGCGCAGCGTTACCAGTCGCTGGCAGAACTCGGCGACTCGGCAAGCCGATATCGTTCGACCGTTTACAGGCAGAACGGCTTCTCGGGCAAGGTTACGCAGCCCGTGGCACCCATATTGGGCATGCTCAGGGATGCGCTTGCGGCGATCGATCACAGCATCGACACAAATCGCCGCGATGACGGCCTGTACCACGCCTACAACCTCATCGAGCTGCAACACGGTGCTGTCGCAGTCGATACCCTGTACCCGATGCTCGAGGGACAGGTTGCGGCGCTTAGCGCCGGTGCCATCAATCTGGAAGAGGTGATACACGTGCTCGAAGCCCTCTTCCAAAGCGACATCTACCGCGCCGACCAAGGGAGTTTCATGCTCTATCCGGATCGCGAGTTGCCCGGATTCCTGGCCAAGAATCGTGTGCCGGCCGACCAGGTAGAGACGATCCCGTTGCTGCAACGCATGCTGGAAGATAACGATGAGCGCGTTATCGTCCGCGACGCAGACGGCTGCTATCGCTTCAGTGCGGAGTTCACGAACGTGGGCGATCTCAATACCGAACTCGACGAACTAGCGCCGATCTATGGCGACGAAGTGGATGCGGCGCGCGGCCCGTTGCAGGCACTCTACGAACAGGTCTTCAATCACAAGGCATTCACCGGGCGCTCCGGAACCATGTTCGGCTTCGAAGGACTGGGCTCGATCTACTGGCACATGGTGTCGAAGCTGATGCTGGCTGTAGAGGACAACTTTTTCTCGGCCATCGATCAGGGCGCCGACGAAGCTGTCGTTCGGCGGCTCGGAGACCTCTACTACCGGGTGCGTAAAGGCATAGGCTTCAACAAGACGCCGGACGAGTACGGCGCCTTTCCGACCGACCCCTATTCGCACACTCCGAAGCACGGCGGCGCCAAGCAACCCGGAATGACTGGACAGGTCAAGGAAGAGGTTCTGTGCCGATTCGCCGAACTGGGCATACGAGTGAACGATGGCACGGTGCGTTTCCAGCCACAGCTGTTGCGGGCGCGCGAGTTTGTGGCAGAGCCGCGGGAATTCTGTTTTCTCGATGTCAATGGTGACTGGCAGACGCTGGAAATACCAAGTGCGGGTCTCGCATTTACGTGGTGCCAGGTTCCGGTCATTTACAAACTGGACGACGGCAGCGAACCGTCCCTGACGATAACGCGGGATGATGGTGAGGAGCAGCGGCTCGTAGAGCTGGAGCTCTTCGAAGAAGATAGCGCGGAACTATTTCGGCGCAGCGGTCGCATCCGCAAACTTACCCTGACGCTTCACGCAAACATGTTGTTTGCCGAATAGTTTACTGAGGACTCCACATGTCAAATCTATATCAAAGAAAACTGTCTTTGGCCGGAATCGATATTTCCGGCCTTTCCGAGGAGGACCTGCGATCACTTGTGCGCAAGATTCTCGAGGCTGAGATCCACGGGATCTGCTTCAGTCCCTACGTCGAGGGCCAGGGACCGGGGACGCAACTCGGCGAGGCGCAGATCCGAGAACGCCTCGCGTTCATCCAGCCGTACGTCCGCTGGATACGGACGTTTTCCTGCAGCGAGGGCAACGAGCTGATTCCAGCGATTGCCAAGGAAAACGGGCTGGGCACGATGGTCGGTGTCTGGCTTGATGACAACCTGGAGCAAAACGAAATCGAAATGGCGAACGCCATCGAGATCGCCAATGCCGGGCACGCGGACATCCTCGGGGTCGGTAACGAGGTGCTGCTACGCGGTGACCTTACCGAAGACCAGCTGATCGACTACATCAATCGTGCCAAGGAAGCGGCGCCCGGGGTCGATGTTGGCTACGTCGACGCGTATTTCGAATTTCATGTTCACCCGCGTGTTACGGAGGCCTGCAATGTCATTCTTGCCAACTGCTACCCATTCTGGGAGGGCTGCCCGGCCGAGCACGCCCTGCTGTACATGAAAGAGATGTACCGCAGCGCGCAGGCGGCGGCGAATGGCAAGAAGGTCATCATCAGTGAGACCGGCTGGCCAAACATCGGTACACCGACGGACGGCGCGGTGCCTTCCTTCGAGAACGCAATCAAGTATTTCATCGACACCTGCCGATGGGCCGAACAGGACGGGATCGAATTCTTCTATTTCTCATCATTTGACGAAACCTGGAAGGTGGATGCCGAAGGCGACGTGGGCGCTTACTGGGGCCTTTGGGACAAGGATGGAAACCCAAAATATGTTTGAAGAACTCAAAATGCATCTGGATTACGGCAACGCGATTTGCTATTCCGGCTATCGCGAAGGTCAGTACCCGGGCGGCACCTATCCGTCATACGAGGAGATCAGGGAGGATCTCTTCATTCTGGCGGAAAACTGGAAATACCTCAGGCTCTACGATTGCACTCCCCATGCTGAAACGGTGCTGCGAGTTATTGCCAATGAAGCGCTGCATTTCAAGATAATGCTGGGTGTCGATTTGGCGGCCGAAATGAGCAATCCGCATTGCCCGTGGGGAGCCGATTTCAGCGATGAGACGCTGGCGGCTAACCGCAAGGCCAATGATGAGCAAATCGAAAAAGCCATCGTGCTGGCAAACCGCTACCCGGACATTGTGTTCTCGGTATCGGTCGGCAACGAAGCCAGCGTCGAATGGACCGACCACATGGTGCCGGTCGACAGCCTGGTTGCCCATGTACTCAACATGAAATGCGCTATCAAACAGCCCGTCACTTTTTGCGAAAACTATGTGCCGTGGACGTACAAGCTGGAGCCGTTGGCGGAGGTGCTCGATTTTATTTCGATTCACACCTACCCGGCCTGGGAATATCGATCCGTCGAAGACGCGCTCGAATACACCAAGCAGAATTATCATTCGGTCGTCGATCACTATCCCGGGAAACCCGTCGTGATTACGGAAGCAGGGTGGACAACGGCGTCCAACGGTCGCGGCATCGAACCGTGGAATGCCTCCGAGGAACTGCAAGCGAAGTACTACGCGGAACTACTCGAGTGGACAACGGATGAGAAAATTCTGACTTTTGTCTTTGAGGCTTTCGACGAGCCCTGGAAAGGTTCCCCCGACCCGCTGGAGCCGGAGAAGCACTGGGGGCTTTTCAATCTGGACCGAACACCGAAGCTCGTTATGCAGGAACATTACGCCCAGATTCTGCCCCAACCGGCCACACGCGTCGTCGAGTCAAGCAACTGATTCGGCGCGGAAACCCGGATTGACAGCGCTGTCAATCCGGGTTTTAATGAACGTTAACAACAAACGACATCCATTCATAACAAGAATTCTTCGCCAATGCCAAGAGCCACCATATTCGACGTTGCCAAGCTTGCCGGGGTTTCGATCAAGACCGTTTCTCGTGTCATGAACCGCGAGCCGAACGTCCGGGCAACAACCAGGGAACGCGTTGAGAAAGCGGTGGCGGAACTCGGCTATCTGCCCGACCAGTCCGCGCGCAACCTGGCCAGCCGGCGTTCTCACCTGATTGGTCTCGTATACGACGATCCCGCCGCCTACGAGCTGCCAAGCTCGGGCTATATCATAAATCTGCAGCAAGGAGCTCTCGAGGCTTGCCGATCCAAACGTTCGGAATTACTGATCCACCCGTGCAACTTCCGCAAGAAAGAAGTAGCCGCCCAGCTCACGTCATTGATCGAGGAAACTCGACCGGCCGGCATCATCGTCGCGCCACCGCTGTCGAACATGCCGAAAATTGTCCGTGCCATCGAATCCACGGGCACGCCGTGCGTGCAAATATCCCCGGGCAAGCAAAACGGCAAACACCTTTCTGTCGCAACCAACGACCGCGAGATATGTGCGGAGATGACCCGTTACCTCGCGTCGCTGGGCCACAAGAGAATCGCTTTCATCACCGGAGACCCGGATCACAAAGCCGTCGGAAACCGTGTCCTCGGTTACCAGGATGGGCTCAAGGACAGTGGCCTGAAATTCTCGGACAAGCTTGTCGTGTCGGGCGACAACTCACTGGGTTCCGGAGAGGCTGCGGCCAAAAAACTGCTCGGACGCAAACTCCGACCGACTGCAATCTTCGCTGCAAACGACGACATGGCCGTTGGCGTGATGCGCGCTGCTGACCGCCTTGGAATCAAGATCCCCGAGCAGCTGTCGGTCGCGGGTTTCGACGATATCGTTCTCGCCAGGCAAGTCTTCCCGGCGCTGACGACCGTGAAGCAGCCGCTGGACGACATGGCCGAGCTTGCTGCGACAATGTTACTGGAAGGCGAGAGCGAAGATGATTCGACGAAAGGCACCAAAGTCGTGCCTGCCGAGCTCAAGGTCCGGGAATCCACGGGGCCTGCCCCCGACTAGGTCTTTTCAACGAACGAAGCGAATACTGTCCAGGTAAATCGTGACAGGTGTGCTGCGGCCGGTCAGGGTCACGACGAAGCCGGTCTTGATACTGGAAAGGTCGATCTTCTTGAGCGGAATCCGGTATCGCGTCCACTCGCGCGTTAGCTCGATGCCATCAATCCTGGCAATGCCCGAGTCGGGATGCGCCTTGTCTTTCTCCAGAAGGCCGACTCCAAAGCTGACCCGCTCGCCGCCGTATTCGCCACGTGCCCATAGTTCGAGCTCGGTTGCACCTGTCAGGTCGAAGCCACCTTCCTGGTCGCCCCAGTTGTTAGGCGGATGTTGCCAGGCGATGCCGGCCCAGCTGAACTTGCCCTCATAGCGCACGCGGATGCTGCGGGCACCCTCGTATACGTCGTCCGCATAGTCGCCATCGAGCGTCAGGTCATCGGTTCCGCCCATCCAGCCCGACGGGACCCAGGGCATGCCCTCGAAGCGATCCTCGTACACGGACACCGGCAGGCGTGTGCGCGGTTTGCCTTTTACGAGTAACGGCAGGTTGGCGGTCGCCGCTTTACCCCCGACATCGTAAGCATAAAAGAAGACCCGATACGGACCGGGCTCGTCGGGCACTTGTACCATAGCGCCGCCAGCGTCGCCTTCGAGAATTGCACCCTCGATGTCGGGCAACGACGGCCGGAAATCCCCGCCTGTGGCGTAGTCATCGGACTCCGCACGCAGCGCCCACCGGACGCGAACCTCGCCGCCTTCCGGATCCGCAGCGGCAGTCGTGACGCGTAGCTTCTGCCCCGGATCCACCTGCGTGGGGCCGTCAACCGTCAGTCGCTCGACAGTTGGTGCCAGGTTGTCGGGCGGCTTGCCTGACCAAAGCTCGGTCATGACGTCTACGGCAGCGGTCTGCGATCCATCCTCGAGGTACATGCCGAACCATGTCCCTGTACCTTCCATCTTGTGGCCCCAGAGAAATGCGTAGGAGCCGAGCGCAAGGCCAGGTGCGGAGCTGATGCCCTTCTCATAACTCTGCCTGTAAAACGCCGCCTTTTCGGTACTGCTTTGTTCGTACGGCGCGCCCCACTCTGTCTTGGGCATCTCCCAGGGACCCACCGGGCCGAATTCGGTCAGGATATAGGGTTTCGTCGCACCACCCGCACGCAGCTGCTCAGGGACGACCTGCGCGCCGCCATAGGCATTGACGCCGTGGATATCGATGGCCGGGCTTTGCTTGTGCAGGAATTCGATGCGCCCGCCATGCACGAAGGCCGTGGCGGTGATGGTTGGGTGGTTGGGATCGAGTTCCTTGATCATGGCGGCGACATCGTTGACAGCCTTCCAGATCAGGGGGTTGTCTCCGTCCTCGAAGCCCTCCATCTCGTTGCCGACGCCCCAGGCAAGCAATGCCGGGTGGTCCCTGTGGCGTAGTACGGCTTCGCGCGCATTCTGCAGTTGCGCCTCAACTTGCGCCTCGTCGCCGTAGTCGAAGCCATGCCGTTCGTGGCCGAGCCAGATTCCGACCGTGACAGTCAGTCCGAGTTCATGCGCTCTGTCGAGAATCTCGCCGGCGCCGTCGGAACCCCACGTTCGGACCGAGTTGGCGCCGGCCGCCGCGAGTTGTTCGAGCGATGCGTCGCCGCCGGCACCCTTGATGAAGAAAGGCGCGCCACCGCGCAGCAGCTGCCAGCCTTCTTCTGTCTGTCCCAGTTCAACCTTGATGGCCTCGGCTTGGGCACCTGAAGGCATTAGCGCGAGGCTGAGAGCCAGAACTACGATGCAATACGTTCTGCAGATCAACCTAGAAATTGATGGGGAAGACCAGGTCGTTTTCAACATCGTAACGGTATCCCCATTCCGCGAGCTGCTCTGGTGCAGTGACATCGTCGGGGGGCAGTCGTCGGTAGCCCGTTTCGTCCGGGAAGAATATGTCCCTGGCCGTTTGCTCGTTCAGGCTGGCAGGAACAGTGCCGAAAAACGTCACGGATCCATAGAAATTGTCCAGTACGGATTCGTAGGCTTTCAGCGCCTGTGCCCTGACGATCTCGTCCTTCGACACGGGGTTGCTATTGGCATCAAACAATTCATACAGTGCCCGCGCGGTATACCACTGGTTCTCGCCCGACGGGAACCGGGCGAGTGCCGTCGCCCAGAGATAGAATCGCGCTTTGGCACCACTGGGCCCCGGTGGAATATTTTCCAGCAGTGCGAACTTCCGCGGGCTGAGCGGATCGTTAGGGTCGAACTCCCCAGTCGCGACTAGGGCATACGGATTCTCGGGATCATCGAGCACGCACTGCTCAGCGTTGATGCCGACATTCTCGCAGTACAGGCTGAGTACGACGTCGGTCGGCAGAATGATCTCGTTAATCACCTCGCCGTCGCCGCTGTCGCGCTCCTCGCAGCCGCTCAGGACGAAAAGGCCAAGAACAACCGCCAGCAGTCCTCTGCCGAGCGCAAGGAGATCCTGATTTCGATATGCAATTCTCATAATAATTTTTCCTCGAGCACGCATTTTGAGGCCCTAGAACATGTAGGTGAAGTAGAAGACGGTAAGGAACTGATATTCGTTGACGCCCGGCTCATAGAAACCAGGTTCATTCTCGTCAAGTGTCCGGTACAGCGCCCGGACACCGATCCGGGTTCCGGTGCCAGCCGTGGTGCCTGCCTGGTCTCCACTGCCATCGAGTATCATCGAATAGTCAATCTTGTATTGTTCCGGGAACGTGATATTGAACTGCCGCTGAAAATCGTACGGTCCCCACGCATCCTTCTTCGCGTAACCTTCAATGATGTGTTTGTTGCGCAGTACAACTTTGCCTGCCAGCTCCCAGAACTTGCGCGTGCCACCGTCCGGGTCGCCGGTTGACTGCTGGTAACCTCTCTTGAGGTTCATGATGTACTTCGCCCGAGGGTTCGGGTTCCACACCATCCTGCTGGAAAGGAACCAGACGTCCTCGTCCGGCAGCCCTACACCGAAAGCCGCGTTCGAATCCGTCAGCAAGGAAAAGAACTGGTAAGAATCAGTTGGGGTCGGGAATTCCGTGTAATTGCCGCCAATGTTGAAGGCAAACTTCGCGTCCTCTTTGTAGTCATTGTCCCAATCGTAGAAAAACGAGGCGCCGGTCGGATCGTACGTCAGGAATATCTCGCCTGATCGAGCCTCCCGGTTACCAAGAACCGCGAAAGGATCAGCGTCGCGGTTACGCGTGCTTATGCCCGGCTCGACAACGCCACCCGGACCCGTGGACGGCTCGATGTTCGGGTTCGCGTGAACGAGGTTGTCACGGTACATCACCCGGGGATAGAGCATGAAATCGCCGAAGTTGATCATCATGCCGGCTTCGTATTCCTGCTTGTTGCCATAATCGGAATACGGCAGACCCGTCGGGTCGAGTACGCCGAAGTCCTTGAGTACGGCGCCGCCGTCGGCAACGAGACCGGCCTGGTAGGTCGCAATATAGGATTTCGTACCCCAGAGCGGGAAGGTCAGCTTGGCCCGAAAACCGAGCGTGTCTTTGAACTCGATTTCATCGAGAATGACATTGCCGGCGCCATCGATTCGAGTGAATTGATCGCCCTCCTTCTCGTTGCTGGCAAAGATGCCGCCGAGTTCCAGCGTGACACCATCGGCGATGTCGCGCTTCGCATACAGTGTCGACTGGCGCGTTTCTCTTTCCGTTGATGCTGTCGCCGACGCCGACTCACCCGTTCTGGAAACGTCTTCCGAGTACATGAATGTAAGTGCGGTCTTTCCCCAGTTCCAGCCGTACTTCAGCACGACCTTAGGGTTGGCACCCCAATAAACCTCAGGTCCTGCCAGGATCTTCAGTCCTTCCCACACACCTTTGCCTGCAAACTCTACTCCGGAAGGCGCTTTCGCGTTCCAGATATCCTGGCCGGCGATATCCGTCGTTTCGCGTATCAGGCCGAAGAAATCGCCTTCATTCTTCCAGTGGTAGCGTGGCGTGTGATAGAACGCGTTGATATCAAAACGCTCACCCTCGTAGGTCGCATCGAAGTCATAGATCTCGACGCGCTCCCGATCGTTGAAGTCCTCGAGCGCAAGGACACGGTCCTCGGCGGGATCGCCTTCTTCCTGGAAAGCCGGTCTTTCTATCACCTCCGTGGTCGTCAGCCCTCGTCGACCGTAGGCGATCTCAAGGGGCTCCTTCTCGGCGACATTTCCGAGAATATTGAGCGACATCTGTCCGCTAATGTTGTGGGTCGGCTGGAAGCCGAGATCCAGGAAGATCATCTGCTGGTCTGAAAACTCGTCACCGTTCTCGCCGAATTCGTCGATGTCCTGTTCATCGCCTTTGAAGGCAAACTCGCCGAGCAAACTTCCGCCCGTAAAGCTCAGTTTTTGCTTCCTCTCCTTGTTCTCGGTCTTGAGGAAACGGACCTCGCCCTTCAAAGCGTAGTAGTCCATATTGAGATTATTGATCGCCTGGTTGTACGCCTGTTTCTTATACGTGTAAGGGTCCATGTGCCAGATTTCGGACAGCACGTCGTAGGCCATGCGCGGCCTCGCCTCGTAAACGCCATCGGAATTCGTTGTTCCGAGAGCGGTTATGCCGAACCACTCCTCGTTCATGTTGTTCTTGCCTTCAGCCCAGTCGAACAGGTACGCCTGGTTGGCCCAGGAAGCGTTAGTGTCCTGGATATCGAGCCTCTCGATCTGCAGGTATTTCCACCACTCGTCACGCCACTCGAAGACGAAACCACCAATGGAGTTGCCCTCTTCGCCATTGCCCGCAGCCTTGTTGTACATTTCCTGCCACTGATCCCTGAGAAGAGTCGCCTGTGCGACCTGGTCTTCTTCGAAGCTGCGCGCGTTGAAAGCGTCACTACCGAATTCGAAGAACACGACCGGCAAGTCCAGCTTCTCGTCGACGTCTTTCCACAGTCCAGTGAAACTCGGACCGCGATACGCATTGACGCCCAGCACGTCCATATCCGTGCACAGCTCCCTGATCAAATCGATGTACTGGATGTCGCCGTTGACGATCGAGAACGGATGATTGGGCGCGATCTTCTTACCTTCTGACATGACCTCATTAAACAGGCTGTATAGGTGCCTGGCTTTGGCCGTATTCTGCTCGCCCACGGGGAGGTTCTCGATCTCGAAACTGGACCAGGACAAGCCGTAGTTGCTCTCGTTGCCAAACGCGAACATCAGTACGCCCGGCACGTCCTTGTACTGGTTGACGATCTCCAGCATATCCTTCTTCAGAGTCGCCCGGGTCAGCGGGTCCGAGTAATCCGTATTCGCAACCCACTTGCCACCGATCGTATAGCCGTAGCGACCCATTAGCGGATTGATCACCGACATGATCCCGTGTTCACGGTAGATATAGGTGACCCACTCGGGCGGTATCGTCGTGAAGCTTCGGTTCGCATTAACACCAGCTTTCTTCATCAGTCCGAACTCGTAGTCGAGCACCTTCCTGATGAAATCGTCGGACTCATTCCAGAGGTTGTAGGAATAGTTCGCATTGCGTGGCGAATAACCCCAGACGACACCCTTGACGTAAAAGTCTTTGCCATTGACCTTGAGCTTCCAGCCGCTCTCGTCCTTTTGGGTCGTAACCACGTCTGCGCCCTGCGCGAAACCTGCTTGTGGCACGCTGAAGACCAGCATGATTGCCAGGATGCTGAAGACCTTGTTCATGCTCTTTAAGAAACTTGATCCCGCCATAGCGACTACTCTTTTTGATTGGGTTTCTTGCGAAATGTCGAATGATTGCATCGTCTTTATCCGGCCGCTCATTGGACAACTATGGAAATGTCGTCGTAATAAACATCCGCGGTGCTGGTTCCAGCACCTCCCGTGGTCGCTGTCAACTGCAGCGTTACGCCACCGGAAACATCAGTAGTGATATCGACGTCAAAGCTGAAATCGGTCCACACATTCGGGTCGGCGTTCAGGGCGAGAGGTCCTCCGCCAAGGATTACGGAACTCGATGCGCCGCCTCCGCTCAGTTCGGTAAAGAACTCGGCAAATGCAACACCACCATCTGCCAGGATGCCACGCGCTGAGAAGGTGATAGTAGCGGTCTGCCCAATCGCAGCCGGCGTCCGGTTCGCCTGCTTGATGATGGAAGCAGACGGGCGGACCGTATTATTTAGACGTCCCGCATATGTACCCGACCTGGGATTCGTCGTGACAACCGTCTGTTCGTTCGGATCCGAACCAGACGGGAACAAGGCCCAATCTGACAGGTCGCCCGTCTCGAACCCACCATTTACGGCGAGGTCACCGCCACCGCCACCGGCGTTGCCGTCATAGAAGTACACGTTATCGACGTACACGGTGCTGCCGTCGGCTGTCGGGTCGAGGACGATCTGGTTGAGGTCCGCGAGGCTCGCGAGACCCGCTGCCTGCAGGTCCGACAGCGCAATGTCCAGGCTCACCCAAGTGCCCTGTGTCAGCGCCGGCGTCGAACCGCTGTCGAAGGTCAATTCACCCTGGGTGTCGTTACCACCGCCGAAGCCGTCACCGCCGAAGTCCACCAGCCTGACCAGCAGGCTGCTCGCATCCGGCGTCCACACGTCGAGATGGATGTGCGTCATGGCCGAGGCGTCCACCTGGAACTCCACGCCCACGAAGGTGATCGCCAGGTGCTCCTTGACCAGGCCACCGTCGATCGTCACGTCGCTCGTGGTGTTGTTCGGATCCGACCACGGCGTCGGCCAGGTCGTGGCCACGTCCGTGTAGGCGTCGCTGTACAGCGAGATCACGTCAGCCGCATCCTGCGTCGGCGTCGGCGCCGAGGTTGTCGGTGCGGTAGCAGGCGTGTCGCTGTAGAAGTACACGTTATCGACGTACACGGTGCTGCCGTCGGCCGTCGGGTCGAGGACGATCTGGTTGAGGTCCGCGAGGCTCGCGAGACCCGCTGCCTGGAGATCGGCCAGCGGGATATCAAGACTCACCCAGCTGCCCTGTGTCAGCGCCGGCGTCGAGGCATTGTCAAAGGTCAATTCACCCTGGGTGTCGTTACCACCGCCGAAGCCGTCACCGCCGAAGTCCACTAGCCTGACC
>Ga0265303_10001828_pt1 | contig 13182 bp, 26 predicted proteins | sample Helome_2_FD_192494 | JGI IMG/M metagenome (GOLD analysis project Ga0265303, IMG submission 192494) | Marine sediment microbial communities from subtidal zone of North Sea - Hel_20160317 (Illumina Assembly) | ecosystem: Environmental > Aquatic > Marine > Subtidal zone > Sediment ...
CCCGGGGCAGTGGAGCGCGGGGACGAACTCGCCATCGCACTCCACTGCCCCGGGGCAGTGGAGTGCGATGGCGAGTTCGTCCCCGCGCTCCATTTCTTCAGACCAGGCTTTTGCGGCCGACTTCAACCTAAATGTTTTTGACTTGGAGCGGGAGCCCCGACGGATGAGAGCTTTCCAGCGAATGCCGGACTTGTTCTTAACTTTCGTGATTGTTGCCATGTTGGTTTTCCTGAACACGTGATTGATTCGCGCATGTCACTGAATGCGCACCTTGGCCAAACTTTCACGTGTTCCAAAAAACCTGAATCGCTCCATGATTCAGCAACTTACACTACAAGTTGAGGCTCCATTTTACCGCAGTGCATAGGATTCAGCATCCTATGGTGGAGACTTGGAACACGTACCAGTCCGGTACTTCTTCTACAATACCAGTACTTCTTGCTGCTTTCCAGGTACTACTTAGGTACAGGTTGCGAGTCACTAAAACCCGCTTTCTCGGTTCCTCCTTCACCGATGGTGTCACTCGACAGCAAGGCCGCGAACGCCCTCACGGCCCCCCCTTTGCCCTCGGGAACCCATACGCATACGCGCATCATCCCCGCCTTACGCATCCGTGCGTAATAGGCCGCTTGCTTCTCGGCATTGGTCAGCCCCATTACAGCCCCCCCAGTTGCAGCGTGGTCCGTTCGAAGGCTGCGTCCTTCTGTTCTTCCGTGAGCGCGTCCCATGCATCCTTTTGGGCTAGTGCCAGGGTGTAGCGGTCGATCTCGTCTTGGATCTCGCTTTTCGTGTTGTACTCTAAGACCTCTATGTCGGCGGTGATTTTCATTTCTCGTCTCCTGTTGTGGTTAGTTCAGGTACAGTGTAGCGGTTAGATCTCACTGTGTCAAGGTCTTTTCTTGACTGAGTCATGATTTTTCTTGATTGCATCATGACCTTTCTTGATTGCATCATGATCTTGACTAACTACAACCTTCGTGTAAGCTTTACACCATGGACTTAGCGGAATGGCAGTCTGTCGAAGAGTGGGTCGAGCGCTTGGGCTGGTCTGGCGCCCCCGTGAAAGCGCTGCGCAGGGAACAGCCGATACTGCAGGCATGGATATCAGACGCCCGGAGGAGTCCCTGTAACGGGTGCGAGCTCCGGCCTGGATGCCGGGTGGAGTGCGGGGAGTTCAAACGGTACGTCGGCAAGCGGCGATATGACGGCAGGGGCCAGTTCAGCGCCCAAAAAAAAGCCCGCGGTTAAGCGGGCAAAGAGGGATGAAGGTTCCTTTGTCAACCAGTCGTTCTTACTCGATACTTCTCCATGCCGATCAGGGCAATCTTGGACCTGAACATGGCCTCTATCTCGTCTGTCCATTCACCTTGGACAACCTGAACTTCAGCGCGGTCTCCGTTGATCGTGATGTCGAACAGGTTGGCCTCACTATTCTCATCGAAAACCCTAACCTGCATGGCGAAGGGCAGAACATACAGTTCTTTCAGGGCCATTAGTGACCTCCCAGCAAGATTACGAAAGCGGCCGCGAAAGCGGCGAGTGCAAGTGCAGTCATGGATATCCCTCAAGGCTTTTGCCGGGGAACCCTTTTCCCTGGCACAGATCAAGAGTAAACCACTAACTGACTGAGCGCAAGGCTAACTTGTTGAAATCGTTAGAGTAACGGACTGACTATCCGTAGCTTTTGCTAGCGCGTCCTTTCCGTTTCCCTGGCCAGTGACGCCTTAAGAACGCTCTGGATCTGGTTTCTCACATCCTGCATGTCAGAGTGATTCTCGCGGTCGGACTCGGCAAGCTTGGTATCCAGGCGAGTGAACTTCTGCTCGATCTTGTCATCCAGTCGGATAAGACTGCTGCGAATCCATGCGAACAAAATTCCTATCAACCCTGTAGCGACCGCTGCGATCACTCCCAGCAAGTTTACCCATGTCGAGCTATCCATGAATCTCCTGTCCTGAAACGCTAAATGACGCTTCCATGCGTCATAGTTGAATAAACCCGGTGGAGGGGACCGGGAACCATACCTAACGGAGCGGGTTTGGTTTTTCTTCCTGCCCTGAGTACCCGATTGCCGCCGCTCCACGCGGAAAGACATTCAGCTCAGGGAAGTTCTGAAGCACGGCCTGCAGAGACTGTTGCAGAGCGGTGTTACCCGTTGCCGCTCGCCTACCTCCTTTGGTCGCTATCAGCGGCATAGCTGCTGCACCCGCAAGTCCCAAGGTCATCGGGTCGAACATGTTGTACAGCCCGTACCCGCCGCCTAGCATGCTGCCCAGCGTCGCCAGTCTCTGCCCAGTGGGCTCGGATGCCGTTCTGAAGACATTACCCATGGCCTGCACTTCCGGGCGCATACGTCCGGCGCCACGCGCATACTGGCCTTTTGGCACGCCTTTCTTGATGGCCATTGACCACTGATTCGATGTAGGGAATTCCCTTGTGTCACCCATGCGAGCAAAGGCGTCTTCGGCGACCTTGTAGCGAGCATACTGCAGGTCGACCGCACGATTGTAGGTGGCCGCATTCTTAGATAGTCCACGGTTTAGGCTTTCGGTCAAAGCGGATTCCGCATTGCCCAGCAATTCCGCGACCTCCCATTTTTGAGCACGTTTCGCTTCGGCAATCTTGCTACGAATCTTCGACCTAACGGACGTGACATCCTTTGCATTCAGGTTGGGCTTCTTGAGTTTGCTGGCCTGGTTCTTCAAAAAGCGCTCGACAAGCTTTCGTTCCTCATCGCCTGCCAACACTTCTGGGTCATCGATGGCTTGCCGCCACCCCGTCTCCAGCTGCTGTTTGATGGCTGGGTTAACCGGCATGTTGTCCAGTTTCCCGTAGGCTGTCTTGTACTGGTCGTAGACCGACTGCAGCATATCCCGGCCGTCTCCCGCGTCAATCTCGGGCATGCCGGGAGGGCCTGAACCCTGAATAAGCTTTTGCGTAAACTCTAGCTTCGGGTTTTCACCCGCTTCGCGGATGGCTGCCGACATTGAATGAAGCGACTGTTCGACCACGTTGGCAAACCCCTTGGGTTGCATCTGACCGGGTGTGAGATTGACGCCCATATCCATAAGTCTCTGCGCGTCATCCGTTGGCCTTATGAATCCTTTAGCGAAGGCAGGAACCAGGCCGCCTGTAAGGCCCCCGGCAATGGCACCCATTGCCGCGCCTTCACCCCTACGCCCCGGTCCGCCTACAACCGCACCTTCGAGCGCTCCTTCAGTCGCGCCAACACCCATGCCTGTAGCGATAGGACGCGCAGCGGAAGCAGTCCTTAGCGCGGGTATCGCCTTGGATGCAAGCTTCCCGACGGCACCCACGGTACCACCGGCTGCAGGGGCTAGCGCCGCTGTCTCGCCCACGACACCGCCAACCGTTCCCGCCGTGGTATCCATGAGCGGCCGGTTCAGGGTCCGCATGGATTGGATATCCTCATCGGGGACGACTCCCAGAATGTTCCCAAGCTGCATGCCGACGTTCTTCACGCCCTGACCGAACCCCATGAACCCGCGCTCTAGTGCAGGAATGTTCTCGACCATGCGTTGACGGTGCGCGGCAAAGGCTTCAGGGGTACCCTGTTGGGGCTGCCCTGACTGAGCGGAGATCTCCCGAACCTTGGCGGATATCTGTTCATCGGACCAATTGTCCGGAACTCTCAGGTCTATCATCTGGCCATTGGTTAGCCTGGCTTCGATTTCCTTCACTTTGTTCTCCACTGCGCACCGCCACCGGCGTCACTCCAGTCTGAAGTGCGCCCTTTCTCAGCGGCCTTCCTTTCTTCAGGCGATAGCGTACCCAAAAAGCGCTCACGGCCCCTCTTGCCCATTGCCCTCGCGTCTTTGACTTGGGAGAGAAAGGTAGACACAGGCAGAACGGATGATGTTACTTCTGTCGGGTCGGTGAATTTCGCCTTCATCAGATCCAGGTCTGGGCCGGTCAATGCGCCTAGTTTGGCCTCCTCCTTGGCGGAAAGAATGACGTTCGTGTGCGCCGCCTTGAGTCTCGCCTTCGCTTCTCCCGGTAGGGTTTCCGTGCCGTATTCGTTGAGAAGTGATTCGTAATGTGTCAGCGCATCATCGAACTTACTTGACGCAAGATACTCCTTGCGGACCGAATCCTTCATGCCGCCAACATTGACGTTAGTCGTATTCCCCTGCTTGTACATTTCTGAGTAAAACTGAGGAAACGTCATGCCGGTACCCTGGACGCCGCCCATTTCCTGGAATATCTTGTGTGGTGCTGAAGTGTTGGGCATCTGGTATGCGCTTTGCGCTGCCTGCTGCGTGTAGGCTTCAGGGTTTGCGGCCGCTGCAGCCTGTTGCCCGGGCGGGAGCGTGGCCACATAGGACTGATTGCGCTGATCTTGTAGAGAGCGCATTTGCCGTTTACGGAAGGTCTCGTGTTGCTGGGCCATAAACGTTTTCATCTGCAGGCTAGACAACGCCCGCGAAGCCTCACGATCCTGATCCAGGCGTTGCTGCTGAAAGGCCATCTCTGTAGGTCTATACATGGCGTTCGCGAACTGTCCGGCCGCTGCCGTATTGCCCCCTGGGGGCGCTGGTGCCTGTATGTATCGTGGCGATTGCGCGTTCATCAACTGCAGCTGCACTCGCGGGTGCGTCTGCTGCATTCTTAGGATCTCGTCAAAGGTCATATCTTCACCCCGTCCCGACAATCGGGTATTCGTTCTCTGTGATCAACAGTTCTACCGTGGTTCGCCTTGACTGCGCGAAGCCTATGGCCTCGGACAGAAACTCAAGCGCTTGATCGGACGCATCCAATGGGCAAACCTCTTTTGACGCGGCAATCAGTTTATCCAGGTCGGCCGCGTAGGAGCTCAGGTCAAGGCTGTGTTCAAATGTCGGCTGGGCCAGCTTCTTCCACAGCGCGGCCGTATGGGTCATTAGCGCTAGTTCGCTCATTTTCGTATAGAGCCCGGATAAATCTTTGTGAAATCGTACATATCTAGGCCGCTCGGATGCGTCGGGAGAAGCGGCAAAAGATACACACCGTTGTCACGTACAATCCTTTCCCGCCGTGACCGGTAGAAGTCCTCTGCCCCCGTGGCAATCGTTCGTGCGATAGATATTGTCACGTCGAATGCTGGAATCATCCAAAGGTCTTTCCACTGTGGGATAAAGCCACCTTTTTCAACTTGGTTCATAGCTCTGGGATACATAGCCCCGGGGGGAAGCCTACCGGTCTTCAGGCTAAAGTCCTTTTCCTCTTGGGTGAGCGGTTTATCATCATAGGTAACGTGTTCAAGCCAAACAGCGAACCAGTCGGCACACTGCTTTTCGGCCATTTCGGCCATTTCGGCCATTTCGGCATTTTCGTCATCAATGTAAACCAGATTGCCCGCTAATTCGCTCATTGCGGCCGGCCGTTCAATGTGACCTGTTCCAGCAAGGATTTCAGCCACTTAATGCTTAGGATGTCAGGTAACATAGGCTAATTCACCGGATTGCTGATCCGGGGAGCTCCCCGGTCAGGTAAAAGTGGTTCCTCTCCCGACTGGTAAGCTTTCCGCCGCCGGGTTTACGGTACTTGTCCGCGTAGGCGCGCATGCCCTCCAAATCCGATAAGAACCCGTCCATCCCTCCCGCCTTTTTTTTGAAGCCTCGCGGCACTCGCTTTACCGGGCGCCGTTCGTTTACCTCGCGGTTGTAAAGGTCGCGGTCGGTCTGTGTTCGGGTTCTCTTCACTTCTGCAGCCTTATCGGTTCTGTTTGCGTTCCAGCGGCACGTCGACGTCCAGATCTTGCGTCATGAAATCCCGGTCTGACCGCTTCATGCTCTTCAGGCTTTCGACGGGGATGCCAGACCTTTCGGACATGGCGTCCCAGTTCGTCGCGTCCGGCTTGTACTTCCTGCCCTGGCTCTTCGCAATGTCCGCAAGGTCGAAGTCTACGGCCTCGCGCTTCTTGCCCAATTCGGACATGTTGCCAAGGTTGCGCCGCTGCCTGAGTTCTTCCATGTCCCGAAGCTGTTTCGGGCTTGCCGTCCCCAGCCACGTATCCGGGTACCCCTCATCCTTTGCGAACTTCTTCAGAGTCTTCGAGCCCTGCTTAAATCCGGCATCCGACTCCCAACCCGGGATCTCTTTTCTCAGCGCCGAAACCTCTTTGTTGCGCGCTTCGACCATGCCACCTTGTAGCTGTGCCATTCTGGCACGTCCTTTTTCCGCCCAACCCCTGAGTTCCAGCCGGTAGTGGTTTCCCTCTTCCAGGCTTATCTGGCCGTTGTTGAGTGCGTTCTCGACCTCCGAGTACTTCTGCACAAGCTGTTGATCGGTTTTCGCTAAAGCAGCGAATTCGTTAGCCATTTCGGTCTTTTCGTCAAAGTCTGTCGAATCAGTCATTGCTAGCCTCCTGAGCATGTGCTTCGAGCTGGGATTTGAAGACAAGGCCGCGTGGGTGCGTTACCGTCTGCCAACCGGGATACAGCGTGGTGTTGATCCAGCGCGGGTTGTGCAGTTGCGGGAATCGATCACCCGCCCCGATCATGAAATCGAACAACTGGCGCAAAGCATACTGCGCACTCTGAAGATATCGTGCTTCATTGTGCGCATAGCAGGCATGTCTCCAGTCCTCTATCTGTTTGGCACGGGCATTGCTCAAAGCGGATAAATCATCCGTTAGTTTTGCAATGGAATCCGATCTTCCAGCCTGATCGGCGACGATATCGCCCACTTTTTTCGTGAGAAGGATTCTCCGACCACGGATAGAATCGAGCGCGTCACGGAACGGACGGCTGTCTCGCGCTTCCGACTCGGCTTCCGCCAAACCCTCAAGCTTATCCTGCTCGTCGCCGTCCAGTGTGACCAGTTCGGCACGGTGGCCTGCTAGCGTCTTGTTTGCTTCCGCCAGGCCCGACTGCATGTTGCGAAGGCGACGCTCGGTTTCAGCGATATCCTTGTTGATCTGCGACAGTTCGTCGGGAACGGGTAGGAGTCCGCTCATCTTGGCTGCTAGCTCTGGTGAAAGCTGTTCAGGCTCTTTCTTGACTGCGTTCATGGTTTCCCTCTCTTTGATGGTTCAGCCTTTAGTGTAGCTTTGTCAGCCGGACACTTGTGCGGGAACAATGTCCGGTCTCAAGTGCTATTGTTTTAACTGCCGATACGGCAACACTTCCACATACAGGGGCAATCATGAGCAACAATCAGTTCGTCGAAAACAGATCTTTCACCAACCGCTTTGATCGGATATTCATACAGGGTATCAGCGCCTACCGTAACGGCGCGGCAGACGGGACCGTATCTGATCCAGAATGGCAAAGGGGATACGACTACGGAAAAGCGGCGGCGAAACTGGTCTCGTCAATCGAAACAGCTACCACAGTCCGCGAATGGGACGAAGGTCGGCAGGAATTGCAGAGAAAGTTCCCGTTGTATCCCTCCGACCTCCTAACCAAGATAAGCCGAATCGCCAAACGTATCGGCTAGCCAATATGCAAAGCTTCGCTGCAATCAAACCAATCGCCAAAAGGATGCAGGATCGGTTCAGGGCTGGACTCATGGCCTTTAGGGCTGGTGAAGCGATCCCCTCTAGCAATGATGTTGAATGGCTGAAGGGTTGGCAATACGGGCGAAGCTCTGCCACCCTGGTCCGGGCGATAGAAAACGCCCGAACCGATCAGGCATGGCAAGATGGCCTTGCCGAGATTGGGCGCAAGTTCCCGCGGTATCCTCTAGGTCTGTTGACCCGGAAGCACTAACAGAATCACCTGTTGCCGCAAGGCACCCACAGGGACGTGGTTTTTTCCGGTTTCCAAATCCGATTCCCTCATATGTACCGAAACCCGCATGCGTTCGCTATGCGTTCGCTATGCGTTCGCATTGCGTTCGCATCTAAGTTAGTGCCCGCTAACCAAACGAACGGACGTTGAACGGACGTTGAACGGACGTTCAGCAACTCGGTTCAGCCTGGTCTGAGCTGCTGTTGCTGACCTCCGGACATGATGTCCGGAGGCTGCGGTTCACGCTGAGCCGTAGCCTCTCAGCCTGCGCATATCCGGACAAGCTGACGCTCCCCGGGTATCCGAACGCCTGCCGTCTCCAGCGCTCTCAAACGCTCGTGTAAGCGCGTGACGGGCTGTCCCGGTAGGGTACGACCGTTGAACCGCCGATAGTCCGAAATCAGGCGGCTGGCACGTGTCAGGTCGCGCCGTTCGTCTATGCCCGCCCATAGGTCGCGCAGTATGGCGTCCCGCTGATATCTTCCGAGTCTGCCGGTCAGCCGGATGTAGGTGTCAACATGCCTGGAATCGCGCATACCCTGATTGATCATGGCGGTCAGGAAATCCCGCGTGTCTTCGGGAAACTCGCCCTGGGAAACCCTTACAAGGTGATCAATCGGAGTCGCTGTCCGCTGCATTTGCTTGGTTTATCTTCAGTTGTTCGGGGGTTAGGTGGATGTTGTTGCCGTGTTCTTTCTTCAGGCGTTCAAGTTCTTCGGGCGATGGCCTTACAGCCATTTTCGACGGACCGGAACCGAAAACTGAAACGCCCTCCCAGTTGATCTCGCCACCTACTTTGACCGGAAGAATCACTATCGATGGCGACTCTTCCGGCTGAACCGCCTGCGCACGGGCTTCGAGCTTCTCTAGTCTTCGGGAAAGGCTGTAGATTGTCGCCATTACGATTCCTGCGCCATGGAGTACTCGCCAAGCCGTACCAAGAACTCCCAATCGGGCTCGCGATCGCGTTGTCGTGGTTCATCCGGTCCGCCGGGTTTTATCTCCACGCTGCGAAAATCGCCGTCGGTAACTTCGGCTATCCACTCATCGGTTAAAGATAGGCCGTTGACGCCAGTCTCACGGACAACGGCCGATTCAAGGCGTCGAAGCCGTTTCTCTAATGCCGCGCAGCTGACCACGGTCCCTCCTTCTCTTTTCGTTCCAGAACTGTAAGACGTTCTTCAACCTGAGAATCGCGCATGACTTCAACGATGGCCTTCAGAATCCAAACCATGCCCTTTCCGTCGCCTATCTCGGTCTCGCCGCGTCTCACCTCGCGGTAGATCCTGCGCATTTCGTTTGCGATATCCTGACTGGTCTCGATCTTGTTAACCCGTACGTGTCTTCCCATTGAAGTAGCCTTTTAAGGCCCTTAAGGCCCTGTTTGTGTGCCGATTCCTGCATTGTAACGCCAGTTGCTTGACGGTGCACCGGACATAACGTCCTAAGCAGTGTCCTAAAAGCTTTCGCTGCGCCTTGCGAGCAAAAGCATGAGTGCGTCCAGATCCAGTTCCACAACGTAACGTGACCCGAACAATTCCCCGATGATATCCTGAGCGAACAGCCTGGCTATCCATGGACTTCCCCCAAGCTGGTAGGCAAGGCACGGCATCCTGCCCACCTTCTCACCCTGCTCAATGGCCGTCTGCCACCACAAGGGGTTGTAGGCTTCCCCGCGGCGGCACTCGATCACAAACCCGTGAATGTCGATCGTGCTCGTTTCGTTCTCCAGGTCCATGCTTGCGACCTGAGCTAGAAAAGTTTTGTCGTCCACTGTGTTTCTCCTCGTAGTCCCGACATTGTCGGGACAGTGTCGGGACATTGTCGGGACTACGCCCATATCCCAACCCTATCCCAACCCTATCCGCTTTGGTTTCTCAAAAGGGGAGTTCGTCATTAAACGGATCGTCCGGGTCCTGGAAGTCTCCCGTGGGCTTCCACCCGGGTGACGCAGATGTCCGGTTGCCCTCCTGTGTCCGCTTGCTCCGTCCTTTGGGTCTGGCAGAACGCACGGTAAGCACGCTGTCGGCGATTATCTGCAAAACCGTCCGCTCTTCACCGTCTTTCTCGTAGCGACTGAACTGGACGCGTCCCATAAGGCTGACATTGGTCTTAGGCGCCACCCTGGCAAGCTCTTCAGCTGCGTCTCCGAAGGCGAGCACGTTGAACCATTGGCCCTCTGTTTCTTCAGTCTGCGCGACTGGTAGGTTTACGACCATCTGTCCTACGGTCATGCTTTTTCCGGTTTTCGTCTTCAAAGGTTTGACTGTCGTGAGTCTGCCGTGAATGGATGCTGTCATCATTTCTCATTTCTCCTGTTGGTAGTGGTCGCCTTTTTTTTGGCGTCCGGGTTAAAACTTCTCGCCTGGCTGAAGATATTCTTCTGGATGGCGTTTCCAAAATTCGAGAACCCAGCTCGACCCAAATTCGGAAAACAGCCTTGCACGCTCAAGTTCCATTGATGGAAGATCGACATCAAACTTTGAGAGCGATGCCGGATCTCGTTTGCCGAACTTCTTTCTTGCTGCCTGTCGTTTCTGAAACATCACAAAGCCTCCGGGGTATGGTGAACTATAGTAAGGGGTTCCTGGGGTGTGACTAGAAAAGGGAAAAATTGGCCTTTTCTGGTTCCAGGGGTGTGCCGAGAAACCCTTCAAAATAATTTGCTGGTTCCAGGGGTGTGCCGAGAAACCTTTGTCTGGTTCACCCCAGGAACCAGCGGATCTAATTTGACGCCCTTGAAAGGGGTGTTCGGGTACTTCGGTTTGTAGGGTTCGGGCAGTCTCATCCAATCATCTTGGGGTTGATCGGTCACCTTCGCGAAGTGTTTACCGTTGCACCAGTCGATAGCGAAATAGGATAGTGCGTACAGTGTTGGGCCGTTCCTCCCGCCTTGTTTGGTCACTACCAGGAATCCGTAGTGCTCCAGCTCCTTGCGTGCGTTAAAGAGTTTCCGCTTCTGGCCTTGCTTCCACCCTCGTTTCTTCATTGTCGTTAGGTCTGCGCTTAAGTCGCCGTTATTTTTGCCCCTGTACTGCGTCTGAATATCTATCAAGAGTTTGACGGCATCGGAACTTAGAGCCAGGAAGTTCGCATGCAGAACCATGTCCTTAGGAAGCGTCCAGCTTTGACGCCACTGGTTTCGCTTTTTTGTGTTAGACTTCAATTTGAACCTCCTGTTGGTTCAACGTGATCCTTCGCGGGATCACCTCCTTGCGCATGCCAGTCGCGGGGAACACGTGAAAATCTTGCCCACCCTTCCCGGTGGGCTTTTTTTTGCGACTGAACAAGCGCATGACGTTAAAATCCTTAGGTTTTCAGCGGAGTCTCTGTCCTATCTGATGCGACTCTCAAACCAGCGCAACAGCCGATCCTCGTGGAACAGCATCTTGTGCTTGTAGATAATGCAGGCGCCCATTTCGGACATGCCATTGTGTTCGCGCTGGCGCCCCTCCCTGGTCAGGGATAATGCGCTGGGCCAGATTTGCGGGTACTTCGCGGAAACGGGCTTTGCCGGAAGCCATTTCGACAGGTCGTTAGCGCCGTTCGACTCAAGGCTTTTTAGGGTCATTCACTTGCTCCTTTGTTGCTTTCAGGTACTTTCAATGCATAGTTTAATGCGCCCGGTGCATCTGGTCTTTACACCAAACTCGGCAAGTTTCGCGGTAAAAGCTTTCTTTCCGTTCAGGCAAAAAAAAAGGGACCCGAAGGCCCCTTGCTGGATTGGTGGAAGATCAGTTCATAACCTTGGACCAAAGCTTCGCGCGTTCGCCCTTGTCGAGCGGGCTGGCTATGGGATCAATCCGCTTCCATGCTTTCGCCTTATCGCCCCACGCACGCACTAGCCGGCCGGCGTCCCCACCCATTGTTCGAGCTACCATCTGCGCCGACTGGTCTACACTGAATCCCATGTCGCGGTACATGCGTATCCAATAGAAAGACTCGCCATCGCGTTCAAGAGTGCTTTTCTTGCGCAATTCCTTGGCGTGGGCATTGAGCCAGAAGTCCGCCAGATCTATCACAAGGTCTCGGACATCATCGGGCATACCCAGGGCCAGCGTCTTCAGGCACTCGACCTTCACTGCCTTTGACGCTTCGAACCGATGGCGGTAGATGTCATAGAAAGGATCTCGCTTAGGATCTCGCTTGCTCACCTTAGCCTCCCTTCACACTGACGCCGTAATTGCCGCTCAATGGCCAGATCCTCCTGCACCAGCTCCAGTTGATCAGCTCGGTCTTTAAGCATCAGCCCTTGCACCAACACCCCACCGAACGCCAACACCATAAGGTAGAGAATCAGAGCGCCGCCGCCTATTTTAATCTTCGCCCACATTGTCGTTCTCCTTTTTCATTTCACGCCTGACCGCAACAAGCAATTCCAGAATCGCCCGGTTCAAGTTCTCCCGCGCTTCCTGAACTTTCTGGATCTCTTCGAGAAGCTCTTCCAGGGTTGGCTTATTCTCCATTGTCTTCTCCCAGCTTGCCGAAGGTATCGCGAATCATGGTCGTCTTGGTTTCCGTGTCCAGATGCGCATAGCGGCGCGTGGTCTGCACGGACTTATGCCCGAGAACCTGGCCTATCTGGTCAAGGCTGAAGCCCGCCTTCAAAAGGAAGCTAGCGGTAGAATGCCGAAGGTCGTGAAAATGAAATCCCTCAATCTCGGCAGCCTCTAGCGCCCGGCCCCAATGTTTTCTAAACCCGGTAAACGGTCGGTCAGTCCGTCGCTTTCCCGGGAAAACAAGGCCGCTCCCGACCTCGCGGTACTTCTTCAGTTCAGCGATCACCGGGTCTGTCAGGACGATAACCCTGGGTTCCTGGTTCTTGGACGTCTCAAGGTGGATCTCTTGGTTGTCAAAATCGATGTCCGACCACTTCCTGTAAAGGATTTCGCTCAGCCTGGAGCCGGTGGACAATGCCAGCAGCACCAAAAGGAAAAGGCGGTCGTAGTCGCTGGTTCGGCAAACAGCCAGAAGCCGGTCGCGCTCGTCGTCGCTCAGGTATCGTTGGCGTTTGTTGTCTTCCTTGAGCGTGGGGACGTCGCTGGTAGCCGTCTGACCGCGTATATAGTCCTTCTCCTTGGCATAGCCCAGAACGGCCGCTAGTGCCGCCTTCATGCGGTTGCGTGAGCCGGGAGAGCGCTTCTTGTCGAGCGTCCTAAGCTTTGTTCGGCAGTCATCCCCTACGCCGCCATAAGCCTGCACGTTGCCGTTAAGGTAGTCATCCAAGGTTCGCTTGATCATCGGCGCCGTGATATCGGTCAGTCTGGATTTGCCTATGGTGTTCGTCCAAAAGCGTACCCGGTACTCCCTGGTGTGATCCTTGCCGGCGTAGTCTCGCATGTAGGATTCTGCGAGTTCTTCAAAGCGGATGGCTGCCCCGGGGCAGTGGAGTGCGATGGCGAGTTCGTCCCCGCGCTCCATTTCTTCAGACCAGGCTTTTGCGGCCGAC
>Ga0265303_10001829_pt1 | contig 13180 bp, 12 predicted proteins | sample Helome_2_FD_192494 | JGI IMG/M metagenome (GOLD analysis project Ga0265303, IMG submission 192494) | Marine sediment microbial communities from subtidal zone of North Sea - Hel_20160317 (Illumina Assembly) | ecosystem: Environmental > Aquatic > Marine > Subtidal zone > Sediment ...
TCAAGGACGGAATTCGTGGCGAGTTCGCCAAGCGCACGGTGCCGGAAGTGGTCTCGGCCGACCGGCGCAGCCTGATGGACAACATGCTGAACAATGCCAAGTCAGAGGCAAAGCGTTTTGGCATCGATGTCGTTGATGTCCGGGTCAAGAGAATCGAATTTCCGGAAGAAGTCAGCGATTCCGTGTTCAACCGGATGCGGCAGGAACGCAAGCGCTTTGCTTCTAAACTACGCGCAGAAGGCGTAGAGACTGCGGAAGAGATTCGCGCCGATGCCGACCGTCAGGCCACGGTCATCCTCGCGGAAGCGTACCGGGATGCCGAGAAGATCAGGGGTGAAGGTGACGCTGTAGCAGCGAACATCTATGCCCAAGCCTTCGAGCAGGATCCTGAATTTTTCAGTTTCTATCGCAGTATCGAGGCCTACAAGACTTCGATCGGCAACAGCAATGACATGCTGGTGCTGGATGGGGACAGCGATTTCCTGCGCTACCTGAACAACAAGTCCCCGGCGCGCTGAGCCCCTGCGGGCGTGGCATCGATCAGGAGCATTGGTAGAGCGGAGGCGGCGCTCCGGCGAGCCAGCGACGATGAACTGGAACGATTTGCTTGCGGCCTTTGCCCTGTATCTTGTGATTGAGGGCCTGTTGCCCTTCGCGAGCCCCTCCAGCTGGCGTCAGGGTCTGGTGCTGATTGCCCAGCTGCGCGACAACCAGTTGCGCTGGGTCGGCATGGCCAGCATAGCGGCCGGCCTGGCGCTGCTACTGTTTGTCCGCGGCTGACCGGACGACTCGAGCCACTGCCATGCACGCAAGAAACGTCATCGTCGTCGGGGCCCAGTGGGGCGATGAAGGCAAGGGCAAGATCGTCGATCTGCTGACGGAACGAGCCGTTGCCGTCGTGCGTTTTCAGGGTGGCCACAATGCGGGCCACACGCTGATGATCGACGGCGAGAAGACTGTGCTGCACCTGATTCCGTCAGGTATTTTGCGCGCCGGCGTGACGTGCATCATTGCCAACGGTGTCGTCGTGCACTTGCCATCGCTGCTGGAAGAAATTACCGAACTCGAGACACGGGGCGTGGCGGTGGCTGAGCGCCTGAAGATCAGCGCTGCCTGTCCGTTGATTCTCCCCACCCATATTGCGCTGGACAATGCCCGCGAAACGGAGCGGGGCAGCCAGGCCATCGGCACCACCAGGCGGGGTATCGGCCCGGCCTACGAAGACAAGGCGGCGCGGCGTTCCTTGCGTATGTCCGACCTGTTCGACCCCGTGATGTTCCGCGAGCGGCTGGCCCAGACCATGAAGCTGCATAACTTCATGCTGTGCGAGTACTACGCCGCTGAGGCGGTGGATATCGATGCCACGGCGGCGGAGTGGCTGGCCCTGGGGGAGCGGGTCAAGCCCATGATTGGCGATACCACCGAGTTGCTCGGCACGCGACTGGCAGCCGGCGAGAACCTGCTGTTCGAGGGTGCACAAGGTACGTTGCTGGATGTGGATCACGGCACCTACCCTTTCGTGACCTCATCGAATACCACCGCTGGCGCGGCGGCTACGGGCAGCGGGATCGGGCCCACTGCCTTTCACCACGTGCTGGGCGTGGTGAAGGCTTACACCACCCGGGTCGGTTCCGGCCCATTCCCGACGGAGCTTTTCGACGACATGGGCCAGCACCTGGCGAAGGTTGGGGCCGAGTTCGGTGCCACCACCGGCCGGCCGCGTCGCTGCGGCTGGTTCGACGCGGTCTCTCTCCGCCGCGCGGTGCTGAACAACAGCATCACTTCGCTGTGCATTACCAAGCTCGATGTGCTGGACGGGTTGCAGACAATCAAGATCTGCACGGGGTATCGCATGGATGGTGAGATCCAGCGCACGCCACCGTTGCGCGTGGACCGCTACGCCGAATGCCAGCCCGTCTATGAAGAGATGCCGGGCTGGTCCACGTCCACGGTGGGTATGACCGACCTGGAGCAGTTGCCGCGCGCCGCGCGTAACTACCTGCAGCGTATCGAAGAGATCCTGCAGGTGCCCGTGCACATGGTGTCAACCGGCCCCGGCCGCGATGAAAACATCGTGATCCGGAATCCCTTCGACTGATTCGGGATTGTGTTGAGCGTGGCCACGATTCGCAGGGCAACCCCCGGCAGCGCAGGCGCCAGGCTCACACGCGCACGCCGTCACCTGGCAACGGTCGTGCTGCTGATAATTGCCGCCAGCGCGGGCGGTTGCATCAGCACTCGCTTCGTCTACAACCAGCTCGACTGGATTATTACCTGGCAGTTGAGCGGGTACTTCGACCTGGAGAAAGAGCAGTCGCAGCAGTTGCGGGACACCGTGGGTCGCCAGCTGGACTGGGTCCGCACCGCGCAGTTGCCGGCCTACGCGGAGCTGCTGCGTGCCATCGCCCGCGAGGCCGGCACCGGAGAACTCACCACCAGCCGATGGCAAGCCATCTATGACCAGATGATCGTGTTGTTCGACGATTTTCTGCGCCACGTGATACCCGATGCCGTCGCTTTTTTGTCGACCCTGTCTGACGACCAGGTGGAGTACATGATCGACAAGCTCGAGGAAGAGAACGAAGAACTGGCGGAGGAGTATTCCGGGCGGACGCCGGAGCAGCGGCAACGTCGCCGGGAGAAGGCCACTATCAAGGGGCTGCAACGGTTTACCGGCAGGCTGAACAGCGAGCAGAAAGCGCTGGTCGGCAGCACGGTGGCATCGATGTACGACAATTCCGAGGAGTGGTTGCAGGGTCGCCGCCTGTGGCAGCAGGCTTTTCGCGCGCTGCTGCTTGAGCGCCCGCCCAGGGCAGAGTTCGAGGCGCGGTTGCTGGCGATCAGCATTGATCCGAACTACGTCGACCGGCCGGAGTACCGGGCCCAGGTGGAAGCCAACCAGCGCATCGTTCTTGGGCTAATGGCTGAGATCATCGTGTCCCTGGACGACAAGCAGCGGCAGCGCTTTCAGGGCCGGCTGAATGACTTTGCGCAGGACTTCGATCGGCTGGCCGCCGAGCAGTTCAGCGCGGCCTGGTCCGGGGCCGGTCCGAACCCATGGTTGCGGTCGTCCGCAGACGTGGTGGCCAACAATTGACTGCGGCCCGGTCAGGGGCGAGGCGGCGAAATGGGTGCCGCAGGGACACGCCTTCATGGTAACTTTAGGGCGGACGTGGTTGGCGCAGCAGGGGCTCTCCCCGGACCGGCGAACCGCCTGAGACAGAGGCGAAACAATGACAGGCCGGGCAAACCGACTTGCCGGCTGTATGTCGTGCTTGAAAACAGAAACACCGCACTGCAGGGGGACCGAGACATATGAATAACCTGGTGACCAGAGTACTGACTTGTGCCACTGCGGCCCTGGTGTCGGCGTTGCTGCTGGCTCCGGCCAACGTGGGCGCAGTCGTCAAGAGCTTTCAGGTGATGCAGGATGGCAGCCCATTGGCCAATACCGAGGTCACGCTGGTCGCGCCCAGCGGGCAGCGGTACACGCAAACGACCGATGCCACGGGCAAGATCGTCGGCTTCAACTTCAATGAAGACGGCGACTGGGACGTGCGCTGGGCGGGCGGTTCCATGACCATCAGCGCCGGCGGCGGCATCGGGCCCTGGATCGTGTGGCCGACGGCCCTTGGCGTAACGGCCGCGATGATCGTTGCGAACGATTCCGGCAATGACAGCAACTCCAGCAGCAGTCCGCCGCCGAAGGGGGTTGGAATTACCAGCCTGGATGGCACCTACGTGATGGAGGCAACCGACGTTGTCAGCAACCCGGACAATCAGTCGAATAACTTCCAGGGCGCGGCATGCGATGTCAGCGTGGGCGGCAGCGGAGTCTCCCTGGACTGCAGCGGTAACGGTCTCAGCGTCACCGCCACCGGTTCCCTCAACGGCAGCGATTTCAGCGCATCGGGCGTCGGCAGTTATGGCGGCACAGGTGGTGTCGAGATTCAGATCAGCGGCACGCTGGGAGCGTCCTGGAGCGGCAATGCGGCAGCCGGCACGAACGGCGCGCTGCCCGACAACAACGACGATGGTCGTAACGATCCGATAGAAGTGACGTTCAGCGGATCGGGCCCGAGCGAAAATTGAGTACAGCGACGGCGCGGCGATTAGCTCTGCCGCGCCGTCATCGAATCATGAAGAGGGCGTTTGCAGCAGCCTTAGTTCTTAACCTGGTCGCGCCAGCGGTGGTCGCTGAGCTGCCGGCACCAGAACCCTTCGCGGTTCCGGAACCCTCCGTAATGAGCCTCCAGGCCGCGATAGACCGCGCCCTGGTCCGCAATCACGAATACCTGAATTTGCTCAGCAGCATCGAGGGTGCGGAGCTCGACCTGGAAGACGCGCGGTCGACCTTCCGCCGCCAGTTCTACACGCGGATGAACTCCGACGCGCGCGTGGGCTCGGAGCTCGGCAACACCTTCCGTTCCGGAATGTCCCAGAAGCTCGAGAGCGGTCAGAGCTGGAACGTCGAGTTCTACAATTCCGAGTTCGGTGGCGACAACCTGTCGGAGCTGCGCTTCAGCTACAGCTTGCCGATCTTCGATGATCCGCTGAACTCCGGCGTGCTGGAGCTGCGCCGCGCAGAGCTGGATTACGAGCACCGGGATCGACTGGCGAAGGTGGGTGCAGAAGAGTTGACTGCCGAGGTCTCCCGGCATTACTACCAGTCGGTGCTGGCACGGGACAGCGTCGAAGCGGCCGAGGGCGAAGTTCGCCTGACCGAGGCCCTGGCTCACGCTACGCGCGTGCGGGAGCGCAACGGTCGGTCTTCGCAACTGGACGTGGCCGCAGCGGAACTGCGGGTAGCCCAGGCCAATCAGCGCTGGAACTCGGCCCGCGCCGCGCAGATTTCGGCAGACAACCGGCTGAAGATCATGCTGGGCATGGGCATTGACGACTCCCTGGTGCTGGATTCTGACCTGCCGCCGGTGGATGAGTTCGGCGAGCTCGACCGGGACGCGGAAGAAATCGAGGCGCTGGCGTTGGCAAACCGGGCCGAGCTGCTGCGTCTCGGTGAGGAAATGGATCTTGCGCGGCGCAAGCTTTCCACGGAGCCGGAAAGCCGGATGCCGGGGCTCGGCGTTACCCTGCAGTATTCCCGGGTGGGACGCGGCGAAGGTTTCAACGACAGCATCGAGCTGGACGAAAACCGTTTCGGCATTGGCCTGTCCATGGACATGGACGTTGACGGGCGACGCGACATCACTTATCGACGTATTGCGCTGTTCTACAAGTCGAAGCAGCGTGCCTACGATCGTCTCGCTGAAGATATACGTGCCGACGTCCGGCAAGCGCTGATGCAGCGGCAGGAGCGCAGTAGCCAGCTGACCCTGGCGCGCAGTGGCGAGGGCCTGGCGCAGCAGCGTTTCAGGCAGGCAGACCTGCTTTACCGGGCCGGGCGATCCACTACCGAGGAGATGCTCGAGCGCGAGCAGGCACTGTCGGAGGCGCGCAAGCAGGAGCGCCAGGCGCGGGTCGAGTACCTGCTGTCCAATCTCGAGGTCAAGCGGGTCAGCGGCACACTGGCCAGGGACATGGTGCCGTGAACGGCGTCGGCAAAATCCTGGCCATCGCCCTGGTATTCGGGAGCGTGGCCGTTGGCGCGGCGGAAGAGCCGTTTACCGTGTCGGTAGAAGCCGGGCCCTTCGAGCTGCGCGTGATCGAGTCGGCGCGCCTGGACGCCGGTCAGTCCATTACCATTTCTTCCGAGCTGCCCAGCAACCAGGCCAAGGTGGTCTGGCTGGTGCCGGAAGGTGCAAAGGTGGCGGCCGGTGAAGAGATCGTGCGTTTCGACCCGACGCCGTTCGAGGCCGAAGTCCAGAAACTCGAGCAGGAGTTCGAGGAGGCCACTGCCGGACAGATCCAGGCAGAGGCCGAGCTGCAGCTGCAGGTTCAGCAGGGTCGGGAAACGCGGCGGCAACTGCAGGAACAGATTGAACTGGCACAGTTGAAGCTGGAGCGGCTGATACAGGCCGACCAGCCGTTGCGAATTGCTGCAGCGAAAGCGGAACTGGCGGCCACCGAGGCCGCGTGGCAGGAAGCTCGCCAGGAGCTCAGTTCCCAGGACGAGATGCTCAAGGCGGGTCTGGGCAGTGAAGGTCAGCTGCGGCAGGCACAGGCACAGGAGAACGAACAGCAGAACGCGAAGGCACTCGCAGCCGAGCGCCTGCGGATTCTGCGCCAGATCGAGATCCCGTCAGAGACGCGGCAGGCAGAAATGGAGCTGGCCGGGCGGCGCGAGGAGCTGAAGCACGCGGTGCAGGCAGACCAGCACGGCCAGGCACGCCAGTACGCCGCCGTCACCCGGATGTCCCACCAGGTAGAACGGACTCGCCAGGCGCTGGAGAAAGCGCGCTCGCTGATCGAAAAAACCACGGTCACCGCGCCGGTGTCAGGCTTTGTCGTTTACAAGCAGGTGAGCGTGGCGAACGAGCGCCGCCGCGTGCAGATTGGTGACTCGGTGTGGAATCGCCACGGTTTTATGGTGATCCCGGATATGAGCACCATGGTGGCCGATATTGATGTGCGCGAGCGCGACATTGCCAAGCTCGCCGTCGACCAGCCCGTCAGTTTGCGGCCAGATGCTTTCCCCGACATGCGCCTGGCCGGCAAAGTCGGATTTGTGGGCACGCTGGCGACAGAGGGCGCCGGCGGTGCGGAAAACCTGTTCCGCGTGCGAATCCTGCTCGATGAACTGGACACCCGGTTGCGGCCCGGCATGCGAGCCCGCGCATCGGTGCTGACAGAGCGTTATGCCGACGTGTTGCGGGTGCCCGTGGAGGCGGTGTTCTTCGACCAGGGCGAACCGGTCTGCTACGTCTGGTCGCGCGGCCGCGCCGTGCGACAAGCGGTGGACATCGGTCCGAGCGACGGCAAACAGGTCATCGTTGAGGCGGGCCTGGAGGCGGGCGACCGGGTCATGCTCACCGATCCGGCCGTGGCTCTGGCCCGTAACCGGGAATGATCCGCGCCGCGGGCCTGCGGAAAGCCTATCGGCAGGCTGAGCGCGAAGTCCGGGTGCTGGAAGGCCTGGACCTGCAGATCCAGCACGGCGAATTCGTCGCCATCATGGGCAATTCCGGCGCCGGCAAATCCACCCTGTTGCAGTTGCTTGGTTGCCTCGATGCGCCGGATGGCGGCGAGTACTGGCTGGACGACCGCGAAGTGTCGCAACTGGGGCCCGACATGCTGGCCGAGGTTCGCAATCGCAGTATCGGCTTCGTCTTTCAGTCTGCCCACTTCATCGACTACCTCGATCTGGTCGACAACGTGGCGCTGCCCGCGGAGTATGGTCCGCCGGCCGACATCGACCAGCATCGCGCCCGCGCGATTGAGTTGTTGCAACGCGTGGGTCTCGGCCACCGCCTGGATCACCGGCCATCAGAGCTGTCGGGCGGTGAGCGGCAGCGGGCCGCGGTGGCCCGGGCCCTGTTCGCCCGGCCCCGGCTCATCCTGGCCGACGAGCCCACCGGCAATCTCGACGAGGACAACACCCGCCAGCTGGTCGAGCTTCTAAACGATCTGCATCGGGACGGAATCACGATTCTGCTCGTGACCCACGATCCCGAAGTCGCGCAGGTTGCCGATCGGTGTTACCGGTTGCGCGGTGGTCGCCTGGAGGACCTGGCCGCATGAATCGCTGGCGCGCCCGCTTGCGGTCGGCCTTGCAGGTCTGGCGCCACCACCGGGTCCAGGCGGTGCTGGCCGTCCTGGGTGTGGTGGCTGGTGTCAGTGGTCTGGTAACAGTGGTTGCGATCGGCGAGGGTGCCCGCCGGGAGTTCAACGAGGCCATCGGCCTGATGGGTGGCGGCACGCTGGTTGTGCGTAGCAGCGGTGCCGCGCTGCCGATGGAACGCGTCAGCGCGGTGCGGCGAATACTCGGCCCTGATCTGAACCAGGTGGTGCCGGTGGCCAGCGCCCAGACTTCCGCCCAGTCCAGCAGTGCCCGGGTAAGCGGTGTGCGCATTGTCGAAACAGCCCGCGACTACCAGGCCGCGCAGCGCCTGGATGTGTACGACGGTCGCTTCCTGAGCTGGTACGACCAGGAAAATGATTCCCGTGTGTGTGTGCTTGGCTGGGAACTGGGGCGTCAGCTTTTTCCCCGCGGTGGCGCAGTGGGCCAGCAGATTCGCCTGGGCGAGCGCATCTTCACCGTGGTGGGGTGGCTGGCGCCGCTCGAGCGTCCGGACATCGATATGGGCGCGCTGGAGTTGCCGGAACTGGATCAGGTCGTCTACGTGCCGCTGGCAGCCAACGGTCTCGCGTCAGCGCGGGTGTCCCTGGACGAACTGATCCTGCGCTTCGATGATGAGGCCGACATGATTCGCGCCAGCGGTGCGGTGCAGAGAATCCTGGAGTTCGACGCCGAGGGCACCACTTTCGAGTACGTCGTGCCTGTCGAGATGCTGCGACAGAAATATCACCTGCAGACGGTGGTCGGATTTCTGCTGATGGGAACCACGGTGGTCATGCTCGTGGTGGGCGGCATCGGCATCATGAACACGATGTTGATGACCGTGCTGCGCCGGCGCCCGGAGATCGGCCTGCGCATGGCCTTCGGCGCTCGCCGCCGCGACATCATCGAGCAGTTCGTGACCGAATCCGGCCTGGTGGCCCTGCTGGGTGGTGTCGTCGGGCTGGTCGTCGGGGCGGTGATCGCCCAACTCGTGGGTTGGCAGCTCGGTTGGCCGGTGGCCATTGGCTTCACCGCCGGATTGGCGGGCCTGTTGGCAGCGCTGGCGGTGGGTGTGCTGGCCGGTGCCTATCCGGCGATCCAGGCGGCGGCGGTGCAGCCGATCAAGACGCTGAACCACGGTTGACGGGGCAGTGGTGTGCGGTGGCGTTGCGCAGGGTCCGTGCTGGTCGTCGTTGAAGGTGGCTGGCTAACAGGGCGGCAGGGCTGGTGTGTGCATCGAGAGTCCTAGTGGCCCACCAGGAAGACGGCGCAGGGTCTTTTTACGCAGCGTTGGTTGATACGTTGGTGGTTAGAAGGCCTGTTTCTTCTTGCCGATCACGCGATCGCGCAGTTTCCAGAACAGGCTGTCCGGATTGACCACGACGATGAAGATTCGCCGCAGGCGGTCTTCCGGGCAGTGGATCGGTCGCACCGCGTGCCAGGCGTGATCCGTACGCTTCATGATCGCGCTGTAGTTACCGATACTCTTGAATTTAATTTCACCTTTAAATTCAGATAGTTCTGGCGCAGACTTGTAGTCGAGTCTACCCCCGTCGTCCAGGGCCAGGGTCTCGCCGCCCCAGTCGGAATCCCATTCGTCTTCCCCGTTGAAGTAGAAAAGATGAGAGCCGTGCTCCCGCGCCGAATCGGTATGCGGTGACACCGAGCAGCCGTTGGGCGTGTAGTGCCAGTGGAAGCGGAATTCGATCTTGGGCGCGCGCAGCAGGCGCGCAATATTGTCCCGGTACCGGTCGCTGCGCAGTTCGGTGATAAATTCCTGCCAGGGCACCGGCACCTGCGTGTCGGGTTTGTATTCCAGGGAGTAGCGGTCATGGGGTTGCTGGCCGGCCAACCGGTTCTCGCCGAACCGGGTGTCGAAAATGGACATATCCGGCATGTTGGCCAGCAGGCGCTCGAAACCGGCGTCCGTCAGCAAGCCCCGCTGGTTCGCGAACGGGTAGGGCTTGGTCGCCTCGAATTCCTCGACGGAAATGGCTTCCAGTTGTTCCCAGTCGATGTAACTCACTGGTTTCCTCAGGCTGTCGCCACGGATGCCTGCGCTACAAGTTCCAGCGCATCGTGACGCACGTGATTTCGGGCCATTTCGTTCTGCACCACGGACTCACTGATCACGCCGCTGTCCAGGCACTCTTTCAGCAGGTCGAAGAAATACTGTTCCTGGCGCGGGTCGGGATGGGGCTGGTACTTGCCGAGCAGCGCATATTCACCCAGCAGGCCCGCCCGCCACTGGTTCAGTTTGTGCAGCACCGGGTATTTCTTGAGCTTGTCGGCCGGCGTGTAGTCCACCGGCAGGCCCGTCTTCCAGGGTTGGGTCTTGCGCTTGGTGTTGTGTAACAGCTTGGTGCCGGCAGTCAGGCGGTCAAAATCGTTCCACTCGTCTTCCAGCACGCCGATATTCTGCCGGTCTTCGTGTTCGAGAACGATCCAGTCCTTGTAGTCACGTTCGAAGCGGAACAATTCAGCGAATTCCTGTTCCGGGTGCCAGTGCGCGAGTCGCTCGCAGTCCAGCAGCATGACGCTGGTGGCAATCTGGGTGGCCTTCTCTTCCTTGTGGGAGCGGCGGCGGCCCATGACGGCGGCGCCCTGCATGTCGCGATTCAGGAGTTCGTTGATGTCACCCACCGCGAATATGTCCGGGTCGATCACCACCGCGCGGCCCTGGTGATTCATCAGCTGGGGGGGCATGAACCGCAGCGGGGTAAAGGACTGCAGGTCATCCATTCGCCACATCCGCGACACGCCGCCACGCAGGAAAGCCTGGCCCTCTTTCTCGGCCAGAAACGGGAAGTCCCGTACGTGCATGATCTCGACGTCAAAGGCGTCCGGGTTCGCCGATCGGCGCTTCAATGAATAGGCGGACACCAGGGCGCCGAGCCACTGGCGGCCGTTGGTCTGGATAAAGATCTTGGGCCGGGTCATGCGGATGTCCCCGCGGCAAGGGTTTCCGGGGCGGGCGACTCCGCCGATGTATACCCGAAGCCCGGCAGCAGGTCGCGGTCGACCAGCGCATCGATGGCGGCAATCTGCTCGTCGTCGAAATAATCGCGATAGCCACCGACCTTGGCTTTGCGGACCTTGTAGGAATCGGGATTACTGGCATCGCGGGGCTGGATTCTGCTGCCGCTGCGCCAGAAATGGTTGTCCGCTTCCATCTTGCGCAGGTTCTCCACCGACGCGAACTCAACGGCCTCGGCAATGATCGCGGAGTCCGCCGATGCGCCCAGAAACGCCATCAGGCGTGCCAGCTCCCGTTCCGGGTGACTGCGCAGATCCTCATAACGCACGATCAGCAGCTGCTCGATCCTGGCAAGTTCCTCGGTCCACCGGTTCAGGGCGCTGATAATCCGGCGCATGCCCTGTTCCTCTTTCATCACAAAGTCATAGATCGAGACTTCCTGACCATGTTCGGGATAGGCGTTCAAGGCTTTCTTGTACGGCCGCATCCGGAACTTCCACTGGAAAAACTGGGATACCGCCACGTCCTGGGGGTTGCGCACCAGCAGCACGGTCTTGCGGCCGTAGAAATCTTCCAGGGTGTCAGGATGGCCAAAATAGCGGCGCAGGTAATTGTCGTGGGTGAAAAAGATTTTCGGAATGGCTTTCTGGAGCTTGTGGAAGTTGTCGAAGCCCATGATGATGCCTTCCGGTAACCGGTGGGCCTGCTGGAAGTACCGGGAAATCATCACCCGCACCCAGGTCCGCCCGCTCTTGCCGTAAGATACGAACACGTAGTCGCAGCGGCGGTACTTCCACGCATCCTCGCGACCGCGCCGCCACCGTTCCAGATTGTGGCTTTGCTCCTGCGACACGAACAGCGAGACGAAACGTACGCCCCATTTGGTCAGCCGCTTGGCAATCAGGTGAATCATGGGCGCCTATTCTAATTCAACGCTGGCTCCCTGCCGAGACAGCGGGGCAGCGGCATTTACTTACGGAAGTGGGGGATCACCCGTTCCCCCATCAGGCGAATCGCGGCTTCCGGGTCCGGGCCCAGCGGGCCGCCGAGGTTCACCTCGTTGATGCCGAGCTCCGCCAGGGCCTCGATCTGCCGCACAACGTCTTCCGGCGTGCCGACGATGCCCAGGCGGAGCATGTCGTCTGTGACCGCGGCATAGGCCGCGTCGTAGCGGCCTGCGTCAATGAGCTTTGCCACCGGCTCGAAGTCAGTGTGGGACAGCCCCACGGTGGCCAGCGCCGGGTCCTCCATGTAGGGCCCGAAGTAGGCCACCATCTTGCGCATGTTGTCCGCCGCGGCCTGCCGGGTCTCCGACAGAGACAGCCAGCCGCAACCGGAAATCACGAAATCTGCGGCGGCGGGATTCTGCTCCAGGCCGCGCCGGATGGCCGGCACCATGTAGCTGGCGGATTCGGGGGGCGTGATCATCGGCAGGCTGCCATCGCCGATGGCACCGCTCATGGCCAGGTAGTCCTCGCCAAAGGCGGAGGTGTAGATGGGCAGGTCTGCGCGCCAGGGTTTGAAGCGCAAATAGCACTGTTCTGACCACTGGAAGGCCTCGCCTTTATAGTCCACCACTTCCCCACGCAGCAGGCGGCGGATGATGTCCGTGGCTTCCCGGGTCCGCAGCTGGTAATCCCCGGCGTCCCGGCCCGTCCATTCCATCATCTTTTCCGTATGCAGGCCGAGGCCCAGGATGAAGCGGCCTTTGGACAACTCATCCAGTGTCGCTGCGTAGGTGGCAATTTCACTGGGATCCGTGGTGTAGGGGTTCGTGCCCACGGAGCCGATGTCGATGCGGGACGTGGCCATGGCGGTGCCAGTGGTGAGCACCCAGGTGTTGCGCATGAACGGGTCGTGGGGGAACCAGACGGAGTCAAAGCCCGCGGCCTCGGCCAGCACGGCCAGGCGAATGAGCTCGTGACTGTCGCCCACGTACTCGATGAATCGAATGCCGAATCTCATGATGGTGTATCGCCCTGGTGGATTAACGGATGCGCAGGATTTTCATCGGGAACAGGTCGCCCACCGGTCCGGTGGACTCGCCGGCACTGCGGCCGGGCACCGGAAACAGTCGGGCGGTCAGCGGCTTGTCGAGCTTCACTGCCAGGCTGGCCACGTCCAGGAGGAGGCGCCGCAGTTCCGGGATGCTCGCATCGCCCGGCAGCGCCACGGTGTCCAGGCCCGTGCCGCACACGGACGAATAGGCGAGCAGCGCGTCCAGGCTGAAATAGTCGTGGGCGCGACGCGCCAGCGTGGCGTCTTCCATCGGCGGCAGAAACAGGCCCCGGTAGCCGGTCTGGCGCACCGGTACCGAGCGGACCACGCCGGTCAGCGTCCGGCACGCGGCGAGGGTCCCCGGTGCCCCGAACGGCGCGCCGGTGAGAGCCTCCACGGCCGCGCCGATGCTGTTGGTGCCCCACTGGGCCGGCGTGGGATCGATGCCGCCGAATTTCCAGCCCGTGTCGCGTTCGATGTCTGCGCACAAGGCGGCGACGCGCCGGAGCACTTGCGCATAGGCAGCA
>Ga0265303_10001830_pt1 | contig 13175 bp, 15 predicted proteins | sample Helome_2_FD_192494 | JGI IMG/M metagenome (GOLD analysis project Ga0265303, IMG submission 192494) | Marine sediment microbial communities from subtidal zone of North Sea - Hel_20160317 (Illumina Assembly) | ecosystem: Environmental > Aquatic > Marine > Subtidal zone > Sediment ...
GATGAATTCCTACGTTTCCGGATTCAACGAGAATGTGTGCGCCTTTATCCAGGCCAGAGTGCCAATGATGATACCTATGGGGCTCTGCAGGTGGCTTAGCTAGGCGCGGGAGACGGGTTACACCCCCTGGCAATGGCGTCGATGACGACGGCAACGGGTATGTGGATGATGTCAATGGCTGGGACTTTCTGGACCACGACAACGACCCTAGCCACAGCGAGGAAGACTTCGGTCACGGCACAGCGGTTGCGGGTATCGCCGCCGCACGTGGTGACAACGGCATTGGGGTGTTGGGCATATGCCCGCTGTGCAGAGTACTTCCCGTGCGGCTCATGACACAGTTCGCATCGGGCGACCAGCTTGACGCCGATGATGTCAGTATGGCGGAAGGGTTCCGCTACGCTGCCAGTCTGGCGGACGTTGTGAATGGCAGCTGGGGTATCTATCCCGCAGACGTCGTGACGACGGCGGTCGAAGATGTAGGGAGAAACGGACGGGACGGTAAGGGTACCGTGATGATGTTCGCAACAGGTAACGCCGCGAGCGGACTTACGTACTTCGCAATGTGGGGCAGGGAAGGGACGCATCGTTTACAGCTGAACTACATAAAGGACGGCTCTGGCAGCGCCGGTGACGACACGGTCTGGCTCGCATGGGTGGCGCTGCCCGAGGGCGACGTCGTCAGCTTTGAAAACGGTCTGCCTCAAGGCTGGGAGACATTCGGAGATGCTCCATGGGCAGCGACTGAGGACCCGGTCCACGCTGACGAGAGTGGTTGTATTACCCACCCGCTCAAGGCCGGCCCCATCGGAGACGGGCAGACAAGTGGCCTTACGTTCCTTATTGAGCAAAGTGAGCCTGCCGCACTCGGGTACGGTACTGGGTTTCCAGCGAGGCGGACGCCGACGGTTTGCAGTATCTCTTTGACGCGCAAAATGACGGCACGATCGATTTCTCTGGCTTTATGTCCGGTGTCCCGCTCGTGAAGCCTGGGGTGGCGTACCCCGCAAGTCTTCCCGAAACCATGGCCGCTGGGTCTAGTTCGAACTGGGACTGCCGAGCCCACTACAGCCGGTTCGGAGAAGAGATGGATTTTCTGGCGCCGAGCGCTGCCGGCTACTACCTCACTGCGCCTATACTGACCACCGACCGAAGCGGTGAGCCGGGCTACGATGTCTCAGATTACACTGACATTTTCGGCGGTACGTCCGCTGCAGCGCCCATGGCTGCGGGCGTTGCCGGCCTTATTCTCTCCGCTGCGCCTGAGTTGACTGCAGCAGAAGTTCGTCGACTGATGCAGGAAACCGCAGACAAGGTTGGCCCCGAGCCCTATGTGGACGGTCGTAACGACCGCTACGGATACGGGCGCATTAACGCGCACCGCGCCCTCGCGGCTTTGGTGGGCGAGCCGGAGACTGCGGACCTCGTGCTTACCAAGACAGCTGAGACTGATAGGGTTCGCCTGCACGAGGAGCTGACATACACACTTTCCGTGACGAACGGAGGCCCGGCGGAGGCCACGAACGTCACTGTCGTCGATACGCTACCGCGGGAGGTGACCTTCGAGGAAGCATCGGAGGGCTGTGCCTTTGACAAAGGCATGCTGGTCTGCTCAGTCACGTCTCTACCGGCGGGCCAGAGCAAAGCATTCGAGTTCGAAGTGATTGTCTCGCAGGTTCCCGAAGACCGGCTGCTGATAAATCAGGCGACGGTGACGGCAAGCCAGGACGACGCAAACGAGGGCAATAACAGCGCCGAAACAGCGACTCAGGTCATCGGAGAGATGTCGCCGAGCAAGGGAGAGGACTAGCCAGGGCGCGGGTCGTGCGGGGCAGTTGCCTCACATTTTGGCGCGGAAGGGATTGACCAAGTCGACGCCGCAGTTTTCGAAGTCGCTGATATTGCGGGTTGCTATTGCGAGGCCGCTCGACCGGGCGATGGCTGCAATCTGGCCGTCGGGCACGCTCATAGGGCGACCCAGCTCTTTTCGGATCCCCATCACGTCGCCATAGGTGCGGGCAGCGGCTTCGTCGAAGGCAAGCACGCGTTGCGCGAAGGCCTGTGAGATAAACTGCTCGAATCTCTCTTTGAGCTGAAGGCGCCGCTTGCCGACCGGCAGAATCCTCAGCCCGTACTCGATTTCGCCGATTGTGACGGTCGAGACGTACAGGGTCTTGGAATCCTGGTCGTTGAGCCATACCAGCACGGCCTCGGAGGGTGCCACCTTCATGACGTCCGAGACGACGTTCGTGTCGAGCAGCATCATCCGGAGAGATCGACTGGCATGTGTGGTCCGCGGTCAGGCAACTCCAGATCCACACCGTGGGTCGGGCCAAACATCCCTACGGCCAGATCGCCCAGCCGCTCTGGCCCGGAGACGGCCTCCTTGAGGATCCGTCGGACTTCTTCCTCCATCGAAACGCCGTGTCGCGCGGCGCGTACGCGCAAGCGCGACAGCGTTTCGTCATCAAGCTTTCTGACACTCAGGCTCGCCACGTTCCACTCCGCTACCCGCCATCCGGGAGGAATGCTAGCACATGAGAGCGATGCTAGCAAAAGCCAGCAAACAACAAGCCATCGACCACTTGATTGCCTCGCTGACCTGTCCATGGCGAGTTCCTAGTCGCGCTGTCCCCTGATATGACATCGTCGGCCCTGCCGTACGTTGTGATAAACTTAGCCGTACGCCCTTTGTGCATCCGGAATGCTATGGACACGCGGAAACTCACCGTACGTCTTCCCGCAGACGACATCGCCTTTCTCAAGGGGTACGCACGACATCACGGCATTACGGTCACGGAGGCGTTGCACCGGTATCTCTACAGGTTGCGGGAGATGGAACGGACGGAGATTCACCCGGAGGTATCAAGGTTCACCGGCCTGGTGCCTTCTGACGTGGATGCCAGAGAGGCACACGCTGTACGCCTGGCAGAAAAGCACCGATGAAGGTCATGTTCGACCTCAACATCGTTTTGGACGTGGTCCAGCGACGTGAGCCCCATTACCGGTTATCGGCGGCAGCGCTCAGCGCAGTGGTCCCGGGCGACCCGCAAGGCGTCTTTCCGTGTCACGGGGTTACCACGGTCCATTATCTGGTGTCCCACTACGCCGATAACAGCCGAGCAAATGAACTGGTGGACTGGCTTTCCAGCCGATTCGAGATTGGCACCGCGGGGCGGCAGGAGTTCATCCGCGCTCGCGGTTTACCACTTGCCGATTTCGAGGACGCGGTGGTATGCGCCGTTGCGGAGGCTTGTGGCTGCGACGGCATCGTGACACGCAACCTGGGTGACTTTGCCGGGTCGCCTGTGAGGGCGCTGTCCCCGGAGGAGTTCCTAATGGATCTCAAAGGCTTTGGCCAGGATGGCTGACACGCGAATTCATGGACTCTATAGACGCCGATGATTGATCCGAAACGCCTTCTCGAAGACCTGAGACGCCTAGGCAAGCGTCTGGAGGATGACCTGAGGGAACGGACGACCGGCGTGAGGGAGATGGCGGACTACCGGGCAGCCAAGGACGCGGGCCGAACGGGGGAGGCCTTTGAAGCCAGGCGCGAAGGGATTCTGATCCAGGCGGGCGTGGCATGGATTCTGGGTTGCGTGTTCGTCCGGTTCCTGGAGGACGAGACGGGCGACCTGGTACAGGACTTCACGGACGCTGAACGGAACCCCCGCTTTGTGGGGGCGGGGTATGTGGGCATGCTCACCGCCTGGGTGCTGCTGCTGTTGGTGTTGTCTTTTCCTTGCATCTCGTTGGCCGGGGAACTGCCGCTCACGCCACCGCCGTCCGAAGACGGGCGCCTGAAAATAAAAGCGGGCATGATGCTGCTCGACATTCGCAACATCGACGACGTGAAACAGGACTTCGAAGCGGTTCTAATCGTTCGCCTGTCGTGGAAGGACCCACGTCTCCAGACCGATTCCAGGGCGCCCCGGACATTCAACACCACTGAGATCTGGAACCCGCGATATCAGATCACCAATGAAGTGTTTGCACGGAAACGCTTTCGTGAGGTGCTGCACGTGGGGCCGGATGGGACAGTGGTGCACTTGCAGCGCCTATCCGGACGTTTTTCCTCCCGGCTTGACCTGCGAAGGTTCCCGCTGGACACACAAGCGCTGCATTTGCGGCTGACGTTTCCCGACTTCGAGCCCGAGCAGCTCGAGGCGTTGCCAGACCATGACTTCAGCGGAATGCTGCAAGAGATGACGATCGCAGACTGGTCATTGGGAGAGTGGAGCCTCACCGCCCGTCCTGTACGGATCCTGGAGAACATCAGTCGTGCGAGTGTGGTCTTTTCGTTCGAGGCTCAACGCATGGCTGGCTACTATGTGTGGAAGATCATTTTCCCGCTGGTGCTGATCGTGTTCATGTCCTGGACCGTGTTCTGGATCAACCCGGAAAACGCAGGCGCACAGATTGGCCTGGCGACCAGCTCCATGCTTACCTTGATCGCGTACCGCTTCATTCTAGGCAATCTTCTTCCCCGAGTGTCATACCTGACGGAGTTGGACTATTTCACGCTCGGAGCCACCATTCTGGTGTTCCTGGCGCTGGTGGAGGTTGTATTGACTAGCGGTCTTGCCCAGGCCGGGAAACACGAAACGGCGCGGCGCATCGACGTGGGAGCCAGGCTGATGTTCCCCGGTCTGCTTGCTCTCTTGGCGCTCGCCGTGTTCGGGATCTAGCCAAGGGCCCGGCGTTCTACTCTGCGATTTGGGGTTTTGACCAGGCGCCAATGTTGCTCCTAGCGTTGCAGAAAAGAGTTCAATGTCGGGTGCGCCCTGCGCACCGGATTTGGTGCGCGGGGCACACCCTTCATCAGTTGCTTTAGCCACCACTGATGGTGAGCCTACGAAACAATCGGACGGAGTCGTGCAACACCGCCGATAATCGGTTGAGATGCATCCTGAAGAGAAAATCCGGGGACGTGGTGCTGGGCTGCCGGCTCGGCCAGGGCCCGATGGCGCGTGGTCCGTAACCACCCGGCGATTGGGGAGACCTGAGCGGCGAATCGACGCCTATCGGGCGGTTCTGGTGTGTAACGGTCATCGCTGGGATGCGAAGCTTCCGAGGTTTCCCGGTGAGTTCACCGTTCCCGGTGAGTTCACCGGACGCTGGCTTCACTCACCGGAGTATCGTTGACCGCGGGAGTTCGAGGGGAAGCGTGCCCTAGTGGGTCCAGCGGGCGTTCTACAGTCTCCCTGTTGCTGCGCGAGATGCGCCAGAGCTCGTCATCGACAGAGTCTCGGTAGCGCGCATTCTTGAGCACAGCAGCAAGCCGGCCAAGGAGCGCGGGTTTTGCTGGCGTGCGGCTCTGTGGATGGATGCCAGTTCCTGGGCCGCGCTTCTTTCGGTCCTTACCCAGCGAGGCCGAGCAAGTCACGTTTTACGTCATCCCAATCTGGCACAGGATCGGGAGGATCCTTCAGCCTCTTGAGGGCGACGTGAAGGTCATCGAAATCCTCCAGGTAGCGTTCGATCGCCTCACGCACGATCTCCGCCCGCGGGCGGTGCAGGGTATTGGCTGCGTTGTCGAGAGACGCGATTATCTCATCGGGTAGCTTGGTCGTGATCTTGTCCATGATCGGATACCTGTGCGAGGAAATGAACTCCGTAGACACTGACCCTAGCCTAGTCTCGGCTGGGCATCAAGTTCCCCTATGCACAGTGGGGCTACTGGGCATCACAAGTCACCATCGGCTATGGCAGCACGATAGGGCGGGTGAACACGTAGTCGTTGGCCTTCACCGGCGTGTGGCAGCCGTAGCACTCCTGGGCAAAGCCCGGGTCTTTCCCGTAGGGCGTCTGTTCCTGGCCGAGCCACCGTGCGTAGCCCCAACCGCCCGTGCCGGCGTACTGCTTCGCGTTCTTCACCATGAACTCGGCATGCACGAATCTGCCGGGCACCGTCGCGGCCGGCCAGTCTTCATGGCTGGTGTCCTTGAACACCAGCTTGCCGAGGACGGCGCCATCCGGCCATGGATTGGTCTGCCCCGCGCGGCCCGCCTCGATGGCTGCATCGTTGCCCAGTATGATCCGGAGGCTGTTGTTGTCCGTGCGGTGGGAAACGGCGATGACCCGCCAGTCCTTGTATCCTTCGGGAAACGCTATGCCGTTGGGCGCTGGCGGCACACCTCCGCCCAAGGCGGGAGCGCTTACCATCACGGTCATCGCGGCTACCGACAGGGCGCCAAAGAGCCTTCCGCGGCTGTTCATCATCCTCTCCTCCATCCGCTGAATACAGACGTCTGCCTTAACTCCGCCAGGCACCGCTCCCATCTGTCCCCCCCTGGGGGGGCGTGCAGATGGCCTCGCGGGGCGTGAACCTAGTGGGCGGCAGTCGGCCTCGGACAGTGCCTGCAACACAATCTCTTGTCAAGCGGCTGAGGGAAGGCGCTTTGGTTAAATCCGTCTTGTTCAGCAAGTCTCAGTCTTCCAGCGATGACAGCCCTGGAAGCCTGTCGGATCAAGGTGTTCGCTCCGAGGGAAAGATGAGTCGAGTGTCTGGCGTGAATGAAGTCAACTCGTTGTGCGACGCCGCCTGCCGCCCCGGTGAGAAGTCCGGGCTAAGCCTGCCGTTCCCACCGTGCCAGGTGCAGCCTCAGGTACGCGGCCCACGCCACGCTTTCCGCGGAGACCCAGACCAGGTAGTGGTAGGGATAGCGCGGCCACTGGCGGCCTTTCCGCGCGTCGGCGTCGGGACGATGAGGTCCCCACCGGGCACGGTCCAGGCGCATCGCCAGTTGCCAAAATGTGGGTGGATTGGCCACACACAGTCCTCTCAGGGGTATCTCTAATTAAAGATTGGTCTCTCCCAGGGCAGGCGACTGTGAACGCCCTCACAGACCAGGACCTCCCCTGTGTCGGCAGAGCTTACAAAATGGGAAGTGAACAATAGGGGGCGGTCGTTAACCGTATGAAAATTGGAGCAGTGTGCCCTGCGGCACAAAGCTTGCTTTGATTCTTTGCTAACGAGGGGGGCTCCAATGCAGAATGACGCTGGCTTGAACGACGACACCTCCGGCGACCAGGCAGTAGACGCGGCGGCAAAGGGCGCGTCCGGCCCCGATGAGCAATCCCCTGCTGAGCCAGGTGAAGGGCCGAGGCCAATGTCCTGGGTCAGACGTGCGCGGTGCGCATACCAGGTCTGCGCAGACGCGATGCCAAGGCAATGGGCAAGGTATCTCCGGCTCCACCCTCGGCGGTGGGACTGACTCGTAACCAAAGTCCTGTGCTGCTTACCCTCATAGGCTGGACGAGCCACTCTTCTACTTCCTAGCCGTCTCCTCGAGACGACGCCCCTAGACCGGACATCCCATCGGGGACTGCGCCCCTGGCGCCACGCGTCTGGGCGCCGCGTCATGCACGGCGTACCCTGGCAGGGGCCGGCTTGACGCGTCGCAGACGCTGCCTGGGCCGGGCAACCAGCCAATTGGCACCAATATTGCCGCTTTTTTCCTGAGACAATGAAGTGACATTATTATGACGCCGTGAACGCCAAACGACTCAATCAGGCTTCCCTGGCATTTCTGTCCGCCGTGCTGTGCCTGCTGGCCACATCCATTCAGGGGGCAGAGTTCGATACCACCATCCCGATGGATAGAAGAAATACGCAAACGTATTATATACAGGGTGTTATACACGGATTCGGGGGTGTGGACCTGATGGTGGACACTGGCGCCGGCTACATGACCATTAACGAAGCTACGCTCGCCGTATTGCGTCAGAAGGGTAACGTGGAATACGTCAAAGAACTGACGGGAAAGATGGCCGATGGCACTCGCCGGACCATTCCGGTGTACCGTCTAAGCAAGCTGACACTGGGCAACGACTGTGTTCTGCGCAACGTGGAGGCTGCCGTCCTGCCGCGAAAGACCCGCCTCATCCTCGGACTCAGTGCACTGGAGAAGGCCGCGCCCTTCGTGTTCTCCATCGATCCGCCGAGTCTTGCCCTCAGCAACTGCGTCAGCCTTTAGTGGCACAACCCGACCGGGGGTAACCGGCGCACCTCCCGTTCGTATCCGGAAACGGTCAAAAGTTGTACACTGATTGCTGTCAACGCATGAAGTTACAGGCGCTTTGTGGGCTTTGCCCGTGGGGAGAGCGCCAGGCCAAGGATTCCCTGTACCACAATCCCGGAGGATGACCGAGCGCGAGCGGTATCTGCCAAGCCCTGAGGGGTCGGTGCGTCAATCCCGTGGTCTTAGCATCGGCCGCCCTAGGCCGACGGCCTGTGTTGTCCTCCCGCAAGAAAATAGGAGGCAGCCATGAACAAGCACAACAAGAAATCGCATTACACCACGTTCCTGCTGTTTACCGCCCTGGCATGGGCAGTCAGTGTCACCCCCGCCGCTATGGCAACAGAACACAGCGAGGGTTACTGGATCATGGGCGGCAGGGCCGTGTTCAACCCATACGGCGAGTGCTGGCGCACCAGTTACTGGAACCAGAGCATGGCCACCGAGGAATGCGATCCAAGTCTCGTGGAGCAGGCGGCGTTGGAGACCGTGCCCACGTCCACGACCCGCAAGATAAGCTTGTCGGCGGAGACGCACTTTGCGTTCGACCAGGCGATCCTCACCGACGAGGGCAAGCACAGGCTGGATGAGATCGCCGATGCCATGGGGCGCACCGGCGACAGGACGCTCGTCATCACCGGGTATGCCGACCGCATCGGGACCGAGGCGTACAACCTGGACCTGTCGAAGCGACGGGCCCAGGTAGTAGAGGACTATCTGGTGAGCCGAGGCATGCGGGCTGACCGAATCGACTTACAGGGTAAGGGAGAAGCGGATCCGGTGGTGGCTTGCGAGGGCCAGCGGGGGGTTGGCCTGATCGACTGCCTGGCGCCCAATCGCCGGACCGAGGTCGAGTTCTCAGCCCTCGAGGTGCTTGAAGAGCAGTAAATGCCCCTTCCTATCTGAAGACCTGGCGTCGCTGTCGGCTCTGGTGGGTGTTAGCCCCGCAGAAGCGGGGCTTCTTGTGTCTGGTAATCGTGGACTACCGGCTCGAGACGCGTGATAAACGCTTCGAGGCAGCCCAGTCTGGACGAAAAGCGTCGCTACGATACCCGTAGGCCACGCAGACCCTGTCCTCGGTAGCATCGGCGCCGTTTGAGCGCCCACTGAGCCCTGCTTCCTTACGACGACGCTCGGAGTCTGGGCCGTTGCCTGGCAATGTTGTTTTCATGTGAATCACCCGTCTAGGCTTCAGTTGCAGGCCCGCTCTCGCGATCCCACAGTGTGTCTGCCAGAAAACATGCAACATTCGGACCGGCAGTCAAAAAGCGATGGGAAACCTTTGGTTAAGGCCTGTCGCAGGGTTTCCACTGAAGAATTGTGTAAATAATCCCGACAGTCCTGACACCAGATCCACGTCGCCGGAAGGTGACAACGTGGCCGCGCGGCCTGTCTTTCTGGTGCTGTGCCTGATGGCGCCTCATCTCGCCCTGCGGTCTTGCAGCCGCAGGCATCACAGATCTCGCCAGTCCCCCTGTACCGTGCCTGACGCCTCCCCTTACCGTGGCCTCAGGGCGGTGTAAAACACCCCGACAGTCTGAGTCCCTGCTTTATCCCCGCTCAGTCGAAGCCCGGACATCCCGGCTACGGGAGCCTGCCGAACTCAGGGCACATCTGCTGCGGAATGCTGTGAGCTATTGTCGATCATTCTCGCTGAATAATCACTGATCGTTCGCAATGAACGATGGAAAATGGATATGTCGATCCGCTTCCGATCGCCGAGACCACTGAAGCCCGACGGTCCCCCTGGGGCTTGTCTTCGGGAAACGGTGACATTGTTGGTCTAAAGGTTCGGCCTGTGGTGTCGATAACAGAGGTGACCACCAGATGCGATCTTCGTTTTCTGAGTGGTTTCCTCCTTTGTGGTGATGGACGTTTAGCCCCGCTACGGCGGGGCTTTTTATTTCTTCCAGAACAACAACTTGCCGAGAGTCAGTGGCACTCGGGGCTGGCCGGCGCCTCAAGGGGCGACACTCGCGTGCCGAGACTGTAATATGCGGTGCGGAGATCTCTGTACCCTCATTATCCCGTGTGTCCCGGAAAGCGTAGCAACGGGCGTGGCTTGGCAAATCTGCTGTCCGGGCAGGGGAAAGTCTGTGGGCATCCGACGAAGACTAATCCACGGATCTGGCGGCGATGAGGAGAGACCAGGCGCAAGCACGCGGAGCAAGGTCGTCGGCTTCAAGGCTACCTGGGCAGTGGCATCGCGCCGCCAGGCGTGCCGTGGCTTGCTGGGAAGCCAGCAAGCGGAGCGCATAGGTGGTTGACGAGTCATTTGACAGGAAGACGTTTCTCCCGGGAACGGAGATCTTCCGTGAAGGACAGGCGGGTGATCACGCCTACCTTATCGAAGAGGGCCGCGTCGAGATAACCGCGCTACGGCAGGGCAAGCCGCTCGTCATAGCGAACTTAGGGCCCGGAGATCTGTTCGGGGAGATGGCCATGATCGATGATCAGGTCAGATCCGCCACGGCCACGGCGATTGAAGAGACCGAGGTGCTCTCCATCAGCAGAGATCAGCTCCAGAAGAAGCTGGAGAAGGCCGATCCGGTCCTGGGCATGCTGATCCGGGTGGTTCTCAAGCGTTTTCGGTGGGGTCTCCAACGCCTGCTCGCCGATGAGAGCCCGTCCCGGGCGCGCAACATATACGCGGGCACCGACCGGGACGGTGTGCTGAGGAATGCACGAGAACACGCCATCAAACAGATCAGACTCGTACAGGAGCTCGAACACGCGTTAAAACACGACGAACTCGAGCTCCACTACCAGCCCATTCTGGACTGCCGCACGGGTGTCACGGCAGGCTTCGAGGCACTGGTCCGCTGGCAACACCCGGACCGCGGTCTCTTGTATCCGCTCAAGTTCATCGGTGCCGCCGAGGAGACAGGGCTCATCGTGCCCATGGGGCTGTGGGCGCTGGAGCAGGCCTGCTTGGACCTGCTTCGGTTTCAGCAGTACGTCCGGGAGCGCTTTCCAGAACGTCGCCCCTTGTTCATGACTGTCAACCTCTCTGCCTCCCAGCTGGAGAGGCCGCGGGATGTGCGGGCCCTTACGGAGGTCCTGACCAGAGTCGGCCTGACCCCAGGCTCTGTGAAGTTGGAGATCACAGAGAGCCTGCTCATCCAGAATCCAGATCTGTCGGCCCAGGTCCTCGGCGAACTCAAGGAGTTGGGCGTCGGCATCGCCATCGACGACTTCGGCACCGGCTACTCGAGCCTGAGCTATCTGCACCGATTCCCAGTTGACACCCTGAAGATCGACCAGTCGTTCGTCCACACCATGTTGGAAAACAACGACAGTCTGCATGTGGTGAGGGCCATCGTGGGCCTGGCCCATGAGCTCGGGCTGGACATAGTGGCAGAAGGTGTGAGCAACGACGAGCAGTACCAGCTGCTATACGACCTGCGCTGCCAGTACATCCAGGGGTACCTGGCCTCGAAGCCCCTGTCCGTGACCCAGGCCCTCGACTTCTTGTAGGAAACCGTGGTGTCCCTACCAGCTGGGTCGCTGGCGAAAGCCGTAGGCCGTAGCCCGGCCACTCTACGCGAGCCAGCAGCTGCCACCGAGCCCCAAGTCGAGCTGTGACACGCCGTGCGCACCAACAGCGGCATTCTGGGTAACAACCGGAGTCGGTCACCGGATAAGCTGGTAATATAATAATGACTGGCGCTGGGAAGGCATGCCGAGAAAGGGAAGATTGCCTCCGGGAGTGGCGCGCGCGTACTAAAAGCGGGGAAGATCGCCTCAGATGGTTAGCGTTCTTTTGGTAGATGACCATGACCTGGTACGTACGGGTATCCGCCGTCTTCTGGAGGATACGGAAGGCATCCAGGTGGTGGCTGAGGCACGGACCGGGGAAGAGGCTGTCGCCATGGCCCAGAATGCAAGCCCTGACGTGGTCCTCATGGACGTCAACATGCCCGGCATGGGCGGGCTGGAAGCCACCCGAAAGCTTCTGCGCCTGGACCCGGAGCTCAAGATCATCGTAGTCAGCGTCCACACGGACGGGCTGGTGCCTAAGCGTATTCTGGAGGCAGGGGCGGTCGGCTACCTCACCAAGGGGTGCAGTGCAGACGAGGTGATCCTGGCGGTGCGTACCGTCCAGCGGGGCCAGCGATACATCAGCAGAGAGGTGGCCCAGAGCCTGGCACTGAACACGTTTGGCGGCGGTGGATCGGGGCTTGAAAGCCTTTCCCAGAGGGAGCTTCAGGTACTGCTCATGGTGACGCAGGGACACAGCGTCCAGGAGATTTCGGAGGCGCTGTTTCTCAGTCCCAAGACCGTGAGCACCTACCGCAGTCGTATCTTTAAGAAGCTGGACGTACACAGCGACGTCGAGCTCACCCATCTGGCCCTAAGGCACGGCATCATCGAGTCCGGCACCAGGGAGGTGGGCCTCGCCCCCTGATGGACGGGCGGTGGGTTCGGGCGCCCATGGCCGGCGCCTTCCAGACAGGGTCCCGGGGTCTCTCTCGCCTTGCCGACGGGGTCTACGCCTGGGTGTCTATCAATGGTTGATGCCGGGGACCTCTTTGACCCGACCTGTCGCCGCTGCCCAAGGTTGGCCGGTTTTCTGACTGATGTAGGTGCCGAGTTTCCGGACTACCACGCCCGCCCCGTACCCCCTTTCGGCGACAGCGATGCCCGCCTGCTCATTGTGGGTCTGGCGCCCGGGATGCACGGCGCGAATCGAACAGGACGCCCGTTCACCGGTGACTTCGCGGGCATACTCCTCTACGAGACCCTGTTCCGGAAGGGACTCAGTAGCCAGCCGCTATCCACACACGCTGGAGACGGCCTTGAGCTGCGGGGCTGCCGAATCACGAATGCCGTGAAATGTCTCCCGCCCCAGAACAAGCCCTTGGGCAGTGAGGTCTCCACCTGCAATCCCTACCTGCGGGCCGAGTTGGCCGGGCTCCCCGATGGGGCTGTTGTCATCGCCCTGGGCACCGTGGCCCACGGTGCTGTGCTGCGCGCCGAAGGTCTGAAGCTCTCTGGGAACCCTTTCGGCCACGGTCGGCGCCACGGGCTGAGTCGCGGGCGCTGGCTGGTGGACTCCTACCACTGCAGCCGATACAACACCCAGACGCGCCGATTGACCGAGAGCATGTTCGTGGCCGTATTTGACCAAGCCCTTGAACTCCTTGGCCA
>Ga0265303_10001833_pt1 | contig 13165 bp, 14 predicted proteins | sample Helome_2_FD_192494 | JGI IMG/M metagenome (GOLD analysis project Ga0265303, IMG submission 192494) | Marine sediment microbial communities from subtidal zone of North Sea - Hel_20160317 (Illumina Assembly) | ecosystem: Environmental > Aquatic > Marine > Subtidal zone > Sediment ...
GTCATTGAAGGTGGCGATGGTCGGGAATTTACCCTGCAGGAAAAAGAGGTGATCGAGGAATGCCCGTTTGATCGACGCCTTGTCCAGGCCGGTGCGGATAGCGTCCACCGACAGTGCCGAACTCATCGTCTCCGGCTGTGTATTCATGTACAGATCCTCCGATAACCTTGCCCGCGGGTACATGCCATGCCGCCAGTCTGCCACGCAAGACCGATACGCGTCCTTGTCACTGTCGGGCAGGGTCCCCGTTCAATGCCGCTTTATCCAGATCTCCGATGCAGGACGCGTGCCACAGGCCGCCCGCAACGGCGCTGCCGGTGCCCTGGACGCGGATTGGTGGGTAATGATAGCGCGGAACAGGGAAGTTGTTGATGGTTTCGACCCGGGTAACGGGCTGTCCCGGCGGTCAGGGTGCCGTGCGTTATTCACGGACTGGGATCGGGGTGTGCCGCGTGGATGGCCTGGATCCCCTCCAGGACCTCGGCAGGCAAATTGACATCGATGCTGGCGATATTGCTGCGCAATTGATCCATGCTGGTTGCACCGATGATGGTGCTGGTAAGGAACGGCCGGCTGTTGACGAACGCCAGCGACATCTGTGCACAGTCGAGGTCGTGTGCACGGGCCAGGGCCGCGTATTGTGCGGTGGCCCGTTCGGCGGCCGGGTTGCTGTAACGCGTGTAGTCCGGGAACAGTGCCAGTCGGCTGCCCGCGGGGCGGGCGCCGTCCAGGTACTTGCCGGACAGTACCCCGAAGCCCAGCGGTGAATAGGCCAGCAGGCCGCAATGCTCGCGCCAGGACACCTCCGCGGCACTCACTTCATAGGTGCGGTTCAGCAGGCTGTAGGGGTTCTGCACCGTGACCATGCGCGGCAGGCCCTGTTGTTCGGCGACCTGCAGGAAGCGCATGATGCCCCACGGGGTTTCGTTCGACAGACCGATGTGGCGAATCTTGCCGGCCCGGATGAACTCGTCCAGCACCGCCAGCGTCTCCGCCACGGGTGTGAAGTCCTCCTGACCGCCGGGTTCAAAATCCCGCTGACCGAAGCGGTTGGTGTCGCGTTCCGGCCAGTGCAGCTGGTAGAGATCGATGCAGTCGGTCTGCAGCCGCCGCAGACTGCCATCGAGCGCGGCCTGCAGGTGTTCACGGCTGAAGCGCGTGCGGCCCCGGCGGATGTGGTCGACCCAGCCGGGTCCCGGCCCGGCGATCTTGCTGGCCAGCACGATGCGGTCGCGGTTGCCGGTCCGCTGCAGCCAGTGGCCGATGATCTCCTCGGTGCGGCCATAGGTCGCAGCATTCGGCGGGATCGGGTACAGCTCCGCGGTATCGAAAAAATTCACGCCGCGGGCCAGCGCATAATCCATTTGTTCGAAGGCCTCGGCCTGCGTGTTCTGTTCGCCCCAGGTCATGGTGCCGAGACAGATGACGCTGACGTCGGTATCGGTGTGGCCAAGTTTGCGGTATTGCATGTTCAGCGGATCCGGTTGTATTTGTCCGTAGTGTAGCCAAAAGCCGGGTGCGCGACAGCACAGGCTATTTGCTCCGCACGTGATAAGGCATACACTGGAGTCCACCATGCATGCGAAATCACCCATGCAGTATGTACTCCGGCGCCCGGGACGCTTCCTGCTCGACGTGTTACGGGGATTCCGGGACAACCAGGGCCTGCTGCTGGCCGGTGCGGTGGCCTATTACACCCTGCTGTCGATCATCCCGATGTTTGCGCTGGTGCTGATCGTGCTGTCGCAGTTCGTCGAGCAGGCCCAGCTGCACGATACCGTGACCACCATCCTGGCGCTGGTCGCGCCGATACGGTCCGACGTTATCGCCACACACCTCGAGGCCTTCCTGTCGAACTGGAAGGTTATTGGCACCATGGGTCTGCTGTTGCTGCTGTTTTTCAGTTCGCTGGCGTTCACGGTACTGGAAAATGCCCTGTCGATGATCTTCTTCCATCGCCGCTTCAGGCACAGTCGGCACTACCTGGTCTCAGTCGTCCTGCCGTACGCGTATATTTCGCTGCTGGCGGCGGGTTTCCTGGTGGTCAGCCTGATGGCCGGCTGGCTGGACCAGCACAGCGCCGATACACCGTCGCTGCTCGGCATCGACATCGATATGTCGAGTACCACGGCGACCACCCTGTACCTGCTGGGTGTGTTCGGCGAGGCCCTGCTGCTGACCTCGGTCTACCTGGTGATGCCGGTCGGGCAACTCGCCTGGACGCATGCCCTGGTCGGCGGTATCGTGGCCACGCTGTTGTGGGAACTGACGCGCCATGCCCTGGTGTGGTATTTCACCACGCTGTCGTTCGTCAGCATCATCTACGGCTCGCTCGCTACCACCATCATCATCCTGCTCAGTTTCGAATTCGCGGCCATCATCCTGTTGCTGGGCGCGCAGGTCATTGCCGAGTACGAACGCATCGACCACGGCGGCGTGACGCCCAGGGACAGCTAGCAGGCACAGGGGCGAGACATGCGCGACAACATCACCATCAGCACCCGCCAGCGGGAGGAACTGGTGGACATTACCGCGCAGGTCAACACCATCGTGCAGGCCAGCGGGGTGCGCAACGGGCTGGTGAATGTGTATGCCCAGGGCGCCACCGCCGCCATCATGATCCAGGAAAACTGGGACGAGAGTGTGCAGACCGACGTGGTGCACCTGCTGCGCAAACTGATCCCGAAGGGCGTGTGGCTGCACGACCGGCAGGACGGCAACGGCGATTCACACCTCAAGTCGGGGCTGGTCGGCCCCTCGGAAACGATACCGCTGATCGACGGCCAACTGGGGCTGTCGCGCTGGCAGAATATTTTCCTGTGCGAGTTCGACGGTCCCCGCAGCGAGCGCACGGTCGTCTGTACGGTGATTGCTGATGTCGAGTAGTCTGCTGTTGATTCGGTGTCATTCGTTCAGCACTACGGTAAACACTGATATTCCCTGGTAACGAAATCCCGCTTTTCCGCACCCGCGGTGCCCGCTCAGACTGTATTGAGAATGTTGCTACAAGTTAATGTAAATAGTGGGAATATATGTGCGACCCGCATGATTGTAGCGGCGGCCGGTGGCAAGATTTGCAGTATTTCTCCACGCATAGTCTAGACTCGGTCGAGTAGGCATAACCAAGAAAAAGCGCGTGTCGTGTCCGGCAGATTGATGCGGGCAGGCGCCGGGAGTGATGCCATGATCGCTAAACTGCTGCGCTGGCTGGTTCACCCTGTCAGCGAGGTGCCCGAGGAGATCGCCGTCTGCGAGTTCGATTGTCGCCGGACGGAATGCCTCCAGGGAGACTGGGCGAAATGCGAGCGGCGCCTCGGCAAGCAGGCACCGCAACAGCAGGAACGAGACGTCAGAACCGGATAATACGAGTTACCGGTGCAGGGCCAATGCGCCGGCTGTTCCCTCACGGATTAATGCCTGTCCCGGTTGTTCACCCGCGGGCAAGACCTGCCTTTGCCGGAATCCGTATCCTGGAGCACGGTTTGTTATTCGCACGTCGCCGGCCGGTGTTATAGTTTTCCTCCGTACAAGGGGGTGTGCATGACAACCGACCAGGCCGTTTTATTCACGCTGCTGTTTTTCGTTTTTGCCTTCCTGATCTGGGGGCGTTTGCGCTATGACCTGGTGGCATTCATTGCGCTGACAGTGGCACTGCTGCTCGGTGTGGTGCCCAAAGAGCAGGCGTTTTCCGGATTTGGCCATCCGGCCACCATCATCATTGCGCTGGTGCTGATCGTCAGCAAGGGCCTGTCCAACTCCGGCGTGGTCGAGCTGGTCGCCCGGCAGGTCACCCGCTTTTCGCAGTCGGTGCAGACGCATATCACCGCCATGGCCGGGATCGCAGCCGGCCTGTCCGCGTTGATGAATAACGTGGCGGCACTGGCACTGTTGATGCCGGTGGACATACAGGCGGCCAACAAGGCCAGGCGCTGCCTGTCGCTGACGCTGATGCCGCTGTCCTTCGCGACTATCCTGGGCGGTCTGATTACGATGATCGGTACACCGCCCAACATTATCATTGCCGAGTTTCGTCAACAGGCGTTGGGGGAGAGCTTCGCCATGTTCGATTTTGCACCGGTGGGGCTGGCCTGTGCCGTTGCCGGTGTGCTGTTTGTCGCCCTCATCGGCTGGCGTCTGTTGCCGGCTAGTTGCCGGGAGGCGGATCCCGCACGGCAAATGCTCGATGTCGCCGGTTACGTTGCCGAGTTGCACGTGCCGGAGAATTCCCCGGCCATCGGTCAGCGGGTGCGCGACCTCGATGCAGTGGCGGAAGAAAACGATGTGGCGATTGTCGGCCTGACACGGCAGGCAAAGCGCTTGCCCGGCCATGCGCGGCTTGCGGTGGTCGATGCCGGGGATATCCTGGTAGTGGAGGCGCTACCGGAGGCGATTGACAAGATCGCCGGTGCGCTGAAACTGCAATATCGGGCCAAGGGCCGCGACAGCGGGCCGCTCAGCAGTGACGATATGTCGTTGCTCGAGGTGGTCGTGCCGGGCGGGGCGCGTATCGAGGGGCGGACGGCTTTTGCCATGCGCCTGCAGAACCGCTTCGACGTGACGCTGCTCGGCGTGTTACGGCAGAGCCGTCAATTCCGCCAGCGGGTCCGACATCTCGATATCCGCGCCGGTGATGTGCTGTTGCTGTTTGGTCCTGTTGAAACGCTCACGGCGATCAGCAGCTGGCTCGGCACCCTGCCGCTGGCCAGTTCCCGGGACCTTGCCCTGATCAAGCGCCACAAGGCCTGGCTGGCAGCCGGCCTGTTTGCAATGGCCATCCTGCTTGCCAGCATCGGTGTCCTGTATCTGCCGGTGGCGCTGGCCATTGTCGTGGCCGCCTATGTGCTGCTGAATATCCTGCCGGCCAGCCAGGTGTATGACTCGATCGAATGGCCGGTGATTGTCCTGCTGGGTTCCATGATACCGTTCGGGGCGGCGCTGGAGACCAGCGGCGGTACCGCCCTGATTGCCGATGCCATTACCGGCCTGGCCGCCGGCTATTCCCCGGTCGTGGTGCTGACATTGCTGATGGTGGTCACCATGACGTTGTCGGATGTGATGAACAATACGGCGACGGCGGTGATCGCTGCGCCGATTGCACTGGATATCGCCAACCGTTTGCAGGTGAACCCTGATCCTTTCCTGATGGCTGTGGCGGTGGCGGCGTCCTGTGCCTTCCTGACGCCGATTGGTCACAAGAACAATACGCTGGTGATGGGTCCCGGCGGCTACCGTTTCGGGGATTACTGGCGCATGGGCCTGCCGCTGGAAATCCTCATCGTGCTGGTCTCCGTACCCATGATCCTGTGGGTGTGGCCGTTCTGATTGGGCTCAGCGCCGCCGCCGGTGGCGGATCTTCAAAGACAGCCGTTCCACCCTGCGCCAGAACCACTCGAGCAGGCGCTGGTGCCAGCCGCGCTGCGCCCATGCCTCTGCGGTCTGTTCGACACTGTTCGCGTAGTCAGCCTCGAACATGGCCGCGACCGCACCGGCCATGGCCGGGTCATCGATCTCCTGGTTGGCCTCCAGGTTCCACTGCAGGTTCCAGCGATCGAAATTGCAGGAGCCGATGGTGACCCAGTCATCGCACAATACCGTCTTGGCATGAAAGAACCGCGGCGTGTATTCGAAGATACGCAGGCCGCTGTGCAGCAGGCGGGCGTAGTAACGACGGCTGGCATAGCGTGCACCCGGGTGATCGGTAATCGGGCCCGGCAGCAGCAGGCGTACGTCGATACCGCGTCCGGCGGCCTGTTTCAGCCGCCTGCGCAGTGTCCAGGAGGGAATGAAATAGGCGGTGGCGAACCAGATCCGGTGTTCCGCGCGCTTGATCTGTTTGAGTAACGAGCGTTGAATACCCATCCTGCGACGGGCCTCGTTGACGGTCACCCGGCCCTTCCCGCCGTCGCTGACAGCCGCCGGTGTGGCAGCCGGCAGGCCCAGTGGCTGTTCGGCATACCGGTCCCAGCTCTCGGCGAAGAGTCGCTGCCAGTCGGCCAGGACCGGCCCGTGAATCTCGACCATGGTCTCGCGCCACTGCAACCCGGGTGCATGCGGCGGTTCGACCTCGTCGGTCAGCCCGGCACCCCCGGCAAAGGCGCACTCGCCGTCGATCAGCAGCAGCTTGCGGTGGTTGCGGTACAGGCCGCGGGTAGTCTTCAGCCAGAGGATGCGGTACAGGTTGTACAGCCTGCTGTACGAGTGCAGCGGGTTGTAATACACGATCTCGATTCCGGGCCGGGCCAGTCGTGCGCGATCGTGCGGCGTGAGCCGTTGTGCACCGAAGTCGTCGAGCAGCAGGTAAACCTGAACACCGCGTGCAGCGGCGGCCAGCAGGGCGGCGATGAACCGGTCCGTGACAGCCCCGGAAGTCACCAGGTACATCTCCAGCAGAATGTAGTGCCGGGCCGTGCCGATCGTATCCAGCATGCGCGGAAAGAACACGCTGCTGTCGACCAGCGTCTCGAAGCGGTTGCCCGGACGCCAGGGAAACTTGTAGCGCCGGTAGGGGCTCATGCGAACATCATTCGTGTAATTTGTTCATGCAGGTGCGTCGATTGGTGTAGGAGCGCAGGCATGCGCGATATTCGCGGACAACGTCCGCTCCTACCCCGGTCGATACATTTGCAGGAACGTTCCCCGCCTGCGTGGGGGCAGCCTTGAGGCGCGATGAAATTCCGGTCATTCCGGCCGCTCCATCCACGGCAGCGGCGTGAACGAGCCAAGTGCCGTGCGTTTCCACCAGTGCCCGGTGCGTTCCCGTTCCGAGTGATTCGTGAAATTGTATTGATACGCCTCGACGCGCAGGTAACGTGGCGGCGCGTCCGGGAAGGGGTTGTACGCCAGCAATTTGTTGACAGCGGGCGAGTTGTCCAGCAGCGCCTCCAGGAAACTGCCGAACCACGGCAGGTGGCGCGGGTGCAGGGTGACGAACCACATCTGCCAGTCGAGGCGTGGCTGGTGCGGGATGATGAAGGTCGGCCGTTCGTCGAGCCGGTCCGGTTTGTGTTTGAACTGATAGGGCTGCCAGTTTTCGCCGTCATACGAGCCCAGGATTTCCAGCTCGACACGCCGCGTGGTCATGGTCGGGAACACGTGGTACTTGTTGACGATGCTGTACACGGCCGAGTACTTGAGCACGCTGCCGGTCAGGCCCCCGAAGCGGTGGCCGGTGCCGAGTTCGTAGATCTTCAGCGTGCCGATCACGAAGAACGCTGCGGCCAGCAGGCCGGTGGCAACGGGAACCAGCAAATCGACGGTGCGTTCGGAAGCGGCGCGCCACCCCAGCCGGTTGTGCATGAATGCCGGCAGCACGCGCTTCAGGGCGCGGTCGTCGAACAGGAACAGGCACAGGATAATGGTCAGGATGTTGATCCAGTTGTGGTTGCTGGTGGCGATGATCAGGACCTGCCAGAGGATGGTGAGCCAGGCTGCGGTAAAGCGCCAGCGTCGCGGCAGGAACATCATGAACGGTACGATGAGTTCAACGAACAGGGTGCCGCCGGTGCCGATCTTCAGCAGCCACTCGGGCCACTGGTGCACGTACCACGCGGCCGGGTTCGGCAGCGGCTGGACCTCGAAATAGGTGTTCAGGGCGAGCAGGCCGGACCAGGTGGGATCACCGCTGGCCAGCTTGGACAGGCCCGACATGAAGCGCAGGCGAAACAACAGCCAGCGGAACAGCCAGATGAGCGCACGCGAACGCGGCGTGAGAAATATGGCCAGGAAACCGGTCTCCAGCAGCAGGGTGTCCCACTGGAAGCTCAGAAACGGCTGCGCGGCATGCACCAGCGAAAGATACAGCACGAACGCGGCAACCAGTGCCGCGCGCTGGCCGATGCTCAGAATAATCAGCAGTGCGGCGAGGCAGCCGGCACCGGCCGCGCCGGTCAGTGCCGCATCACCGGCATTGATCCAGAACAGCGTGGGGACCTGCACATAACGCTCGATGCCGGTGTCGAGCGCAATCTCGGCCAGCCGCTCGCCAAGGGGTATGATGCCGTGGCTGCCGACCAGTCCCTCGATCTGCACACCGAGGGAGGCGAATGCGATCAGGTAAATGACGCCCAGCAGCCGCAGGAAGACGGCCGAGACCAGTTGATAGCTGCTCTGTTCGCTTGTCGACATTCGTGTCCAGTGTGACAGACTTTGGGTGTGAATGATTTTCCGGACTACACTTTGTCTATTCAACGCGAAAACGAGGTGAATATGTTTGATATCCGTCAATCGGGGCACGCCGGCGACCCGGAAATTCCACCGGGCAATCCGCCCGAGGCGCCGCCGCCGGATGTCCCGCCCGGTATACCGCCCGGGGGGCCGCCCGAGACGACGCCGCCACCGCCACCCGAGGTGCCGGCGGAACAACCGGTGGAAATTCCGCCAGGGGTGCCGCCGGAGACCTGAGGACGTTGAGACCCTGTTCTTCGCGCCTGGCCGCTCCCGACGTCCATGTCTCCCGCGGCACTTGTACATCCATGTACATCGCAGGCGCTCCTACCCCAATCGTAACTCCTGTAGGAGCGCAGGCATGCGCGATTATCGTGGCTGATATTTTCGCGGACAGCGTCCGCTCCTACGGGCGTTTCGATTGATGTAGGAGCGCAGGCATGCGCGATTATCGTGGCTGATATTTTCGCGGACAGCGTCCGCTCCTACGGGCGTTTCGATTGATGTAGGAGCGCAGGCATGCGCGATTATCGTGGCTGGTTTTTTCGCGGACAGCGTCCGCTCCTACAGGGTTTTCTATTGGGGTAGGAGCGCAGGCATGCGCGAATATCGTGGCTGGTTTTTTCGCGGACAGCGTCCGCTCCTACGGGCGTTTCGATTGATGTAGGAGCGCAGGCATGCGCGAATGCCGTGGCCGGATTTTTCGCGGACAGCGTCCGCTCCTACGGGCGTTTCGATTGATGTAGGAGCGCAGGTATGCGCGAATATCGTGGCCGGTTTTCGCGGACAGCGTCCGCTCCTACGGATCATCGGCTGGCGGTTGCCTGTTTGTCAGCGCATCGATCAGCGACTGCGCGCGTTCATGGTGACTGCCCTGCCAGTAGACCTGGCCGCACGCACTGCACTGCAGGAAGCTGTCGTAGTATTTTCTGGTCTTCGGTTCCAGCAGGTCTGTGACCGCCTGTTTGTCGACCGCCTGCAGGAGGCCGTTACAGCGTGTACAGCGGCTGAAGGGCGAGACCTGCCGGTACAGGTCGAAGCGTGCCAGCACCTCGCCGACCTGCAGTCGGGGCCGTACTGCGCGGACAAAATAGCCACGTGTGATCAGCTTGCGCTGCAGCAGTGCGCGGTCGCGTGTCAGCACGGTGCGAGGCTCGCGGGCGGCAATGTTCGCCACGGTGTCGTCGTCGTAGTCGTTCCGGTAGAGGCAGTCGAAGCCCAGCAGCCGCAGGTAGCGCGCCAGCCGGCCGAGGTTGGCATCGAGGACGAACGCCGGCGTGCGCAGCGGTGCCGGGCGCAGGCGGACCAGCGGGGTAATGTCGAGGCTCTCGAATACGGGGTAGACACTGATCCGGTCACCGTCCTGCACGATGTGACTGAAATCGACCGAGCGCCCGTTGACCAGGATGATATCGACCTCCGTGTGCGGCACGCCGAATGACTCGATCATGTCCTTGACCGAGGTGCGCCGGTCAAAGTCGTGCATGAGCGTCGTCTTGCGCACGGCCGGCGCAAGGAAGTCGTTCAGTTCTTCGTAGAATCGCAGTTGCACGCTGGCCATGGTGACACCGGTCTGCAATGATAATCCATCCCCTTACCATGCAGTACAGACGGAGGTGGTGGCAAACCATGCAGCATGCCGCATTCATCGACAGCCTGGGCGGCGAGACCTGTCCCGCGGGGCTGGATCCCTGCCTGCAGGCGCTGTGGCATGAGGCGCAGGGCGACTGGGAGACCGCCCACGCTATCGTGCAGGACATCGACAGTGTGATGGCTGCGCGCATCCATGCCTACCTGCACCGCCGGGAGGGCGAGGACTGGAATGCCCGTTACTGGCATCGCCAGGCCGGGACCGCGTTTCCGTCGGGCGTCAGTCTGAAGGATGAGTGGGATGCGCTGGTGCGGGAGCTGACGAACTGAATGTAATCGGCCCGATGCAGGGCCGGTTACAGTCGCCAGGGTCTGCCGTTGCAGCGGTCGCGATTCCTGCAGTCGGGTGTGCAGCCACGACAGGGCAGGCGCCGCGACTGACCGGAATCCTGCCGTTGCTGGCTGGCCGGTGTTTTACGGCTGTGGGCTGTCTGCGTGGATGCGGACATGGTTGCAGTTAAAAAAATCGGGATGGTGATGACACCATCCCGATGATCCATTGGCGGTCGCCACGATTGACATCACGGGGAGGAGGAGAGCGACCTGGCGGATCGAACCGTTTGCTTATCCTTCATCGATGCCGCTGTCTACCGGGTTGTTGATAATGTCATGCAAGCGGCTTTCGGGTACGAAGGACTCCAGTACCTCGATGCCTTCGCGTTCCGCAGCCCGAATGGCCTGGTCATACAGCTTGCCGGTGTTCCTGATCTGCATTTCGTAATTGCTCATGATGGCCTCCACCTGCTGGTTGCAGGATGTGCTGGTTGATGGTTCCTGTCGTGGGGTTGTGTTCATTGCGTCGTTCTAAGCGCCCTGTCAAAACTTATGCAAAACCTATCAAATATCCTGTGTTGCTACTTAAAATAATACAAAACTTGTACATGTCAAGAAAAACCGGTCGCTTTTTTGTAACAGATTGATTTGAAGAAAAAATTATTTGAGGGTTCACCGCGACAAAACCGGTACACTGCTCGCCGGACCAGGGACACATACGGCTAGCGGGAGGTTAAATGACATCGGTAGGCCTGATCAGTGACGTGCATGCCACGCCCGGCCCGGTGGCCGAGGCCCTGGCTATTTTTGCGCGCGAGGGCGTCAGCCAGGTGTTCTGTGCGGGGGATATCGCGGGTTACCGCGACGAGCTGGCGGAGACGGTTGCGCTGTTGACCGGACACGGGGTGCGCTCGGTACTGGGCAACCACGACCTGCAGTACCTCGATCACCAGGATGATGGTGAGGGCGACCCGGCGGTGGCGTACTTCAATCAGCTGCCGGCCTCGATCGATACCGAGATCGCCGGCAAGCGCCTGTACATGGTGCATGCGCACCCGCCGGATGCCTGTCACGGCGGCATCAAGCTGCGCAACCGGGACGGTATCGTGCAGGCCGACCGGGTGGCCGACTGGGCGGAACAGCTGCAGTCATTCGAGCCCGATGTGCTGGTGGTCGGTCACACACACCAGGTGTTTGCCGAACAGGTGGGCAACACCCTGGTGGTGAATCCGGGCAGTGCGGCCTTTAATTATTCCTGTGCGATATTGCGGCTGCCGTCGATGACGGTGGAGACATTTGCGTTATCCGGGCAGGCGATCAAGACGACGTGGAACTGGAGCGATCACGTTCGCTGAGCCCGATGCTTTCGTACTTCTGCGCCTTGACCGTCATGCACAGCTGCACATCGCCGTCGACAAAATTGTCGAGCGAGTCCATGCCGAAATCCGCCCGGTTGATGGTGGCGGTTGCCTTGACCTCGAGTGTACCGGCCTCTCCGGTGCTGCGATCATCCAGCGGTGTCACTGTGACATCGAAGATGATCGGCCGGGTGATCCCGCGCAGGGTCAGTTCGCCCTTGAGCAGGGCTGTCTGCGGGCCCGTCCAGCTGAAATCGTTGCTGATGAACAGCACATCCGGGTAGCGTTCCACGTCGAAGAAATTCTCGCTCTTCAGTAGGCTGCGCACCAGCGCGCCCTGCGTGTCCAGGCTGGCGGCCCGGATCAGCACCAGGGTCTGGCCATTGTTCGGCTCGCCGGCGCCCAGCGCCATCCCGCCGCGGAAATCCCTGAAGTTGCCCTCGATGCGGCGCAGCTTGCTGTCCACGCAGAAACCGACCTGGGAACTACCGGGCTTGATGCGGAAAAGGTGACCATCCTCGGCCGCCGACAACATGCCGGACAGCAGAGACTCTTCGACGCGGCCGTCCATGAACGGTTCGCACAGCTCCGGCTCTTCCGCCGGCGCCGTGCCAGCCATGGCCAGCAGCGCGATCATCGTTACTAACTGTTTGAATATATTGAACATAAGCATACCTCTGTCGCCATGTATAAGACCATAATACTGATTATTAGTAAATAAGCAAATAATAATATGCGACATATCGTCGCAGGGAAAGTTCTGCTGGAAGGCGCAGTGTGTGGGTTATCGGGCGGGGTGACGCAGGCGGGTGTTCAGGGCCTCACGGTGCGCGGCGCTCGATGGCCCAGCCCTGCTCGTTGCGGGTGTAGACAAACCGGTCATGCAGGCGGCTGTCGCGTGCCTGCCAGAACTCGATTTCGAACGGGGTGACGCGATAGCCGCCCCAGAAGTCCGGCAACGGCACCTCGCCACGGGCAAACTTGCGCTTGATCTCGTCGACCTTGGCATCCAGCAGTGAGCGGGAGGTGATGACCCGGCTTTGCGGCGAGGCCCAGGCTCCGATCTGGCTGCCGCGCGGTCGGGTGGCAAAGTATTGCATCGATTCCGCGGCCGGGATTTTTTCTGCCATGCCGCCGATCTTGACCTGGCGGCCCAGTGCCGCCCACGGGAAGAGCAGGGCGACGCGATTGTTTGCCGCGATCTGCCTGGCCTTGTCACTGTGGTAGTTGGTGAAAAACACGAAACCGGTTTCATCGAAGAGTTTCAGCAGCACGGTACGCGCCCACGGCTGGCAGTCGGCGTCGACGGTGGCGAGGCTGAGGGCATTGGGTTCGGGGATGCCCGAATCGATCGCCTGCGTGAACCACTGCTCGAACTGCCTGAACGGGTCCGCATCCAGGTCATCGCGATCGAGGCCCGTGGCCATCCACTGGTTGCTGAGTTCTTCGGCGCGTGTCGGCATGGGTTAAACAATATAGAGAATGCGGTGAGGAATAAAGGCTCCTGCGGGCTGGCAGGCGTTCTGCTACAGACTGGCGGCAGGCCGCCGAATAGTCGGGTATATGCCTGGGTATAGCGGCGCAGGAGATTCGGGATGGATACAAGCGGCACAATCGGCCTGACCGGCAAGCTGTACAGCGACCGTTCCGTCACGGCCCTGCTGCTGTCCAACCTGCTGACCATCATCCTGGCGGTGTTCCAGCAGTGGGATGTCCATGTC
>Ga0265303_10001834_pt1 | contig 13165 bp, 12 predicted proteins | sample Helome_2_FD_192494 | JGI IMG/M metagenome (GOLD analysis project Ga0265303, IMG submission 192494) | Marine sediment microbial communities from subtidal zone of North Sea - Hel_20160317 (Illumina Assembly) | ecosystem: Environmental > Aquatic > Marine > Subtidal zone > Sediment ...
GGAACAATTTCGAGAGTTTCACTTTAATCTCCTCGCATCATCGAAAGGTTACTTCTGGAACTGATCTATTGCTGGTAGCGTTGTGTATCAGTACCATACCGTTCAGTACGGAGTCAATTGGGCCAACTACACATGCCTGATCCTAATAAACTGCGGCTTCGCCATGAAGCATAGCGGGAGAATTGAATTGTCTGTTTCACGCAACAAAATGTTAAGTCGCCTGTCGCTGATTGCGGCGTTTGTCCTCGCGGCAGCGGCGCCCGTCGCCAACGCCGGCGGTATTTATCTGACCGAGATAGGCAGCCCTAACAGCCTCGGCACTGCGGCATCGGGCAATGTCACCAATCGCGGCATCGCCGATGCTGCCTGGACCAACCCGGCGGGGATGACCGGCCTCGATGAAACGCAGATGCTGACCGGGCTGCAGGTGCTGTTGCCGCAAACGGAATTCGAATCGACCGTGGCCGAAGCTGGCGGGGGCGACGGCGGCAATGCCGGCGAGATCGCCGCCATTCCCAGTTTCTTCTACGTCAAACCGCTCAACGACGATTGGAGTTTCGGTCTTTCAATGGTGGCGCCACTGGGCGGTGGTTTCGATTTCGGTGACGATTTCGTCGGCCGGTATGCCGTGGAGGAGATTTCCCTGCAGGCTGTCGCGATCTCACCGTCACTCGGCTACAGGATCAACGACAAGGTCTCAGTCGGATTCGGCGTGTCGGCTATCTACACGATCTTCGAGATGGACATCGCAATCAACCAATCGGCATTTGCCGCACCGGATGCACAGGTGAACATCGAGGATGCGACCGATCTGGGTGTGCAGCCCTTTGTCGGACTGCAGTGGCAGTACTCGGACCGAGGCACTTTCGGTATCGTCTATCGTGCCGAGGCCGATGTCGACCTCGACGGCGACGTGACGATCAATGATCTCGTATTGCCGCTGACGCCGCAGAGTTCCCTGGACATCAGCTGGGATAATCCACAGCTCGTAGAGATCGGCTTTCGCCACAAGCTCAACGATGAATGGTCGATGACGATGAACGCCGACTGGGAAGACTGGTCGACGTTCAGCGTCACCGACTTCGCGATCAACGATGCCCCGATGGGTCCGCTCTTCGTCCAGCTCGATCGCAACTGGAAGGACACCTACAAGTTCGGTGTCGGGTTCACCCGCGAGCGTGCCGATGGCCAGAAGCTGGCCTTCGGAGCATCCTACGATACCTCGCCCGTTAGCAGTGCCGATCGCACGGTCGACTTGCCGTCGGACGAACAGCTGCGACTGTCGGCTGCGTATGGTAGGGATACGGGTGGCCGCAGTGCCTGGGGCATCGGCGCGACCTGGCTGTGGCTCGGCAATGGCAAAGTCGACCAGACGGCGGGCGGCGCGCGCTTCGCCGGCGAATTCGACAAGAACTGGATACTCTTTGTTGGCGGTATGTACCAGCGCCGCTTCGGCAAATAGGAATCAAGGACAATGACTCTACGAAGAACTGCAGTTCTCGGGTTGCTGCTCGTTATGTGCGGCACGGCGATGGCGAAAGGCCCGCACCCCGCGATGAGCGGAATAATGGCAGCCGCCGACGATGCCGCGGTCGCCGGCAGCAATCCGGCCGCCATGACGCGTTTCGATGAACGTGTTATGCGCGTCGAAGTGTACGCTTTCATCCCGGACAACACCTGGGAGGGGCAGCTCGGGAACGGTACGACATTTCGTTTGAAGGAAGATGACAGCACGGTTATCCCATCGGGAAAGATAGTGATGCCGTTCCGGGACAACTACTGGTTCGGCTTCACGATACTCGGCAGTGGATTCTCGGAAGACTTCGGCGAGAGCTGGCCCGGCCGCTATTTCGTGCAGGACTACGATCTCCTCTACATCAGCGCGTTCCCGAGTATCGCGACAAAGATCAACGATCAGTGGTCGGTGGCGGCCAGTCTAGCAATCACGTACACGAGTTACGAACAGAACAAGGCCGTGGTCAACGTCGATGACGCAGCAAATGATGGCAAGCTCAATATCGACACCGACGGTTTCACAACGGGGTTCGCGTTGTCGGCGCTATACGAAGCCAGCGATCGGACGCGCTACGGTTTCTCGTATCGCTCGGAACTCGACCCCGAACTGGACGGCAACGCGAATTTTTCGGACCTCACTCCAGCGACCGAGGCCATCCTCGACGCGGCGGGCCTGCTTGGCGCCAACGTCGATGTCACGAGCCGCTCGCCGCAGTCGATACTCGCCGGTCTCTATCACGAATTCGACGACACGAGTAGCGTGTCCTTCGATGCGGTGTGGGCCGACTTCAGCGAGTTCCAGCTGTCGGAGATCTACGTCAATAACAACCAGGTCACACAATCGGACATCGAATATGACGACATCTGGGCATTCTCGGTCGGCTACAACCGCCCGTTGACCGATCGCACACGAATAGGCTTCGGCTTCATGTACGTGGACGACATGGTCGATGACGACGAGCGCTCGATGACTTTGCGCCTGGATTCGCTATGGTCGGCCGGCGTCGGCATCGAATGGCAGTGGACGGACCGTCGAGTGGTTACCGTGAACCTGAACTACATGCAGCTCGACGATGCGCCCGTAACGTCACCGTCGCTCGGCCAACTAGGGACCGTGACCGGCGAATACTCCGACCGCGGGACAATCTGGCTGAACGCGGCGCTCAGTTTCGGCACCCGCTAGTCGCCGCCCTGGCCCTGGTCGAAGCAGTCGACCCGTTCGTCCTCTGGCAGGTGTGCGTTCTGGAAGCGGCAGCTGATGATGCCGCCATAACGGAGCATCAGGGCATCGACGTCTTCCCACGTCTCCGGTTCTTCCGCGTCCGGGTCTTGTTCGAGCGAGTCGATGACGGCAACAATCCGTTCGTTGGACACACTGTCGAACGCTTCGAGTTCGAAAACCAGGCCGGCGAAGTCGGCTTTCTTGGCGATCTCCGAACTTGAGGCTCCCGCGATGCCGCCGACGACTAGTGCGACCGGCAGGTACTGGAAAGCTTTTTTCTTACGCTTGGTAAGCTTGAGATTGGTGATCGCGACGGTCATGTACAGGACATGTTCGCCGGGGCGATCAACGACATAAATATCGTCTCCCAGGGACTCTGACAGGCCGGCGCGCAGTGATTCCGCAAGCGCGTTCAGGTGCTTCGGCTTGATGCCGCGGTAAGGCGAGTCGACGGCGACAAATACCTCCGGCTGGTCGATCATGACGGCGTTGTACTTGATCAGGCGATCATAGGCGTCAGGCGCAAGGTAGCGATAGTCGACCGATCCATCCGTGACTTTCGTCAGCTGCGAATAGTCTGACATGAACCCGGAGTAGATCATTTCTTCCGCGCCAGCGCTGAGCGGGATTATCGCCATCACCAAGAGGATCATTCTTTTCGCTGAAATCTTCATTGTTCGCTCTCCATAGTTTCCTGTGTATCGCGATACTCCTGCAAACTGCCGGAGCAGGGGTGTTTCTTCGAGCGTTGGGTTGGCACCAGCAGGCCGGCGGGGCCGAGCAGCACGTATTTTCCATATTTGGTCGCGGCTGTTTTAGCTGCACCGGTCGTTGAATACTCGGGGTCTGTGATCGCCCCTGTAACCAGCAGGTCGATATTGTGGGCAAATAACCGGGTGCCGCGCGGCCTGGGCGCCAGCCTCAGGTCGTAGGTCTCGTTCCTGAGATTGATGGTGCCGCCACCGATCATGCGCATCTGCTGCGAATCGAGGTAGATCACGCGCACGTCGACGTTGCCATCCTCCGCGACCATCTCGCTCATTGCACAGTTGATGTACACGTCGTCGGTCCTCTTGAGCCACGGCAAGGCGCCGAGCAGCACATCGGTGATTCGCAGTCTCAGGTCCACGCCGGAAATGCTCGCGTCGCTGATGAACATCACGAATTCGCCGTCGAGGTTTGCAGCCATATCGGCGGGTGAGTAGCCCTGCGCGGATACGTCGAGCGCCAGGTCGAAAGAACCCTCGTAGAAATCCCTCAGCCGAATGTCTTCGAAGAACTTCGACAAGTCGATGTTCTCCAGGCTCAGGTCAGCATCAATCACCGGCATTACGCTGCGGTCGAGGTACAGGTGCCCGGTCAATCTCGCATCTTCGTGGACCATTTCGAGCGGGTCAATATTCAGCGAGCCTTCCTCCAGGTTTATGTGCGCGCGAGGGATCCGGGTGTATTCACCGGTACGCACGAGCTCGAGATTGTCCAGCGAGAAATCGAGGTCAACCGCATCGAGCCACGCGAAATCGAGGAGTTCGTCGGAGAACAGTTTTTCCTTCTCGACATCGCCAGGATCGGCCGGCTTTTCATCATGCGCGGAAAAGAAGGGTCGCAAATCGAGTTTTCCGGAGGTAACTGCCCCGGAGAATGATAGCTTCTCGCCGACGATCATCTTCACGTTGCCATACACGAGGGTTTCGCCGGAGCTGTACGTCAGGTCCGACAGGTCGAAATTTGGCGCAGTGCCCGCCATTCGACCGCTCAACTCGATTTCCATGTCCCCCGGTAAACTGGTTCCTGACCATTCACCGAACTCAGACGGATTGTGGAGCCTTATCTCCCCGTGCACATCGACGTCATGCAGTCCAACGATCTTACCGATGTCGCCCGCGAGCCTGAGATCGATCCCGGGAACGCTTCCCTCCAGGTTGAGGTCGCTGGCGTTAAGCTTGTCGAAGTCGCCGCCCAGCATGCCGGTGATGGCGTATTTCTCCGTGTGCGGAAAGTCCGGCGCGAGGACATCATTGAGTTCGTAAAGGTCGGTACCACTCGCCGAGAGAAACATGTCGATCCCGGAGAACGTGCCGACGTCGGCGACAGCTCCACTGGCGGTCACCTCGTGGTTACCGCGTTTCACAGTCGTTGTCGCGTTGCGAGCCGATAGCCGATCGAGGTTGCCGGTCATGTCGCCGCTGAACGCGAAGCTGTCGGTTCGCGGCAGGTCGAGCGGCTTGAGTTCGGGGATCACGGACAGGTCGTTGCCTTGCGCCTCAACATTGAGTTTGAGGCCCGATACCTGAAAAACATCGCCCGCGGCACCCCGTATGCGCATCGAAATATCGTCGCGAGCCAGGCTGATGTCGGCGTTCGTGACGGACAGCCTCGGCCATGAACCACGCAAGCGCCCGGAGCTACTGTAGGAACGAGTCGGTACCGATGGCAGGTCAAAGATCGCGGCCAGGTCGGCAAGGTCATTACCATCCAGCCTGACGCTCATGTCGGCACCGCCGAAGGTCGACGCATCGGCCAGCGTGCCTGAAGCGGATACCGATATGTCATTGCGTTTTGCGCTGGCCTCGATATTGACGAGCCGCAATGCGGGCCAGTCGCCAAGTACACCCACAGTTATGCTGAAGCTGTCGGACGACGGGAGCTTGCCAGGATCGAAATACGGGGCATCCTGCAGATCGTCGCCGGCGAGCGTCGCATCGAGCGCGAGCTCACCGAAGCTCGTTAGTTGGCCTATTCGACCTGTCGCATCGAGTATTAAGGCATCTTTTTCTAGCCGACCGACTATGTCGCTCGCGACAACCGCGCTCCGGTGACCCTCGACGTTGCCGTCGATCACGAACGCGCTGGTTATCGGCAGCGGCAGGCCCGTTACACCGGAAAACGCATCCATATCCGAGCCCTGCAAATGCACCTTTGCGAAAAACCCTATTTCATCAATCGGCGCCCCGACCACCCTGTCGATATGACCGTCGATGGAAAAAGCCATGTCCAGGATCGAACCGGTCAACGAGACGGGTAGTTCGAGTCCTGCGAAGGCGTTTTCCCTGGCGCTGATACGGCCTTCAGCGCGAATCGGCAGGTCCTCGAATTCGGCCACGAGGGCAATATCAACGTAGGTTTCTTCTGCGGGTGCGTCGAGCCTGAGCTCCGAAATCCGGGCACCGACCTCGACGTCAATCCGCTGGTCGACGAATCGAATCTCGAGCTGCTCGAAGTTGATGGCGTGCACGTCGACAACGGTGTCCGACTCGCCGGCATCGGGCGGATTCTCAGGGATCCAGTTTGCCTGTCCCTCAGCATCGAACTCGAGACGCAGGGCAGCATTGGTCAGCGTCGTGTCGTCGATCCTCAGCCGTTTATCCAGCAGCGGCAGGATGGCGATCGTCACGCGCAGGCTGTCGGCCGACAGAAGCGAGGCGCCGTCGATCGGCGCTCTGGCATCGAGGACGATGTCATTCAGGATGACGGTTGGCAGCAGTGCGTAGGGAAGTTCGAGCGGACCGTTGATCTCAAGCGTGTAACCGGTCGCCTCCGCGATGCGGTGACTGAGCTGGTCCTTGATGAACTGATGGTCCTGCCGTTGTATCAGGATGTGCAGCGAGAGACTCGCGGCAACCACCAGGAAGAGCAGGCCTCCGAGGGCTATCAGCGCGACCTTGAGTATTCGCCGAAACATGGGTCAGGGCGTCGAAATCGGTCGGCAATCGGCCGGCACGTAAAGGCCGCTGATCTCGAAGTCTTCGCAGGTCAGCAGGTGTGTATGGTTTTTCCCGATGACGAAGCCGGTTGCGACGAGTCCGAGGATGACTGCGGTCAGCACAAACCGGGCCCTGCGCCGCCGTATGCGCAACAGGTCGGGATAAGCTATCGATACTGCCATGTAGATGACATACGGGAAGCAGGCGAGGTAGGCGACGAGACCCGAGGCGGTAACGGCATAACCCAGCAGCTTCACGTCCGGGGCGGCGCGGATGGTCAGCGCGAGCACCAGCCACAGCGACGGTATGGCCGTTGCGAACCACGCTACTGTCGGTATTCGTAGCTTGTCCTTCGGGATGATGATCAACACGATGAACAGCGCCGTCGAGATACTCCACGCGACGAAGATCTTCTGGAAGAAGATTTGACCATAAGCACCGATCTCGAAGCCGACGTCCCAGGCGGGGTAGGCGAGCGCGACGACGATGAGGATGAAGGCGCGGACACCCGGATCGATATCTTCGAAGCCCGAGAACTTCACGCCATTACTTCTTGCACTTCGGCGTCTTGCGCAGCCTCGCGAGTTCGTCTTCCGCCCTTTTCCGGTTCTTGTACGGTCCGGCTACGCGCGACCCCGGTCCCGTATTCGCTGCAACGCGGACGACCTCGCACTGACCGTTTGGCTTCTTGCGAACCTCCCAGCTTGCTGCGGCCTGAGCCAGCACAGCGCCCGAGAACAGGCACAGTGTCAATGCGAGAATGATATTGCGCATGGTATCTCCTCTCACGCCACCTCTCTCAGTGGCCATTGTGCGCCCAGATCAGCGGCGCGTGAAAAACACGTAGCGCGCATCGACCTGCGCAAGGGCTTCTTTGCGACTTAAAGGGTTGCTCAGCGCGGTCTCGAAGGAATGACAAGCAACGAACACGCGTGCACGCGTTACTGCTTCCGTCTCGTCAAAGCCCAATTCGGCAAATATGACGCTTAGTGATTGCAGTCTGATCTCGTCGACTTCACGTATCACCGCATTGATGCTGGGCTCATGTCGCGCCCACGCCCGGACCGCAAGATCGTAGCGCCCTACCTTGTCAATGAGGGTTTCTTTCAGTATCTCGCGCAGGTGATCTTCGGCCGCGAAGACCTCGTCCACGATATCCGAGGTGTACTTGTCTCGCCAGTACTCGGCCATCGCCTGAATGAATTCCGAACGATTCTCGAAGTGCCAGTAGAAGCTGCCTTTACTGACGCCGAGGCGCTCGGCCAGCTCGTCGATGCGAAGGTGCTCCGGGTCTTCTGCGAGAATATCGAGTGCTTTCTGGAGCCAGGTTCCTCGACTAAGGCGTGGTTTCTTTTCTGACTGGTTCATAACGATGCCAACCATTGCGTATCGTAGTTCCAGACTATATAGTATGGAGGCCATACTATAAAGTACTGACTTACTCAATCTCCACCAGAAAAGGGAAGCACCTAATGTCCAGTTATCTTGGAACTTTCCGGCTCTTGTGCCGGTTTGTATTTTCTGCCTTGCTCGTCCTTCCAGCCGCTGTTCTCGCGGCCGGCGGCGTCGTCAAGGACCCAACCGGCGTAGCACCCGATCGCTACGTCTACTACCCGGGCACCGAGCCCCTTGCCAAGAAGGAGATTCGCGTCACGGCCTGCGGCACCGGGATGCCCGCGGCACGGCACGCCCAGGCGGCGACCTGCTTCCTGGTGGAATTTGGCAACGGCGAGAAGCATATATACGACATCGGCACGGGCTCGATGGCGAACCTCGCCGCATACATGATCCCGATGGAATTCCTCGACAAGATCTTCCTGACGCATCTGCACACCGACCACATGGGTGACATCGACACGATCTGGGCCGGTGGCTGGACGGCCGGTCGGCCCGTCGGGCTGAGAGTTTGGGGCCCGGCTGGTCTGCACCCGGAACTTGGCACCAAAGCTGCAATGGAGGGCTTCCTTGAATTCGTCGCATGGGACAAGGAAACTCGCTCGTTCGCGATCACACCAGGACCCGGTGAGATCGAAGTGCACGAATTCGACTACAAACTCGAGAACGCGCTCGTGTACGAAAGCAAGGGCATCGAAGTAAGGTCCATACCCGCGATTCACACGGGCGACGGCCCAGTCAGCTACATCGTGACGTACGAGGGCATGAAAGTGATCGTCGGCGGTGACACGGCGCCGAACCGCTGGTTCATCAAGTACGGTAAAGACGCGGATCTCGTCATCCACGAGGCTTTCATGGTGCCGAATGATTTTGTGGTGTGGTATAACCAGCCGCCGCAGCTCGCCTGGCGTGCCTGCTGTGCCTTCCACACCTCGGGTCAGGCTTTTGGCAAGATCATGAGCGAGATCGCCCCCAAACATGCCGTCAGCTATCACTTCATGAACGAGGATGCGACGCGCTATAACCTGTATGAAGCGATTCGGGAAACATACTCTGGCCCGCTGTCGATGGCTATGGACAACATGGTCTGGAACGTAACGCCGGACGGTGTTGAAGAACGCATGGCGGTAATCACGCACGAGGCGTGGTCCGTGCCGGGTCCCACGAGACAGGCGCCGCCAGAAAAAGGGCGACGTCCGGTATTCAGCGACTTTACAAACAGGGGTTACTGGTTGCCCGCGTACGAAGCGCAGAACGATGCGATGGACAAGCACATGGAGAAGTACAATCTCCAGGATCAGGACTGGCGCCCTGGCATGATGAAGATGATGAGCAAGGACCCTGTGCGTTAGAAACCCTGAGCTAAAACGTTATACTCCGAAGGCCGGGCATCGTCGCCCGGCCTTTTTTTTCAGGCGGTGCTCAGCCTTTTGACGCGCAGCCGCTTGATGCCTTTCTTCGCTATCCAGAGATCGTACTGTGCTTGCTGGTTGAGCCAGCTTTCCGGTGACGTGTCGAAGGCCATGGACAGTCTCAGGGCCATCTCCGGACTGATTCCCGCTCGGCCGTTGAGAATTGCGGACAGGGTCTTGCGGCTAACCCCGAGGCCCTCAGCAGCGTCGGTTACGTTCAACCCCAACGGTTCCAGGCAGAGGCTGCGGATGACCTCGCCGGGGTGGGGCGGTTTGTGCATCTGCGTTTTCATTGCTAGTGATAGTCCTAAGGGAATGAGCCTGAACATACAGAGTGTAACCCTACGCGTTACAGATATCACGGGAGAGTAAGTATTCTGGAGACAAAACGCTATACTCCGAGCGCCGGGCAGTATCGCCCGGCTTTATTTCTTACAAGCCTATGAAATCAAAGACACTCGCATACGTGTGCCTGGCAGTCGTGACGCTCGTCGCGACACCGCTGCGTGCCGACTGGATCAACCTGACGGGTTCCGAGACGGCGCCGAACATCGCCGAGATCTACGTGCTTGACGATCGCGTACACGTCAAGCTCGAGGTATACATCGGTGACCTGGAAAAGTTCGACGATCTCGTGCCGGACGACTGGCTGCGTGATGCCAGCGGACGCGCGAGCCTCGATGAGCGACTGGCGCGATTCTCGCGCGAAGGTCTGCAGTTCGTTACCGACAATGGCGAGCAGCTGATCGCCAAGGCCGTGACGATCGAGCCACGACTCAGGGTCGATCGCCAGTCGCCTTTTGCGGGCATGATCAACCCGATCACGCGGGCGCGCGTTCCGGATGCACCGGAAGACAAGCGCGTGCTGTATGTCGAGCTCGACTACCCGTTCGAAGGAAAACCCGAAAGCCTGCAGTTCATCCCGCCGCTGGACGAGGACGCGGACATTGCGTCAGCGACGGTCGGTTTCATCACGTATCACAAGTCGGTGCCCGTCATCGATTTTCGTTACCTCGGCGCGCCGGCTCATCTGACGCTCGACTGGTCCGACCCGTGGTACTCGAAATTCCGGAACGTGAACCTGAAGCGCCACCATGCGTCCGCTTTGATGACCTTCCTGTACGTCGAGCCCTACGAGGTGCGCCACGAGGTGCTGACGCGCGTGAAAGACCTCGAGGAATGGATGGACCTGGGGCTTCGCGGCAACGAGTTCATCGAGGTCGACGAACTGGAGCCGCTCAAGCAGCGTATCGGCGAGTTCATGCTGGCTCGCAACAAGGTGCAGATCGACGGCGAAGACGGCAATCCGATTCTCGATCGCAGCAACTACGTGACCGTGGGCATCAAGGGCATCCGGATCGTCGAGGTGCCCGAGCGCATGGAGATATCGACGGCCATCGTCGGCGTCATCCTGACCTACATCACCGACGGCATTCCGCAGGAAGTGACCGTCGACTGGGAGCTGTTCACCGACCAGGTGCAGCGCGTGCCGGCAACATCGACAGACCCGGCCGGCCCGCTGCCGACCTATGTCTCGCCGGACGACAACGTCCACACCTGGACCAACTATCTCAAGAACTACAAGATCCCGACCGTCGTCGAAGTAGCCGTGGCCGGCTCCTTCGGTACCGTTGAGATTCCCGCAGTCAGTGCCGTGAGTGGCCTGCTGGGGCTGATTGCCCTGCTATGGCTGTTGCAGCGTTTGCGGGCGGGCGGTGCCCCGCAACTGCCGTTCACCGCGGCCCTCGTGCTCGGCATCGGCATACTGATTGCCTGGCCCCATGCTCGCGTCGAGGTCGATCGACCTGCGGCGCTTGCCGGAACGCTCGGCACCGAGCAGTCGGGAGCCCTCGTCGAGACGCTTTTGAAGAACGTATATCGCGCGTTCGACTTCCGCGAGGAGGACGACGTCTACGACAAGCTGGCGCTCACGGTGTCGGGCGACCTGCTCGCCGATATCTACCTGCAGAGTCGTCAGTCCTTCGCAGTGCAGCAGGCGGGCGGGGCGCAGGCCAAGGTGCAGGAGGTGGCTATCCAGGAAGCCGTCGCGACGCGCCGTAACGACGGCGGTTTAGGCTACGACGTGCGCGCAAAGTGGACCGCGATGGGCACCGTCGGGCATTGGGGCCACACGCACATCCGGCGGAACCTCTATGATGCCGTGCTGACGATCGAAGCCGTCGATGGCAGCTGGAAGATCAAGGGGATGGAGGTACTCGAGGAGTCGCGCATCGATCCGAATGCGCCGGCAACCCCCGCGGCGGCGCCGTAAGACCGCCAAATTAGTAAGAATCCGACGCCGCTTGAGATATGTACCAATTCTGGTACAATCAATGAATGTCCAGGGATCGGCCAGTCGCAGTCCAATTCTTTCGCCTCGATTCTGGCCGAGAACCGGTGCGGGAATGGTTGAAAAGTATGCGATCTGAAGACCGCAAGGTAATCGGCGAGGATGTAAAGACGTTGCAGTTTGGCTGGCCCATTGGAATGCCGTTGGCTCGAAAAATGGATGACAATCTATGGGAATTACGGTCGAGCTTGGGTCGCGGTATTGCGCGGACGTTCTTTACGGTTTACGGAAGCAAGATCGTCCTGCTACACGGGTTTGTGAAGAAGTCCCAAAGAACACCGGCGCATGAATTGGCACTTGCCAGACGCCGGTTGAAGAAGCTGAGGTCGTAGTTGTGGCAAAGAAGAATGTAGGAAGTAGCTTTGATGAATTTCTTGAGGAAGAAGGACTCCTTGAGGAGGCGACGGCCGCGGCAGTGAAGCGTGTCATTGCATTCCAGCTCGCCGAGAAGATGTCGGAGTACTCCCTCTCCAAGTCTGAAATGGCACGGCGAATGGCGACAAGTCGTTCGGCTTTGGATCGTCTTTTGGATCCAGAGAATCTCTCAGTGACACTGCAGACACTGCAGAGCGCAGTTCAAGCGCTGGGCGGTCGACTGAATGTTGAACTCGATTTCGATAACAAGGCAAATGCCGCCTGAGTAATGAACGCATTGCTGAAAGCCTGCGATGTCAGTCTGCAAGTGCAGCCCGCCAAATCGATGGTCAATATCGGTCAGCGGAAACTGGAGGCTGACCTTCGAATTCAAAGACGGAAATGCCTACGTACTAGACTACGAGGACTATCACTGATGGCCATGCACAATCCGCCGCACCCGGGCGAGTTTATCCGGGAGACATATATCGAGCCTTTTGACATCAGTATCAGGTCGTTGGCTGAGAGTTTGGGTGTCGCTGCTTCTACCTTGGCGCGTATAGTGTCCGAGCGTAGTGGGGTAAGCCCCGAGATGGCATTGCGCCTGTCCAAGGCGCTTGGCCGATCTCCTGAGAGCTGGTTAGCCATGCAGGATAACTATGATCTCTGGCAGGCCAGAAAGTCGGCGGATCTTGCAACAGTGCAGAAGATCCAATTTGAAGCGACTGCATAGAGGTAGCAATCCTGGTTATCTTAATCGGATCCTTCGCTACACTGTCGGAACAGTGCAACTGGAGGCCGTTAAGATATTGTTCTTCCGAGCTCTTTCTTGGTCACTCCGAGCGCCAACAGGGATTTAACTAACAGGTCTATAGACACCGTTGGGTCACCGGCCTCCATCTTTGCGACTCGCGATTGGCTGGAGTCAATTGCCTTGGCAAGCTGAGCCTGAGTCAGTTTCTTGTGGAGCCTGCGTTCTTTGAGTTTCTCGCTAAGGGCAAGCTTCATTTCGATATACGCGGATTCCTCAGCTGAAAGGTCCAGGAACTCGGCAACCGTTCCGACCTTCCAGCCTTTCTTCTTCAGCATTTCTTTCTTGCGCTTATCCATTGTCATACTCTCGTAGTCGCGCCTTACAAGTCTCGATTACGTGCTTTGGCGTTTTTCCTGATTTCTTTGAAAAAACCTCGGCTATAACAATTGCGTCCGCATC
>Ga0265303_10001835_pt1 | contig 13165 bp, 16 predicted proteins | sample Helome_2_FD_192494 | JGI IMG/M metagenome (GOLD analysis project Ga0265303, IMG submission 192494) | Marine sediment microbial communities from subtidal zone of North Sea - Hel_20160317 (Illumina Assembly) | ecosystem: Environmental > Aquatic > Marine > Subtidal zone > Sediment ...
CAAGGAAGGAGATGACCCATTTACCGTGACACTGGAACGCGCGCTGGAACTGGTAGCGGAGAAAAAAGAGTTCGATGCTAACCGTGAGATCAAGGCATTCGAAGGTACCGATATCCTGGTATTGCGGGGTCGCTATGGCCCCTACATTACCGACGGTATCAAAAATGCGCGTATTCCCAAGGATATCGAGGATCCGGCAACACTGGATCTGGCCACCTGTCAGGAATTGATCGAAAAAGCGCCGCTACCAAAATCGAAACGCAAGAAGGCGGCTGCCAAGAAAAAAGCTGCCCCAAAAAAAGCCGCCCGCAAAAAGGCTTCGAAAAAGAAAGCTGCCAAGAAAAAAACCACCGCTACCACCAGCTGAGTCTAACCTGTTATGAGTCCGTGGGCATTGAATCGGCTTGCACACGCGGTATCGCGGGGGGCCATATTTGGCTATCCGACCGACACCATCTGGGGATTCGGCTGTCATCCCCTGAACGCAAGTAGTGTTGTACGCATCCTGCAGATTAAAAATCGCAAACCTGATAAAGGTTTGATCCTGTTATCGTCAAAGCTCGAATACTGTAGCCGCTACCTCGAACTCGAAGGTGAAGCGCTGGATCCGATACGACAGGCGAATGATCACCCTACCACCTGGTTAGTTCCCGCAAGCGAGTCTTGTCCGCTCTGGATTCGTGGTAATTTCCCGACGGTCGCTATCAGAATCACCAACCACCCCCTGCTAAGGTATTTGTGTGATCGGCTACAGGCACCGATCGTATCGACGAGTGCAAATCGCGCTGGTAAAGCCACCGTGCGTAACTCGCTACAGATGCGCGAACAGTTTGGTGATGAACTTGATTTTATCGTCGGCGGTTTCAGCACGGGCAGTAACAAACCAAGTGAGATAAAATCCCTGCTCAACGGAACAATCATCAGGAAAAATGCTTGATGGACATCGATATCGATCGTGTTAACGACTATCTGCTGAACTTGCAGCGGCACATTACCGACGAACTCCAGCAGATCGACGGCAAGGCCGACTTCGAAGTCGACACATGGCAACGTGACGCCGGGGGTGGTGGGCGCAGCATGGTGCTACGAGACGGCGCCCTGTTCGAGCAGGCTGGAGTAAACTTTTCAGAGGTCTATGGCAACAACCTGCCCGCCTCGGCAACCGCGCATCGACCCGAGCTCGCAGGACGACAGTTCCGTGCAATGGGCGTTTCACTGGTTATCCACCCGGATAACCCATACATCCCTACATCACATGCCAACGTGCGTTTTTTCGTCGCCGAGAAATCCGGCGAGGATCCAATCTGGTGGTTCGGTGGTGGATTTGATCTGACACCTTATTACGGCTTCAGAGAAGACTGCGAGCACTGGCATCACACCGCCCGACAGGCCTGCGACCCATTCGGTCCCGAGTGCCATGCGAAGTATAAAAAATGGTGCGATGACTATTTTTTTCTTAAACATCGGAACGAGGCGAGAGGTATCGGCGGACTGTTTTTTGACGATGTGAGCCAACCTGATTTCGAACAGGCATTCGCCTTCATGCGCAGTGTCGGTGACCATTACATGCCAGCCTACACGCCGCTCGTCGAACGTCACAGAAACGACAGTTTTGGCGAACGGGAAAAAAAGTTCCAGTGGTACCGCCGCGGTCGCTACGTGGAATTCAACCTGGTTTATGATCGTGGCACTCTATTTGGCCTGCAATCCGGGGGACGCACCGAGTCGATCCTGATGTCGCTACCACCAGTCGTAAACTGGCGCTACAATTACCAGCCTGAAGTGGGTAGTGCGGAAGCAGAATTGACAGGTTATTATCTCAAACCACGCAACTGGTTGGCACAGACTTGATCATGGAAAATAACTTTCCCGAAATAGAAATCGAGCAGCAGAATGATGAGTTCAGCAAATGCGATCTCTGCACCAATTCGAAATGCTGCACCTACGTGACCCAGCAAGTTGATACACCGCGCTCCAAGTATGATTTCGAAATCCTGTTATGGCAGGTGTCACATAACGGGGTTGGCGCGTACAAGGATGACGACGGCTGGTTCGTAATGTTTGAAACACGTTGCCAGCACCTGTTGCCCGATGGACGCTGTAATATCTATGAGCAGCGCCCGACTATTTGCCGCTCACACAGCAATGATTACTGTGAATACGATGCCCCGGCCGAAGATGGTTTCGATCTGTACTTTCCTGATTACGATGCGTTGCTGCAGTTTTGCAGGAAAAAATTCAAGCGCTGGAGCACCGGCAACCCACCTCCCTCCTGATCATGGCTGGCGCAACCAGATATCGTATTTTGTTTTCAAGCAGGCTGATTTAACATGTAGCGGAATTCAGGATCCGCTAACGCGACTGACGCATGGGAGCACTATAGATGAACAAGCAAGACATTGACCCGGGCAACATCATCGACTTCATCCTCGATCTGTTTGCACAACGCGGGGCCCGGGAATACATGGGCGAAGCAGTAACCCAGTCACAGCACATGGAGCAAAGCGCCGCCTGCGCCGTTGCCGATGGCGCTACAGACAGCCTGGTGATAGCGGCACTGTTACATGACATCGGGCATTTTCTTGGCGACCATCCGATAGAAGCCCTGGAAAATGGCATCGACAATACTCACGAGGAAGTTGGGGCGCGCTACCTGGAACCCTGGTTTCCGCCTTCGGTCACCGAACCGATACGCCTGCATGTCGCCGCCAAACGATACCTTTGTGCGACCAATGATGAATACCAGGGCCTGTTGTCAGATGCATCGATAAATTCGCTCATGGTTCAGGGTGGCCCGATGAACCCAACCGAAGTCGAGCAGTTCGAAACCAATCCTCACCATAAAGACGCGGTGCAACTGCGGCTTTACGACGATGATGGCAAGGTTGCCGGTCTGACGATCAAACCGGTAACTGAATATCGTCAGACACTCGAGTCATTACTGTTGAACTGACATGAATCGCATCAAGCATCTCTCCCACGATACCGAGGAACTGACGATAATCTGGGAAGACGCCAGCCAGAGTCAGCTACAGGCCATCTGGCTACGCGATCATTGCCAAATGCCAGCCAGCCGCAATCCGCACAACGGCCAGCGCTTATTGAACATTACCGACATTCCAAATGACCCCGGCATCGCTCGGGTGAGCCTCGAAAACAATCATCTGGTAATCGAATTCACACCCGATGGACATTGTTCTGAATTCGACCTCGACTGGCTGTACGAAAATTGCTATTGCCTCAATCGGCAACATGATGATCGTAGCGAAATAAATAAAATTCTCTGGTCTGGCGATTCCTTCGAACAGGGCTTGCCGCGCTACGCGTACGCTGCATTCTGCGCACAGCCGAGGAGCCGATGCGCCGCTTTGCAGGCAGTCAGGGACTATGGCTTCGTGTTGCTCGACGCGCTGCCCTGTGAAGAGGGCCAGGTATTGAAGGTGATCGAACAGTTCGGCTACGTGCGCGAGACCAATTATGGTCCGTTATTCGAAGTACGCATCAGGGTCGATCCGAACAACCTCGCCTACACCAACCTGGGACTGGGCTGTCACCTCGACAACCCGTACCGGGACCCGGTGCCGGGTTTACAGCTACTACATTGCCTTGAATCGTCAACCCCCGGGGGCGAATCGATTTTACAGGATGGCTTCATGGCGGCAAGAATACTGCGCGATGAAAACCCGGAGCACTTTGCATTACTAACACAGAACTGGATCAATTTTCGCTTTCGTGATGATTCAGCCGATTTGCGCTCCAGGATTCCTTTTATCGAGACCAATGACCTCGGCGCTGTAATCAAGGTGCGTTTCAATAATCGCTCGATCGATACCATAAAGTTGCCACCCGGGGTAATTCGGTCTTTCTACACCGCCTACCGTCACTATGCCGAAATCCTCGAACGCGAGGAATTGCAAATCGTGTTCAAGCTGCAACCGGGCGAACTTATGCTGTTCGACAACACACGAATTTTACATGCGCGTAAAGCCTATTCAGCGGCAGGCAGTCGGCACCTGCAGGGTGCTTACAGCGATCTGGATGGCCTCTATAGCAGTTTGCGCATGCTCGAAGCCAGTTCATGAAATACCAGGGTATTGTTTTCGACAAGGACGGCACCTTGCTCGACTTCAACCGGACCTGGTTACCTGTTTATCTTTACGCCGCGCAGGAGTTCGCCGATGGCGACGCCGGGCTTGCCGAATCTCTGCTCACCCAGCATGGCTTTGATCGCAGCAAAAACAGATTTATTGGTGGCAGCCTGCTTGCCGCCGGTAACAATCAGCAGATAGCCGATGCCTGGGCTGTTCAAATTGACAAGCCGGACCAGGTCGAAACTATCAGCAGGCAACTTCACCAGATTTTTCACGATCAGGGAGCCATACAGGCGACTCCGGTCAAGCAACTTGTCGACACGTTAAGACAGTTGAAACAGTCCGGCAGAAAACTCGGTGTCGCAACTGCAGACAGTCACCAGGGCATCATCAACACCTTGCAAGCCTTCGACGTACTGCATGAGTTCGATTTTCTTGCCGGCTACGATAGTGGGCACGGTGTCAAACCCGAGGCCGGCATGGTGCTCGCCTTTTGTGAACAGATGGCACTGGACGTGGAATCCGTGGTAGTAGTAGGAGACAACCGGCACGATATCGAAATGGGCAGAAACGCGAACGCCGGCCTTTGCGTTGGTGTTTTAACCGGTACCAGCACGCGTAGCGAACTCGAAAGCATCGCTGATATCGTCATCGACGATATCAGCCTGCTAGCGGAAGTTATCTAGCCCGCAACCACCGGTAGCTCGCCGGGCAATCCCCATTCACACCAGGAGCCGTCGTAAATTGCGAGGTTTTCATAACCGATGTACTCTGCCGCGAAGGAGATAATGCAGGCAGTAACACCTGAACCACAGCTGCAAATAGTTCGCCCGCTGTCGCCGATCAATGGCGCGATAATTTCTCGCAGCTCATGTTTGGGTTTCAGTAACCCATGCTTGAACACATCCGCGAACGGTAAATTCAGCGCTCCTGGCATATGCCCGCGACGTAACCCGGGACGCGGTTCCTCTTCCGTGCCGAGGAACCGCGGCTCGGGACGGGCATCGAGCACACAAACCGAACTGTCGTCGAGGGCTGCTGAAACCTCTGCCGCATCGACAATCGATGCCTGATTCATCCTGGCGATAAAATCGCCAGGCGGATATGCAGGCACTTCAGCCAGGCTTTCAATCGGGTATTCAGCCTCGTCCCAGGCCACCAGCCCACCATCGAGCAGGGCCACCCTGTGACAGCCCATCGCGCGCAACATCCACCAGGCACGTGGGCTCGAAAACATGCCCATCGTATCGTAAACGACGACGACACTTTCCTGCTTCAATCCCAGCAGCTGGAGTTCGCGCGTAAATAATTCCGCGTTCGGCATCATGTGGGGCAAATCCGCATCCGGGTCACAGATCCTGCCATCGAAATCGAAAAATCTGGCTCCGGGTATATGTTCCTGCTGCCATTCCCTGAGTCCGTCGCGGCCGGTAGCCGGCATATGCCAGCTGGCATCGAAAATAATCAGGTCATCATGTCCCAGGTGCTGCCGTAGCCAGGCTACACTGACCAGCGAATCGGGTAGTTGCAAAGTCGCCATCATCTTTATCCGGAATTTTTCCAAGGCGGCAACATATCCAATTGCTTTGCGTCTGGCAAGCCCGGAACTCTGCCGTTATAGTGCTGGCGCTATGTTCAATCTATCCCAACGCAACAGCGGCATGATTTTCGCCCTGGTCACCGCCTGCGGCCTGGGCGCAATTACCACCCAGGCGAAAATCTTTTACGCCGACGGTGGTAACGCGCTGACCCTGATGCTGGCGCGTTTTGCGATATCGACGCTGGTGTTCGGCTTACTATTGCTGATTAAACGAAACACTTTCAAGGTCGCCGCTAAAAATCGCATCGCGTTGATAGCACTCGGTATTGTCTGGTCGGGGGCGATGATCTGCTACCTGATGGCGGTGGAAAAAATTTCCGTCAGTCTGGCAGTATTGATTCTCTACTTTTATCCCTTGCTGGTGTTGGCCTACTCGATGTCTACCCGCCAGTTGAAGCCGTCGCTGGCGTTGATTACGTTGTTCTGTGCCGCTTTTATCGGCCTTTACATGGCACTGTCCGGTGCTGAAATGACACTCAATATAGACGGCATACTGTTTGCGGCATTGGCCAGTTGTGGCGCAGCCTTCACATTTATCTGCGGTGCCAGGGTAGCGCCGTCGATGTCTCCACTATTGATGACCTTCTGGATTAACGCACTCGGTCTACTGCTCATACTGCCAATGATGAGTGGCAAGCTTGCATTACCTGCTGCATCCGCGGGGACCGTGGCCCTGGGTCTGGCGACAGTTTTTTACCTGGTTGCCATCCTCAGCCAGTTCGAAGCCCTGGCGCGCTTACCCGCCGCCCGCGCCGCCTTTCTGTTGAACCTGGAACCGGTAGTATCGATATTGCTGGCACAACTGGTATTGAACGAAACCCTCAGCAGCTTCCAGCTTAGCGGGGTTATCCTGGTAATCGCCGTAGTAATCCTGTCTCTGCGTTTTAAACCGGCCACCGCTTGATCCGGCGACCGGATTCGGGCAAGGTCTGCTTTTTCCTGTGAGTTTTACAAAATGACCAAGGCAATTCGAATTCATGCAACTGGCGGCCCGGAAGTACTTGTATGGGAAGACATAGAAGTTGGCGACCCCGGCCCGGGCCAGGTCCGCCTGCAGCAATCTGCCTGCGGCCTGAACTATATTGACGTCTATGGCCGCAGCGGAATGTACCCCGTCGGTGAACTGCCCGCGGTACTGGGCATGGAAGGCGTCGGCGTGGTCGATGCTGTCGGTGAAGGTGTCGGGGATCTCAATGCGGGAGACCGGGTTGCCTACCCTATGAATCTCGGCGCCTACGCCGAAGCACGCCTGATCGACGCCAGCAAGCTGGTTGCCTTACCCGATTCGATCAGCGATGAAACCGCCGCCGCGATGATGCTCAAAGGGCTCACCGCACACTACCTGCTGTTCAGAACCTATCCCGTCAAGGCCGGAGACAGTATCCTGGTCTACGCGGCCGCAGGTGGCGTCGGTCTTATTCTATGCCAATGGGCCAACCTGCTGGGGGCTACGGTCATCGGTTGTGTCGGTTCGGAAGAAAAAGCGCAGCTTGCCAGGGACAACGGCTGTCATCATACAATTCTTTACCGGGACGAAGATATCCCCAGCCGGGTTCGGGAATTGACTGGTGGTAGTGGTGCAGCCGTCGCATATGACTCAATTGGTAAAGCGACTTTCGAGGCATCACTCGATTCATTGCGCCCGTTCGGGGTACTCGCAACTTATGGTAACGCGAGTGGTCCGGTCGATCCGTTCAACCCGGCAATTCTGGCGGGCAAGGGATCGCTGTATGTCACGCGGCCCACCCTGGCCACACATATCTCAACTCGAGACTTACTGGACGAAGGCGCCAAACGTCTGCTGGAGGTTGTCGTTAGTGGTCAGGTTAGGATCAGTGTCAATCAAACCATGCCACTGGCGGATTGCGGCGAGGCCCATCGCCAGCTTGAGGCTCGTGAAACGACCGGTTCTACGGTGCTAAAAATATAACCAAAAACTGATATACCAGTACAGTTTTGCATTCGGTCTGAATTGCCACAAAAAAGCCTCCAACGGAGGCTTTATCAAACTCCGAAATCGATTTGATTCAGATAGCTTAATATATAATTTTTATATTTAAATACAATAACTTATTTATTAATTTCAAAGTTCTTTCTGAACTGTCAAAATATGCCTGTGACGCGCCTCACAGTCTTCTCGTGAACTAGTTCTCAAAAACCATTTTTAACGAAATCTGTTATGTATAACTGTTATGTACGATTTTCAATTAAACTGAATCTGTTGCTATTGTTTTTGCTGCCTATACTTCTCAGCATTAAGTTAACACCGCTGCCGGATACTAACCCTGACAGCCTAATTACAGGAGCAACACCATGAGCACTTTAAAAGCGAAACAATTCCACCTTATCGATGATATGGACATCTCGGCGATTACCTTCGCAGTGATTGAACGCGTTGAAGGGTTCGCAACTCAAGTAGCCGACATCACCCGCACCTGGGTACGCCGCTCGAACGACCGACGCATGCTGGTGAGAATGAGCAACCAAATGCTTGACGATATCGGCCTGACTCCCTTCGACGTCCATGCGGAAGCGAACAAGTACTTCTGGCAGAAATAGAAACTTGCTCTACCGGTGTGGATCGAACGATCCACACCGGTTTTTTTCATCCCGGTCCTGAGAAAATCTACTCGCCAGAACCCTCCGGCAGGCACATCGACAGGGACCAAAGCAAAACTTCAAACGACACTTCCAGACCAGTCAAATAACTACTGCTTCAGCCGATAACCGGTTTTAAACATCCACCATACCAGAACCAGGCAAGTCACCAGGAACAGGCAGACCATTGCCAGGCTGACACCGACACTGACATCGGCCACCTCGAAGAAACTCCAGCGGAACCCGCTGATCAGGTACAACACCGGATTAAACAACGTCACTGTCTGCCAGGCAGGTGGCAGCATGTTAACCGAATAAAAACTGCCGCCGAGAAAAACCAGCGGCGTAATCACCAGCATCGGAATCAATTGCAGCTTTTCGAAATTGGTCGCCCATAGTCCAATAATAAAACCAAACAGAGCGAAGGAAATACAGGTCAGCACCAGAAATAAAACCATGACAAATGGATGGGCGATATGCAAATCAACGAACAGGTTCGCGGTCAACAGAATTATGGTACCCAGGATCAACGATTTTGACGCCGCTGCACCGACATAACCGACCACAATTTCGAAAAATGATATCGGTGCCGACATGACCTCGTAAATGCTACCGGTAAACTTGGGAAAGAATATCCCGAATGACGCATTGGCGATGCTTTGCGTCAACAGGGACAACATGACCAGTCCCGGAACGATGAACACGGCATATGACACCCCTTCAATCTCTTCGATGCGGGAGCCGATGGCAGCACCGAACACAACGAAGTAAAGCGAAGTTGAAATAACCGGCGATGCAATCGTTTGCAGCAAGGTATGCCAGGCACGCAGCATCTCGTATTTATAGATGACCCTAATGGCCTGATAGTTAATCATTTAACACTCACCAAACTGACAAAAATCTCTTCCAGTGAACTCTGACTGGACTTCAGATCCTTCAACGATAAACCCGCTTCGTGCAGGGCCTGGAGCAATGACGTAATGCCGGTCCGCTCACCCCGGGTGTCATAGGTATAGATCAGATGCGTCCCATCGGCCGATGTTTCCAGGCTGTAAGCGGCAAGTGCCGCGGGGAGTTCACCGATTGATTGCTTCAGTTCGATTATCAACTGCTTCTTACCGAGCTTTTGCATCAGGTTCTGCTTGTCGTCAACCAGCAGCAATCGCCCCTGGTTAATAATGCCAACGCGATCAGCAATCTCTTCCGCTTCTTCAATGTAATGCGTGGTCAGTATGATAGTGACCCCGGACTCGTTCAGCCGCCGCACCATTTTCCACATGTCCTGGCGTAACTCTACATCGACACCGGCAGTCGGTTCGTCAAGAAACAGGATACGCGGCTCATGCGACAAGGCTTTGGCAATCAACACGCGGCGCTTCATGCCACCCGAAAGTTCGCGCAACTCGCTGTCACGCTTATCCCACAGGGACAAGTCCTTGAGCAATTGTTCCAGATAGACAGGGTTGGATTTCTTACCGAACAGGCCGCGGCTGAAATTGATGGTATTCCAGACGGTATCGAAGGCGCCGAGGGTTAACTCCTGTGGCACCAGACCGATCAGGTCTCGCGTTACACGATAGTCATCGATAATATCGTGTCCGGCCACTGTTACCGAGCCGGAGCTAGCCGAGACGATGCCACAGATAATTGAAATCAGCGTGGTTTTGCCGGCGCCATTGGGGCCGAGCAAGGCCAGTATTTCACCCTGGTTGATATCGAGGTCGACGGTACTTAGCGCCTGATGCCCACTGCTATAAACCTTGGACAGGCCTTTGATATTGACTATGGATGGCATCGCGCGATTCTACTATCAGATCGCTTTTGAGAATATCACTATATCGTGATGCCGGTCGCGAGTTTCAACCGCGAGTTGATCGGTTATACTCAGCGGATTCTTTGCGCAGGTGACAATGCCATGACGGTATTAAGACTTCATTCCGAACCACTGCAGGACAGCTGGCTGGATCTATACGGCCATCTCAACGAGGCCTATTACCTGGTTCCGTTCAGCAACACCACCTGGATCATGCAGGACCATTTCGGCATCGGCAGCGAATACTTTGATAAAACCGGCTGTGCTATTTACACCGTAGAGACCCATTTACGTTACCTCAAAGATGTACGCGCACCGGCAACCATGGACATCGAAACTCTGATGCTCGGCAGCGACACCAAAAAAATATGGTTCGCCCATCAAATGCTGGTCGCCGGTGAGCTCTGCGCCACTGCTGAATTCATGACCCTGCATTACAACACCCGTGAGGGGCGCACCATGGATATGCCGAACGAGATTCAGGCGGGCCTCAAGGCTACCGAAGTGGAGGAACTACCCGACTGGGTCGGACGCCAGATCAGTCTCGTCAAAAAGTAGCCTGCTGCAAAGGCAGGTTTAGAAAAACGCCGAATTCCTGCGCGACATTGCAACTCACGCGTGCATGCACCCTGCCCTGGCGATCACGAAACGACTGTGCGGCTGTCGCCGGGAAAACACCTTCATGCCAGATGCCCGGATGAATATAAAGGCCGCGGCTGCCATCACACCAGAACGCGACGATGTCTTCGAGTCTGAGATCGTCACCCGGCAACGCCACCGGCACCACAAACGGCTGCCTGTCCATCGGGTAAAACAATTGTCCGCCATCCGGGTGGTAATTCAAATGCCATAACAGCACGCGTTCAGGCTCGTTACTCATTGCTTCCTCGTTGGCACTGCCGGGGTTATCGGACCAGCCCAGGATGTAATGACCACTAACCGCATCGTTGCGGCCATACAAGATATCGCCTTTCCACTCGCTGTGGAAAATACCTTCGACGACGCCGCCCTCGTCACCTGTACCCGCATCGATCGGACGCCAGCCCTGCGCCGGCCACTGTACGATCTCGATCTCGAAATCCTCCGGATTATCTACCAGGCAGCCATATTCACCGACCGATTCATCGGTGGCGACAATCAGCGGTACGTCATGCCACGGCAATTGTGCGGGAACTTCGGGGGACAGGTAATCGACAGGCTGCAGCATCAAAAACTCTCCATCCAGGGGCGTAAATCAATCTCATGGGTCCACGCACTGCGATGCTGGTTCAACACGGCCATGTAGGTCTGCGCAATCGAGTCAGGTTCGAGCTCGGCATCATCCGTATTGCTGGCCGCATCGTCATCATTCAAGTCACGGCCAGGTGCAGCGATGCCACCGTCGATAATGAAATGGGCAACGTGAATATTTTCCGGCCCGAGTTCACGGGCAAGACTTTGCGCCAGACCGCGCAAGGCAAATTTGCCCATCGCAAAAGGCGCGAAATTAGGGAAGCCCTTGACGCTCGCGGTAGCACCGGTGAAAAAAAGCGCTCCTCCGCCGAGTCGCTGCATACCGATCGTAGCCTGTTGTGCAACCAGGAAAGCACCGTAAGCGGTCTGCATCAGAGAATCCAGTACGAGCTCCGGATCAAGCACGGTAATCGAACCGGCGGTATAGGCGCTGGCATTGTAGAGCACGACATCGGCGGTACCCACGTCCTGCTCCAGCGATGCGAACAAATTCCTGACCGAATCCACGGAGGTCGCGTCACAACTGATAGCATGCGCACCGATCTGCGAACACAGGGTATCGAGTTTGGAAATGTTTCTTGCCGCCAACACTGTCTTATAGCCCTGAGCCGCCAGCGCGCGTGCAAATGAGGCGCTGTTGCCACTACCGGCACCAACAATTAATGCAACTTTTGACATATCATCCTCGCGAGTCAGCGTTTACAGGGACCTTATTAAAACGCCACGCGGGTGATTTGTATAGCGGAATTATAAAAATACCCCTCAAGAAAACCAAATGGTTTTCAAGCTTATTCAAAGGCTACTATGACGCAAATTCCGGTATTCCCCCCAGATCAGGCAAACTGATTCGGTCAGGCACGGGGCCTCTTCGCTAACCATGCAGTCCATCACTTCATGAGATACCCACCGGCCATCGTCAATCTCTTCGACTTGCAACACCATCGGCCCGTCAAAGGTATAACGATACACCATGCAATGTTCGTTACCGGTGAGAACCGAAGCCGGCAATTTAAACAGCACTTCCATGGATTGCTCAGCGACGATTCCCAGCTCCTCGCTGATTTCACGTCGTGCACATTCGAGATAAGCTTCCCCGCTATCGACATGGCCCGCCGCCGACGAGTCCCATTTTCCCGGCTGCTCATCCTTGCTCATGGAACGTTTCTGCAGGAACAGTTCATCCCTGCTGTTGAAAACCAGGATGTGAACCGCACGATGCATCAATCCTTCGGCGTGGATTTCGCCACGGGTTTTTCGCGCTACCACGTTATCGTTTTCATCAACGACATCGAGGATTTCATGACTGACGGACACAGCGGTTCTCCGATGAAACTAAGGTATTGCGAAGTCTATCCTTATTGATCGAAAAATCGAATTGCGTTTGCACAGACAATGGTGAATTATGTCAACAATGTCTGCACCCCGATTAGAATGTCAGCGCCAGGATCCACGCCGCTGGATGACCTTCAGAAAAGACTGACCAGGAGTCCCTCATAGAACCGGAACTGTTCGTTTCGTTTGTTGTATTCGGCGTAATCGCTGCGATTACGCCGGGTCCGAACAATGTCATGCTGACCACGACCGGGCTGAACTTCGGCGTGCGACGAGGCATGCCGCACCTGCTTGGTATCTGTATCGGTTTTCCGGTGATGCTGGCACTGATCGGACTCGGCTTCGGAACCCTGTTCCAGCTCTACCCGGTGCTGCACGAAATCATCAAGATAATCGGCATCGTTTACCTGCTGTACCTCGCCTGGAAAATCGCCAATTCAAGTGGGGGCATAAGCACTGTCAGCCAGTCCCGACCGATCAATTTCTGGCAGTCGGCAG
>Ga0265303_10001836_pt1 | contig 13165 bp, 18 predicted proteins | sample Helome_2_FD_192494 | JGI IMG/M metagenome (GOLD analysis project Ga0265303, IMG submission 192494) | Marine sediment microbial communities from subtidal zone of North Sea - Hel_20160317 (Illumina Assembly) | ecosystem: Environmental > Aquatic > Marine > Subtidal zone > Sediment ...
CTCAGGACAAGTCACAATACATACAACCACGATATTGTCAGCGCCTTTTTTCTTCAACAGGTCGATAGCCACTGCAGTTGAGCCACCGGTCGCAAGCATCGGGTCAATGACTATGCAAGTGCCGCCCTTGATCTGTGGTGGATATCGTTCGTAATAGGTAACGGGCAACTTGGTCTTTTCATCGCGATACAGCCCGACGAAACCAACCCTTGCGGTGGGTACGAGCTCGAGAATTCCTTCGAGCATTCCGACGCCTGCCCGCAATATCGGTATCACCACAATATCCGTAGCAATTTTTCGGCAAATCGCCTCGGCAACGGGCGTTGCAACCGTGACTTCTTTAGTCTTGATGTTCTTCAGCGCTTCGTAACAGACGAACTTTGTTATCTCGGTTGCCAACTCCCGAAAGCGCTTATGTCCTGTGTCTACATCGCGAATAACTGCCAGTTTGTGCTGTACACAGGGATGATCAATCAATTCGGCCACGTATTATGCTCCGTTATTGCCTTCGGGATTCTCAGACCACATGGCGTATTCGGTACCAGCCGGGTCAATAAAATGAAATCGCCGACCGCCCGGAAATGAAAATATTTCCTGGCTAATCGTGGCGCCGAGATCTTTCACTCTCGCGACGTCGCGCTCGAGGTCCTTGCTGTAGAAAACCAACAGAACGCCCGTCGCTGGAACCGGCTCCTCAGAGCGTCGAAAACCGCCATCAAGGCGACCGTCATTGAAGCTCAGGTAGTCATCCCCCCACTCCTGGAAGGGCCAGTTGAACAATGACGAAAAGAATATCTGCGTCGTTTTCAGATTGGTAACGGGAATCTCGACATAGTCAATTCTGTTTTCCGCACGCACGAATACCTCCTCGGGATACGATGGCTATGCGATCCTCAGCACGGCTTGCTCGGCCTTAACTAACACCGTACCAAACTCCCCGACCATTTCGTAACGAGTATCCGATATCCGACTGAAAGCGCAGCGCGCGCCATGAACAATATTTTCAACAATATCAATGATTTGCGCCTCGGAGTCGGTATCTGTATGCAAGAACTCGCAAAATGAAAACTCGATGCACGCCGTGCCACGACAGTACAAACGAGCGTTTATGGTCGACATCCGCAAGCTCTCGCAGTTGTCGCCAGTCGGTACTTTCGCCGGCCTGACTCATGAATCATCCGAAAGTGCGTGCCACCCAGACACCTATAAAATGCGAAAAAATCACGACGAGAATCGCGATGCCAACGTGCTCCGTAATAATTGCGACTGGCGACTCGCCTTGTGCGCGCGCCAGAAAATAGCTGAGTATTACGATGACAAGCAGGCCCCACGCAACAGAGACCATGACCGCCGGAGCCAACGGCAACAACAACAATGGCACGGCGAAACTGATCGAGAACACGAACTTGGTCAGAAAGGTCATGATTGTCGCTGACCAGACGTGCGCATGCGTGGTGTTCGGATTGGCCTCCTCGGCCAGATGAATTCCGAGAGCATCGGACATCGCGTCGGCAACAGCGATGACAAGGATGCCGCCAAGCACGGCCGTTATGGACTTCGTACCGGAGTTGAGGCCGACGATCAAACCGATCGTCGTGATGACCCCCGACGTCGCGCCGAAGAAAAGACCCGTTCGGGCCCCATCGCTCTTAAGAAACTGCATGTGACTCCAAGCCGGTCAATCCAACCGCATGCGGTACAAGCTGATCTCGTCTTCCTCGCCCGGCATTGTAATGCCTCTCTCGAATTTCAGGCCGAGTTTCTCGATTAATCCAATTGACACTGAATTCCCGGGCGATACGATCGCCGTCAAAACCTCGATAGCGAGATCATCACGAGCGTGCGTGATGACTGCTTCTGCCGCCTCGCCCGCCAGACCCTTGCCACAATAGTCGGGGAGAACGCCGAAGCCGATGTCCGGGTCATCCAGGTTGTCTCGCCGAAACAGCCCACAAATGCCGACGAGCGTGCCGTCCTTCTTGAGCGACATACAATACGGGCCATAGCCGTACTCCTTGTACAGCCTGAATGCGCCCTCTTGAAGAGCAGCCTCGGCTTCCTCGATCGAGCGAATGCCGCGATCACCCACATTGCGTATGAACGCGGGGTCATTCCAGATCGACAGCATGAATCCGGCATCGTCCAAGGTGACGCGCCGCAGCAGCATTCGCTCGGTTTCAAGGAACCAGTCGGCGCTCGTCATTTTCACGGCCATGCACCGAGAATCAAACCGTAGAGCACAAACTGTCCCGTGTGATACCCGCCATCGATAAACAATGCACTGAAAGGACGATTCGCGAACTGGTAGTTGATTCCAAAACTCATGCCGACGAAACCCAGCCCGACGAGAAGCCCGGCTTTCCAGGATTCGGACAACACCGGGTCGGGTCCGAGCAGCCAGGCGAAAACGTATGCGGAGGCGAGCGCAAACACAAAGCTCAAGCCAAAGACTCGAGCGGGATGACCATTGTCCTGTTCCGTTCGGCCCATCGCTGTGTTCCAGGGTTTCAGGAACAAGAACGGGGAATACCAAAGTCCGCCCAGCAGGAAACTCGACACTGCTGCCACTATCACCGCCCAGATGTTGATATCCATCATACGTCTCCTTTCTCAGGCTAAAGACCGCCACCACGAATAGAGGAACTGCTGGGTACCGCCCATCGGTGTTTGATGCTCACTAAGGACTTGGCTACACAGCTCGAAACGGGTGCCGAGTAAGTCCTGCAACTGCTCAACGCCGTATCGGCGGATGTCCAGACCGCTGCAACGCTTGGCCCGTCTGGCCCGAAGGTCGCGAGTACCAGATTTCCTCGCGGTTCAAGCGCCCGGCAGATCACCTCGATATATTTTTGACGATCGGCCGATTCCGTGAGGAAGTGGAAGACTGCCCGGTCGTGACACAACGCGTATTGTCGCGAAGGCTCAAACTGCGTCACATCTGCCTCTATCCATTTGACTCGACCGGCCAACTCGCCCAGCCGGGCTCGGGATCGTTTGAGGGCCCTGCCAGATATATCCAGTACGCTGATATCCATGTAGCCCTCGTCAAGCAAATGGTCGACCAGGGTCGAAGCGCCACCCCCGACGTCCAGAATCGGCTCGGACTTTGCGATACCGCTCGAGCGAATTAATTGCAGAGACTGTTCGGGGACTGCTTGGTACCAGGAAAGCTCGGTCGGTCGCTTCTCACCGTAAACACGCTGCCAGTGCGTCTTATTATTCTCGTGCATAGAAAAACCCTACTTAATTTACGCCCATTCGCAAGTCCCTACGGACGTATCGAGCCGCATTGAGGTAGAAAGCGGCGCTAAGGAATGCTGCGACTGCAGCGCTCATGATTGCCCAGCGAATCGACTCGACGCCGACAACTGGAGCCAGTGCGTCGCTGATCGCACCGACGGTCAATGGCCCGAGTCCCAACCCGATGATGTTCAGAACGAAGAACAATACCGACGACGACAATGCACGATAGCGTGGGCCGACCAGCGCGTGAGCCATGGCGATCGTAGGCCCAAGGAACATGGCCAGGCAGAGTGTGGCCACAATATAGATACCCCACATCACGTATTGCTGGTTGGTGAGCATCATCGGCAATAGCAACACGCCGGCTGCCAAAGTGCTTATTGCTGGAATCCAGTAGGGCCAGCGGTGATCTCGCTTGCCAAAAATGTCGCTAAGGTGTCCGCCTGCATACACCCCCACCGCGCCGGCACAGCCCGCGATCAGAGCCAGCCAGGTGCCGACCACGCCTACGGGTACATCGTATATCCGAATGACGAAAGACGGCATAAAGTTTAGCGAACCATAGCCCAGAAACGCGTTGAATCCGGCACCGAGCGCCGCGTATCGAAAACTGCGTAGCGCCCACAGGCGCCCAAGATCCGACAGGATATTGCTCTCGGGAACGTCAGTATGGTCGCCGTCATCCATCTGTCCCCGTGGCGGCTCGCGCAAGGTGAGTTTGACAATTACAGCCATTAGAATTCCGGGCAAGCCTACGACAAAAAATGCGACACGCCAGCCAAAAAACTGGTTGATCCAGCCGCCCAGCAGGAATCCGATGAGAATTCCGATGTAGATGCCGATCGAATAGACAGACAGGGCGCGACCACGTTCACTGTGTGGGAAATAGTCAGAAATGATCGAGTGAGACGGCGGACTCGCTCCAGCCTCACCAACACCGACACCTATTCTCGCCGCCAGCAGTTGCCAGAAATTTCCCGCAAAGCCGCTGATCGCGGTCATCGCGCTCCAGACGGTAATCGAGACCGACACAATGTTAACGCGGTTATAACGGTCCGCCCAACGGGCTATCGGGATGCCACAGAAAACGTAGAAAACCGCGAACGTAAAGCCGGACAACAAACCGAGCTGCTTGTCGCTCAGATCCAACTCCACCTTGATCGATTCCTGCAGGATGACGAGAATCTGACGATCAATAAAATTGAAAATGTACACAACCATTAGTAACAGCAGCACATAGTTGCGATAACTTCTGGATGTTTGCACGATTTTCCTGTTGATGATGGTCGCTGATTGCGGGGCTATTCGAACCAGAACTCGATCTCGGCCGTAGCTACGTCAAATCTCGCCGCATGAATCTGCTCCGGCAGCAGGTGGTACCAGTCGCCCGGTCCGTAGCGACGTTCTTCATTGTCGACAGTCAGAATCAGCTCGCCGCTCGTTATTACCCCGCAGTTTTCGGTCGGGTGGGTATGCGCCTCAATTTTCGTCCCGGCCGGGTAGGAAGCGAACAGCACCTTGCAATTCTCTGCATTCAATTCGTGCGCGTCGAATGGTCCTGAGAACGCCGGAAGGCTCCTGATCAGATCTGGAAAGTACTTGTTATCGGGCATGTCTGCTTTGCAACCTGTTGCTGGTGATCCTAGGTATTCATCGCTCGCGCCAACTTTCTCTTAGCCGCCACAAGCACGCTTTTCGCCTGGTCACCGGTTTCTTCGATATTTCGAAACTCGGATAGGGCTGCCGCGACGTCGGTCCCCTTTAGCCAGTTGCCTACGGTCGCTGCCTGGTACGCATTATCGCTGACGATCGCCGTGTTATCGCCTTCCAGTATTGCGATACGGTGTTTGCAGTAATTACCGTACTGGCCCGCCGGACAGGAACAAAGTGCCGTCAGGCTGTCACCATCTTTGATGAACGTGACCTCGTAGGGGTCCGTGGATGAGCCTTTGACTTGAAAGGTGAGTTCGCTCGTGTTCACGCCGTGGAACTTGATGCTCGGCTGATTCGAAATGCCCAGACCGCCAAAGCAGCCGGCACGATCAAACCAAACCACGAAAATAGCATTGGGACTGAAAAACCGGCGACCTGAACGGACATGCCAAATACGATTCTCATCAGGTGAGCAAGCGCGACCAGCCCGAATAGTACGCCTGATACTACACAATACTCTTTATGGCCCATGGCCCACCTCCCGTAAACCAATGCCGCGGGTTCAAATCAAGTATACCAGCGCCGGCTCGACGCGAGCCAAGGGTTCGAATTGCGTATTGGCTCGATCTGCCATGCGCACCAGGACTATGTCTGGGAGCGATGGTCCCCGTAACCGCGCTTTTTCAATAAACGAAGGCGTTCTTGTATGGAGCGCCTTTTTCTGTTCCGTCGACACTCGGCTACTACGCAGTAACTACCTTATTACGGCGGGGCGGCTGTCGGCCATGATGTCGTCCAGAGTCTTCTGCGCTTTTTTTCGGTTCAGCAGATCTCGGGCTTCCAGCATTTCGCATTCGTCCCTCAACATCTGATTGATAGTCACCGGATAGTGTTTGCATTCCTCCGGACGGTCATAGTAGATACGACAGATGTATTTATTCTGCTTCGGCAGTCTACGCAGCCAGGGACATCTCACCATCTGTTTCCCGGTGACGGGACTTATCCAGATTTTTCCTTCGCTGACATGGCTGAAGATCTCCGGTCTTTTTTCTTCCCACAAATCGATCTCGCGATCTGATGCCGACAAATCACCACCTCCATAAAGGAGGCAGCACTTGCCACACTGGTTGCAGTCTTTCATCGTGGCCTATGGTTCCTGAAGCGCCGCGGACGAACCCAGAACCAGCTGGCAACGACAACGACGGCAAAGCCTGTATAACAAACGGTAAATACCCAGGCTGGTGCTTGATAATACAGAATGGTTTCCAGCCAGTGCGATATGAAGGACCCTGAATACACGATATCGCCCGCGCGTTCACGCAGTGCCATTTCCCAGGTAGTCAGCGGGCAAATTACTCCGAACCAGGCCTGCAAGACGACAATACCGATTGCTGCCAGGTGCGCGACTCGAAAGCGTGGATTGCGCACCCATGCCCAGTCACGAAGCTTGCCGACAAGGATCAGTACCAAACCAAGAACCACGAATGCAACGAACAATACGTGAGCGAAAAGAAGGGCTTCAGAGGCGATGAGATAAAGGAATTCCGACTCCATGCGAGTCACATCATACGTCGCCCGCTAGCGACCTGAACTGATTATTCGGACCAGGGGTCAGATAAACGATCTGGCTCGGTTCGATAATATCGACCCGGTGCCACACGCCCTTGGGCACCACCAGTCCATCGCCTGGACCTACATCGATATCATCCTCCGTGTCATCCAGGAATACGACTCTCACTCGCCCGGAGATCAAGTAAAGAACTTCGTCGCCGTCGGGATGCATTTCGCCATCGTGCGGTGAATTTTCGGCCATTGTAGCTATGCCAAATGTCACGCCTTCAAACGGGACCGGCGGATCCGGCTTCTCCGGCACTTTCGTCGCGCGCAAGTTGCCGTCAAGGCCGATAGTGTGGGTCGAAGGATCAAAAAGAATCGGTTTGTTCATCGCCAGCCTTTCAGATTTTTGTCGAATCCGGCGTACACGTTCGAATACTCGTCAACGCGTAGAGGTTTCGAGTCGTCGCAGACACTTGATCAAACAGGCGGTCGCAAATGCCGGCGAGACTTTCTTGTTCATCATATTCATGAACGGCCATTACCTTGACGACGGACGTCCCGATAGATCTTCCGATCAGCTTACGGCGCGCCCCTCGCGACTGCAAGAACCATGTTAGATCCTGACCAGGACGTGCCGCGCGTCGTCAGTCACAGCCTTTGACGAGTTCTACCGTTTGCCACCGTTCGGCCCTCCTCGTCGGATCGGGGTCCCAATCCACCGGTATCGAACTGATGTGCTTCATGTATTCATCCGGGAATCCATGAACGCGAGCACCGAGGACGACCAGTTCTCTGTACCAATCGTAAGGGGCCATGGAATTGTCGATGTACGATCCTTCCGCAACGTACGAAACGCAGTCACCGACATCGGGAACGTCGAGCAATGTTTCGGCATAACCGAGGCCAAGTCCCTCGACCCTGTCGAGCAATAGCTTGTCTTCGGTGCTGATATCAAAGACTGCGACGTAAATGCCTTCGCCGCCCGATAGTATATTGCACTTCGCTGACCCATCGATGCTGCGTTTGTGAAAGTGCAGCGACCAATCCGGCAGGAAACTCGTCGCCAGCAACCGGGCCGACGAGGCACGCTCGGCCAATCGCCGCGGATGCAAATTAGAGCCGTAAGCCGCGTACCGCATCGTTACCTAACATGCGCAGCAAATATCACTTGTCACCATGGTCCAGATCGCTCTTGATAACGAGATTTTCCTGCGGATTCGTGCCGTCGATGGTTCTATAGATGCCACATACGCGATTATCCGCATCGAAACGAATCGCGATGTCATCGAAGCTGACAACGTCACCACTGTCGACCGGATTGGTACCGAGTATTACGGCAACGGTCTCAATGACAACATCACGATCAAGCAGGTTTGCCAGGGCAGCGATAAGCCGAAAGAGCTCCTCGCGCTCCGTGTTTAGTTCATGAATTGCTTCGATCAGGCTGCGCGTGTTTTCAGGCGTCGTCAATGGTTTGCCTCTCCCGCATTGGCCTGGTCCGGAGATTTGCCCTTCTCAAATCCCCATTCGAACCAGCACATCTATGACTTCTCGCATGAATCGTTCTACGGTCGGGTGTTCTGTCGCAAAGCTCGTTTCCAGTGCCCTGGCTTTCTCCAGCACCGAATCCGTCTCCGCACGATGCCCCTCCGGGTCGAGCAGGTCGTGAATATCGGTATCGAGATCCCGCACCAGAGCGCGCGTGTCGTCATCCAGTTCTGTATTCTGAATTTCGTTTTGAAGTTTTGCCAGTAGTTCTCGAATCTGTGTATTGCTCATGGTCCTGCCTGTCCCAGCCTTCGTATTCCTATCGCATCGCGAATTTTCGCCATGTAAGGCACGGCAATTTCGCGTGCTCGTTCAGCGCCTTTCTGCAGTTCTGCCTCGACAATTGCCGGATCGGCGACCAGCCGTTCGTATTCCTCACGCGCCGGCTTGATATGATCGTTGATGTACTCGAACAACATTTGCTTCATTTGTCCCCACGCGATACCCCCGGCGTAGAGCTTCGCCACCTCTGCCGTTTCCTCGGGCGTCGCAAATGCTTTGAAGATATCGAAAAGGATGCTGCCTTCAGTATCTTTCGGCTCGCCAGGCTCGAGACTGTTGGTCTTGATCTTCATGATCAGCTTCCGTAACGGCTTCTCCGGCGCGAACAAAGCGATCGTGTTGTTGTAACTCTTGCTCATCTTACGACCATCCAGTCCCTTGAGCACGGCTGTGTGTTCGCCGATCACAGGATCGGGTAGCACAAACGTCTCACCGTAATGATGGTTGAATCGCTGCGCAATATCACGGGCCATCTCGACGTGTTGTTTCTGGTCCTGGCCCACCGGTACTTTGGTCGACTTGAACATCAGGATGTCGGCCGCCATCAGGATCGGGTAGCTGTAGAGCGCCATCATTACGCCTTTGTCCGGGTCCTTGTTCGCACTCTCCTCGTTGGCCTGGACGGCCGCCTTGTACGAGTGCGCGCGGTTCATGAGGCCTTTCGCCGTCATGCCGTGAAGTATCCAGGTCAGCTCCAGTATTTCTGCGATGTCCGACTGCCGGTAGAAATAGGCATGTTCCGTGTCGAGCCCCAGCGCCATCCAGGCGGCCGCAATTTCGAGCGTCGAGCGGCTGATCCTGTCCGGGTCCTCGTTTTTTGCCAGTGAATGGTAGTCAGCGAGAAAATAAAAATGCTTGGTCGTCAGGTCCTTGCTGGCCTCGATCCCGGGCCGGATTGCGCCCACGTAATTACCAATGTGCGGTGTCCCGGTGGTGGTAATCCCTGTGAGGTAAATCTCCTGCGTCATACCTAGTATCCTGCTGCCTGGCCGTCCTTGCGGACTTCACTGGCGCCATAATACACACCCTGCTCCTCATCCCACATGATGGCCTGGTAACCGCCAAAACTCCCGTCACTTCCGCCCAGTACGTGCCCACGTGACTTAAGACCGTCACGAGTTGCCTGGCTAAATGAACTCTCAAGATGCACTACCCCACCATCGCTCATCATGGTACCCGTCGGCTCCGAGGAGCCGGTGTGATTAACGCGTGCTGCGTCGCCTGCTTCCTGCAGGTTCATACCAAAATCGACCATGTTGACGATCACTTGTGCGTGCCCTTGTGGTTGCATGGCTCCGCCCATAAGGCCAAAGCTGATCAATGGTTTGCCGTCTTTCATGACGAATGCCGGGATAATCGTGTGAAACGGCCGCTTGCCGCCTTTGACGACGTTGGCATGGCTCGCGTCGAGCGCGAAAAGCTCGGCGCGATCCTGCAGAATGAAACCTAGCTCGCCTGGTGTCATGCCCGAGCCCATACCACGGTAATTGCTCTGAATCAGCGACACCATGTTGCCGTCCTTGTCGGCAACCGTCAGGTAGATCGTGTCACCTTCTTCGAGTAACGCGTCGCCAGCTGGCAGCTTCTTCGACGCTCTGTCCGGGGAAATCAACTTGCGCCGCTCGCCGGCATACTCTTTGGAAATCAGCCGCTTGACGGGCACATGGACGAAGTCCATGTCAGCGTAATATTTCGCACGGTCCTCGAATGCCAGCTTCTTTGCCTCAACCAGCGTATGCAAATACTCGGCACTTCCGAATCCCATTGCCGCGATGTCGAAACCCTCCAGAATATTCAGTATCTGAAGCGCGGCGATGCCCTGGCCATTGGGTGGCAGCTCGAAAACGTCCCAGCCCCGGTAGTTTGTCGAGACTGGGGTTACCCATTCGGACTCATGCGCCGCCAGGTCGTCATAATTCAATAAGCCGCCCTGCTCGGCCATGTAGGCGTCAATCCTGCGGGCGATGGTACCTTTGTAAAATTCGTCCCGGCCCTTTTCAGCAATCGCTTCGTAGGTATTCGCCAGGCGAGGGTTTCGAAACATCTCGCCCTTTTTCGGCACTCGTCCGTCTGGCATGAATGTCTCGGCAAATCCCGGGTATTCCGCTCTGCTCTCAACGCTGCGCGACAGGTAATATGCAATAACCTCCGACACCGGAAAACCGTTTCTCGCATAGCCGATAGCAGGCGCCAATAGCTTGTGCATCGGTAATCGACCATAGCGGCCATGTAATTCGAACCAGCCATCCACGGCGCCGGGCACGCTTACTGGCAATGGGCCGTACGGCGGAATCGTGTCGATGCCATTCCTGCGAAAATACTCGAGAGTCATCGCCTTGGGGGCGCGGCCGGAGGCATTCAAGCCAGTGAGCTCGCCTTTCTCCGCATCCCACACGATCGCAAACAGGTCCCCGCCAATGCCGCAGCCTGTCGGCTCCATGAGACCCAGTGCCGCGTTTGCCGCAATAGCCGCGTCAACGGCACTACCGCCCGTCTTCAGAATGTCGAGCGCAATCTGTGTTGCCAGCGGCTGGCTTGTCGCCGCCATACCGTGCGGCGCGATGATCTCTGAGCGTGACGCAAGCGCGCGCCCGATTATCCGATCATAGCCCGGGTCAGACGCCAAAGCTGGCGTCCCGAAAACCAACAATGCGCTGCAAATTACCCATAAAATCCATCTCATCTTGTGCTCCGCTGCCCGTCGGCGGGGGACGTCAATGATCGCACTCGCCGCCACCGCCAGCAACAGGGTATGATCCTTTGCATGGATAGCGACTTCAGCGACAAGAACCCATCGCTTGGCGCTCTGTACGGAGCCCATATCGAGACTGTTGCGGCACGACACGATCACGCGCTCGAGCAAGCCGGCGCAAGCCATGCCATCATCTATTCAGGAAATCCCAAAGTCGCTTTTCTCGACGATTACCACCACCCATTCAAGGCGAATCCGCATTTCGTCAGCTGGGTACCGCTGACGAACCTGCCCTTCTCGTACATTGTCTACACTCCGGGCGAGAAGCCGGTTCTTGTCTATTTCCAGCCTCACGATTACTGGCACGTCGTGCCGGGCGCGCCGGAAGGCTATTGGACCGCGCACTTCGACGTGCGCGTCGTGCACACCATTGATGAAGTTGCGGTGCATCTGCCGGATAAGCGGGAACAATGTGTGATCATTGGGGAGATCGACGACGAGGTCCTTGCTTTTGGCGTTGAGCGTATCAATCCGAATACTGCTATCAACACCCTGCACTTTGCTCGTGGCATAAAAACCGATTACGAACTGGCCGTCATGCGGCTCGCATCGCAGCGCGGCGCAGCCGGGCATCGCGTCGCGGAAGCGGCGTTTCGCAATGGGCTACCAGAATTCGAAATCCATCGCGCATACTGCAAGGCGGTTAGCCACACCGACCCGGAATTGCCTTACGGCAACATCGTGGCGCTCAATTCACACGGTGCCGTACTGCACTACACCGATCTCGATCGCACAGCACCGGAGGTCGTAAAGTCGTTCCTTATTGACGCCGGCGCCCAGGTAAACGGCTATGCGTCCGATATTACGCGCACCTACTCTTTCGGCGACCAGCGCTTCCAGGACCTCATTGACCGCATGGACGTCATGCAGCGGGACATCGTCAACCAGGTCAAGGCGGCCGTCGACTACCGCGCACTGCACGTTGGCTCACACAGGATGTTGGCCGAAATCCTGGTAGAGGCGGAGCTCGCGACGGGAGCACCCGATACCTTGCTCGAAACAGGCGTCACCTCGGCATTTTTTCCGCACGGTCTCGGCCATCTCCTCGGCGTGCAGGTACATGATGTTGGTGGTTTCATGGAGAACGAGTCAGGCGCCATAATCGACCCACCCAGCCGCCATCCGTTTCTCAGGCTAACGCGGGTGCTCGAAGAAGACATGGTGTTAACCATTGAGCCCGGCCTGTACGCCATCGATATGTTGCTTGAGAATCTTCGCGGCACGCCAGCTGAGAATCACGTCAACTGGAAGACGGTCGATTGGCTGCGGCCCTACGGCGGTATTCGCATCGAGGATGACGTACGCGTACTGGTGAACGATCGCGAGAACCTGACTCGCGACGCCTTCGCTACCGCCTCATAAGGGACTATAGAAGGAGGCCCGGAACTCCGCCCGTTCCGCGCCTTCCCCTTTATTTGCTTGCTGCCGCCGCGCGTGCTTCCGCTTTGAGTTGTTTTTTCATACGCTGCCCTCTGCGTTCGAGCGTCGGCCTGAGCAGCCGGCCCAGCCAAGGCATCAGGCCAACCACAGTTGTCAAGACACCGCTCTTTTTCGGCATCGCCTCTTCGCGGACATGGTTGCCACAAAGATCGAGAACAATCTGTGCAACTTCTTCGGCACTGCTCATCGGCTGAGAAAAGGTGATATCGGACACTTTGTCCATGTCCTCCATTATGAACGCCGTACTAATGGGCCCCGGTGAAACAAGACCGATCTTGAGATTGGTGTCACGAAGCTCCTCGCTCAGCGCCAGCGTGAACGAGCGCAGACCCGCTTTGGTCGCTGAATACACGGCAGCACCCGGATAAATAACGCGACCTGCGAGCGAGCCGACGTTGATGATAGCGCCCTCGCCCGATTCACGAATGTATGGCAGCGCGATGCGGCTGAGCACGATCGGTGCCCGGAGATTCACATCGACGACTTTCGCCAGCTCCACCGCATCGACCTCTTCAACCCGGCCGCGAGCATGGTGGCCTGCGTTGTTAACGAGAATGTCGACACGCCCGAATTCAAATTTTGCCTTTTTGAACACATCGACGCAGGCGTCTGCATCAGACACGTCCATCGCGAATATTTCGACCTTGGTTTTGTCACGCAGCACTTCGGCGACCACCTCGAGGTTTTTCT
>Ga0265303_10001837_pt1 | contig 13164 bp, 10 predicted proteins | sample Helome_2_FD_192494 | JGI IMG/M metagenome (GOLD analysis project Ga0265303, IMG submission 192494) | Marine sediment microbial communities from subtidal zone of North Sea - Hel_20160317 (Illumina Assembly) | ecosystem: Environmental > Aquatic > Marine > Subtidal zone > Sediment ...
TGGAGGGCGAGTGTGTGGACAAGGATCCGGCACTGGCAGTTGCGTGGTTCCAGAAGGCCGCAGACCAGGGCCTGGTCGGTTCTCTGACTACGCTGGCGATGATGTACGAGGAAGGCAACGGCGTTGAGCAGGATATCGATAAAGCCAATGAACTCTACCGGGCGGCGGGTTTTGATCGTTGATAGAACTGTCTGCTGAAGATTCACTGCGTCTCAATGTATTGCTGGCCAATCCGTTGCAGGCGGTTCGCATCGACGAGTCTGCAATGACGGTTTATGCCTTATCGGATGAGGGCGAAGCAAGTGTCAAGCTGAATCCGCAAGGCCGGGATGAACAATATCTGAAGAAAGTCCGCGAATTACTGTCCAGCCAGGTGCTCGGCTCTCCGGGCGGCTACCCCATCTTTTTACGCCGTTGGACGCGCATGGGACAGGCGCGCGATGACAGTCTGGCGCAGTTGCTGTTACTGGGTGAGCCTGAAGCGATTGTGGCAGTGGTGCACGCCTCCGGACTGGATAATGAATATGCCAGGCGTGCCTGGTGGGCGATGCCGGTCGCTGACAATGCGCGGCGCATGCTGGAAAAAGACTCTGTGGTCAGCGGCTCGATGGGCACCGTATTGGCCGAGTATCTGGTTGAATATCTACCCTTCGAAACCGAGCACCGGGCCATGATGGAAACGGTGCGTCTGGTATTGCAGCCAGGTTTGATAGCCGATGAGCTTCTCAACAAGCTCTGGCGGTCGGCCAAACGCAAGAATTCCTACTATGTTGGCTTTATGGCAGCCCTACCGGACGCGCTTCCCGGTACGGGCATGCCCAGACGGGACTGGCAGGACCTCTGTGAGCGCTTAAAGCCAGACCTGGATGAGGGGAATGTTGTCGCCAAACAACTGTGTCGTTGTCTGAGTGAACCTGGTCAGGTGTTTCTGGAAACAGCACAAGCGGCCATGAAAAAACCCGTTAACCAGGACGTCGTCGTCGAACTGTTGAAATCGATTCAGAACTACTTCCGATCCGTATGTCCGAATGGCGATCCAGCTGCTGATATCAAAACCATAATCGGCGATGCCGAGGCCCTGCTGCATGTTCCGCCAGTCTGCGAAACAACGACAGCGGTACAGGATGTCCTGAAATCGGTTCCTGAATACCGTGACGATGTGAAGGCCATCATGACACTGGCCTGGATTGGTGAGCCGCTGGTAAACCCCATTTTTTCCCGCAGCGACGCCATCGGTTCCGTCATGCGCAAAAAAATAGAACCGCTGATGACGCCGATTCAACGGCTGTTGGCGCAGTTATGCGGTAGAGTCGGATAACAGTTTTGCAAACTGTTTGGTACCATCGATAATCCTATTAACAAGTCATGGAGCAGGGCAGGTAGTTTCTATGTCAGAAGTTGTCATGTATTGCACGCGGTTTTGTCCCTATTGCATCAGCGCAGACCGGTTGCTGAGTCATAAGGGCGTTTCGGTTAACAGGATTTCCGTAGATAACGATACCGACCTGTGGGCCAGGATGGAGGAGCGCACCGGTCGCAATACGGTCCCGCAGATTTTTATCGGTGATAGGCACATCGGGGGTTATGACGATCTGGCGGCACTGGACCGGGCCGGAGAGCTCGATCCCCTATTGGAACCGATTCTGAAAGCCATCAAGGCCTGAGGTAACACGGTTGGATTTCTTCCCCGTATTTATGGACCTGGCAGGCCGTGACTGTCTGGTGGTCGGCGGTGGCAATGTCGCTGCCCGCAAAGTCAGCCTGCTGGTTCACGCCGGTGCCAGGGTGGAGGTGGTTGCTCCGCAGCTGTGTGAAAAGCTGGCAGTGCAACGCAGCGCCGGCACGATCACGCACAGCGCACGGGAGTTCGAGCAAGCCGATGTGGAGGGCAAGACGCTGGTGATAGCCGGTACCAGTCAGGAAGATGTCAATCGCAGGGTGTCGGAATTCGCGAAAGCCAGAAACATACCGGTAAACGTGGTCGACTGCCCCGAGCTTTGCAGTTTTATTGTGCCATCGATTATTAATCGGTCGCCAGTACAGGTGGCGGTATCCACGGGTGGTGCATCACCGGTACTGGCGCGTCTGCTGCGGGCGAGGCTGGAGAGTTATGTGCCAGCGGCTTACGGCCACATGGCGAAACTGGTAGCGAGTTTTCGCACAAAGGTCAAACAGCGTTTCAGCAGCATCGAGCAACGACGGCAATTCTGGGAGAACATGTTGCAGGGTGAAGTGGCGGAGCTGCTGTTCGCCGGCCGTGATGAATCTGCACGCACTGTTCTCGAAAAAGCACTCCAGGATAGCAGCGATGAACCGCATCCCGTTGGTGAGGTCTATCTGGTCGGCGCCGGTCCCGGCGACCCCGACCTGCTGACATTCCGCGCACTGCGTCTGATGCAGATGGCCGATGTCGTGGTCTATGACCGCCTGGTTGCACCACCGATGCTGGAGCTGGTGCGCCGAGATGCAGAACAGATTTATGTTGGTAAGGAACGTGATAATCATGCACTGTCCCAGGAAAACATCAATCAGCTGCTGGTGCGTCTTGCCAAAGAAGGAAAACGTGTGGTTCGTCTCAAAGGCGGCGATCCCTTCATTTTCGGACGCGGCGGCGAAGAAATCGCCACCTTGATGGAAAATGACGTAACGTTCCAGGTGGTGCCGGGTATTACTGCTGCCTCCGGCTGCGCCACCTATTCGGGTATTCCGTTGACCCACCGGGATTATGCGCAATCGGTGGTCTTTGTGACCGGCCACCTGCAGGATGGATCTGTCAACCTCAACTGGAAAGCGCTGGCGCACCCCAATCAGACCGCTGTTTTTTATATGGGGCTGCACGGTGTCGGCATCGTCTCGCAAGAACTGATCAAACACGGCCTGCCGGAAACGACACCGGTTGCCTTGATTCAGCAGGGTACAACACAAAATCAGCGCGTGATCATTACCGACCTCAGAAACCTGGAAGAAACCGTAAAAACGGAACAGATCAAACCACCGACCATCATTATTGTCGGTGAAGTTGTCAAATTGCACAAAACACTGCAGTGGTTCAAGCCGTTACCTGGCGCCGATCCCAGGCCATTCGGCGGTCGCCCCCACGTTTAGTACAAACCGCTGGTATGGAACCTGATTTCTGGCACCAGCGCTGGCAGGACAAACTGACCGGTTTCCATCAGCGTGAATTCAATCCCCACCTCGCGACTTTCTGGTCGCGCTTACAGATACAACCGGGTGAGCAGGTGTTCGTGCCTCTTTGTGGCAAGAGTCTGGATATGCTCTGGCTGAGGGAAGGGTATTCCGTGCTGGGTGTTGAGCTGAGTCCGATCGCCGTGGAAGAGTTTTACGTGGAAAACGGGCTGGTCGCTACGCATCGTCGGCAGGGCACATTTTCTGTCAGTGAAACGGATAATCTCTGCCTGCTGTGTGGTGATTATTTTGATCTGCAGCCCGCTCAGTTACAGCGTGTACGTGCTGTCTACGACCGGGCGGCGCTGGTTGCTCTGCCGACGGATATGCGTCCGCCCTATGTCTCCCGCCTGACGTCGTTGCTGTCGGCTCCTGTGTCAATGTTGCTGGTAGCGATGGAATACGATCAGCAGCAGATGAAGGGTCCACCTTTTGCTGTTGACGAGAAAGAGATACGTGATCTTTTTGAGTTGCATTGGTCCATTCAGCTCCTGCACGAGGAAAATATTCTCGCCAATGAACCCAGGTTCCGTGAGCGGGGTCTGTCCCGCCTGAGTGAAAAGATTTACCTGCTGAATAAGAGCACCTGAACGATGACCGCCGGAAACGCCTCCGCTTGTTTCCGGGATCAGCGCTTGACCCGCCGCATGTCTCGCCAAATCGATATAGTCTGCTGAGGAATGCGGGTTAAGCGCTTGAATGTCAATAAATTCTGATTCCTGCCGTTACAGGCATTGAAGTCCGGCATTACCCGGAAAAAAACTCAAATACATTATTTTATACAATGGGTTAAAAGGATGTTCAGGCATGAGAAGGATTCTTTCTGCTAATTCCTGCCGGCGGCGCGTATGTGCGTTGTTCAGTCTGGCCCTGCTGCTCGCGGCCGGTGTCCCGGCGGCCCTGGCCGCAGCCGGTGGCGTCGATGCGGTTCTGGTCATGGACAGTTCCGGCAGTATGGCCAAGAACGACCCCAAGAAACTGCGGGTGGCGGCGGCCAGAATGTTCATGTCCCTGCTGGGTAATGAGGACCGCATCGGCCTGATCAGTTTCAGTGACAACGGTTATCCTGTTTTACATCTCACCGCGCCGACTACAAACACCAACGCCAGGATTCTTGCTGCTGCCGACAAGGTGTCGTCGAAGGGTGTCTATACCAACCTTTACGCGGCACTTTCCAAAGGCATCGAGATGCTCGGCAAGGAGGGCAAACCGGGTCAGGAGAAAATGCTGGTACTCATGTCCGACGGCAAGATGGACGTGGGTAACAGCGATGAGGATTGGGCCCTGACGCAGAAGCTGCAAGGGGAGCTGCTGCGACTTGCCGGAGACAAGGGTATCAAGGTCTACAGCATCGCGTTTACCGAGGCATCCGACATTGCACTGCTGAAACAGGTGGCAAAGGAAACCGGTGCGCTGTTCAAACTGGCACGTGGCGAACAGGATCTGCACGATGTGTTCAGTGTCATATTTGAAAGTGCCAAAGATCCGGACATGTTACCGATTGAAGGTGGCGATTTCACGGTGGACGGATCTATCGAAGAGGTCACCATAGTCGCCTCCAAGGAGCGCGAGGATGTACGAATCTATCTGCAATCGCCGGACGGCAGAAAACTGGGGGCCGAAAATGCCGATGACAAGTTGAAGTGGTTTCTGTCACATCATTTCGACATGATTACCCTGAACAAACCTGAACCGGGTGCCTGGAAGCTGTTGTTTACCGGCGGCAGCAACCGGGCCTATATCGTGACCAATATGGCGCTTAACCATAACCCCCAGCAACCCAGTCTGATGGTCGGCGAAGATATGGTGCTGGAATCCTGGCTGGAACAGGACGGCAAGTTGCTGAACAAGGAAGCGGTGCTGACCAATACCCGTTTCCTGATGGAGATCCAGACCCCCAATGGCGAAACAGCGCAATTCGATCTGTTTGACAAAGGTGAATATGGAGACAAAAAGCCGGCTGACGGCGTGTATTCCAATACCGTGAGCTATGAAAACGCGGGTATCTACCAGATCAGGCTTATTGTTGAAGGCGAAACTTTCCAGCGTCAGAAGACAGTCCACTTCGAGATTGCGCCGACACCCGCAGGTTCACCAAAGCCAGAGCAGGAACAACAGGCTGAGACTGAACCTCAAACTGAACAGGAAGCGGAACCGGAACCAACTCCTGAACCAACTCCGGACATAGCGGCGGCAGAGCAAGCAGCGGGTCCTGAGCTGGCACCCGAGGAAGACCCAGAACCTCAATTGCAGCCTGCAAAGAAAAAGGACGTAAGCCTGGTACTGGTCGCCGGGGTATTTATGGGTATCAACCTGCTGTTTGGTGTTATCGGCTTTGCTGTCTGGTGGTTAATCAAGAAGCGTAACAAGGCCGATCACGCTGAAGCGGGTGATGAAGAGGGCGAAAACGAATAATGTTCCACCTACGCCAACAAGTTACCGGCAGTCTCACGCTTTTGCGGGACTAACAGGAAGCCGGCGAATTCAAAGATCGCGCGGGTAACGATGGCGGACCTCCAGATCAATGTCTACGCTTTTCTCGGGGCGCTGGAGTTTGCACTGCTGCTTCTTGTCGTCAGCCTGGTTTTTGTCGTTCGCAGCAATAAGCTGGCAGGCCGGTTGCGTGTAGTGCAAGAAAAACTGAAAAAGGCCGCGCAGATGCGGGCACCCGTCAGTTTTGATCACTACCTGCGCGACGAGGTGGTTCATAATCAGAAACTTATACAACGTGCGGCTGGCTCACAAGATGATGCCGACAGGAAAGTCGCCGAAGTGATGGGTATCCGCAAACAGTTTCTCGAACTGGAAATTGAAGCGAGAACACTCGAAAACGACCCGGATGCGTTGAAGGACAAACTGGCAGCCGGACTGGGTGAGCTGATCGAACACTTGCGTCCTGAACCGATAACAGTGATGGAATCCGCTGTAGAAGCAGTGGAGAGCATCCCGCCGGTAGAAGAAGCAGTCAAGCAAGAACAACAGTTAGCACAACGCAAACTGCTTGATACCCATGAGGCGGAATTCGATCGCCTGAAAAAGGTTATCAATCATCAACAGGATGCGATGGATGCCCTGCGCAGGGCAGAGAACGGAATTTCCCCGCAGGGGGATAACGACGAACTGGAAGGCAAACTTCAGGAACTCGAGGCGCTGCTGGAGTTCAAGGACGCTGCCATTGAGCAACTCGAAAAACAACACAGTAAACTGGAAGCCAGATTCCTGGCAGTGAGCGGAGAGCAACAGGTCGATTAGACGGGGTACGTGGACCTGCAAGGCAGCGTTCTGGAACGGGGCAGGTTTCACCATCTGGCGATCGCGAATCCGAAATTCGCGCCTCACGGCGAGGCGGCCCGGGAGGTATGGCAGGCGCGCCGGCTATGGGACCGACTCAGTGGGCGTCTGGTGCGCGGGGAAAACATCGCTCAGACATTCCAGTTCGTCAACAGCGGTAACGCTGAATTGGGCTTCGTGGCCTAGTCGCTGGTAAAGCGTCCGGATTAGCCGATCGGAAGTGGCGCACCTGGCGGATCACCTGGTGTTGCTCGAAGCGGGCAGAGTCAGGGCATCGGGTGCTATCAGTAACATGCTGACCCGGCTCGATCTTCCTCTCGCCCATGGCAGTGATGCCGAAGCGCTGGTCGAAGCGATCGTTGCCGGGCACGACTGATGCCAGGGGGCATGCCCATGTTGGCCCGCGTTACGCGTAAATCCGCTTCCTTACTGGATTTAAAACCCGGCGAGCTGGTGTATGCCCAGGCCAAAAGTGTCGCCTTGCTGTCCTGATTCCGGTTTCATGAATTCGGAAGCTGCGTTCAGGCCAGATATTGCCCGAAACGCTGTGAGTCATCGCTCGCATAGGCGGCCACGGCCTTGTCGGCCGCGCAGGCGCCGCGTAACTTTTCCACCACCTCGGGCAGGCGCTTGGCGGGTATCGCGCAGGTCATCTCTGTGGTGGCCATGCCGGTGCGCACGCGACTCAGCATACAACCGACGCTGATCGCCACCTGATTCTGCTCCTTGGCGATAGCGATGATGTGGCACTGTGGCTTGCCCTGGAAGGCGATCTCGGCAACGGCATCGGACAGCACCATCGCCTGCTTTGCATTCAGGCGCAGAAAGACGACATCGGGCTCCAGGCTTGTCTCATACAGGGGGCCGTAGGTTACATACCTGGGCGTCCCCTTGACCACCGGGATCTGCGGGAATACCTCCGCTGTCACCCAGCCGGCATCGACGAGGCAGGCGATGTCGGAATTATTGGCGACCTGCTCCAGCGTTTTCAGGCCATGGGTGACGCAGCCTACACTGCAGTTGCCGTGGTCCTCGGCAGCCGTGGTGAAATTGCGGTCCTGCGCTTTGATCCAGAATACGCAGCCGGCCGGTACACGCCCGGTGCGACCGTCGTCAGTGGGCGCAGGCATGGGGGCGTCATAGCGGTGAATGCCATCCGGCGCCTCCTGCGAGAAGGAGATCGCGAGCGGTGTAGTCTGCAGGCTGAGGATATAGCTGAGTTCGGAGGCAAGTGCCTTGTAGTCTTCGGTAGTCATGGAATATTCCTTACTTGGTGCATAGCGGGTTTTTTCAGTTCTTATGGATAGCCGGGTTTTGTCGCATACTGTGATCCCGGCACAACGTTGCATAACTCAACGGTATCCTGACACGAAACCGGATGATACACCAACCACAATACGCTGACGCTGATCTTGCGATCTGAAATCGGCAAAGCGGTCGGGTAGGGAAAGATTGGCTGCCTATAAGCTGTCCTCGAAGGTATACTACGCAGCCTGATATTGGCAGTCGGGCCGATATGGTGATTTCTGTAGCAGTCCTCGATGGCACGAAAGAAACGTACAACTCGCCGCCGCAGCGCGAAAAAGCGACGTAAATCAAAACGCAGACACAGTCGCTTCCCCTGGACCAAAATACTCCTCAGCCTGCTGGTTGTGCTGGTCGCTTATGTGGCGTTCCTTGATTTCCAGGTCTACCGGCAGTTCGAAGGCAAGCGCTGGTCGTTGCCGGCACGCGTATACGCCCGTCCACTGGAGCTGTACGCCGGTTTACGCCTGACCTCGGAACAATTCGCCAGTGAGCTCCGGGCACTGGGTTACCGCTCCGTCAGAGTGGCACGCAAAGCCGGTGAGGTATCCAGAAACGGCAACCGCTTTCAGCTCATCAGCCGGCCGTTTGTGTTCTGGGACGGACAGGAATCTTCGCAATCGGTACGTGTGGCATTTTCGTCAACGCATCTGAAGAGTTTGCAGGATGACCGTAATGGCAGCGCACTGGCGCTGGCACGGTTCGACCCGTTGGAAATCGGCAGTATCCATACCGCACGCCAGGAAGACCGGATTCTGTTGCGGCTTGACGAGATACCGGACATTCTGGTCGAGGCACTGATCGCCGTTGAAGACCGCAATTACTATACCCACCACGGTATCTCTCCGCCTGCCATTGCCCGTGCCCTGTGGGTCAATCTGAGTTCGGGGCGGGTTGTGCAGGGCGGCAGTACGCTTACTCAGCAACTGGTGAAAAATTTCTTTCTGAGTAATCGGCGCAGTCTGTGGCGTAAGTTCAACGAAGCTATTATGTCGCTGCTGCTGGAGTCGCGATATGAGAAGGATGAAATCCTCCAGGCCTATCTCAACGAAGTTTATCTGGCCCAGGATGGTCAGCGCGCCATCCACGGCTTTGGTCTGGGCAGCCGTTTTTTCTTCCAGCGTCCACCGCAAGAGCTGAGTACGGCGCAGATCGCCTTACTGGTGGGTATGGTGAAAGGACCTTCCTATTATGATCCGCGCAGGCACCCGGATCGGGCGCGCGAACGACGTAACCTGGTGCTGCGTGTCATGCATGAGCAGGGCATTATCGATCGTGCTCAATACCAGAAATCACGCACGGAAAAACTGGGCCTGGTGAAAGCTGCCGCGGGCACCAGCAAAACCTTCCCGGCGTTTCTGGATATGGTGCGCCGCCAGTTACGCCGGGATTACAACGAATCCGACCTGGTTAGCGAAGGGCTGCGTATTTTCACCACGCTTGATCCACAGCTGCAGTGGGCGTTGCAGAAAAGCCTGGATCAACATATCAGACCCGCGCTGAAAAAGCAGCCACAGCTGCAGGGGGCCGGTCTGGTAACACACTCGGCCAATGGTGAGGTGCTGGCACTGGCGGGTGGACGGGAGGCGGGTTTTGCCGGATTCAACCGTGCTCTGGATGCCAGGCGGCACGTCGGTTCACTCATTAAGCCAGCCGTCTATCTGACCGCACTGGAACAGTCCACGCGTTATAATCTGGCTTCGTTGATTGACGACGACGCACTTGAATATGAACAGTCCGGCCAGTTATGGAAACCGAATAACTATGACCGGAAATTTCATGGGCAAGTCATGTTGTATCAGGCGCTGGCGAATTCCTATAACGTGGCAACGGCTCGTCTCGGACTGGACCTGGGTGTGAACGCTGTTATCCGGACTTTGCAGCGTCTGTCGGTCGATCAGGCGCTCAATCCTTATCCCTCGCTGTTTCTCGGGGCGACCGATTTAAGCCTGCTGGATGTCACTCGCCTGTACCTTAATTTTGCCAGCGGCGGATTCCAGGTTCCGCTACGCAGCATCCGTGAAGTACTGGACGCCGGCGGCGTACCGCTGCAGCGCTATCAACTCAGCGTCGAGCGGGTGATTGATCCGGCCCCCGCCTATCTGATCAACCGCGCTTTACAGATGGTGGTGGCAGAAGGCAGCGCACGTTCTCTCAACAGACGTTTTGCAAGCGCCCTCGGGCTGGCCGGGAAAACCGGTACGACCAATGATTTGCGCGACAGTTGGTTTGCCGGCTATGACGGCGAGAAACTGGCTGTGATCTGGATGGGCCGCGATGATAACCAGCCCATGGGGCTCAGCGGTGCAAGCGGCGCCATGCAGGTGTGGGCGGGTTTGTTCGCCAGCGCCGGCGCAGTGACGCAGCAGCTGGCGCAACCGGATTCGGTTGAATGGTACCGGGTAGACAGGGAGCGCGCGGGCCTGGCCGACACGGGATGCAAAGATACCGTACAATTACCTTTTATCGAGTCTGGATCAAAACCCGCCACAGCTCCGTGCGCACAAGGACGGCCGCGACGCTGGTTGCCTGAATGGTTACAATGAAACGAGTCATATCTCTCCTGGTTGTGTTGTTGAGCGCCTGCAGTTCTGCGCCACGGCACACCTTGCCCCCGGTTGTCGATGGTACCCAGCCGGGCAGACCACAGCCGGAGGCGGCCGACAGTGTGGAACGCCCCGACCGGGTGGAGGTGCCTGTTCCTCCGCCGGCACCCAGTGGTGGCGCCGTTGTTGCGCTGCTCGATCGGGCAGATGCCTATCATCAGTCGGGTGATATCGGTAACGAGGCCGCCACCGTCGAGCGTGCGCTGCGTATCGATCCCAATAATGGTCGCTTGTGGAACCGGCTGGCTGCCATACGCTTGGATCAGGGACAGCCCCGCCAGGCCGAACAACTGGCTCTGAAATCCAATGCCTTATCGCGCGGCGAAACACGCTTGCAGGCACAGAACTGGCGCCTGGTGGCCAAAGCACGCTGGTCGATGAATGACAGCGTCGGCGCTCGTGCCGCGGAGAAAAAAGCCCGTGCGCTGCACTGACCGGGATCCCTCGATTCGTGGTGTACAATACCGGTCAAAATGGGTAGAAGTTCCACTATTACCGAAAAGTCAGCGCCGTGGGTATATATTCAGTCGATAAATTGATCTCCGAGGCGCGCCGCCTGGCGACGGAGTTCCGTCGCACCACCGGTAAAGCCTTACCCGGCGTAAGCGGGGAGATTGCCGAACACGATGCGGCACGCCTGCTCAAATTGGAGCTCTGTGAAGAAAGATCCGCTGGCTACGATGCCGTTGGTCTGGGCAAACGCGCAGGAAAGCGGGTTCAGATCAAGGGGCGGGTCATATTCGATGAGGAAAAGTCTGGTCAGCGCGTCGGGCAACTCAAACTCGACCAGCAATGGGACAGCGTGGTGTTAGTCATCATGGACGAAAGCTATGAACCTTACGAAATCTACGAAGCCGATCGCGAGGATATCCTCGATGTGATGGACGAGGCCGGCAAGAGTGCGCGCAAGAAACGCGGTGCCATGACGGTGGCACGCTTCAAAATCATCGCGCGTCCGGTGTGGACACGCGAAGAGGGCGAACTTGAAGACGAGATCTGGGATAACCGGTCTGGACACTGATCCTTGAAAGCAACAACCGATTATCCTCGAGCTGATTCCATGCAGGCTGCTGATTGTTTGAGTAGTGACGGTGTGCTGGCCGGCGAAGTAGCGGATTTTGCCGCGCGTCCCCAACAGCAGGACATGGCTGTCGCTGTAGAGCGGGCACTGGCGCACGGTGAGGTGCTGATAGTTGAAGCGGGGACCGGTACCGGCAAAACCTTCGCCTACCTGGTTCCGGCGCTGTTGTCCGGCCGGAAAGTGATTATTTCCACCGGCACCCGCCACCTCCAGGACCAGCTGTTCCACCGCGATCTGCCCACGGTGCAGTCCGCTCTGGCGATTCCGCTTAATGCCGCCTTGTTGAAAGGGCGCGCCAATTATCTTTGTCATCACCGCCTCGATACCACGCGCACTGAGGGACGACTGACATCACGCCGGCAGATTAGCCAGCTGGAGAACGTCTTTGACTGGTCGGGCCGCACCCGCAGCGGTGATATCGCCGAGTTGTCCGGCATTCCGGAAGATGCGCCTATCTGGCCGCGCGTGACCTCGACAGCCGATAACTGTCTGGGTCAACAGTGCGAGTTCTTGCAAAAATGCCATGTCATCCAGGCACGGCGTGCGGCACAGGACGCCGACCTGGTGGTCATCAATCACCACCTGTTATGCGCCGACCTGGCGCTGAAAGAGGAAGGTTTTGGGGAACTGTTACCCGGTGCCGACGCCTTCATTATCGATGAAGCCCACCAGTTGCCCGAAACCGCAGCACGTTTTTTCGGAGTGACACTGTCCAGCCGGCAGCTACAGGAACTGGCGCAGGACAGTATCAGCGAAATTGTGCGCGAGACGGCAGAGCTTGAAGGTCTCCCGGATACCGCCCGTGCTGTGGAACGCGCCGTGCAGGACGTGCGCTTGTTGATGGGCAAGGGCGAACAGCGTTCGCCCTGGTCAAGGCTGGCGAATGAGAAAGGGCTGATGGAACGGCTCGATAGACTGCGCGAATCACTGGCCGAATTGAGCAATGAGCTTGGGCAGCAGGCCGGACGCAGCCGCGGGCTGGACAACTGTTATCAGCGCGCAGTGAAGCTGCAGAGCGTACTGGTACAGACCACCGAGAAGCCCCCCGAAAACACTATTAACTGGTTCGAGACCTGGCGCGGGTCGTTCCGCATCAACCTGACACCGCTGGATGTCGCAGATAACTTCAGCACACACCGGCAGCAGCTGCCAAGCCGCTGGGTGTTCACCTCCGCGACACTGTCGGTCAACGGCAAGTTCGACCATTTCGCCAAACGCCTGGGGCTGGAAGATGCCAGTACCCTGAAACTGGACAGCCCGTTTGATTTCCATAACCACGCCCTGTTTTATGTGCCGGACGGGTTGCCGGAACCCGCTCACGAGTCGTACACAGACGCCATGCTGGATCATACCGAACAGATCATCCGTGCCTCGCGTGGCCGGTGCTTTGTTCTGTTCACCAGCTATCGGGCATTGAATATTGCCCAGCGCCGACTGCAGGACAGCTGCGAATTTCCGTTGCTGGTTCAGGGCAGTGCGCCACGTAACGAATTGCTGGAACGTTTCCGTGAGCTGGGCAATGCCGTCTTGCTCGGTACCAGCAGTTTCTGGGAGGGCGTGGATGTGCGCGGTGAAGCCCTGTCCTGTGTCATAATCGACAAACTGCCCTTTGCCTCACCGGGTGATCCCGTCTGGCAGGCGCGCATCGATGCTTTGAAAGAGCGGGGTGGCAACCCGTTTCTCGAGGAACAACTT
>Ga0265303_10001838_pt1 | contig 13163 bp, 8 predicted proteins | sample Helome_2_FD_192494 | JGI IMG/M metagenome (GOLD analysis project Ga0265303, IMG submission 192494) | Marine sediment microbial communities from subtidal zone of North Sea - Hel_20160317 (Illumina Assembly) | ecosystem: Environmental > Aquatic > Marine > Subtidal zone > Sediment ...
CGGGTTCGGAAGATGCCCTCGTTAGCCCGGAGGATGCCGGGCTGCTGGCAGATTTCTGCAACGCCCGCCATGAAGAACTGACCGGCATCGGGCACAGTATTCCGGCTGAAGCACCCCGCATGTTTGAAAAACTGGTGCTGGATTTCTTAACCCAAAAACCCGGTGGTGAAAAATAGCCATCAGTGATCTATTTATTTAATCCTTGCTTGACTAATCTTCTGGGGATATAGCTTAATCGGTGTCAGCGAATTATAAAATTAGATCTGGGCGAAAAAAATTTATACTGTTAGAGCCTTTGTCAAAATAACGTTCCGATAGCGGTAGTTTGTTGGGTTTTCTCCGGGTTGCCGATAACCTCCAATATGGTCTGATCCAAACGCTCTAATAATAAGCAAGATATTTCCCTGAGAGGTAGTCTTTAATGCAAGAAATCATTCTGATCAATATAACCGGCAAAGATAAACCGGGGCTGACTTCCAGTTTAACCAACATCCTCGCCCAATATGAAGTTACTATTCTGGACATTGGACAGGCGGTTATTCATGATTACCTGTCTCTGGGGATACTGGTAGAGATACCAATGGCGCATTCATCATCTTCAATCCTCAAAGATATGTTGTTTAAAGCCCATGAACTGGAAATCCAGATCCGGTTTTCTGCCATTGATGAAAAAAGCTATTACGGCTGGGCCTCGGAGTACGGCCAGGAACGCCGGATCATCACCCTGCTCGGTCGCAAACTGACGGCCACCCAATTATCTGAAGTCACGGCCGCCATTGCGTCCAATCAGCTGAACATCGATGTGATCACCAGACTCTCGGGGCGGGTTTATCTGGATGCCCCGGCGTCATTTCCCAAAGCCTGCGTGCAATTAACCGTTTCCGGCACCCTTGATAATCCCGCAAAATTACGCGGCAAGCTGCTTGAAATTTCTAAAGAAACCGGAATCGACATTTCTTTCCATGTCGATGATATCTATCGCCATGCTCGTAAACTGGTAGTTTTTGACATGGATTCCACTCTGATCCAGGGTGAAGTGATCAATGTCCTGGCCGAACATGCCGGTGTGGGCGACCAGGTGGCCAAGATTACCGTATCTGCCATGAACGGTGAAATGGATTTCAAAGAAAGTTTCCGCCGCCGCGTTGCCCTGCTCAAGGGCCTGGATGCAGGGGTGTTGACCAAAACGGCCCGCAATCTGGTGCTTACCGAAGGCGCCGAGCAGGTGATCCAGACTTTAAAGAGGCTTGGCTACAGGATAGGAATTATTTCCGGCGGTTTTGACTTCTTCGGTAAATACCTGCAAAGCCACCTGGGTTTGGACTATGTCTTTGCCAATGTCCTTGAGATCGAAAACGGCAAGGTCACCGGAAACGTTAACGGGGACATCATCGACGGGCCCAAAAAAGCTGAAATCCTTAAAACCATCGCCACGGTGGAAAACATCAGCCTCCAGCAAACCATTGCCGTCGGGGACGGTGCCAATGACCTGCCGATGATCAGCATCGCCGGCCTGGGAATTGCGTATCACGCCAAGCCCATCGTCAAAGAAAATTCCGAACAGTCAATCTCCAGCGTGGGCCTGGACGGACTGTTGTATTTAATGGGCATCAGTGAGAGAGAAATTCAGCAACGCTAACGATAAAATGAAATAGCGCTACATCGAAATGGATCCCTTACGAAAATCGGTGGTGCCGATCAGGGCATTGATCACTACCGGTTGGCCATTTTTTGCGGCCTGTTTGGCTTCTTGAAAAACAGTATCCACGTCTGCTTCTTTATCCAGTAAAAAGCCTTTGGCGCCGAAGCCCTCGGCCACGATATGATAGTCCGACCGCCGCAGTTTAGTGGCCACATCATCCCCGAAAAGGGTTATCTGGTCCCGGGCGATTTGGGTCCACCCGCCGTCGTTGCCGACAACTGCGATTACCGGTAACTGATGGCGAACAAAAGTATCAAATTCCTGTAAGCTGAAACCGGCCGCCCCGTCGCCGTAAATCAGCCATACCTCGGATTCCGGGTGAACCAATTTCGATCCCAGCGCAAACCCGGCGCCGACACCAAGAGTCCCGAAAACACCCGGGTCCAGCCATTGCAGCGGTCCTGACGGTTGCAGGATATAAGATGCGGTGGCCACAAAATCGCCGCCGTCAGCGACAATGATGCTGTTGTCATCGATTACCTTATCCAATTTTTTTAACATGGCCAGGGGATTGACGAATTCGGTGTCTTCCTCAGAAGTCTTCGTTATAAAGGCCTCACGCGCATCGTCATTCTTCTTGAGTTCCTGTATCCATGACTCCCTGACCGAGGGTTCAGGAACAAATGCACCCGCCAGGGCACACAGAAATAGGAAGGGATCCGACAGTACTGCCAAATCCGGCCGGCAATTTAATTTTAAATCCGTCTTGCTCCGGTTGACCGCAATGATTTTGGCTCCGGAGCCAATGGAGCGGCCATAATTCAAGCGGAAATCACAGGGCATGCCGGCGATGATCACCAGGTCCGCTTTTTGCAGCGCCTTCTTTCTTTGATGACGCATCTGCAGGGGGTGCGATCTTCCCAAAAGCCCACGCGCCATACCGGTCAAATAGGCCGGGATTCCCAGAGATCCGACGGCTCCCGCAAGCGTGTCGATATTGTCAGGCTGAAGTGTGGCCTGGCTGCCTACAATCAGGACCGGTCTTTGCGACAAGGCAACCAATTCTAACGCTTTGGGTACGGAACTGCTGTCAAAATCCGCAGATATGACTTTGTATTCGCCGGACTTCATTTCTTCAAATTCACAGGCAAACATTTGATCGACGTGCCGCTGCAGATAAAAATCCAGCAATTTGCTTCGCATTCCGCTTTTGCGTTCGGCATCCGGTTTGGTGCCGTACCACTGCCGGACAAGGGATTCGTTGTAGAGAATATCAATCGGACATTCGACAAATACGGGCCCGGGAACTCCTGAGCGGCAAACCTCAAAGGCTTTTTCCATCACGGGCACAACATCGCAGTTGCGCTTGATGGTGACCGCCATCTTGGCGATGGATTTCAGCAGGGAAAGTTGGTCGATGTCCTGCAAGGCCCCCCGGTTTTTTAGCACCGTCGGTGCTGCACCGCCCAGAAAGATCAGCGGTGTTTGCGCCATCTGCGCATTTTTCAGTGCCGTCAGCGAGTTGGTGACGCCCGGACCGGCAGTCACGGCGGCGACCCCGGGGACGCCGGTAATTCGTCCGACGGCATCGGCCGCAAACACGGCATTTACCTCATCCCTGACATCAACCACACGGATCCCCTCTTTTTTGGCTCCGGTCAAAATAGGTGAAATGTGGCCACCGCAAAGGGTAAACAAAAACTGAACGCCCTGTTCACGTAAAACCTGGCCGATAATGTCACCGCTATTTATTTCCATAATTTCCTCCGCCAAAAAATCTCCGGTGCTGAAAGCCGCAAACTTTCGTGCAATACGATTTCTATCGTATCATTGATCATGTCAGACTTTTCTAATATCACCCGCCATCGGCCATAGGCCCGTCAAAAACTACCGAAACATCCTATCCATGCGCTTTAATCAGCGCGGACAGACCTAAGTCTTCCAGGGTGCTGTTTTCGGGTTTGCCGCTTTGCACGTCCCATCCCATGGCCTGTCGGTATTCACGGGCAAGGCTGTCGACGTCAAGAGAAACCCCGGCAACGGGACCTTCCGACTGGGCCGGCCGTCCGGCCATCCGTTCCGGCAGTTTGATCTCGGACGGTTGAATGCCTTCGCGGACATTGAAACACTGCCGCAGGGTCTGGATGCGTGCCCCGGTGGTTAATACCTCTGAAATATCGAGGTCCCACCCGCTAACCGCATTGAAAAACTCAACCAGTTGAAAATTACCGAAATACATCAGCGGCATGATACATAGACCGGCGCTGGCACCTGCCTGCAAATAAGCGGATGCGGTTGCGCTGACAGGGCCTTTGCCGGAATAGTTATAGCGATCGTAGGCTTCGATCTTCAATTCCGCATAGGGTCCAAAAGCGCCGGGGCCACCGTCAATTCGAGCCATGGGAGCGGCTGTGTGCCGTCCCGGTGTTGGATCGCACACGAATCCGGTAGCCCGGCTGGGCAGAAAAAGGGCATTGTGCAACCCGGGTTCCTGGCCGCCCACGTGAATGGCAAACCGCTCGGCACCACCGCCAATTTTTTCAGCCGCTATTTTAACACCGTCGGCGAGGACATCGCCGAATCCCTCCCGGGCAATCATCTTGGCCACCATGTCAACCATGGCTTCGCCATTGCCCCAAGTCAGGGAGATACCATCCATATCGGATTCGGTGATGACACCATTTTCAAAACACTCCATGGCAAAGGCCAGGGCGGTCCCGGCGGATATGGTGTCCAGTCCGCTGCGATTGCACATGTCGTTTAATTTGATAATGATTTCAAAATCATCACACATACACATCGTACCGAAGGCGCCGATGGTCTCATATTCGGGCTTTTTGGTTTCACCAACCGGGTATTTTCCATCGGAAACAGTGAATATACCGCCGCAGGCGATGGGGCAGTTGGCGCAACCGTATTTCCGGGTTTGAAGTTTAATGATCGCTTCGGCATCGGTGAGATTTTCAATATTGGAAAAGGCCTGTTGACCGGTCAATTGCCAATTTTTAATCGGGGTTGCGCCGGCGGCCACGAGCGATTCGGTGAGCCCACAGGTACCGTATTTCATCAATATCTGCGGAAACCCATCTATTTCCCGCATTTCTTCAATGAATTTTTTGCGGAGCCGACCCAGGGCCTCTTTATCTGCAATGGCAACCTTGCCGGTTCCACGCACGGCAACCGCTTTCAAATTTTTGGCACCCATTACAGCACCCACTCCTGAACGGGCCGCAAGGCGTCCACCGTCATTGACAATGCCGCTGATCAAGGAGATTTTTTCAGAGGCCGGCCCGATGCAAGCCATCCGGATTTTTTTATCATTCGCTTCTGCCCGCAGGGTTGCCTCGGTGTCGACAATATCCCGACCCCACAGGTGAGAGGCATCTTTCAATTCAATCCGGTCATCGGCGATCATCAGGTATCGGGGAGAAGATGCCATGCCGCTTACAAAAATCGCATCCCACCCGGCAGCCTTCAGTTCGCTTCCGAAGTATCCACCGGCGTTGGCATCACCCCAGCCACCGGTCAGGGGGGATTTGCATACCGCCATGTAGCGCCCACCGGTAGGTGTTTTGGTGCCGGTTAGCGGTCCGGTCGTAAAGCCAAGAAGGCTTTCCGGCCCTAAAGGATCGGCCCCTTTTTTCTGGCGCTCAAATAGAATCCGTGCACCCAAACCCTGCCCCCCGATAAACTGCCGCGCCCAATCTTCATTCAGCACTTCGGTTTTGATTTCACCATTTGTTAAATCGACAAATCCAATTTTTCCAGCATAACCCCCAGCCATTGAACACCTCCCATATTGCGATATTATGGTTAATCATCATTTTTTATATAACCAATTAAAATTTCAGTCAAAATATTTTGTACAGCTCCAGATAAAAAAATGATGCCTTTTACAGGAAAATTTGCAAGCCCCTGATACGCTGCTTTTTTTTTGACAGCTTACCTTATTTTTTATATAATTCAAGGTTATTGGTAGGGCTCCTTCCATTTGATACCAATCCCCGGAAAAGCAGACAACGGAATGTTGCGGGCCGGTGCTATCTGCAACGGGACAGACGATTTGCCGAAGAAATACGGGAACTCCATCGTGTTGACTGAAAATGAAAACAAAATTTCGCACGGATTAGCCCAACTCAAAAACGCTGGATTTCTGAAAAAAATCCTTAGTTTCAGAGATCAAAAGCGGTTTTCGACCTACCTGGTAACAACATTTGTTGTGCTTGCGACCCTGTCTGTCCTTGTCATCCTGGTGGCACTATACGGTTATTTTGGCAAGCAAGTCGAGTCGGAATTTCGCCAGAAAATCCTGGCAGAAAAAGGTCAGGTTGAAATCATTCTAAACAACCGTATCTCAAGCATCAGTGGAATGTTGAAGGATCTTGGATCCGACAACATTATCCGGGTAACCGTGATGCTCGATGATCAATCGGAACTTGAAGATCGGCTCTCCGAATTTTACCCATCCAGGGAAGGCGTTTATTTCTTTATCAAGAAACAGATTGAAAACATAGTTATTCCTGATACTTATCAAAATTTGTCCCAAAAATTGATCAACTTCGCTCAAAAAAGCTATCCCTATGGCGAAGTGTTCGAGGACAATGGAAAGACACGTTTGGTCTGGTGGTTTTCAACCCCCATCATGCATCAAACCCAGCTGATGGGAACAGCCTACAGCCTGTATGACATGACCCAGGATCATAATCTGATTTCAATCATTAATCAAACGGTAGGTGGTGATGTTTCCATTGTGAAGGCCGATCGACTGTACAGCTTGACCTCCCAGACGGCGGTACCTGTCAGTGACGACATGCGTAAAAATATCGCCATGAAAAGGGAACTTCTCGCGCTGGGCAACAAGCATATTTTGTCTAAAATAGACGGAGTTGATAACCTCTATTTCCAGTCCTCCCTGGAAGCCCTGGTCAGTGCCCAACGGAAAGTGAGTTTATGGATTGGACTACTTTCGATTGTTATTCTGACGCTCTCGATCATAATGTCGATCTACCTCGGGAAGAAAATGGTGGCGCCCTTACGTCAAATGACGAAAAAGGCCATCCAAATCTCCGAAGGAGAAAAAGATCTTCTGTTCGAAAACAAGGACAGCAACTATTGGGAATTCAACCAACTATCCCAGGCCTTCAATTACATGCTGGCGAATTTGAAGGATGCCGAAGAGCAATCTCGCTATAAAGAATTGCTCGAAAACGTGGATGATGCGGTATACATCCTTGATAAAAAAGGAAATGTGCTGGAAGCCAATGAGGCCGCCTACTATCAGTTAGGCTACAAACCGGAAGAATTTTTTGAATTAAACCTGGCCGATATCATTCCGGCAGACGATGCCGCTTTAATCATCAATCAACTGGGATTAAATATTGAACTAAAAACCCCCAAAAAAATCATGGTCGAAACATCTCATGTGAGGGTCGATGGTGAACCTATTCCGGTTGAAATCCACTCCCGGGCAATATCCTACCGGGGACGCGATGTTATTTTAAATGTGGCTCGGGATATCAATGCACGCATAGAAGCCGAGAAGGAAAAAAAGCACCTGGAAAACCAGCTGATTCATTCTCAGAAGATGGAAGCCGTCGGCACCCTTGCCGGCGGCATCGCCCATGACTTCAACAATCTTTTGATGGGTATCCAGGGATATATTTCCCTGATGCGCCTGCAAACTACCCCTGATGATCCCAATGATGAATACATTCAGGGCATTGAAAACGCGGTCATGAACGCAGCCAATCTCACCAATCAACTGCTGGGTTTCGCCCGCAAGGGAAAATATACCCTGCAGCAAACCTCTATCAATACGATCGTTGAAAACAGCAGCAAAATGTTCACCCGCACCCGCAAAGAAATTGTGACCCATAAAAAACTTCAACATGATCTCTGGAGTGTTAAGGTTGATCCGGGTCAAATAGAGCAGGTGTTGATAAATCTTTACCTCAATGCCTGGCACGCCATGGGTGACGGTGGCGATATTTATATACAGACGGAAAATATTAACCTGAGTGATGGGTACTGCAAACCCTTTGAAGTATCCCAGGGAAATTATGTAAAAGTTTCAGTGACGGATACCGGCGTGGGCATCGACCCGGATATCATCGATAGAATTTTTGAGCCTTTTTTTACCACCAAGGATGTAGGCAAGGGGACCGGCCTCGGCCTGGCTTCGGCCTACGGCATTATAAAAAATCATAACGGAATCATACGCGTCTATAGCGAAAAGAATCACGGGACGACTTTCAACATCTATCTGCCGGCATCGGATTTCGAAAAGGTAGAGGACATCGAGATCAGCACCGAAATGATAAAAGGAAACGAGGCGATTTTGTTAGTGGATGATGAAAAAAGCACGATTCAGGTTGAAAAGTTGATGCTCAGGGAGTTAGGCTATCAAGTGGTTCCTGCATTGAGCGGCAAAGAAGCCATCGAGCTGTATAAAGAAAAAATGCTTGATCTTGATCTGGTGGCACTGGATATGATTATGCCTGAAATGAACGGCAAGGATACATACGATGCCTTAAAGAAAATAAATCCAGAGGTTAAAGTGCTGCTGGTAAGCGGTTACAGCTTGAATAAACAAATTGAAGAATTAATGGAAAAGGGTTGTAACGGATTTATACAAAAACCATTCGATATCAAGCAGTTATCACATAAGTTAAGAGAAGTGCTGGAGAATTGATGGGTGTGTATGGTATTTGATGTTTAGTGTTCTTGCATACCCGTAAAACAGGATTTATTTGATACCAAATACTAAACACGAAACACTAAAAACTTGATGAATTCAACTTTTCCGAATTCATCATTCGACATTCTTCGTTCTTTTATAAGGCCCCAGAATAATTTCGATGCGTCGATTCTGGCGGCGGCCTTCTGCGGTTTTATTGGGAGCTATGGGTCTGTAAAAGCTGTAACCGCGGGCCGATAGCCTTGCGGGCCGAATTCCTACCTCTTGCTGGAAAAAGCGGGCTACGGCTGCTGCTCTGGCAGTTGAAAGTTCCCAGTTGCTGGGAAAGCGTTTTCGCAACTCCGAACTTAAAGGGACATTGTCCGTGTGACCTTCCACCACAATATCCTGGTCTTTGGCATCCTTCAAAGAACCCGCCATAATCATCAACAATTCTTTTCCCCCGGAGTTAATATCTACACTTCCGGAATCAAAAAGAATCTTATCTATAAATATGACTTTCAGCTTATCGTCGACTTCTACGACTTCGATTTCCTGGGCGGAAATTTGATCTTTTAAGCTGGTCTCAATCGTCTTTTTGGTATCATCCAGCAACTGGATGACTTTACCCTGAAGTTGGATGACAGACTGTCGCTTTTCTAATTCCAGTTTGAGGGTGTTAATATTTTTTTGTTGCTGCTGGTTGATATTTTTCAGGTAGGCGTTTTGGGTTTTAAGTTTATTTAGGTCTCGGGATAATTGGCTTTTTGCGGCCTCTGAATTGCTGAGCTCCAGTTCCATCCGTTGAAGGTTTACCTCTGTCTGCTTTTGTTTAGCCTGGAGGCTTTCAAGTTCCTGCTGAGCTTCATCTCTTTGGATCCGGGTTTCCTGCATCTCCGTATAAAGGGGTATCGACGTACAGGCGCAAAGCAACATCGCAAAGAATATCAAGAAAACCCATAAAAATCTGATGCGCACGGAAATGCCTCCAGTTGGGAAAACCCCCGAATATAAACTATAGCAAAAGTTTGCATATTCTCCTAACACTATTTATTCTTTCGACTGAATGTCTTTAAGCGTTGCCTCGTATACTTCGCGCATCGGTCCCCCGATGGCAACTGCCTTTTGGGCGGTTGCAAGTGCTTCCTGTTTATGCCCCTGCTCCAAAAGCGCCTGGGCAAGATTGTTATAGGCTTCGGCGGCACCCGGGTGATTCTTGACTGCCATCCTAAAAGCCTCTTCGGCACCATGAAGATCTCCAAGTGCATACAGACTGTTGCCCAGACCCATGAAGGCTATCAGACTTCGCGGCCAGCGTGTCAGTGCTGTTTGATAGCCTTCAATCGCGGCTTGAAATCGACTGGATTTTTCCAGCCCAAACACGGCTGACAGGTAATCTTTCTCGCTGGCAATTGCCGGCAGCCGGGTCGGCTTGAGCACGATCAGCCCCCAATAGTCGCTGCGGGCCCAGGTTTTATCAAATGTATCCAACGACATCACTTTGCGTTCGGTTATACCCGAACGGAGGATGACCGTATTATCTATAAAATCATAACCGATTAATACCGCATAATGCCACACCGGAATCCATGACAATCCGAGGTTTTGCAGCACGATCACAGGATGGCCGGCGGCTATTTCAGGATATACCGAGTTCAAGCCGAAAATTGGATAGGCGATTCTATCATGACGGCGGGTAGCGCCGATCATGGCCATTTGCAGACTTCCTTTTTGCGAGGGGGTGTAGACCTGGCTTTTCAGCGCTTCAGGGGTAATCGGCAAATCGCTGTATGTCAGCGCCATGGCGAGGGTGGAAGGACCGCATTGGTAATCGCTCTGAGGGTAAAAGGGGACCGCTTCAAGTTCAATGGCTGGGGGAAGGTTTTTCGGCAGATCCGTTGATTCAAATTTTTTGATGCCTGCACACCCGACAAGGAAACCGACAATCATCCACACGAGAAACAAAAGGCCATATAAAGGGCGGCGAATTCGGCAAGCAGGCATACTTTCTTATAGATCCTTTTGAAACCGTTGGCTATATGAAGTCGGTATATCCCAGCAACTCCAACACTACCAGCACAACAAAGGCAATGATGGTGACAAACAGGACGGTGCCCCAGAAGCTGCCCCCGGCAGGAAGTTGGTCAATCTTGTCGGCTATTTGCATGACCTCAGCATCGGACAGGCTGTCGATACGTGCTTTGGCCTCGGCCGGATCAATGCCCCGCAGCGTTAATTGTGACTGAACATCTTCCCGATTTAAAAATGACCGCAGCTGATCACGGGCATTCTGCGTGTCCTGATTGACCAGGACGGCTTCTGTTCCGACCATGGCGGCCAGAACCGAAGGGACCGGTGCGAAGATTATCACCAGAATCAATGTCATCAAAATGCTTACCACCTTCTCGACTCTTTTTATCCGACACATGAAAAGCTCCTTATTTCGATATCTGTAAAAAGATTAGCAAATAGAAAATCAAACGTCAATTTACATCGGCGCGTCAAAGGCTTTGTCGTACCCTGTTAATTCGACATAACCCTGGCCGACAACCGGCCGGCCGGCCCTTGTCCCCTCAATGGATACGCTGCCTTCCCAGTAGATCATACCGGTACTCCCGGAGGTTTGCATCTCTTGATCCGCCAGGTTGGGCATGATGGTAAGATCAAGTTGGCTTGGAAAAACCTGCAGCCGCCAGCCGGCCGGATATACCGCTTTGGAATGCGGGCTTTTCCAGGTGCTCCGGACGGTTACCAAAAATTCATGATTACTGATATGCTGATTTTGGCCCCCATTGTCGATAACGGTTGCACTGGATGCCGGCCCAATTTCCCCCTTCTCTTTTCTTAGCACAAATGCCATCACTTCCGTCTGGTCGGAGAGCTGCAGCGAAAACCAATCCCAACCCTGCAGCTCCGGCTCCAACAGGGCGGTGCTGTATTCATGATCCATCCAGGCCGACCCTTTTACAGCAACCATGTTACCACCAATAGACAGCTTGCCGGCGGCATCGAGCCGGGTGAATGAATAATAACAGCTGGCCCGTTCCGCCGCTGAGCCTTTGAGGCTGTAACCGGCAAGACCGTGCAGCACCGGCGGCTTTTGCGGCGTCAAAGCCAGTTCATAGGAAAACCGGTCTGAATCCACCTTAAGCCGGTGTTGGTTCGGACCTATGTGAGCCGACCAGTTGTTCAAAAATAAGGTGGTGGTATCTTCAATCTGATTGGCGCCTGCCATGCCCAGCGCCTGTCTTGATACCAGTTCGGCCTGCAGATGTTGTTTTTCCGTGATGTTGGTAATGGCGCTGTGGGCCAGGTAAACTTGCTGGGTCCGCCAGGCCGAAGTCGGTTGGGGCCAATTTAGGCGGTCACCGGGCGGGCTGATTTGACGGCGAAAAAATGTCAACTGAAATCCATAGTTCTCTCCCGATTCCGCCTGCAAGTTCCCCGTGTAATACCACCACTCGGTGCGATAACCGGGATGAGGGCCGTGATCCTTCGGAAATTCCAGGTTGCAGGGACCGCTGACGGACAAGTAGCCGGTTGGCTCGGTCGCATTGATGGCGGGAATCACACCAACAACTGCAACTAAAATGATAAAAGCGATGACTAAATTTCTCATAAAGAGCCAACCTTTTGAAACAACTCTTAAACGATTAACAAATAACAGATAGCCAATAACTCCCAATTGATCTCAGATCCATTGGGAATTACTCTCTCAGAAGTGTGGCCGGCGGCTCTCTGAATACCATCCTTATGGCCGGAATGGCTGCCGCCAGGGCCGTCAGTATGATCAACGGTAAAGACATCGCCAGAGCCTGCCAGTCGACACTGTACAAAAAAGTCCAGCCAAAAGATTGCTGATTAATTACATACACCAATAAATAGGAAAGTAGAAAACCGCAGATTATCCCGGCCGTCTCCCCGGCGACCACCAAAAAAGCGGCCTCCCAGAATATCATCGTTCGAATCTGACCAAAACTGGCCCCCACGGCAAAAAGCGTGTTCAATTGTCGGGATCGTTCGAGCACCAGTACCGTCAGGGTGGTCGTTATGCCGAGTGCTGCAATCACCAGGGCGATGAGCAAAAGCACGGTGGTAATGCCAAAGGTCTCATCAAATACCTTCAAAATGGAATTACGCAAATCCTGACCGTTGATCATTTCCAAAGTGTCTCCCCAACGGTTAATTATTTTTGATTGCAGCACGCGCACGGCCCGGCTCAGGTCCTGGGCTCGATTCCGAAAGAAAATCCTGGCGCCACCCCAGCGGGGATCATGGTAACGTTTTTTAAATTCCTGGATGGAATAAAATACCACACCGCCCCGGGTCCGATAGTCCCGCACAATTCCCAGAATCGGAACTTCAACCAGAGAAGATTCAACTCTTGCCCGGAAAATGTCGCCCATGATCAACCCGGTTCGATTGGAAAAAACTTCAGAAATGATCACACCCTCTCCGTTTTTCAATCGGGATCGGATGATATGCGGTTGACCTTTGAACCAGAAAAAATCCGCATATTTAAAAAATATATTCAGGTCTAACACTTCAAACTCATAAGGATAATTCTCATAGCTTAGAAAAAAGCGGCGATTGGAAACCACCTCAAACGCTTCTCCCAGGGATTGAAACCAGGCAGCAACTTCGGCTGGAACCGGATGACGAAATTGATTGATCTCGTTTAATTTGGTGGTAAAAAAAAGATCACCGCTGACGGTCTGATGGGTCCAGATTTCAACGGTTCGCCGAAAGCTGTGGATCATGATCACCAGCGAAGCGAACAGGGCCACGGCGGTAATAAGGGCGCCGACGGATACGGCGGTCCTGGTTCCGCTGTCCCGCACATAG
>Ga0265303_10001839_pt1 | contig 13157 bp, 13 predicted proteins | sample Helome_2_FD_192494 | JGI IMG/M metagenome (GOLD analysis project Ga0265303, IMG submission 192494) | Marine sediment microbial communities from subtidal zone of North Sea - Hel_20160317 (Illumina Assembly) | ecosystem: Environmental > Aquatic > Marine > Subtidal zone > Sediment ...
CCGGACGACGCGCCCCACCAGTAGTTCACTCGGAAAGCAAGCCCTCGGCACGAAACCACGCGATCGTTCGCGTGAACGTGTCAGATACCGGTGTGTAGTCGATCCCAAGCTCGCGCTCAGCCCGCGAGCCATCGAATCGATGCCCGTGCAGCAGCGTGTCGACAAGGGCCGGGCAGAGGCCCGCGTCCGGCTTCAGCACGTTGACGAGCCTGGACAGCGGTCTGCCGAGCGAGCGAACCATCCCTTCCGAGAGCCACCGCGGATTGACCGAGACGCCCCCGATGCTGCTGGCGAGTTCGACTGCCTCCCGCACCGATAGGGTGGCGCCTGAGAGCAGGTATCGCTCCCCCGCCCTGCCGCGCTCGGCGGCTGCGATGTGGCCCTGGGTGCAGTCTGCGATATCGACAATCGACAGATTGGTATCCATGAGGAACGGGCGTCGGGATCCCAGTGCATACAGGAGGATCTTCGCCGATCCTCCGGACCTTCCCGGTCCTTGGACAGACGATGGATTGACAGCCACAAGGTCGATACCCGCCGCCAACGCCTCTTCGAACGCAGCACATTCGGAAAGATACTTCGACCTGGCGTATGGGGAGAGATAGTCACCGTTGTTGACGATCTCCTCGTTGGCCACGATTCCTTGGTTCTCGCCAATCGCAGCCGCGGAGGAGGTGTACACGATCCTCCTCACGCCTCCAGCAGCTGCAGCCGCAATAACCGAGCGGGTCCCTTCGATGTTGACCGCGTCCATTGCTGAGGGGTTGCGGGTGCACGTGTCGTTCACGCCAGCCACGTGGTACAGCACATCGGCACCCCACAGCGCATCCCGCATGGCATCACGATCGAACAGGTCGGCAACCACTGGGGTACCCCCGAGCGATGCGACCCTCTGTGCCGCTTGATCACTTCGAACGATGGCCCGAACCGTGCCACCCCTGCCAACGAGCGCCGTCAGGAGGTCGCCGCCCACAAGCCCGCTGGCTCCAGTGATGGCGGTGTCAGGCATCCTTTTCGGTGCGCGTGAACACCGCCCGAAAACGGGAGAAGTAGTCTCCGGCAGACACCACGGTCACGACGACGGCTGCGGCCATCGCCCATTGATCGAGGCGCCAGGATCCAAACACCACGTCAAACTTCATGATGGCGAGAGTGATCGCCACGAACTGGATCGTCGCCTTCCATTTGCCCCACAGCGATGGCGGAACCGTGCCGGAATCGAGTGCCGCCACAGACCGCAGACCCATGATCGCGATCTCGCGGCCGATGATGATGAAAGCGACCCATGAACTGGTTGTCCCGATCTCGACAAGAGCGATGAGCGCACCAGCAACGAGGATCTTGTCGGCAACCGTGTCGAGAAACGCGCCAAGTGTGGTGGTGATTCGCCACCGCCTCGCAAGGTACCCATCAGCGAAGTCGGTCAGCGCTGCGATTGCGAAGATGACCCCCGCTGCAATCGCCATGGCCCGATTTCCTGGCGAAGCGAGAATCATCACCATCGTCACCACAGTCAATATGAGGCGCGAAATGGCGAGAAGGTTCGGGATCGACATTGTGGGCTGAGCCTATCGGCGGCCGTGCAGCTGCGCCGGATGATGAACCAACGACAACCACGGCTGCGTCCGAGGTTCGAGGGATGCTGATGTTTGCATGTCAGTCATGTGCGTTCGGCGTCGTCCTGCTCGCAGTCGAACCATGGGCGGGGTGGTGTGGTCGGACATGCCCACTCGCGAGAATCACCCCGGATGCGACGAGGAAGAGCACACTGAGCACGGCGAACGGTGCGTCATAGCCACCGGTGGAATCCCTGACAACACCGACCAGCAGCGGGCCGATGGCTGCGGTAAGGACAACCGCAGTCCACTGGGCGCCCATGATCCGACCAAAGGAAGATCCGGAGAACCAACCGCCCATGACCATCGCTCGCAGTGGGAGCAGCGCACCGAACGCCAGACCGAACAAGAAGAAATGACCGACCATGTGCAACGTCGAGGTGCTGTTCACCATCAAGAGAACGCTGGTAGCCACGATGGCCGCGATGAAGGCCTGGACTCGAGTTGCGCCGAATCGTTCGGCAAGTCGGGGCGCGATCCAGCGACCGGGAAGGCTCAGGGCTGATGCCACAGCTGCCCATAGCGCAACGGTCGCAAGTGAGAACCCACTCTCCTCGAAGCGGGCTAGACGATGCGCGATGACGCCCTGCGTGGACAGCAAGAGGAGCATGAGAGCCACCGTGTACAGGACGAACCGACGATCGCGAAAGGCAGCAGCACCCAGCGTTCCAGGATCGGCGACCTCGCCGATCCTGTGGTTCCACCGCGGAAGTGCGAACAGGGCGGTTGATCCCCCGACGATGAACACGACGAGCCCGAGCAGGGCAGCCGTGGATCGCCATTCGATGTGTGTGACGAGCCAGGCAGTCAGCGGGATGAAGACAATGCCAGCGATGCCACCGATGAGGGTGATGGTTGCAAGGGTTCGAGCACGATCGTGCGGTGATGACCATTGGTCGATGGCCACATAGGCCGGCTCGTAGTAGATCATTGCTTGTGCTGGTCCAAGGAGGAGCCACCAGGCAGCAATGACCTGCCATGCCTGGTTTGACATCGAGAAACCGACCAACCCCATGCCCCCGAGCAATGCTCCCGCCCCAATGACGATCCTCACTCCGTGTTTGTCTGCGAAGTGCCCAACAGGGAGTGCGAGAAGACCCCCAACGAACACCGCACCTCCATAGGCCAGCGACAGGGTCGTCTTGGAGAACTCTGCGCCTGCGGCTTGATCTGTGGCATATACGGAGAACCCGTAGAGGATGGCACCGAAACCGACCATCACCGTGAGGGCCAACGGCACAACCCATGTCCGGCTTGGGTACGCGACCTCCGAGGAATCAGCCATTCATGGACATTCCCGCCTAGTGCGAGACCCAGTCCAGCGATCGGTCCACGGCTTTCTCCCACCCTGCGAGCAGTGCTGCCCGTTGCTCGCCCCCCATATTCGGCGAGTACCGACTGCCTTCCCTCCAGTGCGCCGAGATGCCCTCGGTGCTTTGCCACAGGCCGGTCGCGAGACCAGCGCCATAGGCGGCACCCAGCACCGTCGTCTCCACCACGGCAGGAACCACTACCTCGATGTCGAGGATGTCCGCCTGGAACTGCATGAGCAGGCCATTGGCAACCATTCCCCCATCGACTCTGATCTCGGTGAGCGCCGTGCCCGTGTCCTGCTCCATGGCCGCGAGCACGTCCCGGGTCTGGAAGGCCGTCGCTTCGAGTACCGCTCGCGCAAGATGGCCCTTGTTGGAATACCGTGTGAGTCCGGCGAAGACGCCTCTGGCATCATCCCTCCAATACGGAGCGAACAGTCCTGAAAAGGCCGGAACGAAGTAGACGTCGCCATTGTCATCGACTGTCGATGCCAGCACCTCCACCTCTGACGACTCGGCAATCAGCCCTATGTTGTCACGAAGCCACTGCACCGCTGATCCGGCCACGGCGACCGACCCCTCGAGTGCATACACGGCCGGCTCCCCTGCCCTCTGGTAGGCGACGGTCGTCAGGAGGCCGGCGTCTGAACGCACGATGTCAGTCCCGGTATTCGACACCAGGAATGCACCAGTCCCATAGGTGACCTTCGTGTCACCACGATCGAACGCCGCTTGGCCCACCAGGGCTGCGTGTTGGTCGCCGAGGATCGCCGCGAGGTTGGTTCCCTCGAGCACACCGTGACAGGGCGCGATGTCGCCGATCGAGGGAACGATTCGGGGCAGCATGGACATAGGGACACCCACGGCGTCACACAACTGCTCGTCCCATGCAAGCCTCTCGAGGTCCATGAGCATGGTTCGCGATGCGTTGGTCACATCGGTGACATGTTCACCTGTGAGTTTCAAGGCAAGCCACGAGTCCATCGTGCCGAATGCAAGCTCGCCGTTCGCCGCCCGCTCTGCGAGCTCGGCGTGTTCGTCGAGCAGCCACCGAACCTTCGGCCCGGAGAAGTAGGTGGATGGTGGGAGGCCGGTCAGGCCGCGGAACCACTCGGATCCGTGCCGTTCCGACAGGGACTTGGCGATAGAGGCGGTGCGCGTGTCCTGCCAAACAATCGCGTTCGCAACGGCCTCGCCAGAGACACGGTCCCACACCACAGCCGTCTCGCGCTGATTGGAGATCCCGACGCCGGCGAGATCCGACGCAGCAAGACCCGCCTGATCCAGTGCCTGTTCGACCACGGTCCTGGTGTTCTGCCAGATCTCTTCGGGGCTGTGCTCCACCCAACCCGGCTTCGGGAGGATCTGCTCATGCTCCATCTGGGCCATCGCGACAAAGGTTCCGACCTGGTCAACGATGACACATCGTGAGCTCGTGGTGCCTTGGTCGATCGCTCCTACATACCGTGTCATCGCTGCCTCCTTGCGCCTGGACCCTTCAGTCGTTGCGTTCGCCAGCGTATTGGCGAGCATCCTCGCCACCGAATCTGACGAAACGGTCAACCACGTCAGCAGCACGGTACACGGCCGCGTCGACCTCCTCGCGTTCGGCCGACGCGAACCGCCCGAGGACGTAGTCAGCGGGGTCCGTGCGACTCGGCGGACGACCGACGCCGATCTTCAACCGCCAGAAGTCATTTGATTTGAGCGAACCGATCGTTGACCGGACGCCGTTGTTCCCACCGTGGCCGCGCGACCATTGGATCTTCAGCCTTGCGAAGGGAACATCTATGTCGTCGTGGACAACCAGCAGGTGTTCCGGGTCGACGCCGTAGTAGCGCACGAGAGGAGCAACTGCCTGTCCAGACTCGTTCATGAAGGTGTTCGGGAGTGCAACAACCGCACGATGCCCGTCGAGATTGAGCTCTGCGATCTCGGCACGGATGCCCTGGCGCGCCCGCTTCAGATCGGTGGAGTTCCCGGAGAGGAACCGCTCGACAGCAACGGCACCGATGTTGTGGCGTGAGCCGTCGTATCTGGACCCCGGGTTCCGGAGGCCAACAACCATGCTCGTCGACACGACCGGGGTCAGCCGTCGCTCTCGTCTGCAACCTCGTCGTCAGCGCCTTCGCCCTCTTCACCCTCGATTGGCTCGCCGTCTTCGTCGAGCAGTAGCTCGTCGACCTCAGGCTCGACCTCGGCAGCAGGCAACACGACCGTGAGGAGAGGACTGTCCACGTCTGCGAGGTAGGTCACACCTTCGATTGTCGGCAGGTCCGAGATCTTGAGCGTATCTCCCAGATCGAGGTCCTCAATGGAAACCTCGATGGATGACGGGATGGCCGTGGGCAGGGCACTGATCGATACGCTTGCCTCGATGGTTTCGAGGATTGCCCCCTCTTCGCGAACAGCGAGGGGAATACCGACATACTCGACGCCGACCTCTGCCTCGATCTCGGTGTCCATGCGGACCTCAATGAAGTCAAGATGCTGGATCTCGCCGCGCACGGGATGACGCTGCACCTCACGTGCAACCGTGAGGACGTTGGCCCCATCGACATCGACCTCGATAATGGCGTTCAGCCCTGCCTCGGTGTGGAGGACGGAGTAGAGGTCACGGGCGGAAACGTGGACGGCGGTGGGATCGATACCCGTGCCGTAGACGACGCCGGGAACCCGACCGTCGCGGCGAAGGCGGTTGGAGGCACGGCTACCAGATGTCACGCGCTTGGTGGCGTGCAGGCTTTCCTGCTGCATTGTGGGGTTCTCCTCGAACAATCGGATGGAGGATTCGGAAAGCAAGTCTACGGCGACTCAAATCGAAATGAGTATGAGCTTGGGAGCTGAGGGGCCCGGAGCTGAATGGCTCAAAGCTCAAGGCTCATTGCTCTTGCACCATCGACATCCTCACCGACCGCCTCGGATTGTCCCTATTGGTGTCCACAAGCACGATCGACTGCCACGTTCCCAGCATGAGGCGGCCATCGATGACCGGGATAATGATCGATGGCGCGATCCACGCAGGAAGGACGTGATCGGCGCCGTGGCCCTGCGACCCATGTCGGTGGCGATAGAGCGAATCGTCTGGCGGCAGGATCCGGTCGACCGCATCGATCAGATCCAGGTCCGAACCTGCGCCAGTCTCGAGGATGGCCACGCCGGCCGTTGCGTGCGGTACGAACACGTTCACGAGGCCATCGCCCTCCCCAGACACGAAGCTCGCGACGTCGCCTGTCAGGTCGAAGGTCGCCTTGACCGAACCGGTTGCCACGGAGATGACCCTGGTCTTCATGATGCCTCGAACGAGCGCGACCGTCGGTACGGAAGGATGTCGATGACTTCGCCTGACTCGAGCCTGCCCTGCACCGAATGCCAGAAGTCAACGTCGAACAGGTCCGCATGTTGATCGTTGAACGAGGAACGCAATTCTGCGGACAAACCCAGGAACCGCTGGAGCTCCTCTGGAAACACGTCATGGGGCCCGACACCGTAGGAGGGAGTCTCGGACATCTCGTCGTACGGGTCCATCGACTGCGGAAACCGACGAAAGCGCTGTTCCGTGATCAACCCGATCTCGTCATAGTCATAGAACACCACCCTCCCTCGGTTGGTCACACCGAAGTTCTTGAGCAGCATGTCACCGGGAAAGATGTTCGAGGCAGCGAGGTTCTTGATGGCCGTTCCGTAGTCAACGATCGCAAGGGCGGCATCCTCGCTTGGCGCCTCACGCACGAATATGTCGAGCGGTGTCACCTTGCGTTCAACGTAGACGGTTGCCATCGTGACCTGATCCCTGGCGATGGAAACGGTACGGCTCGCATCCGATATGAGCTCGTCCAGGAGCACGGGATCGAACAGGCCGACGGGAAGCCGAAGATCGACGAACCGCTGCGCCTCGACAAGTCTCCCTGCCCGATCGTGGCGCGACACAATGCGATATCGCTCGGCAACGTCACCAGGAGTGACCTGCTTCTGGGGAGGGAAATGATCCCTGATGATCTTGAACACGACGTCATATCCAGGAAGCGTGAACACGATCATCACGAGACCGGGAACACCGCGAGCGCGGACAAAGCGGTCGTCCGATCGAGCGAGGTACGCCATCAGCTCGCGATATCCGTCCGTCTTGGCCTGTTTGCGGAATCCAAGGGATGAGAAGATCTCGGAGGGCTTCCTCAACGGAAGTAGTTCCCTCAGGAATGCAACGAGCGAGGACGGCTCATCCACGGTGACGAGGAATGATGAGCGGGTGTAGGAGAACAAGATCGAGAGATCACGCTCACCGATGAGAACAGCGCCCAGCCGCAACCCAGATCGCGTGTGCCGGATTGCCAGTGCAAAGGGCACCGTCTGGTCCTTCTGCACGAATCGACCCACGAGGAAGGCACCCTTCCCCCGGAAGAAGAGCGAATCCACAACTTCCACGATCGCCTTGCCCTCTGGCAGTCGCTCGGCACCCTTCTCGAGGTCTGAGGTCAGATCGATCCACGAGGCGTGAAAGCGGCAGTCCCTCAGGAGATGCGCGAGCAAATCCTGGCGATTGCCGTCGTGCTGGTAGACGCGGGTGACTCGCATGGGATCCTCCGGAGGAGCATCCGAGGGCGGGGCGAGGAACTCGAGATGCGGATCGATGCCTTTGGTGCCGAACAACTGCCGTGCCACCGAGTTGAAGAACGTCTCCGCAATCTCGTGATACGGGTCAGCAACGTGCTCTGATCGGAACATGGCCCGAGCCGCCGACCACATGTCGCGCTCATCCGTTGCATACCCGGCGGAGGTGAGGGATTGCACGGTGGCATCAACCGCGACCCCATATGCATCGATCCTGTCAAGGACGTCCCTTTGGAGGGATCCCCAATCTCTCGACTCGAACCGAGCGGGAGCACGGCTGGTCGCAGAACGGAACCTCCGTCTGAAGCCGCTGAACCCGATGGCGACGAGCGCGGAGATCTGCTCAGGGGTGATGACCACGGCGGTACCGCGGGCAGTACTCAGGTGTTCTCGCCTTTGAAGATTTCGCTCACGGACTGATCGTTGAAGATCGCCTCGATCGTGCCCGCAACGAGCGGAGCGACGGACAACACCGTGAGGTTCGGAAGAGCAAACGCTTCAGGTGCGACCGGAACCGTATTGGTGATGATGATTTCCGAGAATGGTGCTTTGGCCAGCCGTTCCACAGCGGGACCGGACAGCACTCCGTGCGTGGCAACAACCATCACGGACAAGGCACCCTTCTTGATCAGGAGATCAGCGGAAGCAGCAACAGTTCCGCCCGTATCGATGATGTCGTCGACGATGACGCAGTGACGGCCAGTCACTTCACCAACCACTTCCGACGCTGTGACTTCATTGCGCACGTCTGCTCGGCGACGCTTGTAGACAAACGCAACCTCTGCATCGAGGTGGGTCGCGAACTTGGTGGCTCGCTTGACACCACCGGAGTCCGGTGACACGAACGTGATCGGTCCGTTGAGCTTGTTCGACAGGTACTCCTCGAAGATGGGCAGGGCGGTGAGCGAATCGAACGGTGCGTCGATGAACCCCTGCACCTGTCCCGTGTGGAGGTCGACAGAGGCGATTCGGTCAGCGCCGGCTGCCATGAAGAGATCGCCGATCATGCGGGCCGTGATTGGCTCCCTCGGCCTGCCCTTCTTGTCCTGTCGCGCGTACCCGTAGAACGGCATGACCGCGGTGATGCGCTTCGCCGACGCACGTTTGAGCGCATCGATCATGATCAGCTGTTCCATGATGCGCTCATTGACTGGTGCGCAATGGCTCTGGATCACAAAGCAGTCAGCGCCACGGACCGAGTCCTTGTACCGAACGTAGGTTTCCGAGTTGGCAAACTTCTCGAGCTCTACCCCGCCGAGCTCAACATCGAGGAGTTTGGCGACTTCCTCAGCGAGTTCGGGGTTGGCGGAACCCGAGAACAGCATCAGGCGTTTCAGCCCTGGGCGCTCCATCAGTCGGGTTTCCCTTCTGAGCGTTTCCGACGCTTGTCGGCGTAACCCTCCACATTCTTCTGTGTTGTGCGCTCTACCGCAAGTGCACCCGCAGGGACATCGTTGGTGATCACGCTTCCAGCACCTGTGAATGCGTTGTCACCGACCTCGACGGGGGCGACAAGCATCGTGTCCGAGCCGATGCGAACATTGTCGCCGATGATCGTCTTGTGTTTCGTGAAGCCGTCGTAGTTGACCGTGACCGTGCCCGCCCCAAGGTTGGACCCAACCCCGATGATTGCATCGCCGACATAGCTGAGGTGCGGCACCTTCGAGCCCTCGCCGATGACGGAGCTCTTGATCTCGACGTGTGCACCGACCTTTGACCTGGGACCCAATACGGCACCGGGACGCAGGTAGGCAAACGGACCGACAACTGCTTCCTCGCCGATCGACGATCCGATCACAACCGACTGGTAGACGTGAGCATCTACGTCCACCGTGGAGTCGGAGATCTGGGCGTTGGGCCCGACCTCCGCTCCCGATGCGACGGTTGTCGTTCCGGTGAGATAGGTGTTCGGGAGCAGCTTGGCGCCTGGTTCGACCGACACGCCTGCATCCACATAGACCCGGTTGGGGTCAAGCATCCAGACCCCTGACTCGAGCAGCGTCGCGTTGATCCGAGACCTCAGAATGGTGGAGGCTTCGGCGAGCTGGAGCTGTGAATTGACCCCAGCGCCTTCTTCGGAGTCTGCGACGACCGCACGCACCACATGTCCTTCGCCGGCGAGGATGCCGACGACGTCGGTGAGGTAGCGTTCGCCCTGCGTGTTGGCATCAGTGATTCGACCCAAGGCTTCCGACAGGAGACCTCCGTCAAAAACGTACACCGATGTGTTGACCTCGCCGATCCCACGTTGTTGCTCCGTGGCATCGCGATCCTCGACGATCCCGGTGACAGAGTCTCCGTCACGGATGACCCGTCCGTAGCCCGTGGGGTCATCGAGCTCGACTGAGAGGAGTGTCGCCGCAGCTCCCGAGCGCTCGTGGTCTTCCACGAGTGCCATGATGGTCGTGTCTCGCAACAGCGGCATGTCCCCAGGGAGCACGAGGACGGAGCGGTCAGTCACAGACAGGCCCGAAAGCCCAACCTCGGCGGCGTGCCCCGTCCCATTCTGGGGCTCCTGAACGACCACGACGACACCCTCGGGACACGTGGCCCCAACATCCGATGCCTGGTGGCCAACAACCACGGAGACCTCCGACACATCCACAAGGTCCAGCGAGGCGAGCGCCCAACCAAGGAGAGTGCGTCCGCAGGCTTCGTGGAGGACCTTGGCCCTGTCGGTCCTCATGCGCGTACCCTTGCCTGCGGCAAGGATCACCACTCCAACGCTCATGCGGTCACCGTTTCTGATCGTGTGGCTGGGGGGACAGGAGTCGAACCCGTTCTGGATGGACCAAAACCATCTGTGCTGCCAATTACACCACCCCCCATCGCGGGTTGCGCCGTTCGGAAGTGTAGGGGTGACGCATTCGATCCATACAGGCCTCTACGAATCGAGCCGGCGCCATCCAACAGCAACAGGTTCGACGGCGGCCGCCAGCCGTGTGGGCAGATCAATAGCGCTTGCGGCATCGGACGCCTCATCCAGCGACGCGAAATAGGCATAGAGGGCAGATCCCGAGCCTGTCATGGCGACGGCGGCTCCCCACCGATTCTCGAGGTCGCTTCGCCAGTCACCGAGGCGCTCGTCAAGGGACAGGGCTGCCGGGTAGAGATCGTTGCGGATCGGTGGCCCGCCTCGCAGGGAGGGGGGCAGCTTCTGATCTGAAGTCACGGGACCCTCCGGTCCCCCGAGCCTGTCCCATTCCCGGTAGACCTCAGGCGTCGAAAAACCGAATGGCGGTACAACCACGGACAGGGCAAAACCGGTGAGCGGTTGCCGTGGCGTGAGGCGCTCTCCCCTCCCCTCGACCAGGCAGGTACCTCCGACAAGCCCGAACGGGACATCTGCGCCGAGCCCCTCGGCGATCCCGAGCAGTTGCTCGTCGTCAATGTCAAACCGTTCGCCCGCAAGCCCGAGGGCTGCTGCAGCGTCTGCCGAACCGCCGCCGAGTCCCGCGCCAGAGGGGATCCTCTTTGCGATGTTCAATGCAGCAGGCTGCGTCACTCGTGCAGCCCGGCGAACGGCAGCAAAGGCCTGCCACCCGAGATTCGTCATATCGGCCGGCGCTTCGTCGTTTGATACCACCACGGCATCGCTCGCCGATGGCCGGATCTCGATCGCGTCCGAGAGGGATACTGATTGGAAGATGCCTCGAATGGGATGATAGCCATCAGCCATGGGGGGAAACACAGCGAGAGCGAGATTCACCTTTGCGTAGGCACTGGCCTTCATCACTGCTCCCCCTGCCGTGCGAGATCAACGTAGTCGCTCGGTGAAAGCTCCTCAGCCCGGAGGGTCCCGTCGATGCCAGCGGAGTCCAGGACTGCCGATGGATCGTCGATCGCTGATGCCAGCGACTTCCTCAGCATCTTCCGACGTTGACCAAATCCCGCCTGCGCCAGCAAGATTGCTCGTTCCGCTTCCGCGGGTTCCTCAACCCTTTCGAGAACGACCACAACGGAATCCACAGACGGAGCAGGTACAAACACGTGCCTCGGAACGCGCAGGGCGATCCGACCACGCGCATACAGCCCAACGATCACCGATGGGACGCCATAGACCTTTGACCCTGGTTGGGCGAGGAACCGCTCGCCGACCTCCTTCTGGACCATGACCACGACCCGACCGATGCGAGGAGCGCGGCGGAGCGTGTCGAGGACGATGCCCGTTCCCACGTTGTAGGGCAGGTTGGACACCATCACCCAGTCGTCTCCCTCGATCGCATCTGCAAACTCGAGACTTGCGGCATCGGCACACACCACTTCGACGTTGTCGAGGTCCGCGGTCTCAGCCTCGAGGACGGGGACGAGGTGTCGATCGATTTCTATGGCGACCACTCGGGAAGCCGTGGCAGCAAGTACCCGGGTGAGGGTGCCGGTACCCGCGCCGATTTCGACGACCCGCCGACCTTCGACCTGCGCAACGGAGACGATGTCCGCCACAACACTGGGATCGGCGAGGAAGTTCTGTCCATAGTTCTGGTTTGGCTCATGGCCCTGATCGCTGAGCAGCCTGCGGATGTCTGATCTGCTCTGCGCACCATCAGCCACATCAGCCATGGTCGGCCTCAGTCCGGTCGGTCCGTGTACCGGGAACGCCGGGTTCACCGAACACCCTGGCTGCGGTCTCCGACGTGAGGCGCGCCACGTCGGAGACTTCCATACCCCAGACGGCGGCCAGGGCAGCGCCGGTCAGCGGAACGTTCGCCGGTTCGTTCGATTCGGATCGCCTCGGCTCCGGCGTGAGATAGGGCGAGTCTGTTTCCACCATGGTTCGCTCTGGCGGTGCCTGGGCTGCTCCCAGGCGGAGCGTGTCAGCTGTGGTGTAGGTGAGCGGACCGGCAAACGAGAAGGTCACGCCCAGCTCCCTGAAACGCTTGGTCCACTTGGGCCCTCCGGTCCAACAGTGAAGCACGGCGAATTCTCCCAGGTCGACGTCGCCAACCATCTCAAATACATCTGCGAACGCATCACGACAGTGGATGATGATCGGCTTGCGCAGGCTGGCTGCGAGGGCGAGCTGGTCGGCGAAGGCTTGGATCTGGTGGTCCTTCGGTGCGAGATTGCGGTACCAGTCGAGCCCGCACTCACCTATGGCTGACGCGTTCGCCGCGAGTTCCGAGATGTCATCGCGCCCGGTTGGCCAGGACGATGCGTCATGGGGGTGGAGGCCAGCCGACCAGGTGACCCGGTCCGGGTGTTTGGCTGCGATCTGCGCCGCCTGCCGGGAGGTCGGAAGGTCAATGCCTGGGCACATGACCCACCGCACGCCTGCCGATCCTGCGCGTTCAAGTACGAGTTCCGGGGGATCCTCGAGGAGGAAGAGGTGGCCGTGGGTGTCGACCCACACCTGATCGATCACTCCTCGTCCGGATCCAGCTCGACCTTCGCAAACAGCGGCCCAAGCTCGCCGAGCGCGGTGCCCTCGCGCACCTCAGGAGCAGACCAGGTCGGTCCGTCCGGCCCCACATCGACGCCAAGCGCCTCGAGGACCCTGCGGGAGGTACCCGGGAGATACGGCGACAGGGCAACGGCAGTTGCGGCGATCTGCTGAAGCGACACCCACAACGTGGTGGCGGTGCGCTGTTCGTCGGTCTTCGCTGTCCTCCAGGGCTCG
>Ga0265303_10001840_pt1 | contig 13156 bp, 8 predicted proteins | sample Helome_2_FD_192494 | JGI IMG/M metagenome (GOLD analysis project Ga0265303, IMG submission 192494) | Marine sediment microbial communities from subtidal zone of North Sea - Hel_20160317 (Illumina Assembly) | ecosystem: Environmental > Aquatic > Marine > Subtidal zone > Sediment ...
TGATCCGGTAGGTGCATGTGTGGGGATGAAAGGATCTCGAATTCATGGTATTGTTCGTGAACTGGGTAATGAGAACATTGATGTGATCAATTGGACAAATAATCCCCAATTGATGGTAACACGTTCGTTAAGCCCGGCTAAAGTCTCTTCAGTCAAATTGAATGACGAGAATATGACAGCTCAGGTATATCTGAAACCCGAAGAAGTCTCTAAGGCTATTGGGCGTGGTGGGCATAATATCAGGCTCGCCGGTCAATTGACAGGCTATGAAATAGATGTTTTCCGCGAAGGCGTTGAAGAAGATGTAGAGTTGACGGAATTCTCCGATGAAATAGATGCCTGGATCATAGAAGAATTTAAAAAGATAGGCTTGGATACAGCGAGAAGTGTGCTGGAACAAGAGCCCGGTGATTTAATTAAAAGAACCGATCTGGAGGAAGAAACCGTATCTGATGTAATACGGATCCTCAAAGAAGAGTTTGAAGATTAAATTCTATATTAGCGCAACCTTAAATAGAAGGTAAATAATTATATGCCAGATATCGCAAACATAAGGCTTAATAAAGTCCTGAGGGAATTAAATATCTCACTGGATAGGGCTGTGGAATTCCTTGCTTCCAAAGGTCACAAAGTGGAAGCAAGACCTACGACCAAAATCTCAAATGAGGTATACCAGGTGTTGCTGGATGAGTTCCAAACGGACATGAGCAAGAAGGTTGCTTCCAAGGAGGTGGGTGAGGAGAAAAGGAAAGAAAAAGAAGCGATTCGTTTGCAACTGGAACAAGAGCAGGAAGAAAAACGACTGGCTCGGGAAAAACGTGCGGCAGCCCGGGAAGTGGTCAAAGCAAAAGCCGAGTTGAGCGGTCCGAAACAGGTTGGTAAAATAGATCTGGACCCTAAGAAGAAGGAAGAGCCAATACCGGAACCGGAGGCTGAAGTAAAAGCACCAGAACCGGAGGCTGAAGTAAAAGCACCGGAACCCGTCAAAGCAAAGGAGCCCGCTAAAGCAAAGGAGCCTGCTAAAGCAGAAGAAGCTGTGCCTCCTGCAGAGAAAGAGGAGCCGCTGGCTATAGAAAAAGTAGAGGCCATTGAAACGGCCTATCAGAAACTATCTGGTCCCAAGATCATGGGAGATAAGATAGACCTTACCAAGTTTGAAAAGCCAAAAAAGAAAAAGAAGGAAGAACCGGCAGCCAAGAAAACAGATGCTGACAAGAAAATCGACCCCAAAGACAGAAGGAGAAGAAGGAAGCGTATTGTAAGTGATAGTCGTCCTAAATCAGGTGGACCTGGCAGAGGTGGGCGGAAAGGATCTGTTAGTTCTGCGCCAAAAGTTGAGCCTACGGAAGAGGAGGTTCAAAAGCAGATCAGGGAAACCCTTGAAAAACTTCAGGGTAAATCCAAAAAAGGGAAGGCTGCAAAATACAGAAGAGAGAAAAGAGACTTGCACCGTCAACAGACAGAGCAGGATCTCGAACAACAGGAACTGGATAGTAAGATCCTGAAAGTGACAGAATTCATTACGGCCGGTGAAGTGGCTACGATGATGAATGTTCCTACAACTGATATAATCTCCGCTTGCATGTCTTTGGGTATCATGGTAACAATGAACCAGCGACTAGACGCGGAGACACTTTCCATTGTAGCTGATGAATTCGGCTATGAAGTTGAATTTGTTACGGCAGACCTCGAAGAATCTTTTGAAGAAGAAATAGACGAGGACGAAGATTTGACACCCCGTGCGCCAATAGTTACGGTCATGGGACATGTAGATCATGGTAAAACCTCACTGTTGGACTACATTAGGCAAGAGAATGTGATCGCTGGTGAAAGTGGCGGGATCACTCAGCATATTGGAGCTTATGGTGTTGCTCTTGAAAACGGGCAACGCATTACTTTCCTGGATACACCGGGTCACGAAGCATTTACAGCCATGCGCGCCAGGGGTGCTCAGGTTACAGATATCGCAATTATTGTGATCGCAGCGGATGACGATATTATGCCTCAAACTAAAGAGGCCATCAGTCATGCTCAGGCAGCAGGTGTTCCTATCGTTTTTGCCATTAACAAGATAGACAGGCCAACAGCGAATCCTGATAAGATCAAGGAAGGTCTTTCAGCAATGAATTTATTGGTTGAGGATTGGGGAGGAAAAATTCAATCTCATGATATTTCTGCAAAAACAGGAGATGGGGTAAATGATTTATTAGAAAAAGTCTTGCTCGAAGCCGAACTATTGGAGCTGAAAGCAAATTCCGACAAACTTGCATCCGGTACTGTGGTAGAAGCTTTCCTTGATAAAGGAAGAGGTTATGTATCTACCATCTTAGTACAAGGCGGGACATTAGAGATAGGCGATTATGTTTTAGCAGGAACCTGCAGTGGTAAGGTAAAGGCAATGCAGGATGAGCGTGGAAACATTGTTAAGAAAGCAGGCCCTTCAACGCCAATTTCTATTTTAGGATTAGACGGTGCACCCCAGGCAGGGGATAACTTCCGTGTCCTGGAAGATGAAAAAGAAGCCAAGCAAATTGCGGCTAAAAGGAGTCAATTATTACGGGAACAATCCGTCCGTACACAGCGACACATCACTCTTGATGAGATCGGTCGAAGGATTGCACTTGGGGAGTTCAAAGAATTAAATATCATCCTGAAAGGAGATGTGGATGGTTCGGTGGAAGCCTTGACAGACTCCTTCCAAAAACTGTCCACAGACGAGATACAGGTGAATATCATTCACAAAGCTGTGGGCGCCATTACGGAATCAGACGTCTTATTAGCCTCAGCCTCAGATGCTGTAATCATTGGGTTTAATGTAAGACCTATGGGTAATGCCAGGGAACTGGCCGAAAAGGAAGAGATAGATATCAGGATGTACTCCATCATCTACGATGCGATCAATGATCTCAAAGATGCTATGGAAGGGATGTTATCTCCTGAGATGAAAGAAGAGATCAGTGGTACGGCAGAGATCAGGGATACATTTAAGATCTCGAGAGTTGGAACCATTGGTGGATGTATGGTAACCAGTGGTAAAATTTTACGGTCCTCTCAGGTCCGCTTAATTCGGGATGGGGTTGTGATCTATACGGGAGAGCTGGATTCTCTAAAACGCTTCAAGGACGATGTCAAAGAAGTGGCTAAGGGATATGACTGCGGTATCCAAATCAAGAACTACAATGATATAAAAGTAGCGGATGTGATCGAAGCTTTCGAAGAGATCGCCGTTAAGAAGACACTCTAACTTCCAATAAGTTAACGTAAAGATTTTTCAGGTCTCAATAGGAGAGAGGCGGGATACTTTTGTCTTACCTCCATGAATCTGCGTTCGGCTTCCAACTTTGTTTTAAACCTGCCTACATGCACCCGATACGTAGGGGAATCAAATATGATCTTGGATTTCCATCCTGGGAAATCAACCTCTACCTGAGATTTTAAGTTTTCGGCACGTTGGTAGCTGCCAAATCCCACTTGAATAGTATAGTATTCACTATCGCTGGAATGTGAAGCATAGATTTCCATTGCTTCTTCCAATTTAGCATCCTGTTCAATTTTGATTTCTCCTTTTTGAGCGTAAAGCCCTAGCGAAGTACATATCAAAATTCCAATAAAAAGTACATTTTTCATATGACACATTAAATTGCGTTGAGGCCTGATTTACAAAGGTAAATTTAAAAAAGTTTCCCCCTAATCCGACCCTTTATTTAGAATTATTATAAATTATTAATTATCAATACAGCGTACTATATCAAGTAAAGTGTATGTCGTATTTTTGCTTCCGATCCTGCAGCGATGATTTATATTACTACCTTGTGTAATCGTAAATATCATGCCAAAAATTTGTTTGAAAGATTTTAAATATGAAAAAGGTTTCTAACCGCAATCCATTTTCAAGTTTTTTTGGTTTTTCCTTAGTAACTCTCCTACTCATCTTCAACACAGGCTTGGCGCAAGATTCTGCGGCCGAAACAGAGGCAACGGCTACCACTGAGGAAGTAGTAGGCGGTGACCCTGTCAAGGGAAAACAATTATTCAATCAGAATTGTGCAGCTTGTCATTCTCTAACCCGAAAAATGACCGGTCCGGCATTAGCCAATGTTGAATCCAGATTGGCTGAAGAAGAAGGGCTGGATAAAGATTGGTTGTACCGATGGATAAAAAACAGCCCGGCAATGATCGCCGAAGGGGATGCCTATGGTGTAAAAACATATAACGAATACAACCAGGCTGCCATGACAGCCTTTCCTACTTTGTCCGATCAGGACATTGACGATATACTAGCATACACTGCGGCACCTCCGCCAGCACCCGCCGTTGCAACTACTCCGGCTGCCGGCTCAGCTGATGGTAGCGGTAGTGGATCTGCGATCTCTAACGAATTAATTCTTGGTGCGCTGTTATTGATCTTCGGATTGTTGGTGATGATGTTATTCCTGGTCAACAGGACGTTAAAACGCATTGCTGAAGCGAATGGCTTGGTAACAGAAAAAGCCCTGGCTGAAAAAAGAACACCGATTTGGAAAGCCTTTGCTCAGAATCAATTTTTGGTTTTGGTGACCTCTATCCTGCTGATCCTTGCTGCTGCCTATTTTGCATATGGATGGATGATGCAATTAGGTATTGACCAGGGATATGAACCTGTACAACCAATTCACTATTCACACAAGATACATGCAGGCGATAATAAGATTGAATGTAATTACTGCCACTCTTCGGCACGTGTATCCAAACACAGTGGCATTCCCTCTTTGAATGTCTGTATGAATTGCCACAAATCTATATATGAGTATACAGGAAATGCAGAAGGACCCAGTGCAGAGGATCTGGCTAATGGTTACACCAATGAATTTTACACTGGTGAAATAAAGAAGTTATATAAAGCTGTAGGATGGGATGAAGAAAACCAGCAATATACGGGTGAAACACAACCCGTCCAGTGGGTAAGAGTACATAACCTCCCCGATTTGGCCTATTTTAATCATTCACAACACGTTACTGTCGGTAAGATCGAGTGTCAAACCTGTCATGGTCCGATTGAGGAAATGGAGATTGTCCAACAGTTTGCACCCTTGACAATGGGATGGTGTTTAAAGTGTCACCAGGAGACTAATGTAGATGTGAAAGACAATGCATATTATGAAAAGATACATGCAGAGCTTTCTAAGAAATACGAAGTAGATAAATTAACAGCTGCGCAGCTTGGCGGATTGGAATGTGGTAAATGCCACTATTAATAATACGATCGAGCAAATACTAAATACGAATGGCATCAACTAAAAAATATTGGAAGAACGAAGCGGAACTTAATCCGAATGATTCCACTATTAAGAAGTTACGATACAATGAATTCCCTGAGGAGATCCCTGTAGATGAATTTCTGGGAGACGGTGATACGCTATCAGATAGCAACACCAGCAGGCGGGATTTCCTTAAGTACGTAGGTTTCAGTACAGCAGCTGCTTCTATTGCGGCTTGTGAAGGTCCTGTCCGTAAGTCCATTCCCTATGTGATGAAACCGGATTCGATCATACCCGGAATTGCAAACTATTATGCAACCACCATCGCTAATGGTTTTGACTTTGCCAGTATCCTGGTAAAAACTCGTGAAGGAAGACCGATCAAGATCGAACGAAATAAAGAAGCGAAATTTGGAAGCCACAGCAGTGCGCGAATCCAGGCTTCGGTGCTTTCCCTCTATGATAGCAGCAGGCTTCAGGGTCCCAGGGCGGGAGATCAGGATATTTCCTGGGAAGTTCTCGATGCCACCGTAAAAGCACAATTGAATTCATTAAAAGGCTCAGACAAACAGATCGCATTCCTCACTCAAACTTATGCGAGTCCGTCTACTGCTAATTTGATCGAAGAATTTAAAGCGCAATATCCTAACACCAAACATATCTCCTACGATGCCATTTCAGAAGATGCGGCATTAGATGCGTTTGAAGCTAAATATGGAAGCCGCGCCCTACCAGATTATCATTTTGAAAATGCCGATGTTATTATTTCTTTCGGTGCAGATTTCTTAGGTGACTGGCAAGGAGGAGGATTCTCAAGCGGATATGCCAAAGGCCGTGTACCCAAGGATGGTAAAATGTCAAAGCATGTTCAGTTTGAATCTAATATGACCTTGACAGGTGCTAATGCAGACCAAAGAATAGCTTTAACTCCTTCCGAGCAAAAGAAAGCACTGGCATCATTATTTGGGGCACTTAATAACAGCAGTGTAAGTACAGATCTTAACGACGCTGTTAAACAAGCCATTCAACAGATTGCCAAAATTATTGGTGAGGCAGGATCTAAAGCTGTTGTCGTAACAGGTATTGATGATGTGGATGCGCAATCTATAGCCCTTGCCATAAATGACATGGTTGGGAGCGAAGCTGTTGATACAGATGCACCAAGAAATATCAGACAGGGAAATACAAAAGATCTAGTCCAGTTGACCCAGGATATGAATGCCGGAAATGTGGGACTCTTGATCATGGATGGTGTGAATCCGATGTATACGCTTGCAGATACCACTGCCTTTGAATCCGGATTATCTAAAGTGAATGTATCCATTTGCTTTACTATGGCGATGAATGAAACCTGTATGGTTTCAAAATATTCAGCTGCTGCGAATCATTATCTTGAATCCTGGGGCGATACTGAAATGAAAAAAGGCTATTTCAGCCTTATGCAACCTACCATCAAGCAGCTTTTTGACACAAGACAATTCCAGTCGGCTTTATTGACCTGGCTAGACAAGGAAGAATCATATTACGATTTTGTAAAAGCTACCTGGGAGACCGATATCCTTAATGGAGGTTCGTGGAACCAGGCATTGCACGATGGCGTATACAGTGGAGTTCCTTTAGTTTTAACAGATGAAGAGATTGCTTCTATTACTATTCAGGAAGATGTTGAGTCAAATGAAGATACTGCCAGCTCAGAAGGTGTGGCTAGCATGGCTTCTGCTGTGGGAGCTCTCGCCGGGGCGAGCGCACAGGGCTACGAACTAACTTTATATTCCAAAGCGGGAATGGGAGACGGCCAAATGGCCAATAACCCATGGATCCAGGAATTCCCGGATCCGATCACCCGAGTGAGCTGGGACAACTATCTGACAGTTTCTAAAAGCGATGCACAAAATCTTGGCCTGGTCAATGAGAATGTAGCTAATGGAGGCCTTGATGGCAGTTATGCCAATATGAAAGCAGATGGAGTTGTCCTTGAAAGAATACCAGTTGTAATTCAGCCTGGTCAGGCAGCAGGGACAGTCGGTCTGTCATACGGATATGGCAGGACGGTTGGACTTAAAGAAGAAATGCAGACAGGCGTTAATGCCTATACCTTATATAAGGACTTCAAAAATGTACAGGCAGTTGAAATAGAGAAGGCAGCAGGCATGCATGAATTTGCCTGTATTCAATTGCACAACACTTTGATGGGTAGAGGTGACATAATTAAAGAAACTACTCTTTCAACATACAACAAGGAAGATGCCAGCGAGTGGAATCATGTGCCTCAGGTATCCTTGAACCATCAGGAAGTTCCTGCCACATCTGTAGATCTTTGGGAGAGCTTTGACCGCTCTATCGGACATCACTTTAATATGTCGATAGATCTGAATGCGTGTACAGGTTGTGGCGCATGTGTAATCGCATGTCATGCCGAAAACAATGTGCCTGTTGTAGGCAAACAAGAAGTACGTCGTTCCAGGGATATGCACTGGTTACGCATAGATCGCTACTATTCCTCTGAAGATTCGTTTGAAGGAGACAATACCAAGAAAAAAGAAATTTCTGGAGCCTTTGAATCGAAAACGAAATTCGAAGAGATGGAAGATCCTGCAGCCAATCCAATGGTTGCATTCCAGCCAGTAATGTGCCAGCATTGTAACCATGCGCCTTGTGAGACGGTATGTCCGGTAGCTGCTACAACGCATAGTAGACAAGGGCAAAATCACATGGCCTATAACCGATGTGTAGGTACTCGCTATTGTGCGAACAACTGTCCGTACAAAGTGAGGAGGTTTAACTGGTTCTTGTATAATAATAATGATGAATTTGATTTCCATTTCAATGACGATCTCGGGAAAATGGTGATCAATCCTGATGTTACCGTCAGGTCCAGAGGGGTTATAGAGAAGTGTTCTCTTTGTATCCAAATGACACAAAAATCAATATTGGATGCCAAGCGGGATGGACGAGAAGTGAATGATGATGAATTCCAGACGGCTTGTTCTAATGCATGTGATACCGGAGCAATTGTCTTTGGGGATATCAATAATAAAGAAAGTGAAGTAAGCAAGCTGAAAGAAAGCGAGCGGGTATACCACTTACTGGAAAGCGTTGGCACACAACCCAATGTCTTTTACCATGTAAAAGTGCGTAATACCGATGAAGCATAATAACTAACTAAGAAATTAGAAAAACTATATGGCATCGCATTACGAAGCACCTATCAGGAAGCCTTTAGTCCTCGGAGACAAAGGGTATCATGACGTTTCGGTCGATATTGCCGCGCCAGTGGAAGGCCGTGCCAACAGACAGTGGTGGATTGTTTTTTCCATCGCCCTGGCAGCCCTTTTATGGGGAATTGGAGCCATTGTCTATACGATCTCTACAGGGATTGGTTCCTGGGGCTTGAACAAGACAGTAAACTGGGCCTGGGATATCACCAACTTCGTATGGTGGGTTGGTATCGGTCATGCCGGTACATTGATCTCAGCTGTACTTTTATTATTCAGACAGAAATGGAGAATGGCTATCAACCGTTCTGCCGAGGCCATGACCATATTTTCTGTGATCCAGGCAGGTCTGTTCCCTATTATTCACATGGGTCGTCCATGGCTTGCGTACTGGGTAGTTCCCATTCCTAACCAATTGGGATCCCTTTGGGTGAATTTTAATTCCCCGCTACTTTGGGATGTATTCGCGATCTCGACATATTTATCGGTTTCATTAGTATTCTGGTGGACAGGCTTACTTCCCGATTTTGCTATGATCAGAGATCGTGCAGTAAAGCCATTCCAAAAAAAGATATACAGTCTTGTTAGTTTTGGCTGGACAGGCCGGGCTAAAGATTGGCAGCGATTTGAAGAAGTTTCCCTGGTATTGGCTGGTTTGGCCACACCGCTGGTACTATCTGTGCACACCATTGTATCCTTTGACTTTGCCACTTCGGTTATCCCGGGATGGCATACTACGATCTTCCCGCCGTACTTTGTTGCCGGGGCGATCTTCTCTGGATTTGCCATGGTACAGACACTGCTGATTATCATGCGTAAGGTATGTAACCTGGAATCATATATCACGGTACAGCATATAGAGTTGATGAATATTGTCATCATGATCACCGGATCGATTGTAGGTTGTGCCTATATCACCGAGTTATTCATCGCCTGGTATTCGGGAGTAGAATACGAACAATACGCATTCCTGAATAGGGCAACAGGACCTTATTGGTGGGCATATTTGTTGATGATGACTTGTAATGTGGTTTCTCCGCAGATCATGTGGGTGAAAAAGATCCGAACCAGTATTGTCGTATCCTTTATTATCTCAATCGTGGTTAATATCGGAATGTGGTTCGAGCGATTCGTGATCATTGTAACTTCCTTGCACAGGGATTACCTTCCTTCATCATGGACCATGTTCTCGCCAACTTTTGTAGATATTGGAATTTTTATTGGAACGATCGGTTTCTTCTTTGTGCTCTTCTTATTGTATGCACGAACTTTCCCTGTCATCGCACAGGCAGAAGTTAAATCGATACTGAAATCATCAGGAGAGCGATATAAAAAATTGCGGGCTGCCGGTCAACCCCTGCATCCGTCAATTCAAAGTTCGCCTCAGATGACTTATCAGGAAGACATACCTGAAAGAGTTGAAGAGCTAGTTGAAAAGATAGAAGATGAGGTAACTGATACTAGTACGGATGCTGGAGCAAAGGCGGATGATCTTTTAGCCAGTTTAGGTACATTTAATCCGGAGACAGACAAGGCAGACGATCTGAAGAAGATCAAGGGCATTGGACCTCAGATGGAAGCAACGCTTAACCAGATCGGAATTTACACTTTTGATCAGGTGAGTAAAATGACCTCACGTGAATACGATATGCTCGATAAGCTTACCGGGAATTTCCCGGGCAGGGCGCAACGGGACGATTGGGCAGGTCAGGCGAACAATTTTAAATCAAACAGCTAACTATGGCCTCGAAAGTTATACACGCATATTATAATGACGATGACATACTGATGCAGGCTGTTAAGAAAGTCAAAGCAGCCAAACATCATATTGAAGAAGTATATTGTCCGTTTCCGGTTCACGGATTAGACAAAGCCTTGGGCTTAGCACCGACCAGGATCGCCATAACATCTTTTATGTACGGATGTTTAGGTTTGATCGTGTCTATCGTTATGATGAATTATATCATGATCCAGGATTGGCCTCAGGATATCGGAGGTAAACCCAGTTTTAGTTATATAGCAAACATGCCGGCATTTGTACCGGTCATGTTTGAGATGACGGTCTTCTTTGCGGCTCACCTTATGGTGATCACCTTCTATTTACGAAGTAGATTATGGCCGTTTAAGAAAGCCGAGAATCCAGATTTACGAACGACAGACGATCTGTTCGTAATGGAAATCGAGGCACATGGTAATGAAGCTGAATTGCAATCACTTTTAGCTTCAACAGGAGCTATCGAAATAAAAAGTTTAGAAAAGGAATAAGTCGGAATGATGAAATTACTCAAAATAGCGGCTTTTGGAATGCTCGTATTAATCGGGTTCTCTTGTGCTGATAAAAACCGGCCCAACTATCAATACATGCCAAATATGTATGAGCCTGTGGGTTATGAGGCATACCAGCCTGTGTATTTTTTACCCGATGGCAGTCTTGCCTTATTACCGGCCGAAAATACCATTGCGCGAGGTACGGTACCTTACGAGATCGCTAATGATATAGAAGGAAAACTTGAATCCAGGGCTCAACTAAGTCCGTTGGATTCTTTGAATACCGAAGCAAACCTGGCCACGGGAAAAGAATTATATGACATCTTTTGTGCCATTTGCCATGGACCGAAAGGAGTTGGGCAAGGTACCTTGGTAAAAAGAGAAAAGATATTAGGTGTACCCAGCTATGCTGACGTTGGAAGGGATATCACCGTAGGTAGCACCTACCATGTGATCTATTACGGTTTGAATGCTATGGGTTCCTATGCCGGTCAATTAGATCACACAGAACGCTGGCAGGTTTCTGAATACGTGATGAAATTAAAGGGTGAACTAACTGAATAAGCGGAAAAAGAATGTATACGTTTTCTAACAGACTAAAAATTGGTTCAATCATTCTGATGGCTCTAGGGCTTTTAGGATTAGGCGTCGGATTTGTTTCTGCTCCATCTACTGTTGAAGAAGCAAAAGCAATGGTTGCCGCTCAGGATGATGGGCACGGAGGAGGCCATGGTGAAGAGGCCGCTCATGCAGCCTCTGCCGAAGAAGCGCATCACGATGATGCCCACGATGAACATTTGTTGCACCAGTTGCAAAACAGACCCTGGTCTGCTTTATACGTTGCCGCCTTCTTTTTCTTTATGATCGCATTGGGCGTATTAGCATTCTATGCGGTTCAGCGGGCTTCGCAAGCGGGCTGGTCACCTTTGTTATTTCGTGTCATGGAGGGTATTACGGCCTATCTGGTGCCAGGGGGCATTATCGTCTTTGTAATCCTCATTCTTTCGGTTCTTCATATGAACCATATGTTCCCATGGATGGACGCAGATGTCGTCGCACATGATGAACTCTTACAAAATAAAAGCGGCTACTTGAATACAACTTTCTTCCTGATTCGGGCAGCAATATTCCTGGGAGGCTGGATTTTTTATAGGGAATACTCTAGAAAATTATCTCTTGCTCAGGATAGTTCAGACGATAATAGAAGCTTTGTTAAAAACTTTAGATGGTCTGCTGCCTTCCTGGTATTTTACCTGATCACCGAATCCATCATGTCCTGGGATTGGATCATGAGTGTGGATCCGCATTGGTTCAGTACTTTATTTGGTTGGTATGTATTTGCGAGCATGTTCGTAAGTGGTATTACCGTGATCGCCATGATATCTATCTATTTGAAGTCTAAAGGGTATTTGCCCGATGTCAATGACAATCATATACACGATCTGGCAAAATTTATGTTTGCTTTCAGTATTTTCTGGACCTATCTCTGGTTCAGTCAGTTCATGCTGATATGGTATGCAAATATTCCAGAAGAAGTAACCTATTTTGTGACGCGGATCGAGGATTTCAAACTCGCATATTTTGGTATGCTCGCAATGAACTTTATATTCCCCTTACTTCTTTTGATGAATAGCGATTACAAGAGGATTAATTGGTTTGTGATCATGACAGGAATTGTGATCTTGAGTGGACATTATATGGATGTTTTCAATATGATCATGCCGGCGACAGTTGGTGATCAATGGTCAATTGGAATTCCTGAGATCGGAGGTATTCTTTTCTTCGCAGGATTATTTATTTTTTGGGTGTTCAGGGCGCTTACCAAAGCTCCTTTGCAGCCAACCCGCAATCCCTATATTGAAGAAAGCAGGCAGTTTCATTATTAGTAAACGCATTATAGTATAACTGATGACCGTATTATTAACATTAGCGATTCTCCTTCTTATTGCCATAGCTATCTGGCAAATGACAAAGATATTTGAGCTCTCACAGCTTAAAGCAGAAGTCTCACAGGTAGCCACAGATAAGGACAATAGATACAATGGTATTCTGATGTTCGTGTTCCTGATCTTTATTTACGGGATCACTATCTTCAGTTTCGCCAAATACTCCAAGACATTACTACCTGTTGCAGCCTCAGAGCACGGCGCCGATTATGATCAACTCATGTGGGTCTCCTTTGCCATTATCTTTTTTGTGCAAACGATCACCCAGGCATTACTGCATTATTTTTCCTATAAGTATCGGGGCAAAAAAGGCAATAAGGCATTGTATTATGCCGATAACGACCGACTGGAATTTATCTGGACGATCATCCCTGTAATTGTTTTGGCGGGATTGATCATCTGGGGTCTGTACACATGGACAAATATCATGGATATAAATGATGAAGACGATCCCTTGATCGTCGAGTTATATGCGCAACAATTTAATTGG